>JRHI01001203.1_pt1 | contig 22954 bp, 8 predicted proteins | sample 215371 | NCBI WGS metagenome assembly JRHI01 (sample SAMN02929681, study PRJNA255918) | sediment metagenome | biome: cave system; feature: Ice Cave; material: Sediment; isolation source: sediment from deep within a dark volcanic ice cave with no known source of... ...
ACGGCGGCGCGCGGGTCGTCGATCGCCTCGGGCACGCGCTCGATCCGCGCGTGCACCGAGCCGAGCGAGTATCGCGCGTCGGCCCATTCCCGGGAAATGTTCCCGGGAAATGTCCTTGACACGCCACACGGCGAGCGGTAAAAACAGCGCGGCGCGAGAGGCCAGTGCGTGCCTCTTTCGCTATTGCACGACTTGACTTGATTCCAGGAGGTGGCCGTGAGGTTCTTTGCTGAACGGTGGAGCTGTTCATTCTTCATGGTGTTGGTTTGCGCACTGATGACGACGGGGCTGGCCGCCCAGTCCGGCACCTCGTCTCTTGCAGGTCGGGTGACCGATCCGCAGAGTCAGATCGTGCCGGGAGCAACGGTCACCGTAACCAACACCGCGACCGGATTGTCGCGCAACACCGTCACCAACGAGTCCGGCCTGTATCAGTTCCCTTCCCTGTCGCCCGGGGTGTATGAGCTGACCGTCGAGATCGCGGGCTTCAAGACGGCCAAGTTCGAGAAGCTCGAACTGCGCGTCGACAGTCCGGCGCGGCAGGACGTCAATCTGGCGGTCGGGCAGATCGCCGAAGCGGTCACCGTGACGGCGGAGTCGCCGCTGATCAACAGAACGGATGCGAGCCTGGGGAACGCCATCAGCGAGCAGCAGATTCGGAGTCTGCCCATCGAGGCGCGCAACGTCGTGCAATTGCTCAGCCTGGAGCCCGGCGTCGTGTTCATTCCCAACGGCGGGGTCAACGATGCGCGCAACGGCGCCACCAACGGCGCCCGCGCCGACCAGCAGACCGTCACGCTCGATGGCGTCGACGTCAACGATTCGCAGACGCAGACGGCGTTCACCTCGGTGCTCCGCATGACCGCCGACTCGCTGCAGGAGTTCAAGCTGAGCACCAGCAACTACGGCGCCGAGATGGGTCGATCGAGCGGGCCGCAGGTGTCCCTCGTGACGAAAGGGGGAACCAACCGCTTCGCCGGGTCCGGCTACGACTACATCCGCCGCACCGCGACATCCAGCAACGAGTACTTCCTGAAGCTTTCGCAGCTCAGTCAGGGGCTCCCGAGTAAGGCGCCGAAGCTGGACAAAGACATTTACGGGGGCGCCCTGGGCGGACCGGTCAAGCGCGACCGGATGTTCTTCTTCGCCAACGTCGAGCGGCTGCGCGAGAACAGCGAGTCGCCGGTGATTCGCTCGGTCCCGTCGGCTTCCTATCGCGACGGCGTCATCATCTATCAGYGCGCCACGGCCGACCTCTGTCCCGGCGGCAGCGTGCAGGGCCTCAGCGGGAACTACCCCGTGAAGGCGGGCTACCGCGGGCTGTCGCCGGCCGACATCAAAGCACTCGACCCACTCGGCATCGGTCCGAGCCTGGCAGCCTCGCAGTACATGAAGCAGTACCCGCTGCCGAACGATCCGGGCACCGACGGCATCAACCTGATGAGTTACCGTTTCGCGGCGCCGATCAGCAACGCATTCATGACCTACGTCTTCCGGACGGATGTGAAGCTCAACGCATCGGGCTCACAGAACCTGTTCGTGCGCGTGAACGCCCAGGACGACGCAGTCAACGGCACGCCGCAGTTCCTGGGCGCGCCGGCGGCGTCGGTCCGTGCCGTGAAGAACAAGGGTGTGGCCGTCGGGTACGACTCCGTGCTCAGCGCCCGTCTCGTGAACAGCTTCCGCTACGGTCTCACGCGGCTGGACTCCGCAAGCCTGGGACAGCTCAGTGCGAACTACGTCCGCTTCCGCTTTCTTGACACCTTCGACGCCATCTCGCCCACGAACGGGCGCACGATTCCGACGCACAACTTCGTGGACGATCTCACGTGGCTGAAGGGCACGCACAATGTGAAGGTCGGGGCCAATCTGAGGTTCGCACGCATCGACCGGTTCGACAACGCGAACTCCTTCTACTCGGCGCAGATCAATCCCTCGTGGACGGCGGGCGTTGGCCGCCGCTACTCGCCGGGCAATCCGTTCTGCACGGCACCGATCTGTTCGCAGCTGCCGGTGGTGGCGCGCGGCTTCCAGGCCGGCTACGCGGATACGTTTACCGGCATCCTCGGCGTGCTCACGCAGGCGACCGGAGTGTTCAACTACGACAAGAGCGGCAACGTGCTCCCCGTGGGACAGCCGGTCACCCGCAGATTCGGGTACGAGGAGTACGAAGGGTACGTGCAGGATTCGTGGCAGGTCAGGCCCAATCTGACGGTGAACGCGGGTCTCCGGTACAGCTACTACACGCCGCCATGGGAGTTGAACGGGAATCAGGTGGCGCCGTCTGTCAGCCTCGGCGATCTGTTCGAGCAGCGCAGGCAGATGGGTCTGAACGGGATTCCCGCGAACACGCTCAAACCGTTCACGTTCGACCTGGCGGGAAAAGCCAACGGCAAGAAGGGCTACTACGACTCGGACTACAACAACATCGCGCCGCGCGTGTCGGTGGCCTGGTCGCCGCACGCGGAGAACGGTCTGGCGGGATGGCTGACCGGCAGGGATCGGCTTTCGATCCGTGGCGGGTACGCCAAGGTGTTCGATCGGATCGGGCAGGGCATCGCCACGCAATTTGATGCGGCCGGGTCGTTCGGCATGTCGACACAACTCAGCAGCCCGTTCGGGCTGGCGTACGAGACGAATCCGGCCGCGCGCTGGGTCAACCCCAGCACGCTCCCACCCACGCTTCCGGCCGCGCCGAAGGGCGGCTTCCCCACGACACCACCGCTCGAAGCCGGCGTCATCGCGACGGGGCTGTCGGACAAGATCGTCACGCCGTCGGCTCACATGTTCGACGTCGCGGTCTCGCGCGAACTGGGACGTGGGTATAGCGTCGAAGTGGCGTATGTCGGGCGTCTGGGACGCGACGTGCCGGTGCGGTACGACCTCTTCATGCCGCTCAACCTGGTGGACAAGAAATCCGGCGTCGACTATTTTACGGCGGCGCAGCAGCTGATCCGAGCGACGCAAGCCTTGGGGCTCTCGTCCAACGCGCCCGCGTCCGCCTATACCGCGATCGCGCCGATTGCGTACTGGGAAAACCTGTGGCCGGGAGCGGCCGGCACGAGTCCCGGCCTGTCGGCCACGCAGGCCATGGCGCGGACGTTCAACCGCAACGCGCCTGACTTCATCTCGGCACTCTACGATGCAGACGAGTCATGCGACCCGGCCTGCAGTGTGTTCGGGCCGTTCGCCTACTTCGATCGGGAGTACGACTCGCTCGGCGCGCTCGCGACAATTGGGCACTCGAAGTACAACGCGCTGCAGCTTTCCCTGCGCAAACGCTTGAGCCAAGGGTACCAGTTCGACTTCAACTACACGCTCGCGAAGTCGCTGGACTCCTCGTCGAGCGTGGAGCGCGGCAGCTTCTTCGGAAACTTCGGCTCGGGTGGGTACAGCGGGTTCCTGATCAATTCGTGGGACGCCGAGGGGACCTACTCGTACTCCGATTTCGACATCAGGCATCAGATGAACTTCAACTGGCTCGCCGATCTGCCGTTCGGCCGCGGGAAGAAGTTCGGCACGGAGATGAACGGAGTAGTAGACCAGTTCGTGGGCAACTGGTCCTTGGCGGGTCTCGTGCGGTGGACGAGCGGCTTCCCGTTCAACGTGCAGAACTGCCGGTCGTGCTGGGCGACGAACTGGAACCTGCAGGGGAACGCCATGCTCGTCGACCCGAACTCGCTCCCCGAGACCGAGACCACCAGGAACGTCGTCAACGGACTCCCGGCGGCGTTCGCGAACCCGGCAAACGCGCTCACCTACTTCCGCTACCAACTGCCGGGCGAGTCCGGCTTCCGCAACCTGCTGCGCGGCGACGGGTATTTCACGCTCGATCTCAGCGTGAGCAAGGCTTGGTCGCTGCCGTTCGCGAACAACAAGATCCGGTTCCGGTGGGACACGTTCAACGTGACGAACACGCCGCGGTTCGACACGGCCCAGGTCACGATGCTTCCCGACCGCGCATCGACGTTCGGCCGCTACAACGGAACGCTCGCGACGTGCGACGCCCAGGCGGGCCGCTGCATGCAGTTCGGTCTCCGCTACGAATTCTGAGGAGTCCAGCCACGGGGACACGGGTGCAGCGATCCGCTGATGTCCGCGCCTCCGTGGCTCGCATCCGTCGCCCTTCTGCCCGTCCCGCCCTGGAGCCGCGTTGAATCCGAGCTGCGCCTGCTGCGTCCTCAGAACCCGATACGGAACGCCAACTGCCCCGTCCGCGGCCGGTAGGTATTCGAGCTGTTCTGTTGCGGTGCGCCGAACGTGGGCGACGTGACCACCGCGTTGTAGGCGCCGTAGTTCGCGTGATCGAATACGTTGAACACTTCGGCGATGCCCTGCAGCTGGATGCCGCCGACCTTCACGCTCTTGGTCACGCGCAGATCGACCTTGTGAATCGGGTCGCCCTTGAGGGCGTTGCGCGGGACGCGGTCGCCCGGGTTCAGTGTCGTCGGGCCGTCGTAGCGGTCGCCCGGGATGGTGGTGTTGACCACAAGCGGTACGGTGCCGACGTAGAGGCGGTTCGTGAGCCCCAGCGCCGCGCGGTTCTTGCCGTACGGGTTGCCGCCCACCGACGTGTTGTAAAGGTTGCCCGAGCCGTACTGGTAGCCGCCAGAGAAGGTCAGGCCCCAGCCCGGGGCCCAAATGCCGTTCACGTGAAGGGTGCTTCGCTGGAATTCCTGCGAGCGCGCCCATTCCGACGCGTCGTCGATGTTCAGCGGGTTGTCGGCGTTCGGGCCGAACGAGTTGGTCGGCTGGTTGTCGTTGGCGTACAACATCAGCGTGTAGGTCAGACCGGCCTGGAACTTGTTCGCGAACCGGCGCGTGATGCCGTTGGCCAGAGCCAGGTACTCCGCCTTGCCGTGCGACTCGAGCCAGAGGATCGGTCCCCAGACCGGGTCGGCGACCGCGCCCGTGGCCGGGTAGCCCGTCGCCGGATTGCGCACCATGTTGATGTCGCTCGCGCGCGACCGGTTGTATTCCTTCCAATGCGTCAGGTCCATCTCGAAGCCGAGCACGTTCGTCAGCTGCTTCTGGAAACCGATCGAGCTCTGCCAATCGACGGGGAACTGGAAATCGTGCGCGATGACGCGGGGCGCCTGCGGCACCGCACCGCTCTTGACCTGTTCCGCGGTGAAGTTGCGCGTCGGATTCAGGACCCAGCCCGGCAGGCCGTCGTTCGCGAAGCTATTGACGATGATGCGGTTGCCGAACGACTGCTGGCTGAACGTGATGTTCGAGATGATCGTGCCGTAGTAGAGGCCCGAGCCGCCGCGAATCACGAGGTCGTTCCGGCCGCCCACGTTCCAGGCGAAGCCGAAACGCGGTGCGACGTTGTTGTTGTCGCGAATGCCCGATTTGAACAGTGGGCCATTGAACGGTTTGAACACTCTGGTGTTCGTCGTATCCGGAGGGTCCGTCGCACCTTGGTCCAGATCGTACCGAATACCGAGATTCAGGGTGAGTGCGTTGTTGATCCGCCAGTTGTCGCCGAGCCAGACGGCGTAGGTCGGCCGTGGGATGTCCACGTTCCAGTTGCCCGTGTTCTGCAGGAAGTTGGTGGCGAACGCATCGAGGCCCGCGATGTCCCACGCCGCCGGGTTGGCGACAGCGCTGGTCGGGAAGCGTCGATCGAGGTCGGGCGGATTCGCGCGGAAGTTGAACACGCCGCGCTCGCCCAGATGCCACTCGCCGGCGTCCTTCCAGCCAAGGAACTCGCCGCCGATCTTCAGCTCGTGCGTGCCGCGCGTCGATGTGAGGTCGTATCGCGCCGTGATCATCCGCTGGTTGAATCGCTGCGGGAAGTTCTGAGGCGGACCGATGGTGCCGTCGATGAAGTTGAAGCTGGGCGTGCCCGGACCGGGCCACCCGGCGGGGCGCTCCGTCTGGAGATTTCCGATGCCGAGACCGTTGGTCCACCCGAACGTGTTGTATCCCACCCTCAGCTCTTCGACCATGCGGTCGCTCCGGGCGTGCGACCAGCTCACGAGGAAGTTGTCCGCGTGCCGTGTGCGCGCCGCCGCCTGCGTCGGGTGCTCGCCCTGCTTGTCGAAGGGGCGGTCGAAGTCCCACAGCGAGTAGCGGTACGACATGTGGCTCTTGTTGGTCAGGTTCTGATCGATGCGCCCGAGCACGCTGTTGTTGATCTGCTTGTCCGCGAGCGAGAACGACTGGCCGGGGAGGTTGACCGGCTTGAAGAAGGCCGTGTTCGGCTCGCGCTCGTATTCGTACGCGACGAAGAAATGCCACTTGTCCTTGACGATCGGGCCGCCGAACGAGCCGCCGGCCTGTTGGTTCTGATAGGGCAGCACCCGCTTGGCGACGAAGTCCGCGCTGTTGAAGCGGTCGTCGCGGAAGTAGCCGTAGACCGAGCCGGACATGTGGTTGCTGCCCGACTTGGAGATCGCCTGCACCTGAATGCCGGTCGACCGGCCCTGCGTGATGTCGAACAGGTTCGTGACGACCTGGAACTCCGCGATGGCCTCACGGCTGAATTTCGGCTGACCGAAGCCCGAGCTCGCGACCTTGTTGGTGATTTGCTGGCCGTCGAGATTCAGCTGGAACGCGGAGTCGTCGGCCACGCCCGGGCGGTTGTCCACGGCGTTCGCCGTGATGCCCTTGATCTGGAGCGACAGCTCCATCCAGTTGCGGCCCGCCAGCGGCAATTCTTCCATCTGCCGCCGGTCGACGTTGCCCGCCACCTGCGACGAGCGAATGTCGACGAGCGGCGTTTCACCGCTGACCGTCACCGTCTCCTCGAGGGCCGCCACTTTCAGCTGCAGCGGCAGCGTGGCGTTCTGCCCGACGAGCAATTCGATCTCGGAAATCTTCACCGTGCCGAAGCCGGTGAGCTCAGCGACAATCGAGTACTTGCCGGGCGGCACGTTCTGCAGCCGGTACTCGCCGCGCTCGTTCGACACGGCGGTCAAGAGGCGCCCCGTCGCCAGATCGGTCGCCGTGACCGTGACCCCTGGCAGCACGGCCTTTGATTCATCGACGACCGTGCCCACGACTGTGGCGTTCTGCTGCGCGCCCGCCATCGCCGACCACGTCAACGCCAGAAGCACGGTCGCAATGCGCATCGGAAGATGGCGAAGCATGATCCCCTCCAGGTTCGTCGTCCCACGTGTGCCGGTGCGGGGCAACAACAGTACCGACTGAAGACTGACGCGAGTGTCGAGAGTATGCCTCAATTCCCTCGTTGCGCAACCGCATTTGCCAGACTCCTGGGACGGTTGCCGCTTTCTGATCCACGAAAGCAGAGACGATCCAAGTTCCTGGACGACGAACACGGCCCGAACCACGTCCGAGCCTCGATGTCCCCGACGATATTGTCGGCAACCTATTTACTTTCTGCCGGACGCGGGGGCTGCGCCAGCTTCCGCCGCGCGCTGACGGTAGATCGTCCGCGCGTCTTCGAACTGCGCGAAGACGTGGCGCTTCTCATTCTCGGATCGCCACCCCGGCCACTGCCTGGCCATGGACTCGAGGGTGTCAATCCACTTGATCGAGTAGTCGGCTGCGGCCTTGCTGCGAACGGGCTGGCTGCCAACCGTGACCCAGACGGGATTGGTGAAGGCCTGCGGGTAGCGGGTGTCCAGGGGATACCGATCCGACGGCGCACCCTCGACACGCAGGTGATACCAGCCGCTCCTGGTCACTTTGAGCTTCCTGGTGAAGTCGACGGCCTTCCGCTCGCCGCGCACCGGGATCTTCTCGACGACCTCGCCGTTGAAGACGAGCGACACCTGGTCGACGGGCACAATCGATCGCACCCATCCGGTGATTTCGACGTCGCCGCCGCCCGCCGGCAGCTTCACGTCGTCGCCGGGCAGCATGCCGTTCACCTTCAACAGAACGAGCGGGCCGGTGGTGACCATGGCGCGGCCTTCGCGAAGGCCCTGGAACCACGCGTGCATGTCGAGGCCTTTCGCACCGGTGTAGACGTAGGTGCGCGCCGAGCCCACGAGCTTGCTCTGGTGCATGCTGCTGATCGAATCTTCGCCGCCGGTGGCCGTGACGCGAAAGCCGTTGTTGAGCACGGCGTACCACGGGGCGAACAACCCGCGGCCCGAGTCGGACCACTCGACGGCGTCTGTCGTGCCCAGCGCCGCGTCGACCATGAAGCCCTTGGCGCCCCCGAGCCCCTCGGTGAGAGGATCGTTTTCACCGAAGTGCGCGTGCACGTAGCCGACGGTCGCGCCCTGCGCCTTCGCCTTGCGGAACATGTCCGTGTTGCTCGGATAGAGGCTCTCGATCGCGGTGCCCTCGTAGCCGGTCGTGAACGGCGAGATCAGATGGTCCCGCATCCCGAACATGAACACGTGGCCGTAGAACGGCGGCCGGTACTCCTGCCCCACGACCAGCACGCGATTGGGCTGCGACAGCGGATGCGGCCCGCCGCCCGGCACGAAATACTGGTAGTCGAGAATCCGGTTGTCCTTGTTGGCCACCTGCTCGTTGACGATGTCCTGATCTTCGGCCTCGGACATCATCATCAGGTTCTCCAGCGTGTTGTGGAGGTTGCCGGCGTAGTTCATATGAACGTGCGTCGAGCCGCCGTACCATCCCAGGTCGGCGAGCTCGGTGATCTTCTTCAGACGCACCGTCGCCGAGACGGTCTCCCCGGCTTTGACGTCGACCTCGACCCGCTCGGGCGTGTACTCGAAGCCCTTCACGATGTCCAGCGTGACCGTGCCAGGCGGGAGCTCCACGCGGAACACGCCGGTCGAGTGGAAGAGGCGATCGCCGACGCCGCTCACACGCGCGTAGGCATCCGCCGGCACGTACGCCTTGCCGTCCGACGCTTTCAGATGGACGCGCGCCCCCGTCTGGGCATTCGTGCCATCGTCCAGCACGCGCGCCGAGAGCACCCCCATGGGCCGCTTCCATCGGCGATCCGTGATGCGAACGGTTCGCTGCTCGCCGCCGTACGTCTCCAGCAGCGCGAGCTGGGGCAGCCCGCCTTTGTTCGAGATGTAGGCAATCCACTCGCCGTCGGGCGACCAGCGCGGATGAAAGGCGTCGTAGTCGAAGAATGTCATCTTGTACGGCTCGCCACCATCGGTCGGCTGGACGTAGAGGTTGTTGTATTGGTCGGCCGAGCCGGCCGTCGACGCGTAGACGAACCGCTTGCCGTCGATCGACACGTTGGGGCGCGCCCGATAGAGCGTCTGTTCGGCGCGCACGACTTTGCCCTCGTCGAGGCCCTGCGCGTGCGCCGGGATGCGGTAGATGTGGCCCGAACCCAACGGGACGGCCTTGTTCGACACGATCAAGAGCTCTTGGCCGTTCGGCATCCAGGCCGGCGAGATATGGAGGTCGAAGTCCCCAAAGTAGAGGCGATCCTTGCCGAACGAGTTGTCCGTCGTGACGGCCACGGCCGGGCCCGCCCACCGTCCGTTCTTGATCGGCCGCACGTATACGTTGAAGTACCCGCGCGGCGCGGCCGACACGTACGCCACCTGCGTGCCATCGGGCGAGAACACCGGATCGGTGTAGATCTGCTCGTCGTTGGTGAGCGCGTGCGTCTCGCCCGTCTCCACGTTGAGGATTTCGAGCTGGATGGACTTCAGGTTCTCTTCAGCGGTGTAGATGATCCAGGTCCCGTCGCGCGACCAATCCGGCGATGAATGATAGCGGCCGTTGTACGTCAATTCGAAGGCGCCGCCCGTCGCGGGATCGACTTTCCAGATCGAGCCCTCCATGCTCACGGCAATCCACTTGCCATCAGGCGACCACGCGGGCCACCACGGTGTGGCCGAGAGCCCCGGCGGAAAGTAGAAGTTGTGCATGTAGTTGCCGCCCGTCTTCGCAGCGCGAAACGGCAGCGCGGCGTCGTTGCTGCCCGCCCCTGCGCCCTGCATGGGAACGGAGGGTGCCCGCAGCTGGGCCGCGACTCGTGTCGTCCTGGCCATGAGTGCGGCGCCCGTGACCAGAGCTCCAAGCAGCACTGCCGTCCACAGACTTCGTCCTCGCACGTCCGCCTCCTCGTGATACTCGACGCGTCTGGCGCTCGGCGACATGCCGCGCTCCCACGTGTCGTTCTTCACCGACGACGATGACTTCGATCGGCCTTCGCCGGCGCGCCGTCCCCGAGCAACTGGCTCATCTCGTAGACGCGGCCGTTCGCGATCACGCGCCGCACCCTATGGGTGTTCGCAATGTCGGCAAGCGGATCGCCGTCGATCATGACGAGGTCGGCGAGCTTGCCGGCTTCGATCGTGCCGGCGTCGAGCGCGAGCGCCTTCGCGGGGTTGACCGTCGCCGCCTTCAGCGCTTCGTACGTCGTCATACCGGCCGCGACGTAGGCGGCGATCTCGCCGTGCAGGTTGATCGCGTTCGGCGTGTCGGTGCCGGCGACGATGAGCCCGCCGGCGCGCATCACGTCGAGGACCATCCTGCCGTTGCCGGGCGCGACGCCTGGGCCGGTGCCCATCGTCGCGACCTGCGCCTGCATCCACTCCGGATACAGCTTGAAGCGCGGATCGTTTTTCAGCTCGGGCTCTTTTTCGAAGAGCGGCTTCGCGGCGCCGGACAGCGTCGGCGTCAGGATGCGCTGGCTCTGGCCGAACAGCTGGATCACGTCCTCGTACGACCGCTGCAGCGTCGCCATCTTCGGCGAGTAGCCCCGGCGGCTCGTGGCCGAGGTGTGGTCGGTGTTGTCGACGCCGACAAACGACGCCGGATAGATCTCGTGCGTCGCCACGGGAATCCCGATGCTGTGCGCGAACTCCACGATCCGCTTCTGCTGGAGATCGGGCAGCCGCACGTAGCTCTTGAGCAGGTCGTACTGCAGCACCTTCGCGCGCTGCAGCTCCATTTCGAGGTGCGCGACGCTGGAGAGGGCGATGCCCATCTTGTAGTACACGCGCTGCCACTCCATCAGATTGCCGGTGCCGTAGACCCGCGGGCCTGGCCTGACGCCCGCTTCGTTCGCCTCGCGCTCCTCCACCGGTTCGTACGGCGTGTTGCCCGGGCTGCGGACCGTCGTGACGCCGAACGCCAGCCACGCGCGTCCCGCCGCCTCGCCGAAATCCGGCTGCAGGTGCGAATGGAACTCGATCAGTCCCGGCATCACCGTCAGGTTCGACGCGTCGACGACGTGGCCGCCGGCGTGGTTGGCCTCCGCATGCGGGCCGACGCTGACAATCGTGTTGCCGTCGATCACGACGTCGGCGTTCGCTCGCGCCTGCGGGCTCTTCATGTCCACGAGCCGGCCGGCGTGGACCACGAGATGACCGGTCGGCACGGCCGGCGTGTACTTCAGATCGAGCGGCACCGTGCGCGTCTCGCCGGTCTCGATGTCGACGATGCGGAGCTTGTCGAGCGACTGATACAGGAGATGACGCGAATCGCCCTGCCAGCTCGGCGCGTGGGCGCTCTCCGACGTCACCCGCCGGGGCGGTCCGAGCGGCTCGCCGGACGCGGCGACCGGCCAGACAGCCAGGACGCCCTCGTAAATCGCGGCCATCTTCGTGCCATCCGGCGACCAGGCCGGACCGCATCCGCCGCGCGAGTCGATCGATAGCATCGGCTCCGGCGCGAACCACTTGTCGTCGTCTGGCGTGGACGAGGACATCGTGAGGATCTGGTTGGTCCCCTCGCGGAATCGCCGGGTCATCGGCGCGATGCCGGCGATCGCGAGGCGCCTGCCGTCGGGCGACCAGGCCGGCGCGCCCGGCTGCGGCAGCGAATCGTGGACCTTCGTCACCGTGCCGGTCGCGACGTCGACGACCGACATCTGCGCGACGCGCCACATGCCGTCGACGTTGAAGAACGCGATGCGCGTGCCGTCGGGCGACCACGCCGCTCCCTGCGGCTGCGTCGTCAGGTCCGTGATGCGGCGGCTGCGGCCCGACTTCATGTCGCGGACCCAGAGCTGCAGCTGCTCGCTGTCCTTGTCGGACGAATACGCGAGCTGCGAGCCGTCGGGAGACCACGCGGGATCGGTATCGAGCGCGGCGTCCTTCGTGATGTTCACGGCCGTGCCGCCGACCGGCATCACGTAGATGTCGCCGACCGCGGCAAACGCGATCTGCTTGCCGTCAGGCGACAGCGCCGGCCGGACGACGCCGAGGACCTGCCGCGGCACGACCGACGTGAAATCGCGCTTGCGGCGCACGTAGGTGTTCGCCGCGCGCGTCACCTGCAGCGTCGCCGAGAATTCCACGGTGTGGGTATCGCGCTCGCCCTTCGACGAGCTCAGGGCGAGCGCTCGTGGTGAGCCTGTCGAACCCCGAGCGGCGGATTCGATCGTTCGTTTGCGGATCTTGCCGTCCGACACGTAAACGAATTCGCCCGGCGAAGCCCACGCGGCGCGGAATGCGAACACGTTCTCCGCGCCGGTGATCGTCGTGCCGGAGACGTCGTAGCGCGACGTTTCTGGACCGCCGACGCTTCTGCCCCGCCCGCCGCCGGTCGACACGTGATAGATCAGCTGGCCGCCAGGCCCCCAGGACGGCGCATCCACGCGGCCACTCGCGCTCGAGACCTTGCGCTCGGCCCCCGTCGCGATGTTCACGGCCCAGACCGCCTGCTGACCCTCGCGCGAGGAGGCGAACGCGATCTCCTTGTCGTCGGGCGACCACGACGGCATGTAGTCGTCCGCGGCGTTCGTCGTCGCCTCACGCAGTTCGCCGGTGCGCATGTCGAGCGTCCAGATGTTGTAGTCGCTGCCGAGCGCGCTGCCGCGGTCGGACGAGAACGCCACGCGCGTGCCATCGTGCGACCACGCCGGCTCGCGATCGTCGAACGGCCCCCAGGTGAGCTTGTGCTGGTTCGAGCCGTCCGGCGCGATCGCCCAGATGTCGTAGCCGCCGTCGCGGTAGGCAAAGAAGGCGATCCACTTGCCGTCGGGAGAAAACGTCGGCTGGCGCGCGTCGTTGAAGATGTCGGTGATGCGGGTGGCGGTGCCGCCAGCCGCGGGCAGCGTCCAGATGCTGCCCTGCAAATCGATGGCGAGCGTGCGGCCATCGGGCGCAACCGCGACGGACATCGACGTGCCTTCGTGAACGGTGACGTCGATCAGGGCGGGTGCTGGCGCCGGCGCTCCTTTGAGCGCGACAACGCAACCCAGCACGACGATCGCAAGCGCCTGACGACGCATCACTGCCTCCCCCGGGGAATGGACTGGCGCGTATTCTAGTGCGTGAATGTGGAACTATCCGCGGCGAGCGATGACTTCGATGATTTTTTCGCCGTGGAACCGGCCGTTCTCGATGAAGATCGTCCCGGTATCGACGCCGGCAATCGCGCCGCCGGCGACAAACAGTCCCGGCACGTTGGTTTCGAATGTCTCCGGGTCGTGCACTGGCGCGTCGCGCTCGTTCAGCAGGACACCGGCGTGACGAAGCAGCTCCGCGTCGGCGCGGTAGCCGGTGAGCAGGAAGACGGCGTCGGCCGGAATCTCCACCTCTCCGCGCGGTCCGGGACGCGCCGGCGCGGCGAAATCCTCGGAGCCGTCGGCGGGAAACGCGACGTCCGGCGGCGCGGGCGACGATCCGCCGCTCGACGGGGCGATCACGACCGATGTCGAACGAATCTCCCGGATGAGCGCGCTGAAGTGCGCGGCGATCGACCCTTCCTTGATGCGGTTCTCGATGTCGGGCCGCACCCAGTATTTAATCGTCGGCTTCAACGTCGCCGCCCGGTGGACGATCGTCACGTGCGCGCCGGCGCGAAACATCTCGAGCGCCGACTCCGCCGCCGAGTTCCCGCCACCGACGATGACGACGCGCTGCCGGTAGTACGGGTGCGGCTCGCCGTAATAGTGCTGGACGTGTGGCAGATCCTCACCGGGCACGCCGATCATCACGGGATGGTCGTAGTACCCGATGGCCATGACCAGGTGCCGCGCGTGCCGCGCGCGGCGCACGCCATTGGCCGACTCGGTTTCGATCGCGAAGATGCGCTCGCCGTCGGTCGTCGCCGGCTCTCGTTCCACCGAGACCACTTTCTCGCCGTACGCAATCTGCAGGTCGTGGACGTCGACGACCTTTCGGTAGTACTTCAGCGCCTCGGCGCGCGTCGGCTTGTCGAACGGCGACACGAACGGCAGCCCGCCGATCTCGAGCAGCTCGGGCGTGGTGAAGAAGACCATCTGCGGCGGGAAGCGGTAGATCGAGTTGACCAGCACGCCCTGCTCGATCACCTGATAATCGAGATCGCGCCGCTTGGCAGCGATGGCGGCCGACAGCCCCGACGGCCCGGCCCCGATGATGACAACGTCTCGCACCGACATTCGTTGATAGTATCGCGGCGACACAGCAGGGGCAGGACGGGCTGGATGCGCAGGATCGCCTGGATGGGCAGCGTTCCTGCCTGTCCGGCCCATCCTGCCCTTCATCGACCAATCGCGCCTCCCGTCGGAAGAGCGCGAACGGACCCGCGCGCGGCCCGTATCGTGTGCGTGGAGGTTCGTATGAAGCAGTTACGTGAACTCGGCGCCGTCCTGGTCCTGGCCGCGGCCATCTTTACCCCGGCGGTCATCGCCGCGCAGGCGCCGCCGCAGGGCGGATTTCCCGATCTGGTCGGGGCGTTGAGAGCGACGCCCGGCGTGCTCGGCGTCGATACCGCGCAGACGCTCAGCGGCAAGCAGGTAATCTTCGCCTGGTTCGAAAACAAGCAGGCCGTGCTCAACTGGTACCACAGCGACGTGCATCGCAAGGTGATGAACGACTTCAGCGGCGGCTACCATCGTCCCGACGGCCCGCTCGCTGGCGTCAAGGACGACTCCGGCCCGATCCTCTGCATCGCGTCGCTGACCATCGATCGCGCGGCGATGCAGAAGGGGGACCTGAAAGCGGCGACCAGCCAAATCGCGATCGAGCTCTACGCCCCGCTGCCCGGCGGCCTCGCGGCCGGCGGCCGGTTCGCCCCTTCGTCGGTGAAGGTGCCCGGCCTCATCGAGGTGCCGAGCACCCAACCGCCGACGAAGGACCAGCGCTAGGACGGCGCTAGGACCGATGATCTGCACCCTCAGGTTCTGGGCGCGCATGGCCGCGATCAACGCCGCCGCGGCGTTGACCGTCTGCTTCGCGTTCAACGGCGTGACGCTGCAGACGCCGTTCGCAAAGGCAGCGGAGATCATGGGCATCTCGTTCCTGTTCTCGTCGATCATCAGCTCGATGTGCGCGGTGACCATCTCGGCCATCGCGCCCACGCTCTTCCGCGAATTCCGGTTTCCGTTCAACTGGAGCATCCTGATCGCCGTGCTGGTCGCCATCTCGGCGATCGGCAGCCTGCTCGCGCTGCTCGTGCTCACGGCCATCGGCTACATCAACTCGCGCGAGATCTTCGTCGAGTGGTTCGCCGGCACGCTCAAGGTGTCGGTGATCGTGACGCTGATCTTCGGCGTCTTCGGCACGCTGATCGAGCTGCTGCAGGTCCGCCTGAACGACGCCACCATCGCGCTGCGCACGAAACAGCGCGACGAAGCCGAGGCGCGCCGGCTGGCCGCCGAGGCGCAGCTGGCGTCGATCGAATCGCGCGTCCAGCCGCACTTTCTGTTCAATACGCTCAATTCGATCGCCGCGCTGGTGCACGACGATCCGGCCGGCGCCGAACGGATGACCGCGCAGCTCGCGTCGCTGCTCCGCTCGGCGCTCGACAGTACCGCGATGCCGCTGGTTGCGCTCGAAGACGAGCTGCGGGTGGTGCGCGCGTATCTCGACATCGAACGCGTCCGCTTCGGCGAGCGCCTGCGCTACGACGTCACGCTGGGCGACGGCACGGCGTCGGCCACCGTTCCGCGCATGGCGCTGCAGACGCTGGTCGAAAACAGCGTCAAGTACGCAGTCTCGCCGCGGCGCGAAGGCGGCTCGATCTGCGTGCGGGCGCAAGCCGCCGGCGGCCGCGTACGCGTGGCCGTCGAAGACGACGGACCGGGATTCGATCCGGTGCAGCGGCCGGAAGGCCACGGCCTCGCCCTGCTCGACGCGCGCCTGGCGATACTCTTCGGCGACCGCGCGGCGCTGCGCGTCGAGAGCCGGCCCGGCCGCAGCAGCGTCTCCCTGGAACTCCCGTTGAATCCACAATCGAATCCACAATCAAATCCACAATCAAATCCGCAATCAAATCCGCAATCAAATCCGCAATCCGCAATCCGCAGTCCACAATATGACGTTCCGCGCCTATCTCGTCGACGATGAACGGCTCGCGGTGGAGCGGCTGACGCGGCTGCTGAACGCGACCGGACGCGTCGAGATCGCCGGCGCGACGACCGATCCCGAGATCGCGCTCGCCTTCCTGCAGGCGAATCCGGTCGACGTCCTCTTTCTCGACATCCAGATGCCGGGGCTGACCGGGTTCGAATTGCTCGATCGGCTCGATCGCGACATTACCGTGGTGTTCACGACCGCCTACGACCAGTACGCGATCGACGCCTTCGGCACCAACTCGCTCGACTACCTGCTGAAGCCGATCGAGTCCGAGCGCCTCGATCGCACCCTCGACAAACTCGAGCGCTTTGCCGGACAGGCGCGACCCGACGTGCGCGCGCTCGCGCGCGAACTCGCGGCCCAACTGACGCCGAGCCGGCGGCTCGAGCGCATCGCCTCGCGCGTGGGCGAGCGGACCACCGTGCTCGACGTGGCGCGGATCAGCCACTTCACGTCGAAGGACAAGCTCACGTTTGCCAGCGTCAACGGGCACGAGCATGTGATCGATCACACGCTGACCGAGCTCGAGACCGAGCTCGACGCGCGGCGGTTCGCGCGCATCCACCGCGCGACGATCGTGAACATCGGCTTCGTCCAGGAGCTGTTTCCGGCGGTGGACGGCGGCGTGCTCGTCCGGTTGAAAGACGAGCGGAAGACCGAGCTGACCGTGGCACGCGACCGCGTGCGCGCGCTGAAGGACCGGCTCGGGATCTGATGGAGACCAGGCCTGAAGGCTGGAGGCTTCCGGCTGGGGGCTGGGGGCCCGAGCTGGAGCCTGGAGCCTGGGAGCCTGGAGCTGGAGGCTGGGGGAAGTCCCGCGCATCCTGAGCCTGTCGAAGGCGCTCATCCTGAGCCTGTCGAAGGATGAGCGGTCTTGGCGAGCCGCTGCAACGCCTGCCAGTCCTCGCGTGCGAGCGCGCCTTTCTTCGCACGCGACCAACCTTTCACTTGTCGCTCGCGACGGAACGCATCGTCTCGCGAGTCGTACACTTCGGCGTAAACCAGCGTGACGGGACGACGCTTCGCGGTGTAGCCACCGCCGGTGCCGTCCTGGTGCGCGGCGATTCGCTTCTCGAGATCGTCGGTGTGACCGACGTAGTACGCGCCATGGAGCCCCTCGCCCTGCCGTTCGCTTCAATGAGGCCGTGATCTTTCGACCACGGAAATATGTTCGTGAGCGCGCCTCTCGTATTCGCGAGTTCTTGCTTCAATGAGGCCGTGATCTTTCGACCACGGAAATTAGGTGCAGCGTCGCAACAGAGTCTTTGCCACCAGAGCTTCAATGAGGCCGTGATCTTTCGACCACGGAAATTCGAACGCCTCTTTCAACACCAGTTCAATCGGGAGCAGCTTCAATGAGGCCGTGATCTTTCGACCACGGAAATGGGCGCGGATCTGCGGGGCGCAAAGTTCTCCCTCTTGCTTCAATGAGGCCGTGATCTTTCGACCACGGAAATCGGTGTAGGGTGTGTAGGGTTTGAGGGTCTTTCCGGCTTCAATGAGGCCGTGATCTTTCGACCACGGAAATCCGCGCCGTCGAGCGACGTGCCCGCGAGATCCGCGCCCCGCTTCAATGAGGCCGTGATCTTTCGACCACGGAAATGACAACGCTCCGAGTTGACGCGAAGCGCCCGGCCATCTGCTTCAATGAGGCCGTGATCTTTCGACCACGGAAATCCTGGCTCGACGGTGCCGATCACATCGTCGACCGAGCTTCAATGAGGCCGTGATCTTTCGACCACGGAAATTTCGCCGCGTCGAGCGGCTGGGTCGTCGCGCTCGAGCTTCAATGAGGCCGTGATCTTTCGACCACGGAAATGTCGCCGTCGTCGCCTGTTCCATCGCGTCGCGGATCTGCTTCAATGAGGCCGTGATCTTTCGACCACGGAAATAAGAAAAACAGGAAGCTTGTTCACTCTGTCGTGGTGCTTCAATGAGGCCGTGATCTTTCGACCACGGAAATGTAGGCGAGCCATGACGAAGTCACCGACACCGCTGCGGCTTCAATGAGGCCGTGATCTTTCGACCACGGAAATGCGCTCGTGAGGCGGTTCGTTTAGCGCTGGCCGCGCTTCAATGAGGCCGTGATCTTTCGACCACGGAAATTCTGAACATCGGCTACGGGCCGAGACCGGGTCGCGACGAGCTTCAATGAGGCCGTGATCTTTCGACCACGGAAATTGCCCCCGGCCCGATGATCGTGATCCAGCCGACCGTGGCTTCAATGAGGCCGTGATCTTTCGACCACGGAAATTGACGATGCTCGGCCGCGCGGCCGCGCTCTCGGTGGCTTCAATGAGGCCGTGATCTTTCGACCACGGAAATGCGGCAGCCTCGCGCATGCCGTGTCGCATCGTATCCGCCGGCTTCAATGAGGCCGTGATCTTTCGACCACGGAAATGTTCTTGTTGCGATGTAGAACTACGACCGGTATCTGCTTCAATGAGGCCGTGATCTTTCGACCACGGAAATAGGGTCGCAGGCGCGCTGCCTGCTGTCATCTGGGTGCGCTTCAATGAGGCCGTGATCTTTCGACCACGGAAATTCATCCGCGGGGAGGCCCATCCGCTCGAGCTCGTGGGCGCTTCAATGAGGCCGTGATCTTTCGACCACGGAAATCAAGGTGACGAGGTGGAATTTGACGGTGAAGGGGTTGCTTCAATGAGGCCGTGATCTTTCGACCACGGAAATGCGCGATGAGGTACCCACTCTCTCGCTCGAGCAGATCGCTTCAATGAGGCCGTGATCTTTCGACCACGGAAATTTCAGCCCTGCTGCCGGTTTCCGAGCGAGAGACGAGCTTCAATGAGGCCGTGATCTTTCGACCACGGAAATGGCGACGCGCGGACCGCTCAGCGCGTGGGCGGTGCGGCTTCAATGAGGCCGTGATCTTTCGACCACGGAAATTTGTAGATCCGCGCCAGGTAGGCGGCCGCGTTGAACGCGCTTCAATGAGGCCGTGATCTTTCGACCACGGAAATGGCTCGAGACTCTGGACGGGTGAGGCGAGCAGCCTCGCTTCAATGAGGCCGTGATCTTTCGACCACGGAAATACGGCCGCCGACGAGAGTTGCGCCGTCAGCTCGCGGCTTCAATGAGGCCGTGATCTTTCGACCACGGAAATGCGCGGCCGCGCGGCCGAGCATCGTCAGCAGGCGCATGCTTCAATGAGGCCGTGATCTTTCGACCACGGAAATAGCTCCACGCCGAGCGAGACCCGCAGCGGTTCCGCCTGCTTCAATGAGGCCGTGATCTTTCGACCACGGAAATCCACGAGGAACGCGGAGAGCACGTCTTTGCGCGCGTGGCTTCAATGAGGCCGTGATCTTTCGACCACGGAAATTTGACCCGCGCGCCAATCCGCGGGAGGGGTTTGCGGCAGCTTCAATGAGGCCGTGATCTTTCGACCACGGAAATGCCAGCGCGCGGGCCACATCGGGAAGCCGGACGCGCCGGCTTCAATGAGGCCGTGATCTTTCGACCACGGAAATGCCCGGCCTGGATGGCTTTGCGCACCGCCATGTCCGGCTTCAATGAGGCCGTGATCTTTCGACCACGGAAATCAGCGGAAGCGATTCGAATTTGTACTTCGAGCCGAAGCTTCAATGAGGCCGTGATCTTTCGACCACGGAAATCATACCCGCGCTCGCGCGCGATCTCGGAGAACGACTGGCTTCAATGAGGCCGTGATCTTTCGACCACGGAAATGGGGGTGGTGAGGATCAGCGACGGCAGGTAGAGCGCGCTTCAATGAGGCCGTGATCTTTCGACCACGGAAATCTACGGCTCTCAGCCGATCCGATGCCCACGCAAGCGCTTCAATGAGGCCGTGATCTTTCGACCACGGAAATTTTCGTCATGATCACGATCACCTGGTGGGATGACATGGTGCTTCAATGAGGCCGTGATCTTTCGACCACGGAAATGTATTAATCTCACCGCCTCACGAGCACTTCCGGCGGCTTCAATGAGGCCGTGATCTTTCGACCACGGAAATGGCAAAATGGTTGCTGGAATTGCAGTTAATGAATTAGCTTCAATGAGGCCGTGATCTTTCGACCACGGAAATTCGTAAGTCACCCGCGGTCTGGACGAGATGTTTTAGAGCTTCAATGAGGCCGTGATCTTTCGACCACGGAAATTTACATTTCAGGAGACAGATATGACCACACCGCTGCGGCTTCAATGAGGCCGTGATCTTTCGACCACGGAAATGTACGCGAGCTGCTCGCGCATGCGCTCGATCGGCTCGCTTCAATGAGGCCGTGATCTTTCGACCACGGAAATATAATGGGCACGTACGTAAAGCCATTGCTGGTGGTACGCTTCAATGAGGCCGTGATCTTTCGACCACGGAAATCTGGGCGAGAACCGCGTCCGCGCGGTCGGGATGAAGCTTCAATGAGGCCGTGATCTTTCGACCACGGAAATTGGATCGGGAAGGGACGGCGTACCAGCGCCTGGCGCGGCTTCAATGAGGCCGTGATCTTTCGACCACGGAAATTCTCCCCAGCGGGGCCGAGGCCCTGGATCTTCCGGCACGCTTCAATGAGGCCGTGATCTTTCGACCACGGAAATTTGCCGAATGATCCCCTCTCCCCGTCATTGAGTGGCTGGGCTTCAATGAGGCCGTGATCTTTCGACCACGGAAATCTCGAGGTACAAATCAAACAGGTTGAACAAGCTGTCGCTTCAATGAGGCCGTGATCTTTCGACCACGGAAATGTGACGCGGATCTACGCGGTGCAAATTTTTATGGTGCAGCTTCAATGAGGCCGTGATCTTTCGACCACGGAAATTTAAACCCGCCCCTCGTGGCAGTAAAATTATTATTGGGCTTCAATGAGGCCGTGATCTTTCGACCACGGAAATGTGCATGAATACCAGCCCGGAGTGATCACGAACGTCACTGCTTCAATGAGGCCGTGATCTTTCGACCACGGAAATGCCGATGGGTGCGCGAACATGCCGAGTCGTCAGGTCGCTTCAATGAGGCCGTGATCTTTCGACCACGGAAATTAGGAGGGCGGCATCCCGTTGAGCGCGCCGCCGCTGGCTTCAATGAGGCCGTGATCTTTCGACCACGGAAATTCCGACAGCCGAACGGCTGCGGTGTCGCTGAGGGATGGCTTCAATGAGGCCGTGATCTTTCGACCACGGAAATTCTTGCATGGGATGTAGGCCGCCGCTTCCGCCGCCGAGCTTCAATGAGGCCGTGATCTTTCGACCACGGAAATCGAGGACCGAGCACCTGCCGCGCGCCGAGGGTCTGGCTTCAATGAGGCCGTGATCTTTCGACCACGGAAATCGGGCACGAGGAGCACCGCCGGGCGCAGGTCGATGGCTTCAATGAGGCCGTGATCTTTCGACCACGGAAATGTGTCTTTCAGCGCGACGCCGAAGATCGACCCGAAGCTTCAATGAGGCCGTGATCTTTCGACCACGGAAATGAACGCTCTCCGTTCTCGTCGCACGCGCTCCAATTTGCTTCAATGAGGCCGTGATCTTTCGACCACGGAAATTTGCTGTAATTCCACAGCGGTCGGACCGTAGAGGTGCTTCAATGAGGCCGTGATCTTTCGACCACGGAAATCGAGGAGGTCGGGCTCGAGCACCTGGAGTTGGAGCGGCTTCAATGAGGCCGTGATCTTTCGACCACGGAAATTCGGTGGTGCCTGGCTGCGCCTGCAGCGCCGTCAGGCTTCAATGAGGCCGTGATCTTTCGACCACGGAAATTCGATCAACGTGCGCAGGGCGAGTGCTTCCTTCAGCGTGCTTCAATGAGGCCGTGATCTTTCGACCACGGAAATCGGAGCGATGGACACGGGGAAGTCCTGCCCGCTCAGGCTTCAATGAGGCCGTGATCTTTCGACCACGGAAATAATGAAATATTCCACCGCGTGCCAACCGCCGGCCTGTGCTTCAATGAGGCCGTGATCTTTCGACCACGGAAATTCGCGGCCGCGCGCGGCCGCTGGGAGCAGGGACCGTGGCTTCAATGAGGCCGTGATCTTTCGACCACGGAAATTCAGGGCCGTGTGGTCGGCGTTCCACTTCGCCAAGTCGCTTCAATGAGGCCGTGATCTTTCGACCACGGAAATCGGATCGCTGGTGTCTTCGACGCCGAGGACGTAGTGCGGCTTCAATGAGGCCGTGATCTTTCGACCACGGAAATTCGGCCACACCCAACCACTCGGCGCCCGCCGGGAAGGCTTCAATGAGGCCGTGATCTTTCGACCACGGAAATCCGCAATCTCCCGCCGCTTCGTGTGGTCCATTAACGCGCTTCAATGAGGCCGTGATCTTTCGACCACGGAAATCCACTGGAATCGAACCCTCGCTCGGCGCCAGCTTCTTGCTTCAATGAGGCCGTGATCTTTCGACCACGGAAATGGTCGGCTGGGGGATCCTCGCCAAGCCGCTGACGCCGCTTCAATGAGGCCGTGATCTTTCGACCACGGAAATGCGAAGCATCTCGGCGTGTCGGTGGCCGCCGTCTCGGCTTCAATGAGGCCGTGATCTTTCGACCACGGAAATAACACCTGACGGATCGGCGTCTGCACCTGTCGCCCGCGCTTCAATGAGGCCGTGATCTTTCGACCACGGAAATCTGGGCCTTCGTCGGTGAGGCGCTGGCGACCAACGGGCTTCAATGAGGCCGTGATCTTTCGACCACGGAAATGCTGGGCGCGCCAAACGCTTGCGCCTCGGCCACCGGCTTCAATGAGGCCGTGATCTTTCGACCACGGAAATTACACCGCGCCCACCGACGACCCGCGCACGGCGTGGCTTCAATG
>JRHI01001204.1_pt1 | contig 22950 bp, 20 predicted proteins | sample 215371 | NCBI WGS metagenome assembly JRHI01 (sample SAMN02929681, study PRJNA255918) | sediment metagenome | biome: cave system; feature: Ice Cave; material: Sediment; isolation source: sediment from deep within a dark volcanic ice cave with no known source of... ...
TGCTGACCCTTGTGGAACAGGCTCTAAGAGCCGGAAGCGTCCGCGCCCGGTTCGTTGCCCCCGTCGCTCACGCTCCGGGCTCTGACAACAGAGCCCTAAGCGTTAGCGCCCGGTTCGTTGTTCCCGTCGCTCACGTTCCGGGCTCTGATAAGGAGGACGACAAGCAAGCCGCCGTTCCGCTGCTGCCTTCACGCAATCTTCATCTTCTCCACACGATCCACTCTCGGTCGGCGACTATCCTCATGCCAATACGGCAAACACCATGAAATGGGGGTAGACGATGAAGCGACTTCTAACAATTGCAAGTCTGGCTGCCACCCTCCTTCTGAGCAACGGCTGCACCAATGGGGGTAAACCCGAGCAGCGCCTCACGGGCGGCGGCTCGTCCTTCGTCAGCCCGATCATGACGAAATGGGCTGGCCTTTACTACAAAGAAAAGAGCATCCGCATCGACTACACCTCGTCCGGTTCGGGCAACGGCATTCAGCAGATGATCGAACAGAAGAATGATTTCGGCTGCACTGATGCGCCAATGACGGACGAGCAGTTGGAGAAGGCCAAGAGCGCGGGCGGCGCGGTCATCCACGTGCCGCTCGTCATGGGCGCCGTCGTGCCGGCCTACAACCTCAAGGGCATTACGGAACCGCTCCGCTTCACTGGCCCCGTCCTGGCCGATATCTTCCTCGGCAAGATCAAGCGGTGGGACGACGCTCGCCTCAAAGAGTTGAATCCCGGCGTAACGCTCCCAGGTCAGGAAATTGCCGTCGTTCATCGTTCGGACGGCAGCGGCACTACTTATATCTGGGTCGACTACCTCTCCAAGGTCAGCCCCGAGTGGAAGGAGAAGGTGGGGGTCGGCACGGATGTGAAGTGGTCCGTCGGCGTGGGCGAGCAGAAAAACGATGGCGTTGCCGGCCAGATCAGCCGTACCCCCGGCGCGATCGGCTACATCGAACTGGGTTTCGCGCTCAACAAACGCGACATTCTTTATGGCTCGGTACAAAACCGCGAGGGTGAGCACATCCTGGCCAGTTTGAAAAGTGTCACCACGGCGGCCGAAGGGGCGCTGACAGACGTGCCGGCGGACCTGCGCTACTCCTTGACCAATGCTCCTGGCAAGGGCGCGTATCCCATCTGTGGTACAACCTGGGCCGTGCTCTATACCGCGCAGCCGGCGGATAAAGTGGAAGTGCTGACTGATTTCCTCCGCTGGGTCGAGCACGGAGGCCAGCAATACACTGAAGAGCTGCAGTATGCCCCCTTGCCGGCGGGACTGGTGCAGCGGGCCGAAGAGAAGTTGTCCCAGGTCCACGCGAAGAAGTGAGTGGCACGCTCCCAGGGGTTGTTATCCATGCCGCTGTCCAGTAATCCGGCGGCTGCCGGTACGCTTTCCCCGGCGCCGCGCCCCAATGGCGCGGCGCCGTCCTTGTTCCTTCGCAACCTGGGCGATCGCCTCTTCCGGCTGACGTGCGAGCTCGCGGCGCTGGCCATCGTTGCTCTGTCCGGGCTGCTCCTGATCTTCCTCGTAATACAATCTTGGCCGGCGCTGCGTGCGCTGGGCCTGGGTTTCTTCACGCACACTACCTGGGACCCGGTCAAGGATGAATACGGAGCGCTTGCATTTGTGTGGGGTACGCTCGCGACCTCTGCCGTGGCGCTGGTGGTGGCAGTGCCCCTGAGTATCGGCACCGCGACTTTCCTGGCGGAAATCGCCCCGGCATGGCTCCGCCGGTCCGGCTCGTTCCTCGTCGAACTGCTCGCGGCCATCCCCAGCGTCGTCTACGGGTTCTGGGGCATCTTCTTTCTGGCACCGGCGGTGCAGGAAGTGTTCAATCTCTTGCACGGCCCCAACACCGGGGGCGCGGGCCTCCTCTCCGCCGGGCTCATCCTGGCACTCATGGTCGTCCCCTACATCACCGCGATCGCCTACGACACCATCCGGTCGGTCCCGCAATCGCAGCGCGCCGGTGGCCTCGCACTGGGCGCCACGCGCTGGCAGACCATTTGGCGCGTCATCATTCCCTTTGCCCGCCCTGGCATCCTCGGCGGTTGCTTCCTGGCCCTGGGGCGGGCCCTGGGCGAGACCATGGCTGTCACCATGCTCATCGGCAACAGCCCCCGTATCGAGTTTTTGCCGTTCGGTCTGGGTGACTCCATCGCCAGCGTCATCGCCAACCAGCTGGGCAATACGAGCAAGGAACTGCACAGGGCCGCCCTCGTGGAGTTGGGCCTGGTGCTGCTCCTGGTCTCCGTGGCCGTCAACTGTCTCGCCCGGCTGCTGATCTGGCAAGCAGGCAAGTTCGGCGGAGGCAAGTGGCTCACGCTGCCACGACTGATGCCGGCGGGGCGGGCTACCACTCCAGGCGACTCAATCAGCATCTCCACGGTCGAGGAAGCGACCCTGCGTGCCAGTCAAGCCCGTGCTCGCTGGACAGACCGCCTCATGACCGCGGTCCTCGGCTCCTGCCTCCTCGCCACGGTCGGGCCGCTCTTCCTCATCCTCGGTTACATCGCCTACCGCGGCGTCACCGCCCTGAGCTGGGATTTCTTCACGCACCTACCCATCGACACACCCAGCGGCCTGGGTCACGCCCTCCTGGGCAGTGGGATGCTGGTCGGTCTTGCGACCCTGTTCACGGTACCCCTCGCCATCCTCGCGGCGATCTTTCTAGCGGAGTACCGCACCAGCCCGCTTGTTCCCGTGGTGCGTTTTATCGGCGATCTCCTCGGCGGGGTCCCCTCCATCATCCTTGGCATCTTCGCCTACGCGCTGCTGGTCGTGCCCTGGGGTTTCTCCGGCTGGGCCGGTGCGTTCGCGCTTGGCGTGATGATGGTGCCGATCATCCTGCGGGCCACGGAGGAGGCCCTGAAACTGGTGCCGCCCGCTCTGCGGAGCGGCAGCTATGCTCTCGGGGCCACCACCTGGCAAACCATCTTGCGTGTCACGCTTCCGGCAGCTCGACCTGCCATCGTCACTGCCGTGTTTTTGGCCATTGCTCGTATCGCCGGTGAGACCGCCCCACTTCTATTGACCGCCTACAACAGTAGTTTCTGGCCGACAACACCGAGCGACCGCACTCCCTTCCTGACCTACTACATCTACACCTACTCGCGCAGCGACGACCCCCACGAGCAGCAGCTGGCGTGGGCGGCAGCCTTCGTCCTCCTCGGCGTGGTCATGCTTCTCAACGTGGGCATCCGCTGCGCGACCGGCAGGCGTCTGATGCCTGGCAGCCGCAGCGAATGAGGTTCCGCTGCTATAATGCGCGGCAAGAACCTCCGAATCGCGCCCAGTTCCTTTAGTCGAGACTGCGGTTAATGTGGCGTTCCCTACTTTTCTGGCGGCTGTTCGGCACCACGAGCCTGCTGCTGCTTGCGGCAATTGGCTCCCTTGGTTTCGTCACCGCCCGGCGCGTGGAACAGCACTACCTCCACCAGATCGAGGCCAGCCTGCGCACCAAGGCGGTTCTGGTGCGTGAGGCCGTTCGCGGTCGGCCGCCGGAGGAAGCGGAGCAGCTGCAGCAGCGGATTGTCGCCGTGCGCCGCGAGATTGCCACGCGCATCACGCTGCTGGACCGGGATGGCCGGGTGCTCGCCGACTCGGAAGAAGACCCTGCCCTGATGGAGAACCATGCCACCCGGCCGGAGGTGCGTGAGGCCCGTGCTTCGGGCTTCGGCACAGCGACGCGCCACAGCAGCACCCTTGGCCGGTCCATGATGTACACAGCCCTTTGGACCGGCGAGGATGATGGTCCGGTTGCCTACGTTCGCGTTGCCCTGCCGCTCGACGATGTGCAGGCGCAGCTCGGCGAGATCCGCTCGATCGCGTGGACCGCGGCGGCCATGACCGCATTGGCCGCTCTGCTCGTCACGTTCTGGCTGACCCGCCGGCTGACCCGGCCCATCCAGGAACTTACCGCTGGAGCGGAACGGATCGCAGCTGGACATTACGGCCACAAGGTCTATGGCATCGGCAGCGATGAGGTCGGTGTCCTGGCCGAGACCTTCAACCACATGAGCGAGCGCCTCGCCGGGCAGTTCGCGCAGCTGGCGGAAGACCGTGAGCAATTACGCATGATCCTTAGCGGCATGGTCGAAGGCGTAGTGGCCCTCGACGCCGAACAACGGCTGCTGTTCGCCAACGAGCGTGCGGCGCAGCTGCTCGGTTTCCAGGCTCAGGACAATGCCGGACGCAAGTTCTGGGAAGTGGTGCGACGCCGGGCGCTGCAGCAGGTCGTGCAGCGTGCACTGAGCGAGCCGGGTTTTGTGCGCGAGGAGTTATCCTGGAAGAATCGGGGGGCCATCAATGTCACGGTCCACGCGGCCCGCCTGCCGGGTTCGCCGCCGCGCGGCGCCGTCCTCGTGCTGCACGATACGAGCGAGTTGCGCCGCCTCGACCGCCTGCGCCAGGACTTCGTCGCCAACGTCTCGCACGAACTGAAAACACCCCTGGCAATTATCAAGGCGGCCATCGAAACCTTGCTCGAAGGAGCTGTCGAGGACCCAGTGCATCGCGGCCCCTTTCTGGAGACCATCGGCGAGCAAGCGGACAGGCTCCATGCTCTTATTCTCGATTTGCTCAGCCTTGCGCGCATCGAATCGGGCACCGAGTTATTCGAGTTCCAGGCGGTGCCGGTCGGTCCCATCGTTGCCGCCTGTCTGGAACGTCACCACGCCCGGGCAGAGGCCAGGGCGCAGTCCCTCGAGTGCGTTACTCCAGCCGATGGGGTCACACAGGCAAGTGCAGCTGCCTGGGCGGACGAGGAAGCCGTACATCAGATCCTCGATAACCTTGTAGATAACGCGCTCAAGTACACGCCGGAGGGTGGGCGCATCTGCGTGCGCTGGAGCGTGGAGGGCGAACAGGTCTGCCTGGAGGTCGAGGACACGGGCATCGGCATTCCGGAGCAGGACCTGCCGCGGATCTTTGAGCGATTCTATCGTGTGGACAAGGCCCGTTCGCGCGAGCTGGGCGGGACTGGCCTGGGACTGTCCATCGTCAAGCACCTCGTCCAGGCGATGCACGGCAGCGTCCGGGCCCGGAGTGAGGTCGGCCAGGGCACGACTTTCTCCGTCTGCCTGCCGCGCGATTCGGTTGCTTGATCTTCGCGGCATCTTCATCAAATCTACACCTTGGGCGGCTAGGATTCCATCGCGGATTCTGAAGGCTCCGCCTGCGATCAAGACCTTTTGGGCGTTGTCCCAGGGTGGATGCTTGTCCACGCTGTCCTACTCGGTCATCCTGTCCGAGCGTAGCCAGGCTGGCCGGCAGTCGCCGGACTCCAGGGGAGTCCGCGCGAAATTCGATGTGCAGAAGCTGTCGGTTTGGTATGGCTCGTCGCAGGCGCTGCATGAGGTCAACCTGCCGATTCCAGAAGGCCGGGTCGTTGCCCTGATCGGACCTTCGGGCTGCGGCAAATCGACCTTCCTCCGTACCCTGAACCGCATGAACGACTTGATCGAGGGGACGCGCCAGAGCGGCGTGGTCCTCCTCGACGGCAAGGACATCCACGGCGGGCAGGTCCACCTGGTGGACCTGCGGCGGCGTGTGGGGATGGTGTTCCAGAAGTCGAATCCGTTCCCCAAGTCAGTTTTCGAGAACGTCGTCTTTGGGCCGCGCGTGGCCGGCGTGCGCAACCGGGCCCGCCTGTTCCAGATCGCCGAACTCTCACTCCGGCGCGCGGCCCTCTGGGACGAGGTGAAGGATCGCTTGAACGACTCGGCCATGAACCTGTCGGGCGGGCAGCAGCAGCGGCTCTGCATCGCCCGCGCCCTGGCGACCGGTCCCGAAGTGTTGCTGCTCGACGAGCCGGCCTCCGCCCTCGATCCGGCCTCGACCGCACGCATCGAGGACCTGATCTTCGAGTTAAAGGGTGAATACACGATCGTGATCGTGACTCACAATATGCAGCAGGCGGCGCGCGTGTCCGATCTGACCGGCTTCTTCTACCAGGGCCGGCTCATCGAGGCGGGGCCCACGGACCAGATCTTCACGCGCCCGCAGGTAAAGCAGACGGAAGACTACATCACCGGCCGTTTCGGCTGATCTCCCAACTCGCGAGGGGCCGCATGGCCAAGCATCTGCAGCGCGACCTCGACATGCTCCAGCGCGATCTCCTGGCCCTGGCAGCCGACGTTGAGGAAGCAGTCAACCTGGCGATCCGCTCGCTCCAGGAACGCGACGGCGAACTTGCCCAGCAGGTGATCGAGGGCGATCCGCGCATCGACCAGGAGGAGAACCACATCGAGGAAGAGTCCCTCAAGATTCTGGCCCTGCATCAGCCGGTAGCGGTGGACCTGCGCCGCATTGCCGCCGCCATGAAGATCAATACGGATCTCGAGCGCATGGCCGATCTGGCCGAGGACATCGCCGAGCGCGCCCTGCATCTGGTCCGGCTGCCGGTGATCCCTATCCCGATCCGCCTGCAGTCGATGACAGACCTGACGACCACAATGGTCCGGCAGAGTCTCGATTGTTTCGTCAACCTCGATGCCCGCCAGGCCCGGCGGGTTTGCCGTCTCGATGACGAGGTCGATCGGTACAACAATGAGATCATCAAGGAACTGCTCGCGACAATGCAGGGCTCAGCGGCCATGGTCGAGCCGGGACTTTCGCTTTTCTCGGCCACGCGCCATCTCGAGCGCATCGCGGACCATGCCACGAACATCGCCGAGGACGTGGTCTATCTGGTCGAGGGAACGATCATTCGGCATAGTTGGTCGTCCGCCGAGGTGGAAGAGTAAAGAATTAATATGACCCAACCCCGCGTCCTGATCATCGAAGACGAACGCGCCCTGACCGACGTGCTGGTATACAACCTCCAGCGTGAAGGCTATGACGCCATAGTCGCGCACGACGGTCAGGAAGGGCTGCGCAAGGCGCAAATGCTGCTGCCTGACGTGGTGATCCTCGACTTGATGCTGCCGATACTCAACGGGTTGGAAGTGTGCCGGGAATTGCGTGCCGGGGAGCGCACGCGGCGTCTGCCGATTCTAATGCTGACCGCCAGGGCGGAGGAGACGGATCAGGTCGTGGGCTTCTCGCTGGGCGCCGATGACTACGTCACGAAGCCGTTCAGCGTGAAGGTCCTGGTGCAACGGCTCAAGGCGCTGCAGCGCCGGTACGAAGCCGATGGCGAGAGCGCCGACGTGCTTGAACATCTGGGCGTGCGCATCGATCGCCTGCGGCACCAGGCCTACGTCGAGGAGCACACGTGCGACCTGACGCCGACCGAGTTCCGCCTGCTGGAGTGCCTCCTGCGCCAGCCCGGCCGCGCCTTCACGCGCTCGGACCTCATGGATGCCGCCATCGGAGAAGGAGCGATCGTGCTGGAGCGGACGATCGACGTTCATGTGAAAGCTCTCCGCCGCAAGCTCGGTGTGGCGGGAGAGCTGGTCGAGACGGTTCGGGGCGTCGGCTATCGCTTCCGCGAGAGCCTGCCTTGATGGGGCTTAGGGTTTTTCCAGACGCACATTGATGTCTTCTCCCGCGGAACTCACGACCGCGGTCAGGCCGGAGGTATCCGCATCCCAGTAGCGTTTCGGGATGTGCACATCTTTCACGATCTTGAGATTGCCGGTTTTATACGAGTACGGTGCTACCGTGATGACGTAGTCGCCGGGAACGGCGCCGTCGTTCAACTCGTAAGTGGTCAGGGTGAAGTTGCCATCCGGCTGGATCTCGGCCCAGGCCTCGATGCCCGAGTTCATGTCCTTCGGTTGCAGGGAGACCCGGCCGGCGCGGAGAGGATCCCCGGCAGCGAATGTCACACGACCCTTGACCGGAACCGTCTTGGGAAGGGCCGGACCCTCTCGAGAGCAGCCCACCACGAGCAGTATGACGGAGAGCGAGAGTAAGCAGAAACGTTTCATCTTGTGCTGTTGCCTCCTGGTACAAGCAGCCATTGCTGAGGATTGGCCAGAGCCCGGAGCGTCAGCGAAGGGGAAGTTACCCTATCGCTGCTGCTCCGGGCTCCGACGCTGTGAATCAAAACTCAGGAATGACTTCGCCGCCGTTAGGGGTGACGAGCATGCGCACCACGCGCGGATCGGTGGCCGCCTTGAGAAACTGAACGTGGCCGTCGCAGAACACGGCCTGAGCCCCGCCCGAGTGGAAACTGAAGATCTCGTCGTTGTTGCCGCAGTTGTTGACCGGCGCCCACAGGCACGTAGAGGAGCTGCCGCCGATGGGGTAGGCGTTGTTGTTGATTGCGCCGCCACCGCCTACGGGGCGGCCGTTGACGACTGGAGCGCCGGAAACGCCGTAACCGTTGTCCGGTTCGGCCCAGCGCCAGAAGCGCCGCAGCTGACCGTCGTACGGATCGGTGTACGCCGCCACGTAACGCTCGTCGCGGCCCGTGTCCTCGGCAATGGCAATGGTATTGCTGGTACCGTCGAGGATCTCGGCGATGCGGGTGCCGCGCAGCGGCGCGCCGGGCGTGACGTGCAAGGCCCCATCCGCGCGCGTCGCCTTGTTGCGGATGCCGGTTACGGGATCGATGTCGGTGTAGACGGTGGCCCCATAATCGGTCAGACCGTAGCCCCGCGAGTCGGCGCCGTTACCGGGGCGCGACCAGCCATTGCTGGGGCAAACGTAAATCTTGATAACATTCCGGAAGGCGGCGCCACCGTTTGGCTGGTTCGGATCATTGTAGTAGAGATTCAAGTTGATCTGCCGGTAGATGTTATCCTGCTCGATGTAGGGGAGCAGCATCGTGAAGGTGGAATGCCGGTCGAAGATGCTGGGACCGCGGGGAGCATTGGCGAAGTCAGTGCCTTCGCCCCCGGTCGGGAAGGCCTGGTTGCTATCGGCGTAATTGTGCAGGCCCAGACCCATCTGCTTGAGGTTGTTGGCACACGACATGCGGTTGGCCGCTTCGCGCACTTTTTGCACGGCGGGAAGCAGCAGGCCGATGAGCAGAGCGATAATGGCGATCACCACGAGCAACTCGATCAAGGTGAACCCATCACGCCGCACGGTCTGAATGGTGTATCGTCTCAAGAGTCGATTCCTCCAGCGCACGGAAAACCTTGTGTATTCACGAAACAACGTGTTGCTGAAGATAGTCCGGTTAGATGGAGGATTGATGAAGGGACGGCGGTGATTTGTGCGAATTTCGACGGTTACCGCCGTCGCTCCTGCGGCCTTGCAGCGAACCGAGGAGCGCGGGGTTGCTCCCGAAGAGAATCGCCAGACCGCACTCGACGGGGAAACCTTCAGTCGCCGATGGACACGATTGCCTTGATGACACCGGTCTCGGGCTTGGTGTAGGACGGGAACACGTCGATCACCTCCTCGAAGGCGGCGCGGTGCGTGATCCAGGGGCGCGTGTCGATACGCTCCTCCTCGATGAGGCCGATGATCCGTGCAAAATCCGCCGGCAGAGCGTTGCGCGAACAGAGCAGTGTCCCCTCGACCTTGTGGAACACGGGATGGCGAAAGCGCACCTCTTCGGTCGTAATACCGACGAAGACGAGCCGGCCACCGTGGGCGACGTAAGCGAAAGCGTTCGACATGGACCCGTTGCTTCCCGTGGCGTCGATCACCACGTCGGGTAGGTGGCCGTCCGTCAGGTCTCGCAGGTCCCGGTCCACCCTGTCCGACAGCTTGATGGTATTGGCCACGTCCATGACGCGCTTGCAGAAGTTGAGGCGCCCCTCATTGACGTCGAGCACGATGATCTTCGCGCCGGTCAGCTTGACGAATTCGAGCGTTGCCAGGCCGATCGGACCGGCGCCGATGATGAGGCATGCTTCGTCCGGTTTCGGCAAGGCCCGGTGGGTGGCGTGGCAGCCGATCGCCAGCGTCTCGACAAGTGCCAGTTGCTCGAAGCCCAGTTTGCGCGAGACGTGCAGTTTGCGGCCAGGCACAAGGAACCGCGGCCGCATGCCGCCGTCGCGGTGGACGCCGAGCACTTCAAGCTTCTCGCAACAGTTCGGCCGGCCGCGCCGGCTGGCGTAGCTATTCGGATCGTTGATGTACGGCTCCACCGAGCAGCGGTCGCCGGGCTTGACGTTGCCGACGCCGGCCCCAACGTCCACCACTTCGACGCCCAGTTCGTGACCGGGAATGCGCGGATAGCTGAAGAACGGCATCTTGCCGAGATACCCGCTGATGTCGGTGCCGCAGATGCCGACCGTGTGAACCCGGACGAGGACCTCCCCCGGCCCCGGTTTCTCCGGGCCGGGGATGTCGATTTGCTTGAAATGCTTGGGCGCTTCTAAAGAAAGAGCCTTCATGAGTGTTTCTCTTGCCCGGGCAATGGGCCGCTGTTCTCGGGACGCCCCGCGAGTCAACCCGTCCTCCACGATCGAACCGGGGCTATTCGCCTAGTCGGCCACTAACGGCTTCCCCGGCGTTCGGAGTCGAGGTTGTTGAGAAGCTTGCGGGCAGTCTCGTTCCGCGGATCGTGGACGAGGACCTGGCGGAGGTTGGAGAGGGCGGCGGCGCGGTCGTGCCGGGCCAGATGCACGATGGCCAGATCATAGCTTGCCATCGCCGGGTCCGCGCCCTGGCGCAGCGCCCCCTGGAGGTCAGCCACCGCCAGGTCGTAGCGCGCCGCGCGGTAATGAAGCATGCCTCGGTTGAGAAGGGCGGCGGCCAGCGCGGGATCGAGTTGCAGGGCATAGTCGTAATCGGCCAGGGCGCGGTCAGGACGGCCAAGCGCCGTCCAGGCAAGAGCGCAATGGTAGTGACATTTCGCGTTGCCCGGTGCGGCCCCGATGCAGACGCTGAAGGCCAGGGCCGCGTCGTCGTAGCGCTTGCGGCGGTAGGCACAGAGCCCGTAATAGTAATTCGGCCACAGGCTCGACGGCCCCAGCCGGACGGCCCGATCCAGTTCCGCTGCGGCGCGCTCCAGGTTGCCGTCACTCAGGAAAGACCGGCCCAGGGCGTAATGCTCCCACGCGGTCCGAGGGGCTGGGAGGTCCGAGGCCGCGGCGAACAGCACGGGCAGGCCCAACGCACGCCGGTGGCGCTGGCGCTCCTCCTCGAGGACGGCGCTGGTGCCGAACAGCGCCTCCGCCTGGTCCAGGATCCGCAGCGCCTCACGTTGGACGACGCCACTCTCACTCGCCGGGGCCGAACGCACACGCAGGTCCGCCCACAGGATGGCGACGTCCAGCAGATCCGCGTCTACCCCCGTTCCCAGGGCTTCCCGGATCAGGCCGCGCTGTTGCCAGGTCTCCCGGCAGGGTGCCTCCAGGCCCGAGACGGTGCCGGCTGTGAGCTGTTCCTCCCCGTAGAGAAGGCGCAGGCCGTCCGCAAGTTGGTGCAGTTCCCCGGCCATTTCTGCACGTCGCGCGGCTTCCCGGGCGTCTCGAGCCGCGCCTAGTTCCTGGCGCAGTTGCTCCGCCAGGCTTCCGCGCGAGGAGAGACCCTCCGCCACTTCCAGACCGTGCTCCAGGGTGGTGACGGCTTCGGCGTAGTGGCCGTGCTCCCGCCACTGCAGGCGACCCTGCCGCAGCGCGTACTCGGCTTCCAGGTACTGATGGCGGAGATAAGAAACGGTGAACGCGCCCAGTGATAGGGCGGCGCCCAGGACGGCTGCCAGCAGGACTGTCAGCGTCGGGGCGCCCGGGTGGCGCCGGCGCCACTTCCGGCAGCGCTCGGCCAGGCTGCGGTTGGCGACCCCGCACAGCGGCCGTTCGGTCAGGTGGCGGCGCAGGTCCGCGGCCAGGTCCGCCGCCGTGGGATAACGGTCCCGGGGGTCCGCCGCCACACACCGACCAAGGACGTCCGATAAACCCATGCTAACGTGCGGATTGACCCGGTGCAGCGGCGCTGGAGTGCCACGGCCGGCTGGAGCTTGACCTCCGAGGGCCTCGTGAAGGATCACGCCCAGGGAGTAGAGGTCGGCGCGCCCATCCACGGCAGTTCGGACGGCCCGGGCCTCGGCCACGGCGTGCATCGCCTCCTGCTGCTCCGGCGGCATGTAGGCAGGCGACCCGCCAAGCTCCTCCGGTGGCAGCCGACCGGCCGGCACGGGCGCCCGAGCCAGGTGAAAATCCAGCAGCATCGGCTGGCCGTCGGCCGTCAGGAGCACGTTGGAGGGCTTGAGGTCGAGGTGGACCAGTCCGCGCTCGTGGGCATGCTGCAGCGCATCAGCGAGCCAGGCGCCGATCCAGCAGACGGCCTCAACCCAGGAGGCCCGGACGAGGAGCTGGCGGGCCGATCCGGCTGGAGACACCGGTGCGGGCACCGGCCGGCTCACTCTGTCGAGGGCTTCTATCAGCAGCCGACCCGTGCGTTGCTCCGGGGGATGGCCAACCAGCGCGTGCAGCAGATCCGCCAGCGTCGCCCCACTGAAGAATGGCATGCAAAGCGCCCGCAGACGGCGCTCCGGATAGTCCTGCACCCAGTGTAGGGGAACGATGTTGGTATGCTGCAGGCGGGCCAGCGACAGGTCCTCGCACCCTTCCCGGGGCGTAAGCTTGAGCACCACCGGCCGGTCGGCCAGGGCAGGCTGGGTGGCGAGGAAGACGCGACCGCGCGCCCCATGGCCTAACTCGACCAGCAGCCGGAAGTTCCCCAGCGCTTCACCCGGCGCAGGGTAGTCTGGCAGATCCTCGCCTGGCCCGAGCAGGCGATCGCACTCGAGCAGGATCTGGAGCCGATGGCGCCACTGCGGAAAGCGGGCGAACAGCGATTCTTCTGACTGCTCCGAGCCGCATTCCCTGCGGAGTGTCAGCTCCTCGTATATCAAGGCAATGGCGGCCTCGGGCTGTTCCTGAAGCTCCGGGTGACTGGTCAGATACTCTTCCACTCCTGGCCGCTCGCCCCGGAGCCAACGCCTGCGCATCTCCGCGGCCAGCCCGACGACTGGCCCCGCCCCCGGCGAAGGGCAGCAGAGGGAAGCCGGCGAAGGGTGGCTGGCCAACTGGGTAGCGGCAGACAGTGTCATGGCCCGAGCTCCCTCCCGTTGGCGGGGACGGCGGCCGACGACTGGTCCATGGCAGCTAGCCGAATTGCCAGGGCGCGTAGGATGCGTCGGACGCTGCCGATATGCAACCCCGTGCGAGTGCTGACCTCATCTAGCGGCACTCCCTGGCGACGAAGCCGCAACAGTTCCCGGTGCTCGGGAGGGCACAGCTCCAGGAGCTGCTCCCACAAATCACCTGCCTGAGCGACCTCGCTGGGCGTCGGCCCTGGGGCGGGAGGCAGATCGTCGCGGCCGACTTCCGCCAGTGGTTGCTCGCGTTCCAGGGCCGTAGCCTCTTTCCGGCAGTGGTCGATGAGCTGGTTCCGCGTGGCCTTGGCAAGGAACGCCTGCAGCTGGGCCGGGCTCGCGAAGCGCCAGCCCGCCTCGCGGAAGCCGTCCAGCAGGTGACGCCAGGTTGACTGGACGATGTCCAGGGAGTCGAATTTGGCGCGCAACCGGCCCGGCAATTTGCGCCGGACCACCTCGCGCAGGTAGGGCTCGTAGGTGACGAACACCTGCTCGGCGGCGGCCAGGTCGCCGGAGCACAGCTTCTCGAGAAGGGCAGTCAAGGCAGGGCTGCTCATGGCTCCTCGTCCGGCGGAGGTATTGGCCGGCCGGTAACCCAGTCCCAACGGCAGCCGTTGCCGGGCGAAGCGAAGCCGCTCTTGGGCCGAGTCCGCAGCCGGCGGCGGGCCAGCTCGAGGGTGACAGTTGCAGCGGCGGCCGCCCCCAGCCACGGAAGCAGGCCCGGAACTCTCCCAAGCCAGGACAGGGAACTTGGAGCGGGTTCCGGGCCCGTCGCGGGAGCGCCGAGAGCGCTGAGTTGGTCCAGGAAGCGCCGGAGGCCGGATTGCAGCACTGCCGCATCGACCAGCAAAGTGCCCTGGAGTTCGCCGGCCAGCCTTGGGACGAGACGGTCTTGCAGGGAGGATTCCGGGGAGGACTCTCCCCCTTGCCCCAGCGGAGTCGCCGGCGCCGAAACTACCACTTCGGCAGTCTGCGGTGAAGCCCCTATGCCCTTACCGGAGACAGGCGGGCTGGTGCCGTCCACCTCTTGCGGAGGCTGGGGAGGCAGCCGCTGTTCCCCGGCCAGGGGCGGAAGGAACGTAACCGTGCCTTGCGGCCCAGGCGTTGCGTAAACCACGGCCGTGGCCTGCGAATCCGCATTGTTGCCCGCTCCGGTCAAGTTCTCCCTGTTGGAGGAGTTCGTCGGGGGGAGACTCGCGGCAGTCCCAGCGCCCTCAGCACCAGGATCGTTCTTCACGAAAAGGTCGGCAGGATTTGACGCCTCATCCGCCTGGTTTGCGGCGGGCTGTCCGTCGAGGTTCCGTCCGGTATCCCTGGTGGCGGTCCGTGGCCGCGCGGAGGACTTCCCGTTTTGGGACTGTCCCTCTTGCGGCCCCGATTGATTGTTTCCAGCTCCCTCTTGCACGCCCTGCTGGCCGCCGCTGGCCGGGGAATCCGTGTGTCCCGGGCCTGCCGAGTGATTGCCTTCCCCAGCGTTGCCCGCTTCCCCCAGAGTGCCCCCTGAGTCGGGAGAGGCGGTGCCGGCAACCGCTCTTTGGGCCGTCCCACCTTGGTCGGGGGTGAACGTCGCAGGCTCCCCGGACGGCGCCTGGTCAGTCGCGCTGACCTGGTCAGTCGCGCTGAGGAGCGTGCTCGGGACGCATCGGTCCTCGAGTTGTTCCACTGCGAGGCGGCACATCCGGAACGGGCGTGAGCATCCGTATCTCTTATACATGAGCGGCACTCGCAGGATCTCGGAGGTCCTGCTGGCATGGGATCTGGCAAATCGCAATGAGGATAGCCCTACGTCGTTATTCAGTCTAACATTCCTCCGTACAGAATACAAGTTGGCTCGTCTCATACGCGGCCAAACCAAAGCCCGGCGACAGGGTCCGCGCCTGCCGCCGGGCCAACCATGGAGACGATCGCCTCTTCACCTTCCGGCCTTACCGATGGTGCCCGTGATGCCCATGGCTTCCGTGATGCCCATGGCTCCCGTGATGCCCAGGATGCCCGGGATGGGTGGCAGGGGCACCGACCCTGCGTGCCGTAGCAGAGGTCGCGGAGGCGCTGTTGTCCGAGTTGTTTCCGGAGGTGTTGTCCGAGTTGTTGCCTGTCGTCTCGTTCTGGGAACCGGATTCGGCCTGGACCATGTCCGGGTCGGGTTTGCTTGTCGCATGCTCGCCATTGCTCTGCTCGGCCCCGGTGCTTTCGGTCCCGCCACTGTCCATCTCGGCGGTTTGGACCTCGGACCCGGGGGGAACGGTCAGCAGACTGGCGCTACCGGAAAGGGACCCATGAGCGGCCGGCACGGCGCGAACTTCCAGTGCTTCCAGCAGCGGCCGAAATCGGTTTTTCCTGTTGGTCATGGCTCTCTGCCTCCTCTTCTTGGTAAACGAAAACGGGTGTCAACGCTTAATGAGCGACGGACTGGGTGGGGACATTGCCCGCCTCCCACTCCGGCGGGCGGGCAAACGTCCCCTCCCATGTAGTAAAGAACGAGACCAGGGAGGCAAACGGAGCGCATAATCCGGATTTTTTCATGGAGATCGACCGGGCGGAATTCCTGCTTCAGCGACGGGGCGCCGACGCTCAACGGTGAAAGTTGCCGGCTTGCGCGGCTCGGCGGTCGGAACTACATGAACGGCCCTACACTTCAGGGTTTCCAGGTGCAGCCGCGCACGGGCGCGTCGGCCAGGCGGGGAGGTGGAGGACAAACGGCGATGGCGCGTCCGGAGCGTGGCAAGCGGCCCGGGCAGTCGTCGCGGCCTCTCCTACCTGTGCGGCGACGCGGTAGTCGCCGAAAAAGCCACGGAACCGAAACTGGCCATCCTGGTCCGTCTCCCCGCTGGCGCGGGTGTGCCAGACGACGTCGATCAACTTGTGCAAGTACCGAAAGGCCGGCCGTGGGGCGAAATCGCGGCGGAGTAAACCGTGATCGGCGACACGCGCCTCGCCATCCCAGAAGCCGTCCCAGATGATCGCGCGGACGTCCGGGTGCGCGAAGCAAAGTGTGTATAGGCCAGCAATGTGCTTGGCAGCGGCGCTGTCGCCGTAGCCCGCCGCTGCGGCGCCGGGGCTGGCGGACCGGGCATCGACGTAGATGTCAAGTGGCAGGCCTGCGGAGGCGAGCCGGTCCAGTTCGAGGCGGAAGCGGCCCAGGTAGACATCGCAGGGAACGGCCAGGCGCATCGCCTCAGGGTCGGATGGCGCCTCCGCGGGCAAGAGTCGGTTGAACACCTCGTGGAGCCGGGCGGCACAGCGGGCCCGGTCAGGTGCGGGCAGGGCCTCCAGGTCGGGCGCGACGCAGCCGAACACGAACGCGTGCGTCTCCTGCTCGACCCACACCGGGACGCCGGCGCAAGGGCGGCCGGCGGCATCGCGAACTTCAATGCAGGTCGGGCCCTGGCGGTATTGTTCGATCTGGCGCTCTGTGCGAGTCATGGCTGAGAGCCTCGCGCGGGGTGACCCACAACCAACCGCCCTCCTCCTTGACCGGGTAAAGCGGGAGCGGCTCCAGGTGGGCGGCCAGGGCGGCCGGGAAGACGTTGCGCGGGTAGCGGTTGACGCCGGTCCGCAGGTCGTAGAGGTAATGGTGCAGCGGGCAGTCGATCGTGCCCTGATAGACCATACCCCCTGACAGATCCTCGCCGCGGTGCGGGCAGACGGCAGTAGCTGCCGCCACCGTTCCGTCCTCCAGGCGTGCCAGCAACACCGGCTCGCCGGCGACGAACACCTTCGCCAGCCCCCCGGGCCGGAGCGCATCGCTGGGCAACACCGGTTGCCAGGGGCCGGCGTCATCCCCCTCCTCGGGCGGGTGCGCATCACCGCGCGGACACATGCCTGTCTCCTCCGTGGCGGCGGCCAGGGGCGAAGATACCGGCGTCGCCTCGCGCCTGGCCTTCTCGACACCAGGCGCCATGCAGGGCGCTTGCTCAAGTTTGCACCCCTCTCCCACCACGGGAAAGGGGAGCAAACCGCGGGCCATCCGCATCAGACAGCGGAGCTACTTGTGGTCTGCGGTCATGAACGGGGCGACATAAGGCGAGGCACCGGGCTTACCGCGGCGGAAGTGTCCCGACGGCCCCTCGCCGAGGAACTCGGAGAACCACGCCTCGTGCTCGATCTCCTCGTTGAGGATGGCCGCGCTGATGGCGTAGGTCCGGAAATCCTTGCCCTGCGTGAACTGGCAGAGGTCGGTGTAGCAACGGATGGCGCAGCGCTCGGCCTCGACCAGCACGTTCAAGAGGTCCTTGAGGGAGGCTCCGCCCGGCGACTTGCCGCCCTTGAGGCTGTCGGGCAAGTAGGCGTCGGGGCAGCCGGCCACGTCGGCGAAGGCACGGATGTCGCGCGGCAGCTCACCGCCGAGCTCGTAGATGCGGGGCACCAGCGCCTCGAAGTGGTTGCGATCCTCGATGCGCGCATCCTCGATGATCTCCTTCATCCCCTCCCCTTCCATGCCGATCGCAGCCACCCGCAGAATGGTGTAGTAGTAGAACGTTGTGAACTCGGCTCCCGCCGCCGCGACCAACTTCTTGAGCAGCTGCTCGACGTTGATGCCGGACTTCTCAACCATTTCTCTGGCCACTTTCCCCATGATGCAATCTCCTTGAACTCGTGCCTGGTACGGACCGAAAACGACATTCCCCTTCTCCTGTCCCCCGCGCGGCCGCCCCCAGCGGAGCCGTTACGCCAACAACTGTCCGCGCAAAGGGATGCTACTCGGGAAGGGCAAACCGTCGACCAACCCGTTCCCCAAAAGGACCTGCGCATCGCCTGGCGCCACGAACTCTCGACCATAATTTCAAATACCACCAGGTGTTAATGGATTGCACTAGAGACCGACACACACTCACCTGGGAATTGGGGTTGGTAGAAAACAGGCTGGTAAGAATTTATCTCGAAAGTCCTCTCCTGGGTCACATGTTCCTTGGCGTAAACTCCCGCGTCTCAAGTGGAGAGGGAGGGATTGAGGGTCACTCCTCTCGCTGTGTGACGTAAGGCCATGCAATCCAGTGTCTTGCATCGAGAATAACTTACCGGCCTATATGGTCAGAATATACAAAAACCCGACAAGCCTGACCACCGAATCGCTGGTCGTTCAACCCAGACCCTTCTGAAGTACCACGAACCACGCTTTCGGCCCACCCTCGGAGAACTGCAAACCCTTCAGGTCGGTGCGGACCTCATACCGGAACGCCTCCATGGATTCGATCACCCAGCCCTCGGCAAAAGCGGCGGGTAGTTCTTTCTTCGACACCCGCCTCGGCCCCTGCGTCCCCGGCTCCTCGTCGCTGAAGCAGAGCAGGAACAGCCTGCCGCCAGGCTTCAAGACCGCCGCCAACCCTTCGACGTAATGACGGCGGTCCTCGTCGCCGAAGACATGGAGCAAGCCGCTGTCGAGCACGTTGTCGAACCGCTCCTTGGTCCAGGTCTTCAGCGTCAGGGCGTCTTTGACCAGGAACGTCGCGTCCAGACCTCGCTCGGCCGCCTTCTGCCTCGCCCGCCTAATCGGCTCTTCGAGGAAGTCGATACCCGTGACCCGGCAGCCCCGCCCGGCGAAGTACAGGGCATTCTCCCCAGTGCCACAGCCGGCGTCGAGGAGAACCCCGGTGATCCGGTCGGCCACGTCGAGGAACGCTTTCTGCGGCCTGCCGATGTCCCAGGGCGCCTGGCCGGCGTAGGCGTTCTCGAAGGTGCTGCGGTCGGGCAGGGTGGTCATGGTCGTCCTCCATTCGTCTTGTTTGCGCTGCTCATAGTACGCCTCGCTGCAACGTACCGGCTTCCCCCATCGGCGGCCTGACGGTGCGATGGTGATTATCCTATCTGGGTGGCCGTGGCACGAACCGCTTGTGAGGGGGACGTGTCGGACCCCGGAAGGAGACAGGCCGAGCGACTGCCCCTGAAACGAGAACCACGCCCAGGTTCCTACCCGCTGCCCCCGCCGAGTCGCAATAGATGCCCCCATGCAGCAGATGCCCCCATGCAGCGTGCCCATTGGGTTGTGGTGGCGCTGGTCGGCCTCCATCCCAAAGACCGCCCGGCCTGGCTCGATGGACTTCAGGACGAATCCCACCAATCGGCTGATCGGCGGTGGAGGCACTTCACCTCGCAGCGTCTTCTCAGCCAGTTCGAGTATCGTTGCCATGTGCTTCCTCCGAAAACAGGCTCCCTTCCTCATGCCGCTAACCTTCAGAACACGTGCGGGCCCTCTGTCAGTTAGGCCAGGCGGGCATGCCTTCGACTTTCAGGCCGTCGAGGGTGCCGCCCCGGATCACGCTCTCGGCCCCGTACTGGATGCAAAGAAAGGACAGCGGCACATCCGAGTTATTCCGCCAGGCCCGTGCCGCTGGCGGGCTGATCCGCAGGACCGAGCCTTCCGCCACGTCGATGCACTCGCCGTCCACAAGGAACTGGCCCCGGCCACCGACGACAATGTAAACCTCGTCATTGTGCTGGTGCTTGTGCAGGAAGGGAATCCCCTTGCCGGGCGGGAGGACGTTCAGCGACATCTCCAGGCCCGCCGAACCCAGAAGGTTCTGCAAAAACAGTTTGCCCTTGGCCGGCAGCGGGACATCGGGCGGCTCCAGGCGGAACTGCGCCCACCCCTCCTTCTGGCCAGCGTGGAAACAGGTGAAGTTGGTTCCCCGCACCGTCTGGTCGTTCAGCATGGTCGCTCTCCTTTCAGAATCGAGCCGTTTCATCAATGACTGCTGAGAACTCGACAGGAGAATCCTGCCGCCGGGGGATGCGTCGGTAGCTCACAGTTGTCCCATGCCGCCGTCGATGTTGAGTTCGACGCCGGTGATGTACGACGCCGGGTCGGACGCAAGGAACGCCACGCACAGCTTGCACTCCAGGCACGGGTTGTACGAGATCGGCTGGTCGTAGGCGCTCGCCTCGGCACCGATCAGTACCGTCCCCAGCAAGATAAGGTTACCGAACCTGAGATGGATGACATTGCGGTGGATGCCCATGTGACCCAGGCCCTGGACGCGGTGTTGAAGCGCAGGAAGTTGTGCTTGAAGCGTTTGAACGGCGTCGCCCTGAGGTCGTCCAGCGCAGGCTTCAGCTGCACCTCGGTGAAGGCGACCTTGCTCCAGTTCTCCCACTGGAAGTCCCCCTGACTGTCGTCCGGCCTGGTGTACTTGAGGCCGACGACAGTGCCGTCGAACGGCGTCTTCTCCATCTCCGCGATGTGCTTGCGCAGGAATGCGGGGAGGGATTCGGGTCGGGGGAACGCAATCAGCTTCTTGCGCCCCGCCTCCTGCCGGAGTGGGCGCGACCGGACGAGGCCGTACACGGCAGCCCACCTGACGGTCCCAGGAGCGGGGAAGTTACCGCAGGGCTTTCTCCGTGACTGTGATGGCCTCCTTTTGAATCTGGGGCTTCACGACGTTCTCCCAGCAATCGGGGCAAATGCCGTGGCTGAATGCCACCGCGGAATGGGCATGGATGTAGGTTTCCAGATGGTGCCAGTAATTCTTGTCATCGCGGATGCTCTTGCAGTAGCTGCAGATGGGTAGCAGCCCCTGAAGTTGCTTCACCTGGGCCAGGGCGTCTTCCAATTCGCGGACCCGCACAGCCAGTTCGGCCTGCAAGCCGACCATTTGCCCTCCCACGCGGACACGGGCCAGCAGTTCTTCGCGGTCGAATGGCTTGGTTACGTAGTCATTGGCCCCGGCTTCGAGTCCGGCGAGGAGGTGTTCCTTATCGCCGAGCGACGTGAGCAGGATCACATACACGTCGCGAAGCTCGGGACGCTCGCGCACCCGCCGGCAGACTTCAACCCCGTCCATCTCTTCCATCAGCCAGTCGAGAACAACCAGCCGCGGCGGGTCTTCGTCTTGCAGGATTGCCCAGGCTTCCGTGCCGTCCACGACCGCCACCACCTCGTGGCCGTGACGCGTGAGCAGCGCCGCCAACTCCATGCGGGAAACGTCGTCGTCGTCAGCTATCAGGATACGCATTTCGCGCCCCCCGTTGCAAATGCCCCCAGTGCTTCCCGGAGGCGGGCCACACCCAGTTCCAGTCGGGCGAAGGCTTCCCCGGCCTGGCCGAACTCCGCTTCGCGGCCCATGATCTCGAGCCGCAGGGCGGCTGTCGAGGCCGCGGCGACCCCGAAAATCCCCATCGAGCCTTTGAGTTTGTGGGCGGATCGCTCCAGAGCCTTCCCGTCGCCGCGTTCGCCGGCGCTGCGGATCTCGGGAAGCAATTTCTCGGCCTGGGCGAAGAACAGGCCGATTAATTGCCGAAGTAATGCTTCATCGCCTTCGACACGGGCCAGGACCGTGGCCAGGTCGAACACCGCTTCGGATGGTCGCCCGTTCGTGGCCTGGATGTCGTTACTGGGCAGAACGGCCAGCGGTTCGCCGGCGACGGGGACAAGCCTGGCAATGGCCTCGAAGAGTTCTTCCGCGCGCAGCGGCTTGGAGACGTAGGCATCCATGCCCGCCGCCAGACAGCGTTCCCGGTCCCCCTTCATGGCGTGGGCGGTCAAGGCGACGATGGGCACATGGTCGCCGGTCGCCCTCTCGCGCTCCCGGATGGCCGCGGTCGCGGCGAAGCCGTCCATCTCCGGCATCTGTACGTCCATCAGGACGAGATCCACGCCCTCCCTCTCAAGGGCGGCAAGCGCCTCCCGACCGTTGTTGACTACCACGACAGAGTGCCCGTGATTCTTCAATATCCTAGCCGCTACCAACTGGTTGACCTCGTTATCTTCCGCCAGCAGGATGCGGAGGGGCCGTTGCCCCTTCCTGACTCCGACCCTGAACGTGCGAGACGGTTCTTGCTGCTCCAGGGCGAAAGCGCCCATCGCAGCGAGGATGGCGTCGAACAGTTCGGACTGCGAGATCGGCTTGCGAAGGTAGCAAGCGATGCCCAGTTCCCGGCAGCGAGCGGCTTCGCCACTGCGGTCGGACGAGGTGAGCATCATGATCGTCGCCCTGGCAAGGTCCGGGTCGCGTTTGATTTGCTCGGCAACGGCGAAGCCGTCCATTTCGGGCATGAAAGCGTCGAGTAAAATCAGCGGGAACGGGTCGCCGCTGGCGACCTCACGCTTCATGGCTGCGACGGCGGAGATGCCGTTGCCCACGGCGCTTGGGCGCATCCGCCAGTGGGTGAGAATAATTTCCAGCATCGCACGGTTGGTGGCATTATCGTCCACGATCAGGACCGGCAGCCCCTCCAGGTTCACGTGACCTGTTGGGAGTTTCGGGGCGGTCCCCGAAAACTTCTCGAAACGAGCGGTGAAGTGGAAGGTGCTCCCCGTGCCGACCTCGCTCTCGACCCAGACGCGGCCGCCCATCAGGGTGACCAGTTGCGACGCGATGGCCAGCCCCAGGCCGGTCCCGCCGAAGCTGCGCGTCGTTGAGGTGTCCGCCTGGGTGAAGGCCTCGAAAATCAATCGCTGCTTGTCCAGAGGGATGCCAATGCCCGTGTCGCGCACGCTGAAGTGCAGACAGACCGATTCTGCCGCCTCGCCCTCCATTGCGACCCGCACTTCCACCTCACCACGCGCGGTGAATTTGATGGCGTTACCGATCAGGTTGGTGACGATTTGCCGCAGTCGCAGCGTGTCGCCGAGCAGCCCATCCGGCACCTCCGGGTCGATGTGACAGATCAATTCCAGCCCCTTGTCGTGGGTCCGCAGGCCCAACGCCTTCATGGTGGCGCCAAGGCTGTCTCGCAGGGCAAAGGGAGTGGGGTCGAGTTCGAGCTTGCCCGCCTCGACCTTGGAGAAGTCGAGGATGTCGTTGATCACTTGCAACAGCGAATCGGCCGAGGCCTTGACCATGCCGAGACTTTCCCGCTGCTCGCGGGTCAAATCGGAGTCGAGGGTCAGCTCTGTCATGCCCAGGATGCCGTTCATCGGCGTTCGGATCTCGTGGCTCATGTTGGCCAGGAATTCACTCTTGGCCTTGTTGGCGGCCTCGGCGGCTTCTTTCGCTTTGAGAAGTTCTTGCGAGGACAGTTCGGCACTTGCCCTAGCCCTTGAACAAGCGTGTCCCCCGCCTCTGGG
>JRHI01001205.1_pt1 | contig 22941 bp, 18 predicted proteins | sample 215371 | NCBI WGS metagenome assembly JRHI01 (sample SAMN02929681, study PRJNA255918) | sediment metagenome | biome: cave system; feature: Ice Cave; material: Sediment; isolation source: sediment from deep within a dark volcanic ice cave with no known source of... ...
AACAATTGCTGGGTTTAAAGAGCTTAAGTGAAATGTATTGACCCTTGCGGTCATCCTCAGGGTAGGCCAGGGTCTGGCCTCACAAGCRSRRASCMASCAGGGCAGGGGCAAGCCCTGCCCGTACATTTCCTACGACGGTGGAGTTAATATGTAGGGGCAGGGCTTGCCCCTGCCCTGGTGGAGTATTACTAGCAACAGCGTTCAAGAGAGGACGAAATGACAACAGAAGCTCGTATATCTTACGTAGCTTCAACTGGCCCAGGCATTTCAGTTGAAGAAGTTCGACAAAGCCATCGGGACGAATTAGCGGCGCTTGCGCGTTATATACGTCTCACCGATTATTTGGCGGCGGCCCAGATATATCTCAAAGACAATGTGCTGCTCGAAGAGCCGTTGAAGCCGGAGCATATCAAAGACCGCCTGCTGGGGCATTGGGGTACCAGTCCTGGCATCAACCTGATCTACGCTCACCTCAATCACCTGATTACGCGCTACGATCTCGATATGTTTCTCGTCACGGGTCCCGGGCACGGGGCGCCGGCGAACCTATCGAACCTGTATGTGGAGGGCACGCTGCAACAGTTTTATCCAGAATTGACGCTGGATAAGGTTGGACTTCATGCCTTCGTCAAGCGTTTTTCCTGGCCGGGCGGCTTTCCCAGTCACCTCTATCCGGGCGTGCCAGGTACAATCCATGAAGGTGGTGAGCTGGGCTATGCCCTTGCTACCGCCTTCGGGGCTATCATGGATAACCCTGACCTGATAGTCGCCTGTATCGTTGGTGATGGCGAGGCCGAGACCGGACCTACTGCTACCGCCTGGCACAGCTACAAGTTTATTGACCCGAAAGAATCAGGGGCAGTTCTGCCAATCCTGCACTTGAACGGTTATAAAATCTCAAATCCCACCATCTATGGTACCATGAGCGACGAGGAACTACTGCACCTTTTCACGGGTTATGGCTACCAGGTGTGCTTTGTAGAGGGCACGCAAGGAGACGATCTGGATGCCGCGCTCTATGGTACGCTGGACTGGGCTTACCAAGAAATTCGCCGCATACAACATGCTGCTCGCTCCGGACAGCCCATCAACAAGCCGCTCTGGCCGGTCATTCTCTTACGCACACCCAAAGGGATGACGGGCATCAAGGAGATGGATGGAGAGCCTATCGAGGGTTCGTTCCGCTCCCACCAGGTGCCGGCAATGGATGTAAAGACCAATCCGGCGCACTTACAACTGGTTGAAGCGTGGCTGCGTTCCTATCACGTAGAGGAACTCTTTGACGAGCAGGGAAGGCCGCGGCCCGATATCCTGGAGCAAAGCCCCAAGGGTGATCGGCGCATGGGCAGCAACCCGCATACTTTTGGCGGCAGAATGCGCCAACCGCTTGATCTGCCCGACATACACGACTACGAGGTGCCTGTTGAACGGGGTAATGATATTAGTAATGTCGAAGCTGTAGGGAAGTACCTGGCGGAGGTTATTCGGCGCAACCAACATACCTTCCGTATCTTCAGCCCGGATGAGTTAGAGTCAAACAAACTGGGTAATGTCTTTGAGGCGACGCAGCGCGACTACCAGTGGCCTATCCATGCTCACGATAGTCATATCGGCTCTGATGATGGACGCGTGCTAGAGGTTCTCAGCGAACACTCCTGCCAGGCATGGTTGCAAGGATATCTCCTGACGGGTCGTCACGGGTTATTCCCGACCTACGAGGCATTTCTGAACATCGTCCTCTCGATGATGGATCAATATGCAAAATTTCTCAAGATGTCACAAGAAATACCCTGGCGCTTGCCGGTCGCCTCGTTGAACTACCTGGAGACCTCGACCCTCTGGCGTCAGGAACACAATGGCTTCTCACATCAAAGTCCGGGTGTCATCAACTCGATCTTAAACAAAAAAGCCAGGGTGGCACGTGTCTACCTGCCGCCCGATGCCAATTGCCTGATCAGTACGGTTGACCACTGCTTGCGCAGTAAAGAGTACGTGAACCTGGTGATTGCGAACAAGCAGCCTGTGCAGCAGTGGCTCACGATGGCAGAGGCTATCGCCCACTGCCGGGCGGGCGCTTCGATCTGGCCGTGGGCCAGTAGCGACGATGGCGTTGACCCTGATGTGGTACTGGTTGGCATTGGTGACAATCCTACATTGGAGATCATGGCGGCGGCCTCGCTACTCAGAAAAGATCTGCCTGAACTGCGCGTGCGCGTGGTGAACGTCACGGATCTGCTGGTGCTCGAGGAGGATACCGAACATCCTCATGGCCTGGATGACGAGTTGTTCAGCGCGCTCTTCACCGCCGATAGACCGGTAATCATCAACTTTCATGGCTATCCCTCGGCGGTCAAGCAACTGCTCTTTGGGCGACATCATGTAGGCCGCTTCCAGATCAACGGCTATCAGGAAGAGGGTACGACCACCACGCCATTTGATATGAACGTGCGTAACGGTACCAGCCGCTACCACATTGCTATGCAGGCCACGCGAATGGCAGCCGCCCGTAACCCGCGTGTAGCGGCCAAGGCCAGCGCTCGTATACACGAGTATGAATACATCCTTGTTGATCACAATCGGTACATCCAGGAGCACGGCGTCGATGCAGCGGATATCACCAATTGGCGTTGGTCATGATGATGAATGGAATGTGATGACATATCCACGTGTGTTGGATATGTTCAACACACGTGGATGTGTCATTACATCGATCTAATAGGGGAAACCGCCTATGAAAATCCTTGTGCTGAATGCTGGCTCAAGTAGCCAGAAGAGCCGCCTCTATGAACTGGGAGACAGCCTCCCTGACCTGGCACAGGCACCGCTGTGGAGGGCAGACGCCAATTTATCTGAGCAGCAAGGCGAGACGCAATGTAAGATCACCACCTCGACCGGTCAGAGCCTGGCAGAGAAATTGCCCACCACTTCACGGCAGGAGGTGATCACGCACCTGCTCAAAACGCTCTGGAGTGGCAAAACGCAGGTTATTGATCAGCCTGCGGAGATCGATATCGTTGGTCATCGCGTCGTACACGGCGGACAGGAGTACCATGAAAGTACCAGGATTACGTCCGAGGTGAAGGAGGCTATCAAGCGCTTATCCTCGTTTGCGCCCCTGCATAATCCGCTGAACCTGGAGGGCATCGAGGCTGTCGAGCGCATCTTGCCACGGGTGCCGCAGGTAGCAGTCTTTGACACCGCGTTTCACAGCCAACTCCCTCTGGAGACCGTCGTTTATCCGGGGCCTTACGATTGGTTTGAGCAGGGCATCAGGCGCTATGGCTTTCATGGCATCAGTCATCAATACTGCGCCCAGCGCAGCGCGCAGATACTCGGACGTGATCTGGCATCGCTGCGCCTGGTCACCTGTCATATCGGGAACGGATGCTCGCTGGCCGCTATTCGAGACGGTCACAGTATCGATACCACGATGGGATTCACCCCGCTCGAAGGTTTGATGATGGGCAGCCGTTCTGGCTCGATCGATCCCGGCATCCTCGTGTATCTCTTACGGCAGCAAGGTTACTCCGCAGATCAGTTTGATACCATGCTCAATAAAGAATCTGGCCTGAAGGGAGTTTCTGGCATTTCAAGCGATTTGCGGGCAATACATAGCGCTATCGAGCAGGGCAATGAAAGAGCGAAACTGGCCTTCGCTATCTACATCCATCGCCTGCGCTCCTGTATCGGGTCAATGATAGCAGTGCTGGGTGGGCTTGATGCCCTCGTTTTTGCCGGCGGTGTTGGTGAGAATGACGCCAAAGTGCGAGCGGCAGTCTGTGAGTCTTTTGCTTTTCTCGGCCTGCACCTTGACGAAGAGAAGAATGCTCGATCTCCTGCGGATCAGGATATCGCGGCTGCTGATGCAACTACACGCGTTGTTATTGTGCAGACACAGGAAGATTGGTCTATTGCTAAGGAGTGTTGGAGGGTTGCTAGTGGGCATTAGCTTAGGGATGGTTAGAGTTTGTGATATGGGCAGGTTGGTAGCCGAGCTTTAGGATGACCGCGAGGGTCATCCCTACTATAGACGTTTTGCGTTTCACATGTGTGAGGCGGCGCTAGGGGGTGTTGACCAAATTTGTATCGTTATGTTGGTGCGAATGGGAGGGGTGTTTGCTTTGCCCGAGTGGGAGGATATCAGGGGTGAACAGGACGAGGGCGACGCAAGCGTCCACCCCATCGATCACGCCACGCCCGCCCCTACGAGACGATGTCATTGCATTATGTTCGTTTTGCTGATCTGCGCCTGGTTATAAGGACGCCTATGATACCGATGATTAGGAGGGTGAGGCCGAGTTCCTGGCGCACCAAGGGTATGTTCAAATCAATAATTGGCGGAGCTTGAATTTGCTTCTGAGTGTCGTTGGAATGTTGAGCTAGCGGGGTCTTCACCGCGACAGCGGGTGTACTGCCAGGTTGTGACGTGTGTGGAGTGCCTGGTGTGCTTGGAGCGCCCGGAGTGGAGGCAGGTTTGACCGCATTGGCAGTAGCCTGTTGTTCGGGATTGAGTGTAGCCGTGCTGTGCGTTGCTTGCATTTTTGAATTCGACTCGGATGGGCTAGCCGAGTTTGTCGAGGTTGTCATTCCCGCTCCCCCATGTATCAGCAAGGGTAGAATACCTGAAAGCAGGAAGATAAAGCCTATTACCGCGGCGATGGTGCTCAAGGCGCGCAGGGAACGCTGCGCGTAGTAATTCCACCTGCGCCGCGTAGCTGGTTTTGTTGGTTCCACCGGGCGTACTGCTGGTTCTTGTAGATAGGTGACACCTGGAGCTAGCGTGAATGAACGAGGTGCAGCCGGCTGTGGCATTGCTCGCAGTAGTGCCACCGTCTGTTGCAGACTCGCCAGTGCGCGTTGGCACTGCTGGCAGCTTTCAAGATGCGCTTTATACGCTTCCTGCTCCGTTGGCGAGAGTCGCCTGTCCAGGAACGCTGAAAGCTCCTCAGTTGTCAGGTGCCGATTTCTATCTGTTTTGACCACGCCGGTACTCCATGTTGGTTTTACTCTGTATTAGTAGGTAGACGATAATTACGAGGCAAAAGTTCCCTGTGCTGGTCCAGGTAATGGCGCAGCCGCGCTCGTCCGCGCGCGATGCGTGACCGCACCGTTCCCAGGCTGGTCTGGGTCGTAAGCGAAATTTCTTCATATGAAAGCCCCTCGATATCGCATAAGACTACAGCGACACGTTGATCGAGGGGCAGTTCCTGCAGGCCGCGTTGAATGAGTTCCTGTAATTCCTGGCTGAGCACGTATGCTTCCGGGTTTGCTTCTTGTCCCGTTTCCACGAGGGCGCTTAAATCGCTGGCGGCATGTGGCTCATCTTCATCGGTGAGCACTTCTAACGATTCTAGGGGATGGCGCTGCGTGCGACGCCAGTGGTCACAGGCCATATTTGAGGCAATGCGCAGCAGCCAGGCGCGAAATGAGGAGCCACCGTGGAAGGATTGAATGGCACGAAAGGCAGCGATAAATGCATCCTGTGTCACATCCGCGGCAATATCAGCGTCACCTATCATGCGATACACGACGCCGTAGGTTGTTTGCTGGTAGTGCAGGATCAGCTCATTGAATGCGTTGACATCTCCACGCTGGCTGCGGTCGATAAGACTTGCCTCATCGTCTCGCATACGCTTTGCCATGCTAGCGCCTCACTTTTGTGTTCTTTGCTTGCGCTAGTGTAACATATTTTACGTTTAGCGACTATGCTCTGCAACAATCCCCGCGTTGACACCGTGAAATATAGAAGCTTCTCATTGCTTTACATACCTTATAGAATCTGGTGTGTTGAAAGACATCATGTCCCCACTCTCGTTACATTGAACGCATCATTTGCAAGAGGACCTGGTTTCGCCACCACAACCCCTGATTGTATAAGCGTCACCTGCAGCGCTCTCACGGTGGTAATCGCTACCCAATCCTGGGCGTAACGTACGTTCGCGTTGTTAAAAGTCACCGCTGGAAAGCGCGGAAAAGGGTAGTAGGGCGGCCCGTTGTTCGAGGTGGCATCGGGGTCCTCGATGATGAAGTCACTGTAGTTGCGTTGTGACGAAAATGAGACCGTGACCTTGAATGTCTGGTTGGTTGTCTCGTCAACAAGCGCGAGGTTCCAGAGTTGCGCGCTCCCATGTTCAAGTTCAATTGAGGCGAAGACTTTGTCACCGGCTGCGACATACCCAATGAACGTCCAGCTATTGGGTGGCAGCGTCTCGTACCAGACGGTATGTTCGATCTGACCGTCAGTTGTGACGTATGCCAGCGTACCAATCTGCACAATATTGTTGTAACTGGCACCCCACCCACCTACCCCAATCCAGGTAGCAACATGTGCATTGGGCACGTTAGAGATAGTTGGCTCTGTCCACGCCGCGCGTACGCCCGTCACCTCACCGCGAGGAAGCGTATATCCTGCCCAGTTAGCGCTCTCCGCTGTATCCCAGCCAGCCGAAAAACTAACTGGTTGTGTACCGCGCTGCGCTTTCGCTGTAAGTGTCGCGCCAGGAATCTTCGTCGGTGTGACACCACGGCTCTGTGTTGTTGAAGCGCCGACAGGAGAAGAAGGCGTCCTACACGAACAGAGCAGCGTGAGTATTAGCCCAATGCAGAACAAACGCGCTAACCGCTGGCAGAAATTGTTCCATTTCTGCGTTCGGTTCCATTGTCGCATCTCTTTCTCCTCATTCGAATGTGCAATGAAATGTAGTGGCAAGGCTTGCCCTTGCCCAGTTTGCTCCGCTACGAGACTACAACAAACTCTTGAGATCCCTCTGCATCTCCCCGTAACTCTGATATCTCTCTCGACTATCCTCCATCAAGGCGCGACTAAGTATGCTTTCAAGAGCAACCGAAACGTTAGGGTTCAACAGCCGCACGGGCGGGAAAGTGGGATAGTGCGGAGGGGCATAGTTCGTCAGCGCATAGTGCATGCACGCTGCCAGCGAGTAGATGCAGGTGCGCTGGTCATAGGGCTTATCCTGCACAGGTACATATGGCGAGATAGCCAGTTTGCGCGTTGTGCGATGCTGGCTCCCTTTATTCATTGCTTCAAGCGACGGTGGTGGTGGGGAAACCTGGAAGCCTGTCAAGATAGGTCGGCCACGCGTTCGCTCAATCATGATGTTGCTGGGAGTGATGTCATAGTGGCGCAAAGGTGGTCGTTGTTGCTCCAGAGCCATCAAGGCATTCAGCAGCGCATTTAAGTATCCTGTCACTTCGCGCTCTGCCAGCGGCCTGAGCAGTTTTTGCATCCGTTCTTCCAGGCTCTCGCCATCGGCATAACTCGATACGAGGTAGTAATGCTTGCCCTCGACAAAGTGGTCAAGGATGCGTGGCAGCAGGGGGTGGCGCAGGCGCATCAGCGGTTGCGTAGCTTGCTCATAGTAGACCAGCTCTTTCGCGCGGCGCGCCAGTGGGAGGTCGGTACACTCCCAGCGTTTCAGCACCACCTGTGCATCGTTAGCCAGCGTGTCATAGGCCACGGCGACCATCAACTTTGTCTCTTCGCTGTTCTTCAAGACCCGCTTGATGAGATAGCGTCCCTGGCGCGCGCTGACCCCTGATAGCGGGCTATTGAGCACCATGCCGGTTGGAATGGTTAGCCGACCACAGACGGAGCAGCAGCGTTGCCCAAAGCGAACAGGCGCATCGCAGTAAAGGCAGTGCCGGTTATCTTGCTCGATACCACAGGCACTGCATCGCTGTGCGCCAGTGCGGTTCTGGTGTTTGCAGACCTGGCAAACATAGCGCTGCTGGGCAGTCTGGACCGCGCCAGCGTATTTCTGCGCGAACTCCAGAAGATGCGGATAGCGCTGTCGATAATCCTTGGCAAGGGCGCGCAGTATGACCGCTGCCACCTCTACAGGGATGCGTCGGTTCCACTGTTGTGGAGAAGGGGGCAGCTCATTGAAGTGCGCGTTCCACATCTCTTCGATGCGTGTATACGCAAAGGGAGTGCGACCGCTGAGTAGTTCATAGCAGCAAACTGCCAGCGCGTACTGGTCGGAGTCGCGCCGTGGATTGCCCTGCCATTGCTCGGGAGGCATATAGGCAGCTGTCCCCGTTGCTTCACCGAGAGAAGCGTGCGTTTGCATTCCCAGGTAGAACGTCGTGCCAAAATCCGAGAGCAGGACCTGACCGCTCCGCCCGATGAGCAGGTTCCCGAGCTTGACATCCTGATGAATCAGTCCATTTTTGTGCACAAAGCTCAGCGCCTCCGCCGCCTGCTGCATATAGGGTACTAACTCCTCAGCGTAGGCGACTCGTCTACTGCCATCCGCTCTGCGGAAGAGGTCATAAATGGTCTGGGGCGCGTACTCCATTACCAGGTAAGGGCGTTCATCTTCCAGCTTCCCGAAGTTATAGACCGGCAAGATATTGGGGTGTTGCAGGTCTGCAATGCGCCGCGCCTCGTCAAAGAAGCTTCCCAGCGCCTTCTCATTGAACTGATCGAAGCGCAGTACTTTGAGCGCCAGGATGCGGCTAAGCGGCGCCGGTTCGCGCACTTTATAAACATGACCATAGCTGCCCGCGCCAATGAAAGAGATAAGCTCGTAACCGCCGATATGCGCCCCTTGTACTAAAAAATCGCAGCGAGGACAGATGACGGCATTGGCAGGGTTCTCATGTTCTCCGCCTGGACGTGTATTTAAACAACGGGCCACCTATACTACCTCTTCTATTTCTTTTTGAGGAATCGCCGGCATATCCAGGCGTCCAGCATACCACGCAGGGCGCCAACCAGGCTGAAGACACTTGCGATGATGAGCAAGGCTACCCATGCCTGGTTCAAATGACTGAAGACCGGTGAGTGAGATGAAAAGATCAGATGCCACAAAACTACCAACAGAAATGCGCCAAGAAACATAAGCATACCCGCGATAGCACTGCTGCGCGCTAGCGTGGCAAAGCTCATTTTCGCGGAGAGCCAGACCGCCAACATGGCCCCTGGCGTAGGGATGCCGATGAAGATGATAAACAGCACTAGCAGAATATCCAGCCAGGGAAGACTATTAGTTGGATATGTGAAAAAGGCAGGTAAGGCGAAAATCATCATGATTGTCAGCGGTAACAATCCCGTCAAAGCCCCTGCACTGGCCGGACGCCAGAGAACCGGGGCAACCTCGACCCGCTCCTTGCTCGCGTCGATATGGCCAAGCTGGCGCATCAGATACATATTGCTTGCCAGCAGAACAAGATAAGCGATGATATAATGCGAACCTGGGAACCCGGAGTTTGCCACGCCATAACTAATGAAGGCTCCGCTCAGTATTGGTGTGATGATGGCGACCGTAAGAGCGCGATAGATGAACTTACGCACAGGACGGGTGTGCACCACACTGGTAAAGCCCATTGCAGCCAGGATCATGAAATTCAGGCCACAGCCTAGCAAGAGGCCCATCATAACGTCTAATGCGGGGACTGCTTTAGCTAGTGGATTGATGAGTATGATAACCAGAAATTGTGTAAGCAGCGTTAGCAATGCCGCGATGTAATAGAATAAGCGTTTCCCTTCGCGATACTGCTTCACATCCGCGCTGGCGACCGTTCCATTTGCTTGCAATCTATCCTGTGGGTGATATGGGTAAGAGAGAGCGGCGTAGCTACCTGCGTTCGCCGGAGGCATGTCAACAGGACTCTGCGCCTGATCCTGTGCTTGCTGCGAAGGCCATTGCCATTGCCCCGGCTGCTGTTGCCAGGGAGCGGCAGTGCCGCCAACAGCGCCAGTAGGGAACAGCATGGCAGGTTGTGTGGGAGGAATAACGCTTTGAGCATTTGAAGCAGGTAAAGCGGCAACCAGCGGTGAGACCGCCCCCCACGGCCGTTCGGCTACTGTCATGTCGATATTATTACCATCACCACTTAGATGCAATGGTGACCCAGAATTTACAGCAGCTCGCAGATCAGCAGCCATAGCTGACGCGCTTTGAAAGCGATCCGCGGGATTCTTTGCCAGCGCTTTCGTCACGACCGCTTCGATAGCGGGTGAGAGATCAGGGCGATAGTCTCTGACTGATGGCAGCGCGTCGCGCATTTTTTGGGCCATGACCGCGAAAGGATTAGGGCCTGTACAAGGCACACTTCCCGTGAGTAGTTCAAAAAGAATGGTGCCCAGCGAGTAAATATCTGAGCGAAAATCTATTTCATTGGAACTGATTTGTTCGGGTGAAGCGTATTCCGCCGTTCCCAGGAAGCTACCTACGCTGGTCAGCGCGGGCAAGGCCTTCAAACGCACGATACCAAAGTCACCGAGCAGCAGCCTACCATCCAGATGGAAGAGCAGGTTTCCCGGCTTGATGTCGCGGTGGACCACGCCGAGACTATGGGCATAATCGAGAGCATCAGCTACTTGACTGATATAACTAGCAACGAGCTTGAGATCAATGTACGAACCTGAGCGATTCGTCTCGTCAATGCGCTCGCGCAGGGTGCCGCCACGGATGAACGGCATGACCAGGTATGCCACTTTCTCCTGATCTACCACCGCTTCGTCATACTCGTAGATAGGTAAGATATTCTTGTGCTCTAATTTTGCGATGGTGTCAGCTTCACGGCGAAAGCGCGCTAGAAAGACTTCTCTCTGTTCGATTTCGATGTTGTTCGTGGGGATCAACACCTTTACCGCCACGGTGCGTACCGGTCGCGATTGCTGGGCGAGGTACACTGCTCCCATACCTCCATGACCAATAACGCGCTCAAGAGTACATGTGCCCAGCGTGACGCCTATCAATTCTTTTATGTCCATAGAGTAATCAGTCCATCAAACTTTTTTAGCACATACATGTATACATTTTTAGCTCCACAAATCATTCTGAGCAGCCTCTTTCACAACTCGTTTCTTTGGCGTGGGGCGTTTTTCGCGCAATGATTTCTTAGCGGGCACGATATCCGTCGGTTCCTCGTCGTTGACTACATAGGGTTGTTCCTCTTCATCTTTGACGATCTCCACGGTAGCTTCAAAAATAGAGGTCCGGCGCACGCGCACCTCTGGCCATAGACTCAGTATCGCTTCGATTGTCGCATCCTCGCAGTCAATCAGTGAGGGCGATTGCGCTCTAGCATCATGCAGAATATCTGCCAGAGAAGGCGCGGCGAGACTCTCTATCAATAGTACGAACGAGTTTCTTAGTTGTTCCATCCAATTGTCCTGGTAGAGTCCTATCCCCGCGGCGAAAGACACCCCCTGCCCGCTCACGAGTTTCGCCGCCTGCAATACCTCTGAACGGCGGTAGGCGTGCAGGAGTTCATAGCATACGCGTTCCGGCAAGAAGCCATCGCTCTGCACGCGCTGTCGCACCGCTTCAACGTCAATCAATGCTAACCGCTCGGCTACGTCATCGTAGCGATTGCGCAACAGCTTGATAAGCTCGGTGGCCGACAATTGATTAGCGTACCACGTGATGGGAAAAGATTGTGCTATGCTGGCAAAAGCTTCCCTCGCTTCTTCGGGGATAGCCAGCACGATATCTCCACGCTCCCGCAGTTGCTGTAGTTTTTGAACTTTGCGCTCCCGGTACGATGGCGTCCAGAACCCCAGAATCTCTACATAGATACGTCTCTGGTCGCGTGTGAGCGCGAAATCTGGAATGAAAATGCTTCTATCAAGTATAAGAGGCTCTGGCTCGCGAAGCAGCCTCCAACCCTCTACCGCCTGGCTGTTCTCCAGGGCAATGAATGCCTCGGCGAAGGATTGTTCGATGCTGCTATCAAAGACTGAAGGTATAACCTGCGCCACGCGTTGGACACTTTCAGGCGCTTCCCCTTTTTCACTTGTATCGGGTGACGCGGCCTCTACCTGCGGCAATAACGAGAGTAACGTTTGATCCATGGCAAAGCAATAGGAGCGTTGCAAGAAATGCACGGTTGCCTTTGCCTCGACGATAGCGTTGGTCAAGGTACTGCTGTTTTTCCGGCGCGAAGAGGTGCCATAGCCTAAGAGCAAGCGACAAAGCCTGGATAAACGTACGCCGTACTGCTGCGGCGCGCCCGTCATCTCTTGTGGTCCATAGAGAGTGAGGTGCAGCAGCGCTGCCGAGTTAGAGGTGGGAGCCTCATAATTTAGATCGTAGTAGACGCCGAGCAGGCGCGCCATGTAACAGAGACGTTTGACAACCGTGCCAATACCTGTACCGAGCTGGCTAGCTGCACCAACAGGGAGGTTCGTTCCACTATTTGAGCGTTCAAAAGCGTTACAGTCGATGACAAAGTGCACGCTTGAGGCATTGAAGAGGGCGGATTCAAAGGCCCACTGGTTATATAGTGTTGCGACATCTTGAACGCCAGGTGGACGCGGTGTATCGCGTACGAGGATTTCTTCGTCGTCACTGTCTAATGCCAGGAGGTATTCCAGGTTTTGTATTGGCGAGGGCGGGGACTCTTTTTTAGCTTTGGCACTGGGGCTCTCGGGGGCGGAGGGCAGGGAGGCGGAAGGCAGGGGGGCGGAGGGCAGGGRGGCACAGGGCAGGGAGGCGGAAGGCAGGGGGGCACAGGGCAGGGGCAAGCCCTGCCCGTACATTTTAGCCGCTGCGAAGCTGTGTAGGGCTTCATTGCGTGCCTGGGCGTTGAGGAAGCCGTGGTGGTGGTCGTTGACATAATTATAAAGCGCTAGCCGCAAATATACGGGGGATGTAATACCTGCTTCTGCGAGAAGTTCCTGGGTATTACCACCTATACTTTGGAGCGCATCTGACCAGGAGGGCTGCTGCCAGCGATACCAGGCGCTCAATGTGTTTATGAGACAGTGCGCGAGGCGATAATCGCCTATGCAGGCACGAGCGTCGTCCACGGAGAATTGCCGCCTTGGCTGCCCTATCAAGTGTTCATGATAGGCAATCAGCCGCTCTATTTCTGGCCGCAGTTCACCTGGACGAAGAAAATGCAGCCCTACATATAGTTCTCCACCTCGTCGATAGACCTGTTTTTTGATATCTTGCAGACCGAAGCGCACCTGTTTCCCTTTCACTATTTTCGAGTAGCCTTTATTATAGCTGAAAATAGGGTATCCTGATAGCCCGGATTTGTACGGTTCTTCACCCTTCGAGGGGAAATGAATTGCGCCCCTACATAGGTGCATCGTCTTTCCTATTGCTGTTCACTTGTTGGGAAGCCGTGATAAATAGCGACATCATAGGAAAAAAGTCTGATGAGCTTGAACACATGTCTAAAAAAGTGTATGGTAATAGTGGGAGCATTTAGACGTCTAGTTGATTCTGTTCCGGTTAAGGGAAAAAACTATGAACGCGACTCCACGGCGCCTGGAAAAATACGAGTTGCAGAAACTGCTTGGTCATGGGAGCACAGGTGAAGTCTGGCAGGGAATTGATCTACAATCTCAGCAAGAAGTCGCTATCAAATTACTCCATCCTGACCTGCTACAAAATGACCCCAATTTCATTACTGTCTTCATGAAAGAATGGCAACCCATTGCAGACCTGCACCATCCCAACATCGTACACGTACACGAAGCCACTATTTCTCGTCCATCAAAATCCAGTAATGAGACTACCCCTTACATAGTCATGGACTATATCGAGGGACAGACTACGCTCGCAAAGAGCATTCAGCGCACCTCGCACATGGGTATGTTTCCGCCTGTCTCTGAGATAGTCACCCTCTTTACGCGCGTAGGTGCCGCCATCGATTATGCGCACGAACGACACATCGTTCATAACAACATCAAGCCGGAAAACATTCTGCTCGACGTAAAAAATACTACCCATTCACCCGGAGGCGAACCGTTGCTCACCGATTTCGGCATCGCCAATCTCCCGGGAAATAAGAATAATGCCTCAGCCCTCTATATTTCTCCGGAACAGGCGAAAGGTGGAGAGAGTGAGGAGGCGAATCCACATAGTGATATCTATTCGTTAGGAGTAATCCTCTACGAAATATGTACCGGTGTGCAGCCCTTTCATGGTGAGAGCAACGTAGTTATCATGAAGCATCACATCAATACACTACCTACTTCTCCCATGCTTATTAACCCTAATATACCCCTGTCACTCTCTGAAGTGATCCTGCGCGCGATGGCAAAAGATCCAAAATCTCGCTATGCTACAGCCTCTCTGCTGGCAGAAGCCATAGCCAAAGCTTGCTCCATAGAGCAATTACCACAAATGGCATTGAATAAAAAGCAGGATCAGGATGCGACTGAGGAACCGTTTTTCTATACCAATAGTGGACCTCTGGAGGCAAGGGGACCCTGGCGTGTACCTACGACGCCCACAACGAAACCGCAACAGTCAACCAATGGCATGACATCGATCCTGGGCGTGTCGCAACCTTTCTCAAGTACGTCATCCAGGCACGTGGCGCTGCCAGGACAGGAGAATATTGTCAGGCGTGAAGTGGCAGGAAACACTCGCCCAACGCCGATCCCTCCTCAGGCGAATCTCATTACTCCATCAACATCCGGGGGAAGCACAACTGTGGATCGTTCTGCCTTAACTCAGCCGCAAACACAGACCAGCGGCAGGCTCGTCACACCTATAATACCTACACCCTCGATGAAACTTCCCGCTACCTCTGTAGTATCTTCAGCAATAGCGGGAGTACAGGGGTCCGATTTGAAGTTGCGCTCCAAAAATTTCTTATCGCCAGTTGAGCTGGCAATCATCGGCCTGCTGCTTCTCCTGGTCGTTGTCAGTGCGCTGGGAGCCAGCCTCTTATTCCACTCTACTCCAGACACTTCAGCGAATGGGGTTGTTGGGCATGTCTTCTTCCAGGATGATGCACTTGGGAAGAACGACATGTTGCGCATAGAAATGCAAAACATTCCAGACCCACCGCAGGGAAAACATTATGTTGCGTGGTTCCAGGGTGCCTCTGGGCAAGCTATCCCCCTGGGACAACTTGCTGTGCAGAATGGCTCCGCGACGTTGCTCTACCCAGGAAACGCACATCACAGTAACCTGCTGTCACTCATTCGTGGAGTCTTTGTGACGCAAGAAAACAATGGAACTTCGATACCCGTCTCCCCCTCGCTCAACACGAAGGTCTACCAGGCCGGATTACCAGCCGCTTCTTTCCAATATATCCAACACATATTGTATGCACTGCCTGGCTATCCTGCTCATGCGAGCCTCATCGCCGGACTCTTCGACTCCATTAAAGGGATCGATGATAAGGCAGTGAGCGTGGTAGACAGCATACAGGTGAAGCAGGGCTACCCACTGGCTCAACGTCAGGCGACCCGTATCATCGAACTGATCGATGGTTCGCAATTTGCTAGAAGCAGCGGGGACTTACCAGCCTCTCTTCCCGATATGCTCTCTCTGCCCGTTGGCCTCCTTTCCTCACCAACGCAGGCGGGCTATATCGACACATTGGCTGGGCAGGTGAACAAGATACTCATGTCCGCGGGAGATACTTCCGCTCTGCACCAGCACGCGCAGAATGTGAGCAATGCGCTGGTAGACTTGAAGGGCTGGCTACAACAAATGCGCAGCTACGATGCGCAGATCCTCAAAGCCACCGACCTCGGTGATCCGGCCGTCTTGAATGCGGCACTGCACCTGAAGCAGTTGGCGGGAGATGCCTATACGGGGCGCACTATCCCTCCCAATGAAGGGCCTACCTCCGCTCTCAATTCAGCGGGGGCCAACCAGGCATACATTGAATGCCAGTACCTGGCAGCTCTCGATATTGAAAGGGTGTAGGCAGGAGGAGAGTAAGGGTCGTCCAAGGGGCATCAACCGAAGCCATGCAGACAGGAAGGAGGCCGAATGATCCGTAGGACCCACGGGATGCGCAACGAGAGAGAGCTCAGGTAAAGTGACCTGGGATCGTACTTTATTGCATACAGAGATGGTTTTCGGGTCTTGCTGGCTCCTACGCACTCATCCATTCCGGGTTATGCGCGTGACGGGAGTTTCCGGCATCTGTTCAGCGGTTGGCGGATTGATCAATGGGTAGAAGTTGATCGACCAGCCCATGCCGAAGGCCTGCGGAACTAGCACGCGCGCCGTATCCTTGTTCCAGAACGCTTCACGCAGGCGCTCGATGGTCGGCCGACGAAAATCGTAGGGAATGCCGTAGAGTGTTCCATGCCATGTCCGCTCCTCTGGCGGCATTTGCCATTGCTCGCGAATAGCTAACCCCATCAATGCCACGATCCCGATGATCACCATCACATCGCCCGGGGTGGGCTACTTCTTCTGACGCCTGGCCATGTTCTTTTTCTCCTTTGCTCTGTCAGACAGCCATCGTTCAGGCTCTCATCTTTTTCTTGCCTCTTTTTCACCAGCAGGAGCACATCACTCTATAGCAATAAGCTATACTGAACAATAACATATTGCTATTTCCTTTGTCAAGGAGTAGCCCAAATACCAGAAGCCAGGGCATACAGCCCTGGCTCTTTTTCTCACAGGCAGCATCCTTTTAGCTTTTCTGCTCACGTGCAAGCATCTCTAATTTCTCACGCGCCTCAACGATGTAGTAAGGAATGTTGAGTTTGTGCGCGAGCTCATCAGCCTGTTCAAAATGTTTACGGGCAAAGTCTCGTTGTCCCTGCTTGTAAGCAATAGTGCCACGCGTAAGCAGTACATGTATCAGATAGTTTTGCTGATTCATCTCCTGGCAAAACTGCTCAGCCTGCTGGCAATAATCCAGCGCTTTTTATGCCACTGATGGGGCATGCAGAGGAATGCGATCTTGTGAAGGAGCCTCCAAGAGAGCATTGGCTGCCCCTTCTGGCCATGGGCGACGCCCCCAGCCGCGTTTCTTGAGTAATCTCTTGTACCTATTCAGCTTGACAGATAGGTCCTTGTCGGATATACTTCTATCAGATAAACAAACCGACGGTCGGCTTAAAAATCACCTGCTGTCCGCATAAGTGGTCATGTGCGAGCCTTCGGACGGCTATCGGGTTTGCGCTGACGTCGAGAGGCTGAGAAGCTCTCTCAGCCTGAAAGGCCATTGCCGGGGAGGTTGCTATGAACATGTCGCTTTTGCTCATCCTGCATATCGTGAGTCTCCTCCTGCTGATTGCAGCGGTGAAGCTCCCTTTCCTCCTCCTGTACGGTAGCTCCGCAGAACCCGTCGTAGTGCTCTTGTATATCGTGGGCGGCATCGTGTTCGCTCTCACCTGGATCAGCGCGCTCATCAGGACGGCGCAGCCCGGCCGCTGGAGCTGGTTTCTCTTCCTGCTGCTCCTCTCTGTCATTGCTCTGCCGATCTTCCTGTTCTGTGGCCCCACTCCCGAGAAGCTTGCCAGTGTGGCTGCCGGAGAAATGTAAGGGTGCTGTACAGAGAGCACCCGGTGAGCAGCTTTGAAAGACGAGAGGAGCAATCATGGCACGCATCGTCAAGGAAGAAGAATATGTGGGGAAACGCAATGCCATTCTCGATGTAGCCCAACGACTCATCTATGTCAGAGGCTATGAGCAGATGACGATCCAGGACATGCTCAATGTCCTCCATATTTCAAAGGGGGCGTTCTATCACTACTTCGACTCCAAGCAGGCGCTGCTGGAAGCGCTGGTCGAACGCATAGGAGAAGAGGTGGTACAGCTCCTCCTGCCCATCGTGCATGATCCGGTGCTGCCTGCCCTCGACAAATTCCGGTGCTACTTAGCCATACTGAACCGGTGGAAGATCGGACAGAAAGCCTTTTTTCTCGCGCTGTTGCGCGTCTGGTACGCCGACGATAACGCCATCGTGCGCCAGAAACTGCGCACAGCCGCGATCCGGGAGATTGCGCCTCTCTTCACCGAGATTATCCGCCAGGGTATCCAGGAAGGCGTCATGACGGCCACCTACCCCGACCAGGTAGGCGAAGTGATTGTGTCTCTGGCACAGGACGTCGGAGAAACGATTGGCGCGCTGCTGCTCTCGTTTGATCCGGATCGCGACGATATACAGCGCGTAGAGCGCATCGTCGCTGTTTATACCGATGCGCTTGAACGCGTGCTAGGAGTTCCCACAGGTTCCTTGTCGCTCATCGACAAGGAAATGCTGCGAGAGTGGTTTGTTTCACCGAGGGACAACACATAAGGATATTCCATAGTATCCCAGTGAGAGCTGACAAAAAGGAGAAGTACATGTCTACCATCATTCAAACCAATCGGCTCACCAAAAGCTATGGCAGGAGCCGGGGCATCATCGATGTCACTTTCGCGATTGAGGAAGGCGAGGTCTTCGGCTTCCTGGGACCCAACGGAGCGGGCAAAACCACCACCATGCGCACCCTGATGGGTCTGCTGCACGCGAACAGTGGCAGCGCCACTATCGGCGGGCTGGACTGCTGGCAGCAGTCTACCGCAGTCAAGAAGCTGGTCGGCTATCTGCCCGGCGAATTCAACTTCGATCCCGGCCTGCGCGGTGCCCAGATCATTGAGTACCTGGGCCACCTGCGCGGCGGCGTAGACCAGACCTACCTGCGCGCTTTGGTGGAGCGCCTGGGCATGGATCCCAGCAAACGGTTCCGCGAATATTCGCACGGCAACAAACAAAAGGTGGGGCTGGTGCAAGCCTTCATGCACAGGCCGCGCCTGTTCATCCTGGACGAACCGACATCTGGTCTGGACCCGCTCAACCAGCAGGAATTTTATAAAATGATAGCCGAGGTGCGTGCTGATGGCAGGACCGTCTTGCTTTCCTCGCACATTCTGCCGGAGGTCGAGCACACCTGCGACCGTATCGCCATCATCCGCGAAGGGCGGCTGGTCAAGATCGATCACGTTTCCTCGCTCAAAGACATCCACCAGCACGATATCGAGCTCAGCTTTGCGGGAAGAGCCTCGGTGGACTGGTTCAAGCAGGCCGCGGGCGTGGTCAAGGTGGAGCAGGGAGCCGACGAGCGTACTCTGCACCTGCAAGTGCAGGGAACTTTGACAGAGATTTTGAAGATCGCGGGTGAACAGAACGTGACCAATATTGCGACACGCGAGCCGACGCTGGAGGAAGTCTTCCTGCGTTTCTATGAGCCGGAGCCGTCGGCGGCCACGCTGGTCAGATAGGAGATGTCCGATGTTTCGCAGCATGTGGAGCAAATCGCTTAGAGATTACAGGGTGCCCATCCTGGCCTGGGGCATAGGCCTGGCCTTGCTCATGTTCGTAGGGTTCGCGACGGCCACCACGCCTGTGCTCGCGGCCTTTGTGAGTATCGCGCCGCTCGTGAGCTTTCTCGGCGAGCCCGTCGCTATGACGACACCCGCAGGGTATATCACCTTTCGCTACATGGAAACCACCTTGCCACTCCTGCTCAGCTTCTGGCCCATTCTGGCCGGAGCACGCCTGGTGCGCGGAGAAGAGGAACGCGGCACGATGGATGTACTGCTTGGCACACCACAGGCACGCACTCGTCTGCTGCTCGAGAAGATCGGAGCGCTGGTGCTCGCGCTGCTGCTGATCGCGGTGCTGTTCGCGCTGGGTGCTGTGGCCGGTGAAGCCAGGATTGAGCAGCATGCCGACCTGGTCAGGGCACTGATCTCAGGGCTGAACCTAAGCCTGCTGGCCTTCTTCTTTGGCAGCCTCGCGCTGCTGCTCTCCCAATTCACCGTCAGCCGCAGTGCGGCGGCGGGCGGGGCGAGCGGCCTGCTGCTCCTGGCTTTGCTTCTGAACATCGCTGGACGGGAGGTCACTGGCAACTGGCTGCAGTACCTCTCGCCGTTCTACTACTATAACCTGAATCGGCCACTCCTCCCGAGTTTTACTGATGCACCGGCGGGAGCGCTGGTGCTGCTCTGCCTGAGCCTGCTGCTCGTGGCGATCAGCGTGGTGCTCTTCGCCAGGCGCGATATCGGCAGGGCGGCGTTTGTGTGGCAGCGAACGTCCGCCAACGGCAAGCACCAGGCTGAGCGCAGCCTGAGCCGGGCCGAGCACGCGGTCTCCACGCGTGCTGTGAGCCTGCGCACACTCGCCGTATCCGGCTGGTCTTCCTTCTGGTGGCTGTTCGGCATCGTGGCCTTTTGTGCCGCCATCCTCTACATTACTCCTAGCCTCACGAAGCCGTTCTACAACGTCGTGCAACAAACCCCCTGGCTAGCCCAACTCTTTTTCGACACTCCTACTAACACCAACACTGGTGTGCTGGGCACCATCCTCTTCACGTTCCTGCCAGCGCTGGTGGTGATTTTTGCGCTGCTGCTGGCTTTGCAGTGGCCCTCAGACCTGGAAAACGGACGCCTGGAACTGGTTTTCAGCACGCCGCAAGCGCGGCCGCGAATCCTGCTGGAACGCTTTGGCGCGAATTTGCTTGTAGTGCTGCTGGCTCCTGTCCTGACCTGGCTCGTGCTCGTCATCGGGGCGCAGCTCATCAATCTGCACATCAACCAGGGCAGGGTGATGGCCGCCAGCTTCAGCATGCTCCCTCTGGCGCTGATTACCATGGGCCTGGTCTACGCAGCTTCCGGACGCTTGCGCTATGGGGCCGTACTGGGTCTTGTGACCGCGTACCTTACGCTATCCTACCTGGAGGAAACGCTCGAAGGGCTTGTCCCCATCCCCTCCTGGATCGGGCAAATCTCGATCTTCCACCTGTATGGCAACCCGATTTTCGGCGTCATGGACTGGAGCCACGTTCTGGGCATGACTGGCGTAAGCATTGTGCTGCTGGTGATTAGCCTTGTCCAGTTCCGTTATGCCGATGTCCAGCTCGGCTAAACACAAGAAGAGGAGACGTGGGTCATCTCGCATGGTCGCTCGAAACAGGACGAGACCGCGTGAAGAGGTGGGAAAGATTGCCTGGAAGGGCAGATGTGAGAAAGAGGAGTCGGGGAAGAGGAGTTGCGGGCGTGATGGACACATGGGGAGCTCGAAAATGAGCGTCGGGAAGTTGGTTCGGAAACCGATCTCCCAGCCATCATGCGTGTGTCAACGCCTGAGAGGATTGGAGGATTTCCACCCGCAGATAGAATGGAACACGCAACTGGTCAGTCTAACACAAACCGAGCAGGAAGCGACAGCGGTTATCAAACGCGCCGATGGGAGTGAAGCTCCTATTACGGCAACCTATGTAGTGGGCGCGGATGGTGCCAACAGTACAGTTCGTCAGGCATTAGGGGTGCCATTTGAGGGATCTACCTACGAACATGGCTTCTTTCTCGCGGATGTCGATATGACCTGGTCACGTGGGACCACCAAATAGTATGTGAATCTCACACAACATGCCTTCTTCGGTGCCTTTCCATATGATGGCACGCACTTTCGTCTGATCGGGACACTGAAACTGCGCCATGATACCAGGCAAACACTCAGCCTGGAAGAGCTTCGTGACCTTGTGGCACGCGAGAAAGGCTTTGAGGATATTACGCTGCTAAGCACGAACTGGGTCTCCATCTATCATGTGCATCGCAAGCAGGCAAAACAGTTCCGTGTTGGACGCTGTTTCCTGATGGGGGATGCGGCACATATCCATACACCCGCAGGGGGACAGGGCATGAACACCAGCCTCGGTGATGCCTACAATCTCGGCTGGAAGTTGGCCTCGGTCGTTAATCAACAGGCACAGGCTCGTCTCCTCGATAGCTATGAGCAGGAACGTCGACCAATCGCCCTTGCCGTTGAAAATGGGACGGATAAAGTGTTCAATCTGCAAATCGCTGGTCATCCAATGCTCAACAAAGCCAGACTCACCTTCGTTCCTCTTCTGATCAGCGTATTGCACCATTTTGGCTTTGAAAAAGCGATCTATCGAGCTATTGCGCAGATGTGGGTAGCCTATCGGGAGAGCCCCGTCGTTTCAGAGTGCTATGAAGGCAACAAGGGCAAAAAGCGCGATGTCCAGGTCGGTGATCGGACGCCATACGGTTTCCTCAAGGAAGGATCACATAGCCAGGTCAGCATCTTCAATCTGCATGTCCTGGCTCGTTCTCAGCCCCTTTCCTCCGCTGCTTGATTTCTTGACCGACGCTCCAGGCCCCAGCGGGCGACCATCAAGGTCGCCCCTACGGATGACCGAAAGGGTGTAGGGATTACTGGTTTTTTGGAGTTGGTTTCCCTTCAACCAGTAAGAAGGCGCATAGGGCGCTTGTCAGAGCGAGGCCAACCCCAATCCACATAGCCAGGTGGAAACTGTCTACAAATGCCGCGGCAATAGCGTGCTGCACTGCCGCATGTAGTGTTCCATGTGCTGCTGCTGGTACCTGTGCGCCAGCGAGCTTGTTTCTTTGGACTTCCAGCAATTGTCGTACTCCTGGCGAAACATGCAACGCGTTCAGGCGGCTATCGAGGCTGCTATTAAAAGCGTGCAGGACGAAGATGCTGAGCACTGCGATGGCCAGCAGACCCGCCACCCTCGCCACCGCGTTATTGATACCCGAGGCGATACCCGCGTAACGATCATCGACCGCTCCCAACACGGTGGTCGTCAAAGGCGCAATGGTGGTGGCCATACCGATGCCTAAGACCACCACTCCCGGGAAAAAGGTCGTCCAGTAACTGCCACCGATGGCGGGCAGCGAGAAGAGGAAGAAACCCACGGCGGCGATCAAGGGGCCGATAACGAGCGGCAGTTTTGGGCCATAGCGGTTCACTAATCCACCTGACCAGCGCGAGAGGCCAAACAGTAGCAGAGTGAAGGGCAAGAACGCAGCTCCCGCCGCGGTTGGTGAATAGCCCTGGACGAGTATCAAATTAAAGGGGAGAAAGAACAGGGTGCCGCCGAGGGCTGCGTAGAGCATAAGCGTCAGCAGGTTCGTACCCGAAAATGTGCGCGAATGGAAGAGTAGCAGCGGCATCATCGGTGTGCGGAGGCGACTCTCTACGAAGATAAACGCAACGAGGGCTGTAATGCCTAGTGCCACCATACCGAGCACCAGTGGATGTGAGAGGCCCAGGTTATTCGATTCGATCAGACCATAGACAAGTGAGCCTAAGCCGATAGTAGCAAGTAGCGCCCCGAGCCAGTCCAAATGAATGCTACCTTCGACGTTGCGGCTCTCGCTTTCGGGGGCCAAGGGCAGGGGCGCGCAGGGCAGGGGCGCGCAGGGCAGGGATGCGCAGGGC
>JRHI01001206.1_pt1 | contig 22924 bp, 16 predicted proteins | sample 215371 | NCBI WGS metagenome assembly JRHI01 (sample SAMN02929681, study PRJNA255918) | sediment metagenome | biome: cave system; feature: Ice Cave; material: Sediment; isolation source: sediment from deep within a dark volcanic ice cave with no known source of... ...
GTGAACCGGGATGGTGGAATTGGAACTAATTCTTGGACGCCGCCTTAGCAAAGCGGCGGCAGACCTAGATTCGCACCCAGTATGGCAGACGTCCGGTCACCGTGCAAGCGGCAGCACTAGCTCGGAAGGTAGCAGCCGCAATACCAGCCCGCATTTCCCGAACATCCCTTTTTGCGTTATTCCTGCATTTTTGCGCGTTCGGTTCCGCCGCACATGGGGCTTCTGGGGGGAGAGGCAAGATGCGGGGTGGCTGCTGCGCGCCTCGATTCTTGAAGCGTTCGAACCGACACGATGAAGGAGATGACCCATGTTCCCGTCCCTGTGGCAGTCCTTGCGCGAACCATTCTCTCGGCTGCGCCCCCGGCAAGCGGCAATCGTCCGCTCTGTCGGCCGGCGGTTTCGACCGGAACTTGCCCCCCTGGAGGATCGGCTGGTTCCATCGGCCACGACCCTGCTCAATGAAGCCCCGGGTGGGGCCGGCGACACGGCCGGCACGGCCCAGCAGCTGCCCAGCAGCTACCCGCTTCGGGTAACCGGCACGATTTTTCCCGGAGACCTGGATTACTATGCAATTAATGTGCCAACCAACGCAGCGATCTGGGCTTACGTCGATACAGGTTTGGCAAGCGACAGTAAGGACTCCGATCTAACCCTTTTCGACACCAATGGCACAACTGTGATCAATCATAACGATGATGGCGCTCTGGCCAACGGTGGCATGAGCGTGGCAAATCCCAGCACCTTTGCTTCGGCCGTGTACAGCCGTTACGTCAATGGAGGTACGTACTACCTTCGGGTTAAGGCGGCCTCTAACAGCTATTCCATTACCCCGTACCACCTTTACGTGAACGTGACTACGAGTTCGTTCGACAGCGAGCCCGTGGATAGCAATGGTGCCGACAACAACGACGACTTCGCAACGGCAAACTTCCTCCGCCAGAATGTTCCGCTCCTGGGCTACATTCGCAGCAACGGCTCCTCCGATTTCTATCAGTTCCAGGCCCAGGCGGGCGATCGAGTCTGGGTGCAGATCGTGACGACCGCAGGGATTGCCACTTACCGGGAGTTCGACGCCCGCCTGTACGACCCCAATCACAATCAGGTGATTCAAACTCCTCCCCTCTACACATATGCAAACGACGACTCGGGCTTCAGAGAGACGGCCTTCAGCTTCAACATCCAGTCTACCGGGACGCATTTCGTCGAACTGCGACCATCCTCCGGTTCCTCCGACCGCGATTATCGCGTCCTCGTCTCCGGCAACGTGCCGGCACCGGCGGTGGTCACGGTCATCGATACGACGACCTCCGACACCACTCCCCCGGCACTGGTCAGCGCAAAGGCCATGCGCGATGCGAAGGGCAAGGTGACAGAAATTGATGTGCATTTCGACAAAGGGCTCGACGCCGGACGGGCGACCAATCCTGCTCAGTACACCTTCCAGGTCAAACGACGCGGGTCGCGCAAGCCGAAGGTGTTGACGGCCTCGGCGGTGATCTACGATGCCAACCACCACACCCTTCGTGTGCTGATCTCCTTCAAGCCGACGGACCGTTCGACTCTATTCAAGATCAAGGGTGGCACGATCGCCGACACTTCGGGCAATGTCCTCTTGTCGGATCTACTTTCCAACCTGGACATATCGCGGAAGCGGCACGGTTGAGCCCCAGGTCGGCGGCGCTGGCAAGAAGGTAAATCCTCTCTTGCCCGCGTCGCTGGCCAGGACCTGGAATTCTGTCCATTTCAAGAAAAGTCCCTTCCTTCCGCCAACGAAGTGCCTCTCTCAGTTGTTCTTTCCAGATGAATAGGCGCGGCTGCGCTGGCCAGTTGACAGCGGCCTTCGCCGTATGTTACGGTAGCGTGAGATGTTTCCGGCGAAATCCCGTCCCCGGACCTCGGTTGACCGGTCGGTCCGTGTGCGCAATTCCCAGGCATTGCCCGTTGCGGCTTCTGGAGAGAGAACCGTATGGCGATTCAACCCGGCGTTTGGGGCATCGACCTTGGACAGTGTGCTCTCAAGGCCTTGCGCCTGGAGAATGTGGGCGATCAGGTGACCGCCACCGCGTTCGACTACGTCGAACACCCAAAGATCCTGAGCCAGCCCGACGCCGACCCCGATCAGCTCATCCGCGAAGCACTCGACAAGTTCCTCTCCCGCAACACCCTGCGCGGCGACATTGTGGCCATCTCCGTGCCCGGCCAGAGCGGCCTGGCGCGCTTCGTCAAGTTGCCCCCAGTTGAAGAGAAGAAAATCGTCGACATCGTCCGCTTCGAAGCCAAGCAGCAGATTCCCTTCAACCTCGACGAGGTCGTCTGGGACTACCAGAAAATCGGTGCCGGCACCGTCACCGACGGCTTTGCCATGGACACCGAAATCGGTCTTTTCGCCATCAAACGCGACATCATCAACAACGCCTTGCAGCATTTCAAGGACGTCAACGTCGAGGTTCACATCGTCCAGATGGCGCCCCTCGCTCTCTGCAACTTCGTCTCCTACGAACTACTCAAAGCCGATGCCGAAGGCGCCGAGGCAAGCAAGAAGCCTGCCATCGTGGCACTCGACATTGGCGCCGACAGTTCCAATCTGGTCATCACCGATGGCAAACGCATCATCTGGCAGCGGCACATTCCGCTCGGCGGCAACCATTTTACCCGCGCCCTGACCAAGGACCTGAAGCTCACCTTCGCCAAGGCCGAGCACCTCAAACGCAACGCTACCAAGTCCGTCGACAACATCGATCTCAAAAAGATCCTCGCCTCCCTCAAGCCCGTCCTCAACGACTTCGTCGGCGAGGTGCAGCGTTCGCTCGGCTACTTCATGAACACCCACCGCGACGCCCAGATCGAGTACATGATCGGTCTCGGCAGCGCCTTCCGCCTGCCTGGCTTGCAGCGTTTCCTGGGTGAGAAGTTGCAGCTGGAGGTCCGCAAACTGGCCAAGCTGGAAAAACTGACCGGCGATAGCGTGCTCACGCAGCCTGCTTTTGCCGACAATATCGTCAGTTTCAGCGTGGCCTACGGCCTGGCCTTGCAGGGGCTGAAGCTGGCCCGCCTGCAGACGAACCTTCTGCCGCCCGAGATCCAGATGGATCGGCTGGTCCGCGCCAAGAAGCCGTTTGCCGCTGCTGCGGCCGCGGCGCTGCTCCTGGGAGTGGGCGGCCTGGCCCTTGGCTACTCGATGGATTACCGCTCCTATGGCGCCCCGGCGGTCCTGACCGCGATCGAAGGTGCCAACGGCCAGAAGCCGGACAGTGTCGTCAGCGTGGCCAAAAAGTCCAAAACTGAGTTTGAGGACGAGAAGAAGAAGGCTGACGAGGAGGAACGGGCCGTCAAGAGCATCATTGCTGGGTCCGAGGAACGGCTGGACTGGATCAAGTTGAACAAGTTCATTAACGACAGCCTGCCTCGCCACGACGGCACAAACCTGAGCTGGAATCGCAACTTCTTGTTCTGGGACCGTGCCCGGGAGTCCTACGAGAAGTGGAAGCAACGCCAGGCCGGTGCCAAGGTCGGCGAAAAGGCCGAGGTCGGAGATGGCATCGAGGACCTGATTCAGGTCAACATCGAGGCCGTCGATTGCCGTTATAGCGACGACCTGACCGCATTCTGGAACGCCGTCAAGGCTCGCCCCGAATTCAACACCAACATCGCCCCTACCATTCGCCCGCGCCCCGAGAAAGAAGGGGAGGTCCCGGCCCCCGAGGGCAAAGGGTGGGTGGTGGAGTTGCGCGGCTATACCTATCACCAAGGCAAGACTAACTTCGTCATTCAGGCGCTGTTGGATAACCTGGCGCACAACGGCATCACCCGCCCACCGACCCCCGCGGCCGCGCCGGCTGCACCGGGGGCGCCGTCGCCAGCAGCCCCCGAGACGCCCCCCAAGAGCGACAACCCCATCGAAAACAATATCAGTCACCTCCTGGTCTTCCGCGCCGAGAGCGGGACCACGACTTCCTTCATCAGCACGAGCGTACTCCCCAGCCTTGTGGTAGCCGGCGCGAGCACCGCTGGCGGCGGAGAAGGCGGTCTCGGCAGTAGTCCCCCGGCCGCGGGGAAGGGCGGCGGCGGCATGATGATGCCGGCGGGAGACGCCGGGGGCGGAATGGGAATGGGAGGTGGCGGCGCCGGTGGGCGCGGCGGCTGGACTCCACTCGGCAGTGGTGCCACCAGTGGCGGTGGCCAGGGTGGCTTGATGGGCGGTGGTCCCGGCAGCATGGCCCCTGCTATTTCCATGTCCCCGCGCAACGCGGTCGGGAGTGGCGACAACGTGCCCCCGCCGACTGGGGAGGTAGGAGGCACCGCTACCGAAACTGCCTCCAAGGCCCAACATACGCGCACCGAGTTCATCATCCTCTTCGTCTGGAAGGAACCGACGCCCTCCGACGAGTTGATGAAACTGGCGGAAGAGGCGGGCACTTCGACCGGCGGCGAGAATGCGACCGGAGGCACCGCGCCGCAGGGCGGGATGTCGGGTTCGATGCCCGCCAGTCCCGTCCCTCCCAGCATGAACAAACCGTGAGCGCAGTCCGCATCGGACAATACTCGACCTTTGGCCTCTCTGGGATGAACCGATGAAGGTTGATAAAGAAGCTCTGATGAAGCACCGCTTCTGGATCGGACTCGGCGTCTTCGCACTCTTGTTCGCTCTACTGGTAATCCTCCTGCCGTTCACCATTGGCAGCGAGATCAGCTCGCTGCAAAAGAAGTACAGCGACGCCAAGACTGCGGTGGAGAAGATCAAGAGTCCCAAGACGGATTTCGCCAATCCGTATTGGGTGGATCCTCTCAAGCAGAAAGAAGTCATCCTCAAGAAGCGCAAGGACGAGGTCTGGGCCGCGGCCTGGAAGACTCAGGAAGGCCTGATGACCTGGCCGGGCGACAGCTACGCGCCGCTCAAGCAGTTGGCAAAGGCCTACTTCCTCGATCCGATCCCCAATCCGGATCATCGGCGGCGCTACGCCGATACCCTTTACGCCAAGCAGTTGCAAGATTCCATTTTCGAGTACTATACCTTCAAAAACGCCATTGCCCCAGCCTATTACCAGAGCGGAAACTGGGAAGCGATCATCAAGCCCGTCACCAGTTGGAGCAGCTCGCCTCCGACCCCCGACGAATGCTGGTTCGCTCAGGAGGATCTCTGGGTCAAGCGGGAACTGGTCCATGTGGTGCGCGACGCCATCGATTCCTCGGCGGGCTTCAAGGCCGGGCCGGCCGAGGGTGCCGCGCCGGCGCCGGCCACGCCGGGCGTCCAGCGCTTCCACAACGACAACTGGGAATTGGCGCTGATCCTTGAACGAAACGACAAGAAACAGCTCGTCATCAGTGCCAAGAGCAGCATCAAGAACGTCAATCCCAACCAACGCCGTTTGCCGCTGGCAGGTATTCTTCTGGAGGTGATGCAGAAGAACAAGAACGGCCCGTCCCGCGGTCCGGTGCATGTCCTCATCGAGGGTGAGCCGCTGCCCTGGGCCAGGACCGCCGAGGTCAAGAAGGCAACGCTGGTGGACACGTTCACCCCCGACGATCCGCTCGAAGTCAAGCAGATCTATAACTGGTACACCTGCCCGGTCAAGCGTCTCGACCGCATCGAGATCGGCGACAAGGCCGCGCAATCGCATCGGACCGCCAAGTGGACATTACAGACCAAGTCGACTGCTCCGAAAGAAGAAGCCAAGGAGGCCAGCGACACCACGGGCGCCCCAGGCGGGTCCTCCGGAACCGGCGTTCCCATGATGACCTCCGCTCCCTTGCCGCCCGGACTGGGTGGTCAGGTGGGTGGCCCGAACTCGAACGCTGCCAAGACCGACAGCGTGGAACGTAACCGTTACCTCGAGGTTTCCGATCAGGTGCGGCGCATGCCGGTCGCCATGGTCGTGGTCGTGGACCAGGCGCACGTACAGGATGTGTTAACGGCAGTTGCCAATTCGCGGTTGCACATTTGGATCACGCAATGTCAGTGGCAGCACGTCCATGGCATCTCGGCGCCCAGTCAGCCGCAGATGCAACCATCGCCCTCGGAGGGACTGGGCGGGGAGCAACCGGGAGAGGTTGCAGAAGGGCCGCGTGGTATGTCGCCGGCCATGATGGGTGGCAAGATGGGCAAGGGCGGGTACGGTCAAATGCCGCGCAGCCCCTCGGGGGCTCCTGGGATCGGCAGTGGGATGCCGGCCATACCTGGCGGTAGCGGCATGCCGCCCGGTTTTGGCATGGGGACGGGAGACCCGGCCGCATACGGTGTCGAACAGGACGACCCCAATCTCGTCGAACTGGTGGTCTACGGCATCGCGTCGCTGTATGAGCGTTATCCACCCAAGCCGCCAGCTACAGATGGCGCGCCAGCCACTCAGCCAACGACGCCCGCCACGAACTCGCCTGCGACCGGCCAAACCGTGCCTCCCGCGGCTGATCAATCGGCAGGTGTGCCGACTCCGCCCGCGACAGGTCCGGTCACTACCCCACCGATGCCACCGGCGACGGTTCCTCCGGCAGTGGGTCAGCCGCTGCCACCGGCGGCCGGTCAACCTGCTGCTGATAGACCGACCGCTCCTGCACCCGGTCAGGCGGCTCCTCCGGTGAGTGGTCAGCCAGCCAAACCGTAACTCTGACAGGCACCCCGGGCTCGGCCCGGATCTTCCCGATCGAGGATCGTTTTCATGAATCTGAAGAACCTCAATATCAAGCAATTGCTGTTGCAACGAGGAGAGCGTATCGGTCTATACGTGGCCGCCGGCCTCATGGCGCTGATGCTCGCCTTGGGACTGAAAAGTGTGTTCACCAGCAGCGCCAGCGCCAATGCCAGGAGCTTGAAAGACCTGAGCGAGAACAAGAAGAAGTCGATCCAGACCCAGGCCCCCAGCGAGACCGAGAAGGCGGAACTGAGCCAACCCGACCCGAAGATCCGCGGGGCGATCACCTTCGAGCACCTGTCGCCGGACAAGTTCTCGGCCGTGATGGCCCTCTTCGCCCCGGGCGGACTCGACGATACAAAGCGGCGTGGCCCCAAGATCAAAGTGCCCGTCGAGTTCCTGGCCGCCGTGGTTCACCCCCAGCTGCGAGTCTACCGTCTCTTGCCCGACAGGAAACACATCGCCGTGGTCACGGGCGGCGCCGCGAGTGGTGAGAAGCCAGGCGAGGGGAGCACCAACAGCCTGCGGAACTTGCGGAATTACTTCGACCAGAGAGGCGGGGCGGCGGACGGCGGCGCCGCGATGCCGCCAGGTATGTCTGCAGCAGGCGCTATGGGTTCACGGCCCGGCATGATGCCCGCAGCTCCTCGACAGCCCGGGATGATGATGCCGATGGAAGGCATGGGTGGGACCGGTGAGGGCAGCAAGGGCACTTCGATCAAAGTCATTCTGGTGGATGAACTGGACAAGGACCCCACCTGCAAGCCAGCCGAGGACATTCTGCCAACACGCATGGCCGTTGTTGCCGGCAGTTTCCCGTACAAGGATCAACTCGAAGAGTTCCGCCAGGCCCTGCACTACAAAAGCGTCGACGAACTGATCGCCGACCGGGCGGCGGCTCCTCAGTTCCTCGGCGTCGAGGTGGAACGGGCCACGCTGATTCCTGGCGAGAATGTTGTGAACTACCAGCCATTAAACCTGGAGCAGGCCCTCAAACCATACCTTCTACGTGGCCAACAGCGCTTTGAAGATGACGTTCCGGAGCTGGAGCCGGTTGTCTTCGACGGGCTGGCAATGCCTCGTCCACTCCAGATCCATAAGGACCAGTATCCGATCATCGAGACCCAACTCAAGCATATCGAAGCAACTCTGGCCAGACTGAAGAAGGTACGGAAGGGCACGATCGTGAAGCCGACGAACCCGTTCCGGGACGACCAGAGCATCAACCCATTTCAGCGGAGTTCACCAGATAAGAGTAGCGAGGAGGGTGGGATGCCCGCAGTCCGGCCGGCGACAAGCGGCGCCAGGCCAGGCGAGGAAGGGGGCACAGGGACCGGGCAGGAATCGGTCATTCCCGATTACTGCCTCACGCGCTTCCTCGACCCCACGGTCGAACCGGGCAAGAGCTACAAGTACCGCATCCGCATCGTCGTGGTGAACCCCAACTTCCAGCACAAGGACGTGGCGTGGGCGTCGCTGGCGGCGGAAGACAAACTCCGCTCCGACTGGGTCGATGTGCCACAGATAGTGCGTGTGCCGCCCGAACTGTACTATTACGCCGTGGACATGAAAGCGACGGACCCGAAGGCGTTCTGGAATACTCCCAGTGCCGGGCCGAACCAGGTAGCCGCGCAGGTCCATCGCTGGCTCGATAGCATCCATCCCGATCCGGGCGACCAGGTCAATGGCTTCTTCGTCGGCGACTGGTCGGTTGCCGAGCGGGTTTTGCTCACGCGCGGCGAGTATCTCGGCCGGCAGGTGCCGGTCGAGGTGCCCGTCTGGGACCCATTCCACGATGAGTTGACGCTCGCGGGTTATAAGAGATCCAAAAAGGTGCCGGTATTCTTCGGCATCACTAATGCCGCGTCTGATGCGCTGCTGGTTGATTTCCAGGGGGGGACGATCGACTACAACCGCTTTGCTGGCATGGAGGATGACAAACCCAAGTATGTGCCGGTCCGCGACAAGGTGGCGGTGGAGTTGATTTACATGACACCGGACGGCAAACTTCACAATCGGAATGCGGCCGAGGATATAAGGGATGAGGAGCGCACGAAGCGAGAGTCAACCTGGAAGGCTCGCCTGGACGAGATCCGCAAGCGACAGAAGGGCGGCAAGCAGGGCACCAATCCAGCCAACCCGTTCGGCACCTGACCTGTTCCACCACGCTTGACCATTTTGCCCACGGGTTCCAACTCGTGGGCTTTTTTCATGCGCGAGACTTGTCGCGCGACATGGGAAAGGCGCGGAGTCTGGGTCCGTCCAGTTGGGTTTGACTGAAACGAAGGATGCGCTAGAATTGGGATAGAGGCCCTGCCAGGGAAGGCGGGACCCACGGGAAGAGGGAGGCACTGACCATGTGGACCCCGAAGCCCGAGCACCCCTTGTGCCGTCTGTTCGCCGGGCTCACCGAGCAAACCTTCATCACCACCCTCGGGATTGGCGATCCCCATCTCGTCGACTATCTCTCGACGCTGCTGTCTCGTTTCGTGCATGTCGATGTGATCCATCGGCTGCGGGATAGCAAGGGCCGCCGCCTGGAGGAAGTGGTCGATATGATGTTCGAGGCCGAGGCCTTGCCGCCCGAAGGCCGAACGCGCCGCGAGGTGCATCGGCACATTGGCGACTTCACGCTGTTCTGGACCGGCGTCTATCCGGAAGTGCTCGAACGGCAGCGCTGGGCGCTGCGCAAGGACCATTTCCTCGATTACTGCGAGCAGGGGAAGCGCTCCTACTACATCGCCAGCACGTTCGAGGAGGATCCGTACCGGGACGAGGCCCAGGTGCTGCGCCGGCTGAGCCTTGAGTTTGAGCTGTGCGCCTACGGTCTCAACCAGGTGCGCCGCGAGTGGGAACGGCTGCGCGAGCCACCCGGCAGCGGACCGGCAGCGCCGCAGCTGCTCGGATGACTTATTCGCGGGTTGCCTGATTGACATCGCCTCCCAAAGCGGTCACACTACGGGAGATGAAGCTGGGTGGATCGCCTCCGCGGCGTTCCGCGAGCTTCCCCAGCAAGACTCATCCCCGGAACCATGGTGCGGACGCTGCGCGGCAGACACGGTTGGCTCACATTGTTCGCCTGGCTGGCGCTTACGCACACCGCGGCAGCGGATGAACCCGATCTGCATTCGACCAAGAATCATCACTGGGCCTGGCAACAACCAGTCCGGCCCCTGGTGCCGGCGTTGCGCGCCGGGACCTGGGTCAGAAATCCCCTCGATGCCTTCATCCTGGCGAAGCTGGAAGCCGCGGGTTTGCACCCGACCCCTCCTGCTACACGTGAGGTGTTGTTGCGTCGGGTCACGTTTGACCTGATCGGTCTGCCGCCGACGCCCGCAGAGATCGACGCCTTCGCCAACGACCGCGCCCCCGACGCCTGGGACAAGGTCATCGACCGCCTGCTGGCGTCACCCCATTATGGGGAGCGATGGGGTCGTCACTGGCTCGACCTGGCCCGCTTCGCCGAGAGCAACGGTTACGAGTTCGACGAGATCCGACCCGATGCCTGGCGCTACCGCGACTACGTCATTGCCGCCTTCAACGAGGACAAGCCTTACGATCGCTTCATCCGGGAGCAATTGGCCGGCGACCAACTGTATCCCCACGACCCGGCCGCGCTCATTGCTACAGGTTTCAACCTGCTCGGTCCCGACATGACCGATGCGAGCGATCAGACCCAGCGCCGGCAAAACACGCTCAACGACATGACCGATACGGCGAGTCTGGTATTCCTTGGTCTGACCATTGGCTGCTGCCGATGCCACGATCACAAGTTCGAGCCGCTGCCACAAACGGACTACTATCGGCTACAAGCGTTCTTCGCCCCGGCGGACTTTCGCCGCGACCTGCCCATCGCCGGCACAGCGGTGCGCGTGGCCCACGACAGGGAATTGCGAGATTACACCGCCCTGGTGCGGCCGCTGCAACAGGAGATGGGGCAGCTTGAGCAACCGTACCGCCAGAAGCTGCGCGCCGAGCGGTTGGCCACGCTGTCCGACGAAGCGCAGGCGGCGCATCGGATGCCGGCGGCACAGCGCAGCCCTTCCCAGAAGGCACTCGTGGAGAAGACGGCTCGGCTGGTAGAGGTGTCGGCCGAGAGCGTCGTCCATGCGCTGAGTGCTGCCGATCGTGTACGCCACCAGGCATTGCTGGCGAAACTCAAGCAATTCGATGACCGGAAGCCGGTGCCGCTGCCGGTGGCGCTGGGACTGTTGGACAGCACCACCATGGTGCGGACGTATTTGCTCGAGCGCGGTGACCTGTCCAATCCGGGAGAAGAAGTCCAGCCGGGCTTTCCGATAGTCCTGACCCGGGGAAAAAAGATACTCGCCCGCAGGCGCGCCGTCCTTGCCGAGTGGATCGCCAGACCCGAGAATCCTCTGACGGCGCGCGTGCTGGTCAATCGCATCTGGCAGCACCATTTCGGCCGCGGTCTCGTCGCGACCACGAGCGACTTCGGCGTCCATGGTCGGCGACCCAGCCACCCAGAACTGCTCGACTGGCTCGCAACCGAATTCACGGCCCATGGCTGGAGCATCAAGTACGTGCATCGGCTGCTGCTGACCTCGGCGACCTATCAGCAAGCAACTAAGCCGGCAGCTGGCACGTCCGTGGCGGATCCAGCCAACGAATTGCTGTCGCACATGCACCGCCTGCGCCTGGAGGGCGAGGCAATCCGCGATAGCCTGCTCGCCCTGAGCGGCCGGCTCAACTCGCGCATGGGCGGGCCTGGCGTGTTTCCGCCAATCCCGGACGAGGCGTTGCGCAATACACGCAACTGGGTGGTCAGTCCCGATCCGCGCGATCATGTGCGCCGGAGTGTCTACATCTTCGCGCGGCGCAACCTGCGTTACCCCTTCCTGGAGGCCTTCGACGTGCCCGACAGCAACCTCAGCTGTCCACGGCGCGAGCGGAGTACGACGGCCCCACAAGCGCTGACGCTGCTGAACGACGCGGACGTGGTAGGAGCGGCGTGTGCGCTGGCAGCGCGGCTCGGCCGTGACGCGACGACGGAGACGGACCGTGTGACGCTGGCGTACCGCGTCACGCTGGGCCGGCGACCATCGGCTGCCGAATTGGTACTGGCGCGTGATTTCCTGGTGCATGCGCCGCTGAGCGAATTGTGCCGGGCGCTGTGCAACGTGAATGAATTTATCTATTTAGATTGATGGAACTCGAGTGCTCCGATGAACCTCTGTCCTGGTCCCATGGGACCGAATACTCGACCGACAAACCGGCGTGACTTCCTGTGTCGCGCCGGCGGCGGCTTTGGCCTGATCGCCCTGGCCGCGCTGCTCGCCGAGGATGGTCTGCTGGCCGGTGACGAGCCAGCGGCGTCGAACCCGGTGGCGCCGCGGCCACCGCACTTCTCGGCCCGGGCGAAACGCGCGATCTTCCTGTTCATGTCAGGCGGGCCGAGCCACCTGGAATTGTTTGATCCCAAGCCCGCCCTGCAACGATTGCACGGTCAGCCTCTTCCCGCATCCTTCGGTCAAGTCAAAACGCGCCGTGCCGTGGATCGCAACAAGCTCCTCGCTACGAAGCATACCTTTGCGAAGCACGGTCAATCTGGCATCGAAGTATCTGACCTGCTGCCGCACCTGGCGGATTGCGTGGACGATCTCTGCCTGCTGCGGGGCTGCCACGGCGACAGCGTGACGCATCCCGAGTCGGTTTACCTGATGAACACGGGCTCAATCCTGATGGGCCGCCCTAGCCTCGGTGCCTGGCTGGCCTACGGGCTGGGCAGTGAGAACGAGGACTTGCCAGGGTTTGTCGTTCTGCCCGATCCCGGCGGCTGGGTCAAGGGCGGCGCCCCGGCGTGGGGCAACGGCTTTCTACCAGCGGCATATCAGGGGACCGTGCTCCGCGGAGGCTCCTCGCCGTTGCTCCATCTCGATGCCCCGCCGGGCGTGGGCATGGACCAGCAGCGGCACACGCTCGATTTCATCAACCGCTGCAACCGCGCCCATCTGAGCGATCGCGCTGAGGACTCCGAACTGGCCGCGCGCATTGCCGCCTATGAACTTGCATTCCGCATGCAGACCAGCGCTCCGCAGGTGGTGGATCTGGCCGGCGAGACAGAGACGACGCGGCGGCTGTACGGCCTCGACTGCAAGGAGACGGCCGAGTTCGGCCGGCGCTGTTTACTGGCACGCCGGCTCGTCGAGCGTGGCGTGCGTTTCGTCCAGCTCTACTGCGGCGACACGAACGGCTGGGACGCGCACTCCGACCTCGAAGGCAACCACGGCCGGCTCTGCGCACAGAGCGATCGGCCGATCGCGGCCTTGCTGACAGATCTCAAACAACGCGGCCTGCTCGATTCGACGCTCGTCATCTGGGGCGGCGAGTTCGGCCGGACGCCGATGACCGAGGGGACGAACGGCCGCGACCACAATCCCTACGGCTTCTCGATGTGGTTGGCCGGTGGCGGCGTGAAGGGCGGGCAAGTAATCGGCGCCACCGATGCCGTAGGTCTGCGGGCGGAGGAGGACAAGGCCCACGTCCACGACATCCATGCGACGATCCTGCACCTGCTTGGTCTCCAGCACCTGCGCCTCACCTATCGGCACAACGGCCGCAACGAGCGCCTCACTGACAACTACGGCGAAATCCTCAACAAAGTCCTGGCCTGATGACGAGAGATCACGATGTTCCCGCGCATGCTGGCCCGCGTCGTGCCGGTCTTCGCGCTCCTTCTCGGAGCCTGGGCACTGCTTCCGGCCGAAGCCTGGGCCGAGTCGCCCACGAAAAGACTACTAAAAATTGAGGACCTGTTTCTTTTCGACCGGCCGCATTCCGAAACGCTGGCTCCCGATGGCCGGTGCCTCGTCTACGAGCGCCAATGGATCGACGCCGGCAAACACGATCGCCATGCGCTGTGGATTGTCGAGGGGAGCCGCGACCGCGCCCGGCCACTGGAAAAAGAGCAGCCAGACGGCCGTGCCCCAGTGTTTGCGCCGGATGGCAAGTGGCTGGCATTCCTGTCCACTCGTCCCAGACCAGAAGGTTGGAAACAGGTGCCGGCGGTGCCGCTGGCGTCGGACCCGGCCACCGAGATCTGGCTGCTGACCGCCGATGGCGGGGCAGCAGTGCCACTGGCCGGGACGGAAAAACCCTATGGCAGAGTGTTCAACGATGGTTTTTATGGGCACGTCGCCTTTTCGCCGGATGGGCGTCGCCTGGTGTTCGTCGCCGACGACGGCAAAGACCTGCGCACGCCAGAGGAGAAGGACGCCGACGTGGAGTTGGTCCGGCCGGACCAGGGTGAGGGGTATACCGGCTATGGTCCCGCACAAATCTGGGTCGCCGACCTGGAGCCGACTCCAGGCAAGTGGGCGGCACGGCGCGTGGAACGGCTGACCGACGACGACGTTTGGTATGGAGATCCGCACTGGTCGCCCGACGGGCGAACCATCGTGGTCCACGCCAACAGGACGGCCGACCGCGAGTCGGTGCGTTATAGCATCAACAAGAACTTCGACCTGTGGTCAATCGACGTGGAAACGCGGGCCATGCGGCAGCTCACGGCCGGGCCAGGACCCGAAGTGTCGCCGCGTTTCTCCCCTGACGGCAAGCGGATCGCCTGCCTGAGCATTCCGCGCAAGGGTTCCCACATGGACGTGTTCAACCTGGCGCTTCTGACGCTGGGACCTGGGGGCGCACATACCGAAGTCGTGTTCGATCACCACGGTCCCGGCGGCGCGCACGCGCCGCATTCGCCGCCGTCCTTCCCTCTGCCGGAGGAATGCTGGGATGGCAATGGCCACCTCGTTTACAACGCCGCGCTGGGCATCGACGGCGGCACCTTCCGCATGGCACTCGACACCGCCAGGGGCAAGCCGTTGGTGGTGCCGGCGGTGGGGAAGGATGGACTGGTCGGCGATGATCCGCACCTTCGTCGCTTGCAGCAGCGCCGGCAGTTGACGCCCCGGGCAGATACCTTCCTCGCCGACCGCGCATTGGCCGAGAACCGCATCTTCAAATGGGAGAACGAGGGCCGTCAACTCGACGGCGTGTTGACGGTGCCGCCCGCGGTTCGGCCGCCGTACAAACTGGTTGTCTTTCCGCATGGTGGTCCGCACAGCCGCGCCACGGCGGGTCTTAACTTCACTGCACAGGTGTTCGCCGCGCAGGGCTACGCTGTCTTCCAGCCGAACTTCCGCGGCAGTGCTGGCTACGGCCAGGAGTTCATCGACGCCGACCGCGGCGACTTCGGCGGTGGCGACATGCGCGACATCCTCAGCGGCGTCGATGCCCTGGTAGCGCAAAAGGTGGCAGACCGCGAGCGGCAATTCCTGTACGGCGTCAGCTACGGCGGTTACATGACCTGCTGGCTCATCGGCCACACACACCAGTTTCGGGCCGCCGTGGCCCAGAACGCGGTGACGGATCTCGACGCGATGTGGGGATTGAGCGACATCCAAAGCTGGACCGAGTGGGAATTCGGAGGTCGGCCATGGGACGTGCCCGCGGCGATGCGACAACATAGCCCGCTGACCTACGCCGCCACCGTGCAAACACCGACGCTGATCCTGCATTCACGAGACGACCGCCGCTGTCCGCTGCCTATGGGCCGGATGTTCTACCGGGCGCTCGCGGCGCGCAAGGTGCCCACACAGATGGTGATCTATCCCAACGAAGGCCACGGCATCCGTCAGCCGCGGCACCAGGAAGACGTCCTGCGCCGAACGCTGGCGTGGTTCGCCCAGCACAATCAACGCTAACCCGCGAGCAGCCCAGGGGCGTTTCATGGACCTACCGACCTGGCTGACAGAAGCCTTTAGCCTGACGTTGATGCTGTCCCACTGGCAGCAACTCGGCCTGGCGTTTCTCCTCGGCTCATTCGCCGTGGCGACCTGGTCCGACGTCAAGCATCTGGCTGCCCAGCGCGAATTCCTTGAAGTTTGGCTGGCGTTCCTGGCGGGAATCCTACTTCTCGACGTCTACGAGACTCACAGCCATGCCGATCGGTCCTGGCAGGCGCTTGCCGGGAAGTGGGGAATGATTGCCTTCTTTTCGCTGGTATCGCTACAGAGTGTGCCGTTACCCTATCGGCTGTTCCGCCTGGCGCCGGGCGATGTCGCCGCCCTGGCCACGGCTGCCTGCCTGCTGACGCCGGTGCTCATCATCATCTTATACCTCTGCGCCAAGCTGCTCAGCATGCTTATTGGACCGTGGCTGAGCCGAGGGCGAATGGTCTATCCGTTCATGCCCGTGGTGAGCCTGGCCACGATTGCCGTCCTTGCCCTGGGGTTGTTCCGATAGGATTCTGTTCCTGAACCTGGTTGTTCCGTGGCGCCGGGCGGCTCCGGTACAGACTCTAGACTCTAACGCGATTGGCATGGGGGTTGCACCCTGTCCATGCGCGAGATTCCTGGTCGAATGCAACCGTGTTGCTGAGGAGATCGTGCGATGGTGGATACCACAGCCTCCCTCCCGGAGCGTCGCGGCGAGGTGACGACCAACAGGATCGACGAGTGTCGTGAGGATGCAGGCTCCGGTGCGGCAGGGGACGTGGTTCAGGAAGCGTCGGAAGAGTCTTTCCCCGCCAGTGATCCGCCGTCGTGGACCCCGATTAACTCCATCGGGCCGCCGACACGCTGCGCAGCGGACGAGCCAGGTCCAGCACGATCGTGATAGCGCATCAAGACTTTTGCAGTAGTTCGCCGGCCAGGCGAGCAACCTCGTCGGGCAGGGGCATCTGACGGAAGCGATGGATGCCGGCGGCCATGCCCGGCAGTTCCGCCTCATCGACGTGCAACTGTTCAGACACCGCGAGCAGGAACGGCACCTGAACGTGTTGTCGTAGCCGTTCCAGGTGTTTCTCGGCGCTCCCCCTTCGCCAGAAGCCCAGCACTTCCAGCAAGACGGTCTGCCCGGTGGCCTTGTGTGCCAGGCGGAAGTCGGGCACCCAGAACCCATCTCCCAGCGGATACACGTCCGTCTCTTCGCGGATTTCCCAGTCCTCGATGCGCTTGCGGAACAATTCCACAAACATCGCCAGCTCGGGCGGAATCCAGGAACCGGCGTCGCGGTAGTGTGACACCAGGCCGTCGCCGGATGAGAGCGTGAACTGCTTCTGTTTCCGCGCCGGTCCCCAGAGTAATTCGGCACGTAATTCGAAGTCGCGGCAGAGCAGCACTGCGGGGAGGAAAAGGGCGAGTTGCAGGCCGTACTTTTGCGTTGCACTGAAGAGACTCAGAGGACCATCGAGTTGCAGCTGATAAGTGTCCGCCCCAACCTTGTCCATGTCGCAAACGAGCCGATGAAACTTCACGACGCGGAGCAGTTGCCGGTAGCGCTGCGGCGGCTCCCCGCGGATGATTACCTTGACACCGGTGGAGCGGAGCAGCACCGACTGGGCCAGGGCGACGTTGTAACGGTGCAACAGCCTCAGGGCGGAGATGTCCTGGAAACGCATCAGGCGCTGCTCGCTTTTGAGGTCGGCGAAGATGCCCTGTTCGACAGTCTCCGCGGTCGCGCCCAGGTCCGCCGCAATCTTTCCGAGAACCGCTTGCCGATCAAAGGGGCTGCCCGCCCCGCGGCGCTGCTCCGCCGCCGCGTGGAAGACCGCTTCACGCAGTTCCTCGGGCGGATGACCGGAGACCACCTCGAACTCGCAGCGATCTTCGAGAATTTTCCCCAGCCCTTGATGGATGAGCTGGCCTGGATCGCTGCCGAAGGCCTCGTCGAGGTCGGCTGCCAATTCGCCCCGCGTCCGTCCATCCTGACCGCGGAATAACTCCAGCAAGCGATCCGCGACGCCGAGCCAGGATTGGTCGGTGACGTCGAGATAGCAGGGTACAATCCGCTCTCGAGCGTAACGTATGCGCACCATCTTGCCGGTCAACATGGGGAGGAATCCTTATTGATACGCATGATGCTGTCGCCGCCGTTCGCTGGTGAATTCCTCGGCAGTGCCGCGCGTCACGACCTCGTACAGCAGCGCCTGTTTCTCGCCGTGCTTGCGCAGTAGTCGACCGAGACGTTGCACGTGTTGCCGCGTACTACCCGAGCCGGAGAGGATCACACCGACGTTCGCCGCCGGGACATCGACGCCCTCGTCCAGCACCTGGCCTGTCACCAGCACCGTGTACTCGCCGGAATGGAAGCGCTCGAGGATCTTGCGACGTTCTTTTGTCTTCGTCTGGTGCGTGATTGCTGGCACCAGGAAACGGCGGGCGATCTGGTAGACGGTGGCATTATCGGCCGTGAATATCAGGACGCGGTCGTGTCGATGCTGTTCGAGCAGTCGCTCCAGCAATTGCAGCTTCGCCGGCGCCGCCTGAGCCAGGCGCTTCTGCTCGCGGTAGGCCTGAAATGCGGCCCGTCCCTCCGCCGAGCGGCACGTCTCCTGGATGAACCGCTGCCAGCCTCGGGAGCCCCCCATATAAATGCCGCGTTCCTCCACGAAGCCGCGGTACTGGTCGCGCGCTTGCTGGTAGCGCGTCTGCTCTTCTGCCCCCAGTTCGACGTAGAGCCGTTCGGTACGAAACTCGGCCAGGAACTCGCCTGCCAGCTGCTTGATCTCGCGGCGAAAGACTGTCGGTCCGATGAGCTGCGGCAGCAGAGCCTCCAGGCCATCGGCGCGCTCGGGCGTCGCAGTCAGGCCGAGGCGGAAGGGCGCGATGCTGCCGGTGGCAGCGAGCATGTACGTTGGCCCCGGCAGGTGGTGGCACTCGTCGAAGACGAGCAGCCCGAACCGGTTGCCCCAGCGTTCCAGGTGGATGTACGCCGAATCGTAAGTGGTGACGGTGAGCGGCTGGAGTTCGTAGGAGCCGCCGCCAATCAGGCCGATGGGGACACCGAAGGCGTGGCTCATTTCGCCGTACCACTGGTTGAGCAGGTCGATCGTCGGCGTCACGACCAGCGCAGGTCGGGCAGCGCGGGTGATGGCGAGCAGCGCCACGAAGGTCTTGCCGGTGCCGGTCGGCAAAACGACGACGCCGCGGCCGCCATCCTGCCACCACGCTTCCAGAGCCTCGGTCTGGTGTGGGAATGGCACGCGGTCGGAGCGCAGCGGCCAGGGCGTTTGCTGGTAGGAGCGGGCTTCGTCCTTGTACGGCAGCTTCCTCCGGCGGATCTGCTCGACGATGGCGCGGTAGTGACACGCCTCGGCGCGGTGCTGGCCGTTGCGCGGATCGAGCCGGCAGCCGGGCAACGCCGCGAGTTGCTCCGGTGTGCCGCCGTTCACGAGCAAGGTGCCGCCGTCAAAGGTCAACCGGATCGGGACGGGTTCCATAGATGGGATTATGCCGGATCGTGGCGCGATTGCCCATGTGAATCATCACCAACGCGTCTTGACCGCCGTAATCGTGTAGTTGCCAGGGGGAAGGCTAGGCACCTGACCGAAGTGCCAACCCTTGGTGCATTTGCGGGTTTTTCGTTGACAAGCGTGCTGTAAAGGTTTAAGGTGAGAGTGGGTCTTGTAATTGTTGATCTATTCACCCCCGTCGCCGACGGAACCAACCCTGAGCAATCCTGCCGCAAGTCGGCATATTCGTGGAAGTCTTCGGGCGTGCGGTCACACCAGGGTTTGGAAAGGAGCGATCATGTACCGGCCGGATCCGAGGCACCGGCGTGGCTTCACGCTGATTGAATTGTTAGTCGTCATCGCAATCATCGCCGTCCTGCTCGGGCTGCTCGTGCCAGCTGTCCAAAAGGTCCGCGAGTTGGACAGCAAGACGAAGTGCCAGAGTAACATGCGCCAGTGTGGTCTTGCCGCCCTCCACGCTCACGACCAGTTCAAGAAGTTGCCGCCCGCCGTCGGGCCCTATGGTGGCCAGACCGGGACCGCCTTCTTCCATCTGCTCCCTTTCATCGAAGCACAAGAGGTGTACAACACTGGTGGCAGCCCAACCACCTACTTAACCACCATGGCTCGGCTGCGCGTACAGGTCTTTCTCTGCCCTTCCGACGCTACCAACAGCACCACCACGGAAACCTTGCCGGTCACCATCACTACCACCGCGGTCTTCGCCACATCGAACTTCGCCGCCAACTATGCGGCGTTCGCCGGTGGGGCACGCATCCCCGAGTCTTTCCCAGGCGGCGTTTCCAAAACGATCTTCTTCACAGAGCGATTGGCTGACCCAAGCCCTCCCTCGGCGTCAGGTATAGGTAATTTCTGGGCATACCCCAATCTCCCCACGCCCACCAGTGGCAGCTATTCTAACGGTATAAGCGCCCCTTATTATGCTCCATTCGTTGGGTACAGTGCCAACGGCACCCCCAATGCTCAGGATCCGTACTTCTGGGCCCAGCCGTACGCGACGACGGTCACGACTTATCCGACGAGTGCCATGTCTTTTCACACGGGCAGCATCAACGTCTGCATGGGCGATGGCAGCGTGCGCTCCGTCACCAGGAATTACTCTGGGACCAACTGGTTCCAGGGCCTGACCCCCGCCGCTGATATCTACAACTGGGACGATTAGCGCTGTTCCAAAGTCGACGTCTACAGTGGGGCGGGACCTGTACGCATGCGGGCCCCGCCTTTTATCCTGTGCGTTGCGCGATAAATCACGCTGACCGCTTGAGCGCGGCGGATGTTGGTCTTATCATGTGGGTTGTCGCCCTGTGGAAAGGCTCCGCGATGGACGGAACATCCTCCTCGTCCCTGGCACTCGAACTGGCGGCCAAGCGCGACCATTTGCTTGAAGTGCTGCGCGGCCTCAGTAGCGCGGCCGTCGCCTTCAGCGGCGGCATCGATAGCACCGTCGTTGCTCAGGCCGCGCAGCTGGCCCTCGGCGACCGGGCCGTCGCCGTTACCGCGGATAGCCCGAGTGTACCGCGGGCCGAGATCGAGGACGCCCGTCGTCTCGCCGCCCAGATTGGTATCCGTCATCGCGTCATCGTTACCGACGAATTTGCCGATCCAGATTACGTCCGCAACGACGGCTCACGCTGCTACTACTGCAAGAGCGAATTGTACGAGCGCATCGAGACGCTGCTGCCGGAACTGGACGTTGCCGTGATTTGCAGCGGCGCCAATCTTGACGACGAGGGCGACTACCGGCCCGGCCTGCGCGCCGCGTCGGAACATGCGGTGCGGCATCCCTTGCAGGAAGCCGGTTTCACGAAGGCCGACGTCCGCGCCCTGGCGCTGGCATGGGAACTGCCGACCTGGGACAAACCCGCGTCGCCGTGCCTGTCGAGCCGTCTCGCTCCCGGCGTCCAGGTCACCCCGGAGCGAACGGCCCGCGTCGAGGCGGCAGAGGAATTCCTGCATTCCCTCGGCTACCGCGAGTGCCGGGTCCGGCTGCACGAGGGCGAACTGGCCCGGGTCGAGGTGCCGGCAAATTCCCTGGCCTTGCTCCTCGATCCGGCCGTGCGCGACGAACTGGTCCGCCGGCTGCACGACCTCGGCTTCCAGTTCGTCACACTGGACCTGGAGGGCTTCCGCTCGGGTAGCCTGAACACATTGGTCAGTCTGGATCACAAACGCCTGTTCGCCACCAAGCCATCGGAATGACAGCCATGACTCCCCTGCCCGCCCGCAAGGCGCTGGACACGTATTTCCTGGAAGCGCGGAGCAAGTTGCTGGACGTGGCCGCGTTCCTCGACCGGCTCAACCGGGGACGCGACGCGGCCGGCGTGGACGACGACCCGCGCGTGGAAAAGATTCGCCAGGCCCTAATAGTGCTGCTGGACCGAGGAGCTGACCGGGCGGAACGGATTCAGCAGGTTTTTTCTCTGGAATACGAACCCGACTGGGAGAAGCCGCAGCCACGTTAATGGTCTGCTCCAACAGGGATACTCAGCCATGGTCACCGACCAGGCGGCCCGCATTGCTCCGCTGCACACCGCGCAGCCTCTCGGCGCCGGTTGGTGCAGCGTCGTCCGCGGTCTGAGCCTGATCCGCTGGGGCGCCATCGTGGCGACGATCGGTTCCCTGCCCGTCGCACTACTCACGCTAGTGCTCTGGATCGTCTCCAGTCGTCCCACGCTGCCGGACTGGCCCGCATGGGTGAACGACTATGGCGAGGAAACCGGCGCGCTGGCCTGGGTCGGCATCAGCGTGGCGGCGTGCCTGCTCCTCATCTTCGGCCATCTGTCCTGCTGCCGAGTGCCTGCCCAGGGCAGGCTCCGCGCGTTGGCCCAAGCCTCCGCCTGTGGGCTGGTGGTGGCGGCCCTCCTCCTCGGGCTCGCGGAGTTCGCGGCCCTGCTGTCGACCGCCGCCGATCCGGCTGTCGCGGCCCTCGGGCTTTGCTCCCTGTTCGGTTCCGTCCTCGCCGTCCTCGTGAGCGAGGTGTTCTTCCTCTGGTTCCTGTACGATACAGGACAGGTCTTGCGGAGCCGCGAGTTGAGCGACGCTGTCCGTACTTTTTGCGTCCTCTTTGTCGCCGTTGCCCTGACCGCGTTTTTCCTGGGGGTTCTGCTCTGGGGCTGGCTCCTGACCATGGGTGTGCCGGGCGCCGGACCCGGTCCCCTGGCGGGTTGGGACAGCGAAATCCTCTCCCTTATCGCCCTGCTCATAGTGGTCTTCGGCGGCACCATTACGTTCGCCTACCTCCACCTGCTCGGCGTCGCTGGCGAGGTCCTCGAAGATTACCTCCTCGTTCAGGAAATCGGATGAAAACCGAACCACTCGTCGAGGATATTCAGACTTACGCCCTGAACATCGTCGATACGGTGCGCGAACCCCTGTTGATTCTCGACGCCACTTTGCGGGTCCGGTCCGCCAACCGCGCTTTCTATCAAACCTTCCAAGTCTCCGCCGAAGAGACGGTGGACCGGCTCATTTACGAGTTAGGCAACGGCCAGTGGGACATTCCCGACTTGCGGAGACTGCTCGAAGACATCGTCCCCAAGAGTTCCGTCTTCAACGACTTTGAGTTGGAACACACCTTTCCGATCATCGGGCGCAGGGTGATGCTGCTCAATGCCCGCAAGCTTCAGGCGGGCCAGCACGGCGAGTTGCTGGTTCTGGCCATGGAAGACGTGACCGCGCGCAAGCGCGCGGAAGAAGCGCTGCTCGAAGCCGGAGCGTTGCAGAGCGCGATTTTCAACAGCGCCAACTTCTCAAGCATCGCCACCGATGAAAAGGGGGTTATTCAAATCTTCAACGTCGGTGCCGAGCGCATGCTGGGCTATACGGCCGCCGATGTGATGAACAAGATTACCCCGGCCGACATTTCTGATCCGCAGGAAGTGATTACGCGCGCCACAGCCTTGAGCGCCGAGCTTGGGACCACGATCACCCCAGGCTTTGAGGCATTGGTGTTCAAGGCCTCGCGTGGGATAGAGGACATCTACGAATTGACCTACATCCGCAAGGATGGCAGCCGCTTTCC
>JRHI01001207.1_pt1 | contig 22912 bp, 22 predicted proteins | sample 215371 | NCBI WGS metagenome assembly JRHI01 (sample SAMN02929681, study PRJNA255918) | sediment metagenome | biome: cave system; feature: Ice Cave; material: Sediment; isolation source: sediment from deep within a dark volcanic ice cave with no known source of... ...
GCGCAGGAATCCCTCGCCTTCAGGCGAGGGAGGTTCAATGCGAGACTTAGGAACCTGACTCCATCGCATGGCAACTCGCGCGACCCCCGATACTGTTGAGCGTCGGGCCAACTGATCGCACTGAGCCTCCAACAGTGCCACTGCTCAGGTTCGCCGTCGAGCTGGGGCAGATCCTCGAAGATCGTGTTCCGCCCTCAATGCACTTGTGGCGCACTCGGGACAGGCGTAAGCTGAGTGTCTTCAAGACGGCCTGCTCCGAGTGTCATCGGTGAACGGTACTGCGAGGTATTCTTTGCCGGCGTCGAAACACGAGTCATCTCATGGCGATCGACGCCGACCCAATCGTCCGGCCAATGGCGAGAAGCGCCCCTGTCCGTCCTGCGGCAAGATGATGCGGTTTCTAGAATGGTATGAGGTGACGCACGCTCGCGTGACGGTCACGCTGCCCGCGTGGGTGTGCAGCTGCGGAGACGAGACGTTCGTGCGGCTAGGCCAATTTGACAAGCGTGCAGGACATGAGACGCCAGGGCGGCCGCCAAGCCGTTTGATGGATCCGAGCCGCTAGCCAAGTCGTATTGCGGTCCTAATCGCGTCGGCTCCCCGTGAAGCGCACCAACAACAAGAAGAGGTTGATGAAGTAGCGCGAGCGCCATGGACTTCATGCGCTGCGCGTCGTAGGCGGCCATCCCCCCGAACATGCCGGCCGTGATCAGGACGTGCGGGCGACGGACTCGCCCGTGTACGCCAGCAGCACGAAGGCCACGTCACGCCGGTCAGGGCCGGCGCGACACGGCTACTCCAGCGCGAAGGCGTTGACGCCCGTCGTCACGACCACGACGTATTGCTTGCCGTTGGACGCGATATACGTCATCGGTGTGGTGTGGCCTTCCGATTCCAGCATCGCGTCCCACACTACGCGTCCTGTGGTCGAGTCGAACGCGCGGAAGTGCTTGTCGATGGTGCCCGCGATGAACACGAGCCCGCCGGCGGTGGCGATCGGTCCGCCCTGTCCGAACGATCCAGTGTTCCTGATGCCCTTCGCTTCGAGTTCGTCGCTCGTGCCCAGCGGCACCTTCCACGCGATGTCGCCGGTGTTCGCATTGACGGCGATGAGGTGCGCCCACGGCGGCGGCTGACACGGAAGGCTGGTCGCCGGATTCCAGAAGCGCGCGTTCACACTGCCGCGGCCGAGCGGACTGAAACGCCGGTAGGCAACGGCATCGCCGTCCGGCGTCTTGTCCATTCGGCCCATGCCGCCGACGTCCCGTGAATTGACGAACACGAATCCCCTCGCCGGATCGACTGCGACACCGCCGAAGTTCGGACCGCCCTGCTGCCCGGGAAAGACGATCCGGAATTCCCTGCTGCTGTACGGCGTGTACGGACCAAGATTGTGAATGCCGCCGATCCGCTCGACGAGATCGCGGCAGAATTGTTCATGCGTCGGCTCGCCGGTGAAGACCTCATCCGGCCGGATGCTCAGGCGCGACAGCGGCGGCGGCTTCACGGGAAACGGCTGTGTCGGCCACGTCTCCTCGCCTGGGATATCGCTCTTCGGAACCGCACGCTCTTCGACGGGATAGATGGGCTTTCCGGTTTCGCGCTCGAGAAAGAACATCAAGCCGGACTTCGCGATTGTGACGACCGCAGGAATGCGCCGACCGTCGTGGACAATGTCGAGGAGCGCCGGCGTGGCGGCGTTGTCGTAGTCCCAGACGTCGTGATGCGTCAGCTGAAAGTGCCAGCGGACCTTGCCGGTGTTCGCGTCGAGCGCGACGACCGACGAGGAGTACAGATTCTGCTGCGCACGATGACCGCCGAAATACTGTGACGCCGGCTGGCCAATGGGAAGAAACACAAGCCCGCGCTCGACATCGACCGAGCCGAAGCCCCAGTTGGCCGGGGAGCCCGCGGTCAGCCAGTAGTCCGTCGGCCAGGTCTCGTAGCCGGGCTCGCCGGGATGCGGAATCGTGTGGAACGTCCAGACGAGTGTGCCGGTGTGCGCATCCCACGCGCGGACGTCCATCGCAGGGCCTTCGGGGTTGTCCTCCTGGCCCTGCGCGCCCGTGATGATCAGGCTCTTGTAGACGAGACCCGGCGACGCCATCGCGTACGGCATCTTCGGGTACTTGTGGGCGACGCCGACGCGCAAATCGATCGCGCCGCCGTCACCGAAAGTGCCAACCGGCTTGCCGGATTCGGCATTCAGCGCGATCAGACGTCCGTCGGTAGACCCCGCGAAGATCCGCGGCGACGACGCGCGATCCCCGGGCCAGTAGGCGACGCCGCGCCTCGGTGCACCACCCTTGTCGACCTCGTACTTCCAGATTTCGCGTCCGGTGGACGGATCGAGCGCCACGATGGTGCGCTGCGCGGTGGATGTATAGAGGATGCCGCCGACGAGAATCGGTACCGCCTGACTGCGCACGGCGGTTCTGATCGACACGTCCGAGTCCGCGACGCCGTACCGCCACGCGAGCTTCAGGCGCGACACATTCTGCGAATTGATCTGCGTGAGCGGCGAGTAGCGCTGGCCGTCGGCGCTGCCGCTGTAGGTGCTCCACTCCGGTGAACGGGTTGGCCTCTGGGCGTGCAGACTCGCCGCCGCGAGGCCGGCAACAAGCGCCGCTCTCAGTCCACGATTCCAGATCGCGTCCGGCAATTCGAACACGGCGGGAGTTTACACCGAACGGGCGTGCATGCCACGCCCGCGTATTGGATCGCCGTTCAACGCATGACGAGCATGGCCGGCCGACGGAGTGGGCCGCCACGCGTACTATCCGAAAATTCAGCCGAGCCATCAGGCGGCGCGGTGATAGTAGCGCAGGAGCCCGCCGAGTCGCGGCCGACAGCGGATCGGGGCGTTCGGGAGGCCCGTCGGTTCGGGAAGAATCAGTCGGTCGTGCAGCCCTTGGTGATTCCGCTCGTGGTGATAGTGCGCCGCGAACGCGCGGAGCGTCCCGCGCAGGTGAGCCTCCCCGAGCACGATGATCCGGTCGAGGCATTCTTCCTTGATCGAACGGACGAAGCGTTCGGCGTACGCGTTGCAATTCGGCGCACGGTACGGCGTCAGTACGACACGAATCCCCGCCTCGGCCATGGTCTGGCGGAACGCGCCGCTCCACTTCGTGTCTCGGTCGCAGAGCAGGATTCGATGCGTGAGCAGCGCGCCATCGTCCAGCTCCGTCAGTGTCCGCGCGACCTGTTGGACAAAGCGGTCATCCGGATGCGGCGTCGATCCGAGGAGGTGCACGCGTCGCGACGCGAGGTCGATCACGAACGCCGTGTAGTAGGTGACGAGACCGCGGCCGGTCCAGACTTCGGTGGTGAAGAAGTCGGCCGCCGCTATCGCGCCCCAATGTGCGGCCAGAAATGTACGCCATGACATTGGGCGTTCCGGGACCGGACCGATCCCCTCGGCGCGCAGGATGGCCGCGATCGTGGAGCGGGCGACGCGATGCCCCAGATTGTTCAGGGCGCCTTGGATCCGTCGGTAGCCCCACGTGGGATTCTCCCTCGCCATCCGCGTCGCGACGTCATGGATCTCGCGCATGACGCCGGGCCGTCCCACGCGTCGTCGTTCGACGGTCCATTTACGCGCGATGAGGTGCCGGTGCCACCGGAGAATCGTCTCCGGCGTCACCAGGGTGGCCACCTGCGCCAAGACCGATCGCCCCAGCGGGTGGCCCCGGCCCGCCAATCGGCGGCGCTGCGCGTCCGATAGGCGCACGCGTCGTCCGCCCAACTGTTCCTTGAGGACGCGGTTTTCTTCCCGCAGGTAGTCGATCACCTCGCGTTGGTGACGATTCACCCAGCCGGCCAACGCCGTGACCACGATCTGCCATCGGACGGTGTCCATCATGCGTCGAGTCTACCGGCCGGGCGGCCCGCTTCGTCGTCGCGACAGCTCGGCTGAATTTTCGGATAGTACGGTCTCCCGCAGGATGATCGATGTGATGAGATACCCGGAGATGACGAAGAATACGTCGACCCCGATGAACCCACTGGGCAGCAACTCAGGGCTCGCATGGAAGAGGATGACCAGCAAGACCGCCAGCGCCCTAAGGCCGTCGAGGTCGGGCCGGTAAGCGTGAAGTGAGTTGGACTCCGTAGCGTGCCCTAGTTCCACAGGTCCCAGCGGGTGGCGATTGCCTCACCGACGAATCGGTCGCCTTTGACCGTCAGGTGGCCCAGGTCAAGAAATATCTCCGCACGCCCGGCATCCCCGAGCGCTTCAACGGCATCCAGAATATTGATCACCGGCACATCGAGTTCACGACAGAGTGCGATGGTGTACGCCACCGCCAGGCGCTGGTTGAGCGCACTGATTTCGTAGACATCGTACGCGTATTGTTTGTCCGCCTTGAGACGGCTGAGCAGGTTGTCCACGGCGCGGTAATCGAACGTATCGACGCCTTTCCACATTTCGGGCCAATTCATCGCCTGTGTCACAAACACCAACCGGGCGCCTTCGTTGCGGACCTGCCTGTGTAACCCGGTGAAATATTCTCGCAGCCGGCCGACATCGATCTTCCAGAAACGATTGTCCGTGACCCTCAAGAACGCGTACTTCTCAACCAGATACGTGTACAACATCGAATGGTTGTAGAGCGTTAGGTGGACTCGGTTGCGCAACTTCTCGATTCGGTGTTCGACCTCCCACCATCTGGCTTCGCCCGTTTGCTCGTTCCAGGCCTCGTAGTAGAGGGCAAGATCGGGTGAGAACTTATGGATCCAGTTCGCCCAGTACAGATAAATACGGGAGCTCTCGAAACCGACTTTACCCGCATTGACGACTTCGACGCGCTTGCCTCGATAGACCGACGGCACGGCGCGCTTGAACTGCGCGGTCATCATCTCGGCGTCTGACTGGGCATCTTCGACCGTCGAGCCGCCCAAGAACACGATCCGGAACTCATCCGCGTCCTTCTTCTGCGTGATCCGGTCGCCGCGAAAACAGTTCTCGTCGAAGGTGCGCGGTAATTTCTCATGGCGCTCTGTGCTGTAGACCACCCGCGAGGTACACGGCTTCACCCAGTTCATGATCACCTGGCCATTGACCTTCTTCGGCGGCCAGACAAACTCCCGCTGGACATCTAACTCTTTCTCGATGTCTATTATCAGTGGCTGATTCTTGGGCGTCGGCGGACTACTGGTCGGCCCCGCCTGAGCGCTCGCCGTCGGTACACCGGCCGGCGGCGGCTGAGTCATGGGCGCCGGTGGCCTGCTGCTCGACCCGACGTGAGCGCTCGACGTTGGCACACCGGCCAGCGGCGGGTGATTCTTGAGCGCAGGTGGACTATTGCTCGGCGTCGGAGCACTCTGCGCTGGTGAATTTTCGGGGGGCAGCTGGTTGTTGGGCGTCGGTGGCGTGCTACTCGGTCCCCCTCGAGTGCGCGCCGCCGCTCCCGGCATGCTCGTTCCCACCTGCTCCTCCGGTGACAACCGTCTCTTGCGCGCTTCGTGCTCTCTCACCAAGAAGGCAGGGGGGTAGAATGGGTCGGTCAAATATTCCCAGTTGTGCTCGTGCGAGAAGAAGTACTTCACTCGCACCGTCGTTTCTGCCGCAACCAGCAGCGCAGTCACTGGAACAAGAGCGAACGCGACGAACTTGGCTCTCGATGTAGATTTGCTCATACAAACCGTCGCCCGGACTCGGCTGCTCGAAGGTCGGCGGCATTCTAACCTGTGCTCCGCAAAAACAATACGCCGACTCGCTGGCGGTCAAGAGGCCTCGCGCTCAAGGCGATATTCAGGCACTGTCAAGTTGGCGGGGCGGAGGCTGGGGTTGGTGACGGGGCTGGTCTTGGCGGGGGTCATTCGCAGACGCTATTCGCCATGGGTGCTCTGGGGCGCCTGCCTTTTGCTCGTGATCGCCAACGTGATCAATATTGCCGCCGATCGGGGCGGCATGGCGGAGGCGACGCACATGGTGACCGGCACGCCCGTGGCGCTGGCGGTCCCGATCTACGGTGCGGTGATTGTGTCGCTCCTGATGTGGTCGTCCTTCCGTACGATCGCCAAGGTCTTCAAATGGCTGACGCTGGTGCTCTTGGCCTACGTGTTCACCACGTTTGTCGCGCACGTCTATTGGTCGCTCGCCCTTCGCGCGACGCTGGTGCCACACCTGGAGTGGTCGCGCAGCTTTTTTTCAGTCCTCGTCGCCATTCTGGGGACGACAATCTCGCCCTATTTGTTTTTCTGGCAGGCGGCGCAGGAAGTGGAAGAAGAGCGCGCACTGGGGCGGAATCTTTCAAAGCGTCGAGGGGCAACCGGTGACGAACTCAAGGTCTGTCGCACCGACGTCGTCACGGGTATGTTCGCGTCCAACGCGATCACGTACTTCATCATCATGACGACCGCCGCGACGCTCCATGCCCACGGGCAAACGAACATCGCGACCGCCCAGGAAGCCGCGGAAGCGCTCCGGCCTCTCGCTGGCGCCGGTGCCTATTGGCTGTTCACCCTGGGCCTGATCGGCACGGGCATGCTGGCGGTCCCCGTGCTCGCCGGCTCGTGTGCATATGCGATTGCTGAGGCCGCAGCGTGGCGTGGTTCGCTGGACCGCCGGCCGCGGCGGGCGAAGAAGTTTTATGTGGTGCTTTCCGTGGCGATGGTTTTGGGGATCGGCTTGAACTACGCGGGATTCAACGCGATCAAGCTGCTCTTTTCGACCGCGGTCATCAACGGCGTGCTGGCGCCGCCGCTGATTCTGATCGTCCTGTTACTCACACGCGACCGCGCGGTGATGGGCGAGGCGGTGAATTCGCCAATCATGAACGTGTTGGGTTGGACCACGTTCGTCGTGATGGTGGCCGCCGCGGTCGGACTGGCGTTCGCCTCCTGATGTCCATGCCCCACCAACACACGCATCCACATGCGCACGGCCCCGGCCACAACCACGCGCCGCCGAACGTCTCCAGCGGCACGATGGGGGCGGCTGTGACGCTCACGACCGCATTCGTGATCGTCGAAGCCGCATGCGGATGGTGGGGCCACAGTCTGGCGCTCCTGTCTGATGCCGGTCACAACCTGGCTGATGCGGCCGCGTTGGGTTTCAGTTGGTACGCCTTGTGGATTGCCGGGCGACCATCGCACGCGGGCATGACGTTCGGCTATCACCGCGTGGGCATTTTCGCGGCCCTGCTCAACGCGCTTTCCCTCGTCGCGATCGCACTGTTCATTGCGTGGGAGGCGATCGCGCGGATCCGGCATCCCGAGCTCGCGAGCGGGAGCCTCATGATCACGGTGGCTGCCGCGGCGATTGTGGTGAATGTGCTGATCGGCGTGTGGCTGCACCGAGGCGCAAAAGACGATCTCAACGTGCGCAGCGCGTACCTGCACATGATCGGCGATGCCGTGTCGGCATTCGGGGTGGTGATCGCGGGCGTCGTGGTGGCGACGACCCGTGCGCCGCTCGCCGATCCGATCGTCTCCCTGCTGATCGCGATGTTGATTCTCTACAGTAGCTATAGCGTGCTGCGAGAGAGCACCTCGGTGCTGCTCGAAGGTACGCCGGCCGGAACCGACATGCCGGCGGTCATCGCTGCGATCAAGTCGGTGACGGGAGTTCTCGACGTCCACGATCTGCACGTCTGGACGGTCGGCCCTGGCGTCGTCGCCTGCAGTTGCCATATCGTCGTGACCGAGCAAACGATCCGTGAAGGGCAACAGGTCCTGCGCGCGGTGGTCCACGACATCGAACATCGCTTCCACATCACGCAGACGACCGTACAAGTGGAGGTCGAGGGCTGCGAAGCGGACGATATGTACTGCACGGGTCAGCGTTCCAGCCGATCGACCCGCGCGTGACACGCTCGTAAAGGAACGCGCGTGGACGTGCGTTAACGCAGGTCCATGCGAATCACGTCGAGGATCTCCTTGCCCGCACCCCGGGGATCTGCGCCGCGCTGCCTGTGCTGGTCAATGATCCGAAAACGGACGTGGTCGTCCAATACCTCTGACAGCAGGCCAATGCTGACGCGCGGTGTCCCGATTCGCCGTCGACGGCTATGGTGGCTGGCGTGGATGCACGCTACGGCGTTGAACGAATGTCTTAACGGATCCGTACCGCGGAGCGCCGCACCATCCCACCATCGCACAGCTTTGTGGGGCGCGGGTACGCGTCGAACGGAGTCAAGCACGGGAACAACAACGCCGCGCGCGGAGGCTTGCATCGCGTGACGATCTACGAAATGCACGGTCTCTTGCGATCAAGACGGAGAGCACGCCGCGCTCGAGAACGCATTGACCACGCTACGAGGGACACGACGCGGCGGTGATGTCGTGGCGCTTCTGCTTGAAGGCCGCCACCCATCCCTCGATCGTCGTCGGCTTGCCGTCCGCCTGCGGCCGCGTCGTGAATTGCGCGACCTCGAACAGGTCGTGCAGTTGTCGATCGGTGAGGGCGTTCAAGCGATCCGCCAGGAACGTGCGGCCCGCCTCCGAGATCGTCGGGTTCACGAGTGTGCCCGTCTGCGATTCGGTGAGATTCCCGACGCAGCGCTTGGCATCCTTCCAGATGGGTGTGTTGATCCATTCTGCGAGATTGACGCTGCTCACCGCCTGGCGGTTGAACTGACTTCCCGTGCCAAAGGTCTCGCCCACGTCATGGACCATCATGAACGGGGTCTTGCACGTGGCTAAGTCGCGCTTGTGGCCTTTCTCGTCTTCGCAGAGGAGCCGCTGTTGCTCCATCTTGCTATCGGTATGCTGGATCAGGACGCCGAGCAACTTCAGCGCGTCCCGCTGCGCCAAGGGCGCTCCTCCAACGGCCGGATCCACATGATCCAATTCTGGCCAGACCCAACCGGGGCCGTCCTTCGTCTCCATGTCGTGACCGGACATCTTGCGCTCAATCGCCGCTACGTCAAAACGGGGGGGATTGGACGGTGCCTGGCCGTCTTCTGCGAGAGCCGCCGGACAACCACGGCATACGACATGGACCGGAAACATCGCATCCGCCCCAAAGCCAAGCGCCCACAGGAGACGAGTGGCGGCCACACCCGCATAAACCTCACCGTTGTTCCGTCCGTACTTGACCTTGACGATGTCGTCAGGGGTGATGGCGCAGGCAAACTTTGGCGACGTCCCACCGAGCTTCTTGGCCACGTAGTCGCAGGTGACGGTTTGGCCAGCGGTAAACGCGCCATCGCCCCGCGGGCCCTTGCGGATATTCATCGAGGCTACGCGAATGGGGCTCCAGACCTGCGCTCGCCGTATCGCGGCCGTCCGCTCGTCAGGTGTTAGAAATTCCTTATGCGACCCGTTCCGCGTGCCCCCCAGCAATGCACAACCGACTGAGAGTCCGATGACCGTCATCGACGCGCAAAACAGCGGCAGTCTTGAAGTCATACGGCAAAATCTGGTGCAAGAAGGCTTCCAGTGGATCTAAAGACGAGCTGGCCGAGCATCGGGTGGGGTTACGGCGACTGCTTGACGAAATCCCACATAAGCTCAGTCGATCATCGACAGCCGTTGCCACCCCTAGGTTGTGCTGTTCCGCATGCCGGCGGCGATGCGCCGTCGACCTCGTGGCGGCTCGATCGGGCGTCGGCTGCCGATGGACTTTTTCCAGATTGTGGGCGAGAGTCGGCGAGGAGACATCATGCCTCAGGCCCGACTCCCACCGCGACTCTCTTCGCCGCGCGAGCGGTACCACGCCGGCAAGCGACTCCGCGCGCGTCTGCCCCGCGAGGCCCAGGCGGAATGGGCCGCGTCGCATGACACGCCCCAGCACCGACTTGCCGTCTTGGCCCAGGTGAACGCCGGGCGCATCGCGACGCTCCTGCCAGTGAAACACCAGCGGATGCGTGCCTCACCGTTCGCGTTTTTTCGCGGCGCCGCGGTGTTGATGGCCGCCGACCTCACGACGGTGCCGCACACGGGGGTGCGCGTGCAACTGTGTGGGGATGCGCATGTGCGGAATCTCGGTGCCTACGCCGCGCCGGACGGCACCCTTGTGTTCGACCTCAACGATTTCGACGAGACGATCGCCGGTCCCTGGGAGTGGGACGTGAAACGCCTCGCCACAAGCCTGGTGCTGGCGGGCGAGGAATCGGGGCAGTCCGCGGGGCGGTGCGGGGAAAGCGTGCGCGTGTTTGTGGCGTCGTACCGCACGCATCTCCGCGCCTTCGCGACGATGCCCTTCGCCACCCTGGCCCGGTATCTCATCAAACGGGCGCCGGGCGAGCCGCTCCTGAACGCGCTGTTCCTCGATGCCCAGCACGTCACGCCGGATCACAACCTGCGCCGGCTCACCGTCGAACGACGCGGCCGGGTGCAGTTTCACGACCAGCGGCCCACCCTCGAACATGTGTCGGCCCGGACGGCCGCCGCGGTGGTGCGCGCGTTGCGCCCGTATCGCGCCACGCTGAACGCCAGCCGGCGGCGGACCTTCGAACAGTATTCGCCCGTCGACGTCGCGTTCAAGCTGGTCGGCACCGGGAGCGTCGGCACGCGCGACTACGTCGTGTTGCTGTTCGGCAATGGCGTCGGCGACCCGCTGTTCCTGCAGGTCAAGCAAGAGTTGGCCTCGTGCTACACGCGGTATCTCCCCGTGGCGCCGCGGGTCGACCACCAGGGCCGGCGCGTCGCCGAGGGGCAGCAGATGATCCAGACCCTTTCCGACCCGTTCCTCGGCTACACGCGCTGTGAGGGCCACGATTACCTGGTGCGGCAACTGGCCGACCACAAGGCGGCGCTCGATCCGACCGCCTTAACGAAGCGCACCTTGTTCGCCTACGCGCGGTTGTGCGGGGAAGTGCTCGCCAAAGGGCACGCGCGCACGGGGGATGCCGCCCTGCTCGCGGGCTACGTGGGCGCTTCGCGGAAGCTCGACACCGCGATCGCGACGTTTGCCGTCGCGTACGCGACGCAGACGAAGGCCGACTATCGAGGCTTCGTACGGTCGTTCCGCACGCGTCGGGCCTGACGCGTGCGTGATCCAAGCGTGACACGCCGCGTGACACTGGTTTTTCCGGCGTTTTCGCTCGTCGACGGGATCCGCGCCGTCAATGTTCGGCGGTGCGCTGTTCGATCCTCACGAAAAACCCGGAACGGTCCAATTTCATCTGACGACGTACAACGACTAAGTCCGGGACGACGACCGCCGCAAAGGCCGATGGCTCAGACGTTCGGCGGCCGGCCGTTTTCCTGAAGAAACCGGTGGCCGCGCGGCGTGACGTCGACCACGGATTCCTGGTTCGTGACGTCCCGTTGCACGAGAAATCCACGGTCGTTTGCTTCCTCCCAGACCGGGAGCCGTGGACACGACGTCCGCCATGCGTCCATGACCTCGAAATAGGGTTGCGGCTTCATCGCGATCCATTCGACCACAGCGAGAATTAGCGGCGTGAGGGTGTCGGTCATTGTGCTCTTCGCGAATTATCGCAGTGTCCGCGCCGGAATCACTTCCGAAAAGTCGCAAACGATCTAGAGTGTCCAGTTTCGCACAGGTGTTGACACTTCCATCCACGCATTCATGCGGCGACGGCACGTTAATGTTCGACGGCTTCAGATCGCGATGAATGATCCGCTGTTCGTTATCGAGTCTCGGCGAGTGGCGGCACTCCCAGACTTCACATCCCGATGGATGATCCCCTGCTCGTGTGCCGACTTCGAGCGCCTCCGCGATCTGCTTAGCAATCGGCAGCGCCTCGTCGAGTGGAATGGCACCTTGCGCGATGCGATCGGCGAGCGTCGGCCCCCTCGACCAACTCCATGACGAGCGCGAGGATGCCGTCAGCCGCGGGCGCCGCTATCGATACGTCGCGACCGTCTAGCGCTTATGTCCGGCCTCGCGATCGCGCTTACGATCGGGATCGCGCTCGTGATGGGGCGGGGAAAGGCCAGCCCGCGGCGCAGCGAGCCGACTCCGTTCGCCGTGGTGGGTGCCAGCATCGCCGATCTGGAGGACGCCATGGCGGGCGGCCGCCTCACGTCTCACACGCTCGTGCTGCAGTACCTTGCGCGGATCGCGGCCTATCGCACGCTGCTCCACCCCACGATCACGGTCAACCCCGCCGCCCTTGATGAGGCCGATGCGCTCGATCAGGAACGTGCGCACGGCCACCTCCGTGGCCCGCTCCACGGCATCCCCATCGCCGTGAAAGACAATATCCAAACGACCGATATGCCGACAACGGGGGGCGCGTGGGCCTTTCGCGCGTTCGTGCCGCCGTATGACGCGACACTCGTGACGCGGCTCAAGGCCGCGGGCGCGCTGATCATTGCGAAGACCGTCCTGACGGAGTTGGCTGGCGCCGTGACGGATCAGATGCCGGCCAAGCGGGTCGAAAAGCGAAACGCGACCGCCGGCCTGTGATCGCCCTCGGCCATCAACCGGATCTTCGCACCGATTTCGATGTCCTTCACCGCACGCGTCGTACTGCCCGTGGTGTCGACCAGCGATGCCAGTGGCGCCGGTTGGCGCTCCGTGATCGACAATTGTTGGAAGGGGCCGCCACTTAAATGGAACTCGGCGATCCCGTTCAGCCCCACGACGATGCCGATCGTCGGGACCGCAATCAGATTGCCCTTGAGCCCAGACAACGGGTAGAACGCGTCGCGCGCCGCATCGACGCCGCCTTCGAGCAGCACCTGCCCACCGCGAACCGGCTCTGGATCTTGTGTCACCAAGGGACGTTGCTGTGCCGAAGTCACCCATGCTATTCGCCGGGCGACGAGCGCGGGAGACAGTGAGAACCGAAATTCAGCGCCAACGCGAGGCACCGCGCGGGTCAGTCAAATCGTTACTTCGGTCTGATCACGCGTGGGACTCGCACGGAGAACAACGGCGTGGTGTCGGACGCCACCGCCGGCCCGCCAATCATGACGTCGACATCGCCGAGATGGCGAGTGGGGACCCTGTCGACATCCCAAATTGCGACGACAACAGACGCCTCCTCACGATCTCGGATCGTCGCCACGAACCCGAATCGTGTGCCATCCGGAAGCCGCACGATCGCCCCTTCGCCTTCCGGCACGATGACTCGCGGAACACCACCTCTGGGCAGCGTGATCTCCAGTTCGACTGAACGCTTGCGCGGCGCCGATCCTGTCAGCGCGACGATCGCGATTGTGCTGAAGACAACCACCGAGGCCGCTGTTGATCCGCTCCGCATTCTCTGCTCCTGGACCGCCATCGAATGGCGACACCGCATCCCACGATGTCGCGCGATGCTAACACGCTGGCGGCATCTTCCCGAATCGTTCGACCGCCGGCAGGTGCGATTCTGCACGACGTGTGATCGCCGCCTCGATACCACCGCCGCGCGGGAGGCCTGCGCCGCCGCCGGTCACTCCATCGAGATCCGCGAGCAACCAATCTGGTGGATCAAGTACCAGGTCGGCGGCCGGCCACAGTACGTCAGCACCGGAAGTGCGAAGAAAGAGGACGCGAAGCTGAAGACGCGGGAGGGACGTCGTGCGCGGCGTGCCGATCACGGCGCACGTCGGCCGCGTCGCCTTCGACGACGCCGCCGCCGATTTGATCCACGACTACACGACGAACAAACGACGGTCGCTCCGCGTCGTCGCCCTCCGACTGACCAAGCACCTGACCCCGGTCTTCAGGCACCGGCGCCTGATGACGATCAGCACCGTCGACGTGCGCGCCTTCACGGCGGCGGCAGGCGGCCGGCGCGTCCAACGCGACGATTAACCGCGATCTGATCATCCTGAAGCGGATGTGCACGCTGGCCCTGCAAGCCGGGAAGCTGATGGTGCGGCCGTCTATTCCCTTATTACAGGAGAGCAACGTGCGGACGGGCTTCTTCGAGCCGGAGCAGTTTCAGCGCGTGACGCATCACTTGCCGGTCCAGATGCGCGGGATCGTCGCCTTCGCCTTCATCACGGGCTGGCGCACGCCCAGCGAGATCCTCCCGCTTGAGTGGCGCCAGGTCGACATGCAGGCGGGCGAGGTCCGGCTGGACGCGGGCACGACGAAGAACGGGGAGGGCCGCGTGTTTCCCTTCACGACCGCGCTGCGGCGGGTGCTCGACGATCAACGGCACCTCGCGGAGCAGCGGCAACGAGAGGACGGGACGATCGGCCGATTCGTGTTCTCCTATGCGGGCGGTCAGAAGGCGGGCCAGCGCATCACGGAAAGCGGGTTCTACAAGGCGTGGCGGAAGGCCCGGATCGCCGCCGGATGCCCGGACCGGATCCCGCACGACTTCCGTCGCACTGCGGTGCGCAATCTCGTCCGGGCGGGCGTGCCCGAGCGCGTCGCCATGCAGCTCACGGGGCACAAGACGCGCGCCGTGTTTGAACGCTACAACATCACCAGCCCGAGCGATCTGCGCGAGGCGGCGCAGCGCTTGGACGCGTACGCGTCCGCCGCAGGGTGATCGTGGACCTGGATCCCGAACTGGACGTCACCCTGAGCGACGGCCGCCGCGTGGCGAACTTCCAGATCGCCGCCGTCCACGGAGCGACGGCCTGGACGCTGGTGGAACCGGGGGCGCTGCGCCGCGTCGTGGGGGAACGGGCCGTGGCGCTCGCCACGCGCCGCCGTTTGGACCGGCGGATCGCCGTGCGGCTCGCCGCGGGCTGGGTGCCCCTGGACGCAGGCCTCCCGCTCGTCCCGCCGACGCCCGTTCTGTCCCGCGACTGGATCGACCAGCCCGGGGCCGGAAAACGCCCGAACCATAATATAACCTCGCGCTCGTGATGGACCCCTCGGCCCTCCAGATGTTGCTGATGGCGCTCACCGGCTGGTTGGACCGCCGGGAGGGAGAGGCGCTCGCCTACTTGATCGAAGAGAATCGCCTCCTGCGTCGGCAACTGGGGGGCCGCCGCCTCCCCTGGACCGATGACGACCGGCGATGGCTGGCGGTGCGCGCGTACCGACGGGTCGTCAGCGGCTGCGCGAGATCGCGAGAATTGTCACGCCCGATACGATGCTCGCAGAGGTCGACCCCCCGTATCAGAGGTCACCTTTTCGGCGCGGCCCGGTCCAAGTTGATAGGCGCTTCCCCAAAGCCAGGCCGGGGCTACCTACCGGCGCGGAGGATATATGAAGCGGATCGTCACGATTGTGAGTGCGGTGATACTCGGCTTTGCCGTGGCCGCGTTCGCCGGGCAGGAGGTCAAGAAGGACAAGCGCGATGTCCGGCACGACAAGCGCGACTTGACAAGCGATCGGAAGGACATCGCAAAGGACAAGGCCGACCTCAAGGACGACAGAGCCGACGGGAACAAGGCCGACGCGAAGAAGGATGCGCGTGACCTACGAAAGGACGAACGCGACGCGAAGAAGGATGCGAGGGACGTGAGAAACGACCGCAAAGACGTCCACCGCGATCGTCACCCCCGTAAGGGCAAGTAAACGTCGGCTTGGCGGGGAGGCTCTGCCTCCCCGCTTTTGTCTCGAGCCACGTCGCAGGTCGCATCCCCGATCGCGATCGGTTCACCGCTGCTGAATCGCGCCACGCATTCGCGCGTAAGATGGCACGGTCGGGAAAGGAGCGACGCGATGCATGTGAAACGGATGTGGCTCATGCCAGCGCTGGCCAGACTAGCGGTGGCGTCGCCCGGTGCCGCCCGGCTGGGGTTGGTCCTGGGGCTCGTCGTGTTCGGAAGCGCGTTGGTCCCGCAGGGCGTTGCGGGGCAGGCGCCCTCCTCCGCGAGCCGCTCCCTCCTCACTATTGTCGCGGTGGACGTCCAGCCGGCCCAACCAGGACCGGACACGCTCTGCAAGCTCCGCGTGCGGTTTCGGAATGCGGGAAAGGAGTCAGCGTCGGACCTCAGTTTTCAAGTCACCGTCAACGGGCAACGGCTGGGCAACTTTATCAACCACACGTTTCGGCGCACGCTCGCACCCGGCACCGAGACCGAGGTGCCCTTGTTTAACTTCTGGAGTTCCGAGTACAGCCGGCCGTATCCCACGGACGGCCGTCTCATCATCGAGGTGCGATTGATCGGCGCGCGCTGGGTGGCGCCGGGGTCAACCAACGCAGCGACCCTCGCCGGAGCCGTCGACCCACTGCCGGCCCCCTTTGCTGTCACGCTGACACCGCGAGCCAAACGCTGAGCCGTCGCCGTGACCAAGCCCGTACTATCCGAAAACTCAGGCGCCGGCAACATCAACCGTTTCAACAAGAACGGACTTTTCAATAGGCACACGCCGTTCGCCGGTCCGCGCCGTCTCGTCGTCCGCGCGATCAACAGAAAACTGCGCCCGGCCGCTGACTGCGGCGCCAACGACGCGCGGACGATCGGCGCGAGCGTGTGTTCGCACGTTCTTGACCGCGCGCGAGCGCGAATGATACAACCGAGGTTCGCTTGGGTGCCCACGATGGGCATAACAGGGAAGTCCGGTGAAAGTCCGGCGCGGTTCCGCCACTGTATGTGCGGGCACGTCGCTTCGTTGACCACTCGGTGATGAGCCGGGGAAGGTGAAGCGACCGGCAGTCTGAACGCAGGCTGCCCCCCACGAGCCAGGAGACCTACCCACGCGGGAACACGGCTGACTTTCTGCGGCACACAGAGAGATGCTCTGGCGTCCGGGACCGATCCCGCTCGATTCCACCAGCACGCCCGCCTGCCGCCGATCGTCTGCCCTCGTCGTGGAGGACAGAGATGACCCGTTTCTACAGCCGTTGCCGCGTCGCGCGAACGATCGCGCGCAACGTCGTCGCCGCCCTGATCGTGCTGGCGTCCCTCAACAACCCGCGCGCACTCGCGGCCGCCGCCGCCGGCTCGCTCAAGGGGACCGTGGTCGACCCGCTGGGCGCGCGCGTCGCCGCCGCCGCCGTGCACCTGCTGCGCGACGGTCAGCGGATCGCGGACGCGGCAACTGACGCGGCCGGCGAGTTCGCGTTCCAAGGCCTTGCCGAAGGGCGCTATCAGCTCGAGGTGACCGCGGCCGGCTTCGACACGACGACGACCGATCCCCTGTTTGTCAGCGCGTCGGCGCGGGTGGCGACCGACGTGCGGCTGCACATCGGGCCGCTCGCAGAGCAGGTGCTGGTCACCGCCGCCGCGAGCGCGGTGCCGGCGTCGCAGGTCGGCGCCTCGGTCGCGGTCGTCGACGAGGCGATGCTGAACGCGCTCGGCGACACCGATCTGCTCGAGCCGCTGCGAACCGTGCCCGGCGTGCAGGTCGTCCAGACCGGGGCACGCGGTGGTGCCACCTCGCTGTTCGTGCGCGGCGGCGCCTCGAATTTCAGCAAGGTGCTGCTCGACGGCGTGCCGGCCAACGACATCGGCGGCGCCTTCGACTTCGGCAATCTGGCGACGACCGGCGTCGATCGTGTTGAGGTGCTGCGCGGGTCGAACAGCGTGCTCTATGGCAGCGACGCGCTGGCCGGCGTGATCAACATCTCGACCAGGCGGGGCCGGACGCGCATCCCGGAAGGCGTGTTCTCGCTCGACGGCGGCAACTTCAAGACCGGCCACGCGGACGTCTCGGTCGGCGGCGCGGTGAAGCGGTTCGACTACTTCGCGGACTACTCGCACCTCGGGACTGATAACAGCGTGCCGAACAACGCTTACACCAACAACACGTTCGCCAGCCGGTTCGGCGTCGTGGCCGGAACGCACAGCACGATCAGCGGCACGATCCGGCGCATCGACTCGACCTACGGCAGCCCGAACGCATTCGACTTCTTCGGCATTGCCGACGACTCGTCCCAGAAAAAAGGGACGACGTTCGCCTCGATCACCGCGCAGTCCCAGCTTGCGAGCAAGTGGCAGAGCACCATCCGAGCGGGCGTGACCGATCAGGTCTATCACTCCGTCAACCCGCCGCCGACCGGCGTGCGCTCGGATCCGTCCGCCTTCGCGAACTTCCTTGGCAACACGGTGACCATCACGAGCGGCACCGGCGCCAGCGTCACGGGCCGGGGGATTCTCGACTTCGGCGGCACCTATCCGTCGCTGTTCGACTCGACGGTGACCCGCCGGTCCTTCTACGCGGAGACCGACTACCAGGTGGCCGCGGCGCTCGGCGTCGCCGGCGGCGTCCGGGTGGAGAACGAGAGCGGCACCTCGACCTTCTCGGCGTCCACGACCAAGACCGATCGCAACAACTACGGCGCGTTCGCCGAGGCGCGCGGCAGCGCCGGGGGCTGGCTCTATCTCACCGGCGGCGTCAGCGTCGATCACAACGCGATCTTTGGCAACGCGACCTCGCCGCGGGTGTCGGTCGCGGCCTACCTGCGCAAACCGTCGCCGAAGGATCCGGTCGGCGAGACCAAGCTGACGTTCAATGCCGGCAAGGCGATCAAGGAGCCGAATCTGGGGCAGGAGCTGTCCTCGCTGTTCGGCCTGATCCCGGCGGCAACGGCGGCGACGCTCGGCGTGACGCCGATCGCGCCGGAGCGCAGCCGCGGGCTCGACGTCGGCCTGGAGCAGGGGCTCGCCGCCGGACGCGCCCGGATTCGCGTCACCTACTTCGACAACGCGTTCGAGGACCTCATTGAATTCGTCAGCAAGAATACGCTGCCGCTGGTCGGCGTGCCGGTGGCGGTCGCCGGCGCGACGCCGTTCGGCGCGTATGTCAACTCGCAGGCCAATCGCGCGAAGGGCGTGGAGACGTCCGGCGAAGCGAAGCTGGGCCCGGTCCGGCTGACCGCGTCCTACATGTACCTCGACGCCGTCGTCACGGCGTCGTTCAGCGGCGGCGCGCTCGCGCCGGCGACCAACCCGAAGTTTCCCGGCGTGCCGATCGGCGCGTTCTCGCCGCTGATCGGCGCCCGGCCGTTCCGCCGTCCGACCAATTCGGGCAGCCTGACGGCCACCTATTCCGCCGGCCGCGCGATGGTGTCGGTGGCTGGTTACTTCTATGGCGCGCAGGACGACAGCACGTTCCTGAGCGATGAGTTCTTCGGCAACTCGCTGCTGCTGCCGAACAAGGACATGGATCCGGCGTACCAGAAGTTCGACGTCAACGGGTCGTATCAGCTTCATCCGCGCCTGCGCTGGTTCCTGAACCTCGAGAACGCGTTCGATCAGAGGTTCGAGGCGGCGTCCGGCTTCCCGGCGCTGCCGCGGGCGGTGCGCACCGGCGTGACCGTCACGCTCGGCGGCGATCGCATGCCGTAGGGCTCACGGTTTCGGGTACGATTGGTTGGAACCAGTTGTACCCCGATGAATTCTGTTTTCCACGGCTCGTGGATGCTGTGCGCGGTGGCTGCCCATGACGGGCATGGACGAGATGTTCGAACTGGCTGCTGACGACACGGACAGAGACGCGTTTGTTGACGTGAGCGGCTACGACGCCACGCCCGAGGCGAACCGATCGAGCCGCCGCGCTGCGTCACGAAGATCCTCTGCGCTCACGATGTTGTAGCGCTCGAACACGGGCGAGTCTTGTGCCGGTCAAGTCAATCCCGCAGGCAGGCTTCTCAACAGCTTCGGCGTGGGCCTCTTCGCACATCCACACGGATTTACTGTCGATAAGAACGGGAATATCTGGACCACCGATACAAACGATGAGGAGACGATTCTCGGGAGGCCTGCGAAGAACGCGCAGGGCGTGACGATGGGTCAGAAGGTTCACAAGATAAGTCCCGCAGGCAGAGTGTTGATGACGATCGGACAGGAAGGCGTGGAAGGGAATGGACCATATACGTTCGACCGGCCCACCGGAGTGGCCATTGCGCCGAATGGCGATGTGTTCGTGGCGGATGGCCATTCCCCTAACAAATCAAACAGCGCTCGTGTCGTGAAGTATTCGCCCGATGGCAAGTTCATCAAAGAGTGGGGACGCATGGGGTCCGAACCAGGCAACTTCAGGGAACCTCACGACATCTACATCGGGGGGTCCAAAGCGTACGTGTACGTTGCCGATCGGCGGAACAATCGCATTCAGGTTTTCGATCAGGACGGCAAATTCATCACAGCCTGGAAACAATTCGGCCAGCCGAACTCGGTATACGTGAACAACGACGACAACATCTTCGTCGGCGCCGACTATCCGAGCGCGGAAGCGAGATCTGGAGCCGTGGCGGCGGGGTCGATAACCGCGCCCAACAACCGGGGAATCGTGATTGGGAACGCGATCACCGGCGAACTCAAGTACTTCATTCCGGATCCGGGTGATCTCAGCAAGATGACGGACACCGGAACGCCAGCATCGGGAATTGCAGAGGACAAGCGCGGCAACATCTACGCGGCTGACGTGGGCGAAAACAATCTGAGGAAATATGTGAAGCTTCGATAGTCCGCTTCGCCGCGTTTCGCAGATCCCCTCGGCCACGACGAGGCTGTCCTTCCACGAAGCCATCGCGTCCGTCGTCCAGCTCAGTATTTAGGACCGCGCCCCGTCGCGCTACAATGGCCCGGTCGCCGCGTCCTGTGTCGTCCCGCATCCTCCCGATCGTGACACTTGCGGTGACACATGGCCGGCAGGCGCCGTGATTCTCGGCAGAACGCGCAGATTCAGGCGCAATTTCGACGCGGAGGGATGGCCGAGTGGTCGATGGCGGTGGTCTTGAAAACCACTGAACCGGAAACGGTTCCGGGGGTTCGAATCCCTCTCCCTCCGCCAAATCATTAAGAAAAGCGTCGATTTAGCAGCGGGAGTGGAGGCTGGTCAGAGTCGACGTTTTCGCGATTGTCCGCTTTTTGTCCGTGTCACTCTTACCCTCTCGCTTTCCCCGCCTTTTTGAGCGGCTCAACGATCGTTTCCTTCGGTAGCTTCTTCACGTACGCAGCGAGTCGCTCGACGCCGGCTCTGAGATCGCTCTCGCTCACGATGTTGTAGCGATCGAAAACCGATCGTGTCTTGTGTCCGGTGAGCTGCATCGCCACGCGTTCCGGCGTGCCGCTGCGGATCAAGTTGCGCGCTGCGGTGCGCCGGCAGTCGTGTAGCTTCTTGCCCGGCAGTCCCGCGAGCTTGCACGCTGCCTTCCACGCCTTCCACCAGTCGTTCATGTCTTCGTCGCCGTCGCGATGGAACACCATCAGGCAGTCCAGTCGTCGGATCTGTCCCGAGTCTTGTAGAAAAGCGTTCTGGCGCGACGCTCCTGCGGAACGACGGCTGACTCTACCTCCTTACGCGGCCTGACACCACTGCTCCTTCACGAGAAACGCCGCGAGCTCGTGGTGCCCGTCGATCTTGCGGAACACGATCTGCCCGACGGCGACGAGGCCGAAGAGCACGGTGAGGGCCGATGCTTCGGTGCTGAACGACGCCTGGGTCTTCGTGCGGCGACGGAATTCGCGGTTGAGATTCTCCAGCGCGTTCGTGGTGCGCAACGATTTCCACATCGCCTTCGGGAAGCGGTAGAACGTGAGCAGGTCCAAGCCCGCTTCCTCCAGCGACCGCGCCACGGGCGCGCACAGCGTCGTCCACTTCTTCACACAGGCATCGTAGGCGGCCCGGGCGGCGAGGCCGTCGGCCGCGTAGATGATGCGGTGATAGTCGCGCCGTAGCTCAGGCCGCGCATGGACGGGACACGCGTCCTCGAGATTCCGGCCCTTGTGCGTCGTGCAGCGCTGCACCTGCACCGTCGGCCACGCTTCGAGCGCCTTCTTGAGCCCGGCGTGGCCATCGGTGATCACCAGCAACGGCGCCGGGAGCCCGCGACGCTGGAGATCGGCCAGCAGGCCGCCCCAGGACGCCGTCGCTTCCGCCGCAGCGAGCTGCAGCGCCACGAGTTGTTTCTGCCCGCTCTCCGTGACGCCGAGGGCCGCCAGGACGGGCACGCTGATCACGCGGCCCGCCAGGCGCACGCGCAGATGCACCGCGTCGAGGAATACGACGGCGTAGCGCTCGTCAGTCAGCGGGCGCTGCTGCCAGGTGAGGAAGTGCGCCTTCACGCGCGCCACCACGCGCGAGACCGCGCTCTTGGAAAAGTGCGCCTCCCCAAACAGCGGCTTCAAGGCCGTGCGGATGCGTCGGCTATTGACCCCGCCGAAATAGCAGCCGAGGAGGGCGTCATCGACCTCGCGGGTGCGGCGGGCATAGCGCGGCACCACCGTGCTCTGAAATTCCTGCACCGCACCGTCGGGGCCGCGCAGGCGCGCGCGTGGGACCGTGATCGCTCGCGTCCCTTCGCGGGTCGTGAGCGTGCGCTCGGTCGTGCCGTGCCGATAGCCACGACGCGTGGGCGTGCGGACATGGTCGTCGGCGCCGAGCGCCGTGAGCAACTCCTCTTCGAGGACGGTTTCGATGGCGCGACGAACCCCCTCCCGGAGCTTGGCTTGAAGATCCTGACGGAACTGAAGAACGGCTGATGGGGCTGTGCTACTGTCCTGCATGGCGTAATCCTCCGCACCGCTTGCTGGCGGTGATCTGCTGGTTTGAAACTCAGCAGGAGGTTACGCCATTTTCAATTTTCCACAAGAAGCGGGACAGATCCTTCAAGGTTTGGCGCACACAGGCGCCATTACAGTTTCGCTACTCCGTTAAAGCGAGCCGGTTCCTGACGCACATGAAGAAGCTGAAGGAGCCGGTCGAGCCGCTCCGTCGGCTCTTTGAGCGCGCTCGGCATCTGCGGCAAACCCTCGGTCCGGTGTTGTACCAGCTGCCGCCGAAATGGGCGGTGGACCCCGAGCGCCTCGCGATATTTCTCCGCGCGCTGCCGAAGCGGTCTCATCACGCCATCGAGTTTCGCGATCCCAGCTGGTATCGTGATGATGTATTCGCTTTACTGGAGCGTCACGGGGTCGCGCTGTGTGTGCACGATATGGCCGGATCGACGACCGGCAAGATCGCCGTCGGCCCGTTCGTCTACGTCAGGTTTCATGGACCACAGAGGTATGCCGGCCGGTACGACGACCACACAGTTGACGGATGGGCAGATTGGCTCACCGCGCGGCTGCGGGACGGGCGCTGGGTGTATGCCTATTTCAACAATGACGCCGGCGGCAACGCGCCGCACGATGCGGTTCGGCTGCGGCGAGCAATGGGTCTCGCGTGAAGGGGTCCCGAACCGCCCCTGTGTGATAGGTCACGGAT
>JRHI01001208.1_pt1 | contig 22909 bp, 22 predicted proteins | sample 215371 | NCBI WGS metagenome assembly JRHI01 (sample SAMN02929681, study PRJNA255918) | sediment metagenome | biome: cave system; feature: Ice Cave; material: Sediment; isolation source: sediment from deep within a dark volcanic ice cave with no known source of... ...
GTTAATGGGGAAAACATCTCTGGGTGTGGAAGGAAGATCCGCCTGATCTCATTTAATCGGAGCTTGCGCTTTCGCTTCCGGAACGCGCCAATGACGGCGTTTTAGCCATACCCTCGGTTTGTAAGCCATCGTAAAGACTAATCAGCGGCCACTGACCATCTCCCTAGGTTTTGCACCGTAGCTCGAATTTCCACATCCCCCTCGGCATCGGATGGGATTGACCAGTTCTCGTGAGTGTTCCACACTCCCACTTCATTTCATTCGCATGGATCGCACCGCCCCAAGGCGCTTGCATCAGCCTCTCAACTGGGCGAAAATAAGGCGAATACAAAGGACTGCCTGAGCATGGCTTCTGAATCTTCTCTCGAGCGCCCATTACCTCAGAATCTCGAAGCTGAACGCAGCGTGCTCGGCGCTATTCTCATGGACAACCACGTCCTGAACGCGGCCATCGAGAAGCTGCGGCCCGAAGACTTTTTTAACGGGCATCATCAATGTATTTACCAGCACATGATTGATCTCGGTGAGAGCCAACAAGCCATCGACCTGGTTACGCTCACCGAAGAATTGCATCGTCACGGCAAACTCGAGACCGCGGGCGGCGCAGCATACCTCGCGCAGCTAATGGACGGAGTGCCGCGCGTCTCCAACGTCGAGCACTACACGCGCATCGTCAAAGAGAAGGCGATGCTGCGCAATCTCATCCATAAATCCCATGACATTCAGCAGCAAGCTCTAGATGCCGAGGATGATGCCGACACGATTCTCGACCGTGCGGAGTCTTCCATCTTCGAGCTCGCTGAAGACCGCGCTCGCGTCGGCCTAATCGGCGTCAAAGACCTTGTCCGCGACAGCTTTGACCGCCTGGAAAAAATCTTTACCGAGGGCAAGCGGGTCACCGGCGTTTCCACCGGCTATACACAACTCGATAATTTGACCTCCGGCCTGCAACCCTCTGAACTCTTAATCCTGGCGGCGCGGCCTTCCATGGGCAAGACAGCACTGGCCCTCAATATCGCGGAGAATGTGGCCACCCGCGGCCGTGCTCCGGTCGCCATATTCAGCCTGGAGATGTCCAAGGAGTCGCTGCTGCAACGCCTGCTGGCATCGCACGCGCACATTGATTCGCACAAGTTTCGCACCGGCCATTTGGCGCGGGAAGATTGGCGCCGCATCACCGAGTCGCTCGGCTTTCTCGCCGAAGCCCCGCTGTGGATCGACGATTCCGGTTCAGCCACGGTAGTCGAGATTGGCGCCAAAGCACGCCGTTTGAAGCGTGACAAAGGTTTGTCGCTTGTCATCATAGACTATCTGCAATTGATTGCTGCGCGCGGCCGGTTCGGCAACCGCAACGAAGAAGTCTCCAGCATCACCCGCGGATTGAAAGGCCTAGCCAAAGAGCTGCAACTCCCCGTCCTGGTTTTGAGTCAGCTCACTCGCGCCCCGGAACGCGAAGATCGCCGTCCGCAGCTTGCTGATCTGCGCGAATCGGGCGCTATCGAGCAGGACGCTGACGTGGTCTTTTTCATCCATCGCCCCAATGCGTTCAAGCCCGACGAAACTCCAGAAGAACGTGCCAAGGCCGAAATTCTCATTGCCAAGCAACGCAATGGTCCCACCGAACGCGTGAACTTCGTGTTCCTTAGTCAGTTTACGCGCTTCGAAGAAGCCGCGCCGGATGCGTGGTCGTCAGACGAATAACCCTGTCGTTTTCACGTCGCTACCTTGGCGACCCAAACACCATCCGTGTAAGAGGAAACACACCGCCGAAAAACTCCCTATGATGTGGCTGCCGCAAGCGCGGTGAATCGATAAGACTTATCCTCCGGCGTCAGGCCTCTTTGCAGTGGTGGCGAGCTTGCTCTCATTTGTGTCAGCTCGCGATTCACATGTTGTTCCTTAAGTCGCTTCGCTTCGCGGATTGCGTATACGCGCGAGTTATAATTTGTCTATTCTGAATTTCCGAGTTGGTGGGACAAACAATGGCTGGAGCTCGTAAAACTCAAGTGAAATTTGTCGGCCGGCAGGTTTGGGCAGAAATTAGTCTTCCCGCCTTGGTGGATAACTTGCGCGCAATCCGCAAGCACGTCAATCCCGTAAAGGAAAATCTTCGCCCGCCGCGAAAAGTTCTTGCTGTTGTAAAAGGCAACGCATACGGGCATGGTGCTGCGCCCGTCGCGAAGGCTTTGGAAAAAGCTGGCGCAGACTGGTTCGGTGTTACCTGCTCCGAAGAAGGCATGGAAATTCGCAAGGCTGGCGTAAAGAAACCCATTCTCGTGATGACCGGTTTTTGGCCGGGCGAAGAAAACCGCATTGTCGAGCACAACTTGACGCCCGCGATCACGCGCTGCCACCAGCTTCCATTGCTAGAGCGCGCCGCTCGCGCCGTGCGCTCCAAGCGCGGAGCCGCCCACCCCGCCACGTTTCATCTGAAAATCGACTCCGGCATGAATCGCTTAGGAATTCCTCCCGCGGACATCGATTGCTTTGCTCGCGAACTGGCAAAATGCAAGCATGTTCGCCTTACCGGGGTCTTCACCCATTTTGCTTCCTCGGAAATTTTCGCTCCGGCGCAGCACGGCGATCAGACTCCCTCGCAGGAGAAGCTCTTCTATCAGTCGCTCGAACGTCTGCGCGCGCTGGGCATCGACTGTGGGCTCATTCATTTAGCCAATAGCGCGGCGATCGCCACCCGTCCCGAGACCTGGGCGGACATGGTGCGCCCGGGAGTGATTCTTTACGGCTACCATCCTGGCTACGACCCTCCCGAGAGGCGCAGCGGCGCGGAAGCAGCTCTCCCCCTTAAACCAGTACTGAGTTTCCGCACGCGTGTTATTAGCGTTCGCAGTGTGGGTGCCGGTCAGCGGGTCGGATATGATGCCCGCTTTATTACCGAGCGCCCATCCCGCATCGGAGTTCTCGCCGCAGGTTATGGGGATGGTCTGCTGCGTACACTCGGAAATTGCGGGAATGTGCTTGTGCGTGGCAAACTGGCGCCGATCATAGGGATCGTTTCGATGGACGTCTCGATGGTCGATCTTACCGGCGTTCCGGACGCCGAAGTCGGCGACGAAGTAACGATTTACGGGCCCGCCGGCACCACTGTCCTTGCCGCAAACGCTGTCGCTCGGAGTATCGGTACTGTTACTTCCGACTTGCTTTGCGCCCTTAGCAGCCGTGTTCCCCGTTTTTATATTCCGTAGCAAACTCGTTACCGCGCAAGGGATTACTTCTGCTTGACGAAGCGGGGTATTCGATATATATGTCTTTCGGGAAGTCACTTTCCGTTTTTCATTCGCGGTTTTAGAGGATGGATCGTGCATCCTCAATTTATTCAATTTATAGATTTCCTTGGGGGTTCTTATGGTCCGCACTCATCACGGTCTTGGCCGTTCGGCCAGCCCGGACAAAAATAGTTGCGCAGCCGCACCTGGGACACGCCCCGTGGAAAAAGAACTCCTCAGCAGCGATTCTTCTGGAAGTTGGCAGGACTTTCTCCTGGTCCGCGCAGCTTTTGTTGCGTTATTGGCAGTTGCCGGTTATTTCTTTTCGCCTTTCGGTTTGTCGAGCGCCCCAGCTGCCTTGGTTGGACTGGCCTTTGGCATAGTCGTCATTTTTGCGGAAGTCCGATTGCGCCGCGCGAGCCTCCCCCGTTTGATTGGGGCCTCCGTGGGCGCGCTCATGGGAATTGTCGGCGCTCTGCTCATTAACCTGATTCTGGCGCGCACCTCCATCCCGGACAGCACAAGGTCGTTCCTGAGTATCGCGCTGGTTCTTTTGCTCACCTATCTCGGAATGCTCGTTGGCGCCGACAAAAGCGCCATGCTAAATCTGCAAGCCTTTGGTGGCCTATTCGGCAATGACCGTACCAACCGCAGCGTCACCAAACTGCTGGATACCAGCGTTATTATCGACGGTCGGGTTGCGGATATCTGTGAAACCCATTTTCTGGATGGCATTCTTCTGATTCCCCAATTCGTGCTGCGTGAGCTGCAGCTGGTCGCCGATTCCGCCGACCCGCTCAAGCGCCAGCGCGGCCGCCGCGGGCTCGAAGTGTTGCAACGCATTCAAAAAATGCCCCACCTCGACGTGCAGATTTCCGAAGAAGATTTTCCGCACATCCCTGAAGTGGATCTCAAGCTCGTCGAGCTGGCCAAGCGCGCCGACGCAAAAATTATTACTAACGATTTCAATCTCAACAAAGTAGCCAGCGTGCAGGGCATCGACGTTCTCAACGTGAATCAGCTTGCGAACGCTCTCAAGCCTGTGGTACTCCCCGGCGAGACGATGCGCGTGTTCATCCTCCGCGAAGGAAAAGAATACAACCAGGGCGTCGCGTACTTGGATGATGGCACCATGGTCGTCGTTGATGGCGCTCGCAGGCTTATCAACAAGACGATCGATATCATTGTTACCTCCGTCCATCAAACCACCGCCGGAAAGATGATTTTCGGGCGCTTGGATGAGCGCACCGAGCAGCAGATGCAGGTTCGACACGCCTCCGCCGGCGCATCGGAAGCCATGGGGCGGCGAAGCGTGGCCCACGATGGTGTTCGCCCGGATCCCTCGGTTCGTGCTGGAGAGCTTTCTTCGGCCGGTGCGCGGCAGCCCCGCCCGGCCCTCCCCGACACAGGAACCGAGTAGCCTCAGCGAACTCCATTACCCTGTTGCTTTTTTCTCGAACCGGGCATCCAATAAAGAAAATGCCATTTCTGCAAGGAGCAAACTCATGCGCGAAGCTGTTATCGTCTCCTCCGTCCGCACTGCCGTCGGCAAAGCCTTCAAAGGCTCGCTGCACACTACGCGCCCCGATGATCTTGCCGCGGTGGCCATCAAAGAGGCCATTGCTCGCGTCCCTGGCCTTGACGGGAAAGAAATTGAGGATGTCATTCTCGGCTGCGCCATGCCTGAAGCCGAGCAGGGCATGAACGTCGCGCGCATCGCCTCGCTTCGCGCCGGACTTCCCGTTGAAGTCTCCGCGATGACAATCAATCGCTTCTGTTCTTCAGGCCTGCAAGCCATCGCCATCGCTGCCGAGCGCATTCTCGCGGGTTATGCGGAGGTGATCCTCGCGGGCGGCACAGAATCCATGAGCATGGTTCCCATGGGCGGAAACAAGATTTCGCCGAATCCCTGGCTCGTCGATAACGTTCCCGACGCTTACATCAGCATGGGCCTCGGCACCGAGCATCTTGCCCGCAAGCACGGCATCTCGCGTGAACAGGCGGACGAATTTTCGCTGCAGAGCCATAAGAAAGCCCTCGCCGCTATTGCCGCTGGTAAATTCAAAGAAGAAATCGTGCCGGTCGAGGTTAAATTCACCGTCCTCGATAACGGTGCAAACGGCTCATCTCGAGGCGTAACAAATCCCGGCCTTTCAACAAGCGCGGCTACTGCAGTCAAAGCCAAGCCCGTTACCACTGCTTTCACCTTTGACACCGACGAAGGGCCCCGCGCTGACACTTCACTCGAAGCCCTCGCCAAGCTGAAGCCCGCCTTTCACGTGCAGGGTACCGTCACAGCCGGCAACTCCTCGCAGATGAGCGATGGTGCCGCCGCAGCGATAGTTATGTCCGCTGATCGCGCCCGCTCGCTTGGCGTAAAGCCGCTCGCGCGCTTCATCTCTTTCGCCACCGCCGGTGTGGTTCCGGAAGAATTCGGTATCGGCCCGGCGTATGCGATTCCGAAAGCTCTCAAACTCGCTGGGCTCAAGCTCGATCAAATCGATGTGATCGAGTTGAACGAAGCCTTTGCCGCCCAGGCACTCGCGGTGATCAAAGTTGCTGGCCTGGACCCGGCTAGAGTCAATCCCAATGGTGGCGCCATCGCTCTCGGGCATCCGCTCGGATGTACGGGCGCAAAGGTAACGGCAACAATTATTCGTGAGCTTCAGCGCCGCAACGGCCGCTACGGCCTGGTTACGATGTGCATCGGCGGAGGAATGGGCGCCGCAGGCATCCTCGAACGCCTCTAACTCTCCCTGCAAGTTGGAGCGCCTCTAATTTGCCTTCGATTTTTTTGGCTCTGTCATCCTGAGCCCCGTGCAGGGTCGATGCCACGGTGTACTGCGGTGGGACAAGTCAGCTGATGAATCGCCGTATCCAACTTGAATGATCTCAACCGTAAACTCAGTGCGCAGCCCCGAACACTGAATCCACAAACTGACGAAATTCATGGTTCTTCAAAAGAATCTGAAAAGAATCATCCGTATGCGGATCAGGAAACGTCTCGTCAGGAATTATGTTCCCGCGGTATTTGAAAGCGAGCGTAAGATTTGTCTTGGCGCCTTCCGCATCGCCCTTCTCCGCGGCAAGACATGCTAGGTTGTAAAAAAACATCGGATAGGTAGGATCCTTTTCCAATCCATAATCGAACGTGGCCTTAGAGTGCTCGAAATCGAGCGTGATTCCGTACGCCATGCCGAGATTGTCTACCAGCACGCGCCAAAGGTTTTTGTCCAGCGTTGGAGTCACTTTCTCGATCGCTAATGCGTTGCTGTACGGCTCGATCGCCTGCGAGAATTGCCGCGCTCGAAAATAACGGCTGCCCTCGCGGAAAAAATCCAGGCTGTTGCCCTCCGGAATAATCTCCCTTCCTGCTTGACGGTTCACAACATGAATGCTTTGTAAAACAGCGTCGAATAAGGGTTGATCTGCTGCTTTGAAAAGCACCTTCGAGAGATGGATATCCACGTACACGTTATCCTTCAACATGCAGGCGAAAAGATTTCGCTGATTGATGGGACGTCCGTCCACTTCCAGCACGCTGTATTCCATGATTTGCAGCAGCCCCGCTTCGCGAAATCCTATTCTCCTCCGGTTCAGTGGAGAAGGCCCATGCGCTCGCTGCTCTAACCCGTGTTTGCATTCTTCTAAGGTGGGCGGCTTGTTAGAGCGCTCCAGATAGACTGAAACGATCACGTTGTTCGCCGGATTCTGCGCTATAAAGTAGCGTCGGCCTCCCGCCTGAATTTCATTTTTGCTGATAACGAATCCCGGCGCGTCGATTTCCAATCCCCATGCTTGGTCAGGAAGCCAGACGCTCAATTTATTGGCCTGCGAACCCTGTGCCAATGCGCTTGTCGTAAGAAGCAAAAGCGCATGGCATATAGATGTCCAGATTTGCATCTTCATCGTTCTCTCCGGAGAGAAATAACCGCGTGCGAGTTTCTATAATTTAATCACGGCCGGCACTACTGTTTATCTCTTTTGGCCTTTTTCGTTTTTGTTCCAGTTACGGAGTTACCGCGCTCGAGCGAGGTTCGGCTAAACAAATCGTCGCTCAGGGTAACGTTGTATTTGCACCCTTCAAAAAACGCTTGGTAAATTTTGCGGCCCTCGCGCTCCCGCGTAATTTGCAGCGGCGTTTGCACTCCTTCTTGCGGATGAAAGTCGGCGTAGTAAGTCACTTCTTCTTTGGTTTCACGCGTTTCCGCATCGCGGGCGTGCAGCACCCCGCGTACCGGAAGGTGCGTTGAGCGATCGATCGCGATCCGGAAATTGCGCTGATCGCGGTCCACAATCTCGACCCACTCCACCTGCTTGAGATCAACGATGTCATCTCCGCCGTATCGAAAAGTCATTCCTTCTTCTTTCAGGCGCAGGCGCAGCAGATTGTCTATATTCCGTTTCACCTGTTCCTGAAATTCCGTGATCACGTCCGCGGGCTGTTCCGTTACGCCGACCCTGTCAAGCGTCCACCCCTTATCGCCAGAAAAAACGTTAATCGTCTGCCCCCCTTTCACGGGGACTCCTCCCCGAATAACGGCCAGCAGCCGTTTGTTTCCCCTGCTTCGGTATTCCGTGCGCTTTTTGTCCGGGTAGCGCCAGTACTCCTTGAAAAGGATAAAGCCCGCAAGGTCGCCATTGTGGTCAAATTCAGACAGACGCCCGTCGCATTCGCGTTCACGCACACCCAAGTACGCGGGGCCCCCCAGAGCGTCGACCATCTGTTGCAGCAACTGCTTCGCCTTCGCGGTACTTTGCTCCGGCATTATGGTGTCGGGATTCTGCGCAATTCCCGGCGTGGCGCCGGCGCAAGCCAGTATCGCGGCCACAAGTACAGATCGCCTCGTCTTATTGTTTATCCGCACAATACAGCCCCCCCATTAACATTGACGATCTCGCCCGTAATAAAGGTTGCAAGGTCAGAAGCCAGAAAAAGAATTGGCCCCGCGATTTCTTCCGCTGTCGCCGGGCGTCCGATTGGGATCATCGATGCCGCGAACTTCATCCCCGCTCTGGTGCGCAATACCGCGGCGGACATCTCGGTATCCACCCATCCTGGCGCCACGCAATTCACGAGGATATTGTGGCGCGCCAACTCGCTCGCTAGGCCCTTGCAAAAACTGATAATCCCGCCCTTCGATGCCGCGTAATGGGTATGCAGGGATTCGCCTCGCTGCCCGGCCGTCGAGCTGATGGCGATGATTCGCCCTGACTTTTGCTTGATCATGAATTGCGAGGCGTAATGAACCACGGAATACACGCTTTTTAGATTGACGCGAATCATTTCGTCCCATTCGCGCTCGGACATCTTATCAATCGGCAGATCTTTATCGTTCCAGATTCCAGCATTGGCCACCAGAATATCTAAACGGCCCAAGCGCTCGACGCATTGATTCACCAATTGCTTGGCGTCGGCCATTTGCCCGAGGTCGGCCTTGAAGGCTTCGACGCGCGTGCCGTGCCGGCGCGCTTCCTGCTCTACCTGTGCGGCGGCATCTTTTGCCCGATGGAAATTGAAAACAACATCGGCGCCGGCCTGTGCGAATAGCTTCACTGCGGCGGCTCCAATACCGCGCGATCCTCCAGTAATCAGTGCTGCTTTGCCCGCAAGAGAAATCATCCTATCCCCCAAGAGAGAACTCAATGTGTAAACGGGAGTGCGCAGTTTCAGCGTGGCGCCGCTACAGCCGCTCGGGTGGCCTCGACGAGCGCCCGGAATAACGCGTCGGCCAGCGCGTCGCCCGCCATGCGCTCCGGATGCCACTGTACACCCACCACCCAGTGCTTATGCGGCTCATGCTCCACCGCCTCGATCACTCCATCCGCGGCATACGCCGCCACGCGGAGCCCGTGTCCGGGCTCGCGAATAGCCTGATGGTGTGATGTATTCACCCGAGCCTCGAATCTCTTCCCGGAATTTCCAAGACCACATGCAGCCGCGAGCTGCGCTATCTCTCCGCCGGGTTCAATCGATACCAGATGAACCGGGTCGCTGGCTTCTTTTAACATCCCATCCCTGCTGTGCCGGATCGGTGTGTTCAATTCGCTCGCCAGGTCCCCGTACAGCGAACCTCCCAGACAAACGTTCAAAAGTTGCGCTCCGTAACAAATGGCAAGCACCGGCTTACCTCTGGCGAAAGCGTTATCCAGCAAAGCGAGGTCGGTCTGCTCGCGATTTGGGTCGGCGTCCGCAGCCTTGGGATGGCGCCCGGCGCCATAACGCGACGGCTCGACATCAGCGGGGCTTCCCGGAAGGACCATGGCGTCGAGTGTTTCTGCAAGGGCGGCGAGTTCTGCCGAGGAAAGTTTCAGGGAAACCGGAACGGCCTCGCCACCAGTTTCCCGGACCGCGCGCAGATAATTATCAAGCTTCGGCCAGTTTTTCTCGTCTTCTTCGCTTGTGGTGCGCCAAGGTACTCCAATGCGCGGTTGGCGATGACTTTTGGTCTCCACGGGAAGAAACATCCTAGCATCGCGGCGCCGGAGGCAGCAACTTTGCGGCTGAAGTTACAACGAGACCATCGCTTAACTGCGGTAATTAAAGATACGTCCGAAACGGCGTTCGGAAGAAGCGCCAGATCGTGAGTCAAAGAAGAAACACGTCCTATCGCTGCAATTACTGACGAGGATCAGGGCTAGCAAGAATAGCAGCGGCCTGCGCCTCACGGTACTTGCGGATTGCTTCCCGAAATTCCCTATGTGAGCCCCCAAGAATTGCCGCCGCAAAGAGTGCCGCGTTGATCGCCCCCGGCTTCCCGATGGCCAGGGTTCCCACAGGTATGCCGCCGGGCATTTGCACCGTGGAAAGCAGCGAATCGAGTCCCTTAAGCGCTTTCGATTCCATCGGCACGCCCAGCACGGGAAGGGTGGTCTTTACCGCCGTCACACCCGCCAGATGCGCAGCGCCGCCGGCTGCGGCAATGATCACTTCCAGCCCGCGGCCCTCTGCTGAACCGGCATATTCCAATAACTGGTCAGGCGTGCGGTGCGCGGAGAGAACCCGCACCTCGTGTGGAATGCCGAGTTCCTCGAGAGTCTTCGCGCAATGCTCCATCGTTTCCCAATCCGATTTCGATCCCATAATTACGCCCACGAGCGGTTTTGCTGCTGCAGTCATTCTCAATTCCCCCGTAAAGGATTTTATTGCATTACGCGCGATTCTGATGCACGCCCATGGTTACGCTTCCGCGACCGTAGCGCGTGCAAACCAATAACGCCGCAATGCTCCCACCAAATAGAGCGATCCTGCCACGAAAATAGCGTCGTCCGGCTCGGCCAAAGCGAGCGCCCGCTCGAGCGCAGCTTCAGGCTCGTTCCTAATTTCAACCCGCGCCCCAAAATGATCCGTCATGCCCGCCACTAGGCCCGCCGAAATAGCCCGCGGCGTCGGCGGCTGGGTGATTACGACGGTCGATGCCCTGCTGAAAAGAATTCCCGCGACCTCGTCGACAGCTTTATCACGCAGCGCGCCGTACACGAGATGGATGCGTCGCCCGAAAAAATGTTCGTCCCAATACGCTGCCAACTCCCGCGCTCCGGCGGGATTATGCGCGCCGTCGAGATAAACCGCCGGATGCTCCTGCAAACGTTCCAGCCTTCCTGGCCAATGAACAGTGGCGAGCCCGCGAACAATTGCTGCATCCCAAGCGCCGGAACTCACTCGGACCTTGCGTGGGGAAATCAGCCGTATAGCGGCTATCGCGGTGACTGCGTTGCGCAATTGAAAGCGGCCGGGAAGCGGTACCGTGATGTCCGCGCGCCACCCTGACGAAGCCGCGCGGATTGCCGCGTGCGTGGTAGCGGCGCTGCGCGATTCGTTTTCGATCTGGTACGCAGCGTCTAATTCCGTGAGCGGGCATCCCAGTTCTTCCGCGCGGCGTGCAATCACCGCGTGCGCTTCCGGACGCTCCGCCGCACTCATAACAGGTGTGCCCGCTTTCAGGATACCCGCCTTTTCCGTTGCGATTTCTTCGATCGAGTGTCCCAGAAAATTTTCGTGATCGAAATCGATCTGGGTAATCACCGCGACTTCGGGAACAACGATGTTGGTCGCATCCAACCTCCCGCCCAGCCCCACTTCAATCACCGCGAAATCCACACATTCTTTCTGAAAAATCATGAAAGCCATTGCCGTCAAACACTCGAAATACGTGGGATGACCGCGCAGCGTACCTGACGCCAGCAATTCCTCAATAAGCGCGCGCAAACGCGTGAAGGCTGCCGCAAATTCCTCATCGGAAATCGATTCCCCGGCGATGCGAATGCGTTCGTTGATGCGCTCCAGATGCGGCGAAGTGTAAAGACCGGTGCGCAGGCCGGCAGCGCGTAGAATACTTTCGAGCATTGCCGCCGTTGAGCCTTTGCCGTTCGTTCCCGCAATGTGAACACAAGGATAAGCGCGATGCGGGTTGCCCAGTCGCTCGGCAAGGATTGTGATATTTCCGAGGTCGAATACCGCTTGAGCAGGCTGCGTTGGCGCGGCAAGCTCGCGCCCAAGTGACAGTAAATAACGGACTGCTTCGGAGTAGTTCATGGCAACAGCCCCGTCAGGCCACAAACAGTTCAAGCGCTGAACTTATATAAGCCTTCAAATCTTTGCGGTGCACCACAGCATCGAGGAAACCGTGCTCGAGCAGGAATTCGGAGGTTTGAAATCCTTCCGGCAATTTCTGCCGGATGGTCTGTTCGATTACGCGCGGCCCCGCGAAACCAATCAGCGCGCCAGGCTCGGCAATGTTGAGGTCGCCAAGCATTGCGTAGCTGGCCGTCACGCCTCCCGTGGTGGGATCGGTCAGCAGGGAAATATAGGGAAGCTTCGCTTCATCGAAACGCGCCAGAGCGGCGGAAACTTTTGCCAATTGCATCAGGCTGATGGTCCCTTCCATCATTCGCGCGCCGCCCGAGCAGGAAGCAATCACCAGCGGTTGTCGCGTCGCCAGCGCCAATTCAATTGCGCGCGTTACTTTTTCTCCAACCACCGCGCCCATTGAGCCGCCAATAAAACCAAATTCCATCGAGCAGCACACCACCGCGCGCCCATTGATCTTGCCTTCGCCGCAGATGACCGCGTCCCCGGCGCCGAGCTTCTTGCGCGCTTCCCTCAACCGATCGACGTAGGGCCGGGTGTCCACAAAATGCAGCGGATCGCTGGAGACCATCTCGCCATCGTGCTCGATCCATCGGCCGTCCAGCAGCAACTCGAGCCGCTTGGTGGCATTCAATTTGAAATGGAATTGGCACTTCGGGCAGACCTGCCAGTTGGCTTCGAGGTCTTTTTTCCAGACGATCGCGCGGCAGGAATCGCACTTGATCCAAAGACCTTCGGTCTTCACGCGGCGCTCGTCAGGCGGCGTCGGCTGCTCGATCGGTTTTTTTTCCCGCTTAAACCATGACATAGAAAAACCTGGACTGCTTCTTGAAACCTCGTGCCGGCAATGCTCGATGACGCTAAAAGCCGCGGCGCAACTTGGTCAACGCCCCCGGCCAAAACACGCGGCCCTAATAGTCGATGCCCCGCTGCGCTAGTATACCCTTCGTGTAAGGGTGTTTCACCTCGCGCATCTCCGTAACCAGGTCGGCCAGCTCCACCAGCTTGGGATGCGCGTTGCGCCCCGTGCAAATTACGTGGATGCGCTCGGGGCGCTCACCGAGCGCGGTAACCACCTTTTCAACGTCGAGCATTCCGTAACCGATCACGTAATTTATTTCGTCGAGGATCACCAAATCGTAGGTGCCGCCGTAAATCGCTTCTCGGCCCACATTCCAGCATTCCTCGCACAGACGAATGTCTTCGGGATCAGTTTCCGCGTCGCCAACTTTTACGAAGCCGCGGCCCATAGGGCGAATCTCGAATTGTTCATCTCCCAGCATTTTCGCGGCGTCCAGTTCGCCATAGTGCCACGATCCCTTTATGAATTGGACCATCAGCACCCGCAGGCCTTGTCCAACCGCTCGAAATGCCGCGCCGAGCGCGCACGTCGTCTTGCCTTTCCCCGGCCCGGTGTAAACGATCAGAAGTCCTTTTTCTTCAGCCATAAAGTTGTGAGAAAGCGATCAAGCGCTAAGACACTTGCAAACGGTTGCGAAGTTCGCCGGCTATGCCATCGAGCTTCGCGCGCGCAAAATCTGACATCGATCCCTTGGCGGCCCCATTCGATTCACGAAGTACGAGCCACAAGCCCGGTCGAAACACTCCATTGCCGGGACAAATGGCGCCGGTTAATTGCACGAGTTCGAGGCCGGAGCCGGAAAGCAGTTCGCCGAGAATGGCGCGCGCGTCATCCACTAGATCGCGGAAACCTTGCGTCACGAGAATTCCGTCTACATCGCGCGGAATAAGCATCTCGACGTCTTCTATATCGTAGTCAGGAAGCGCTCGTGTAATGGTCAGCTCAATTGCAGCCGTTGGCGCGTTCGCGTCAGGCAGAATTCGAGTGGACATATTCGCTATGGTATTACATCGAGCCAATATTTAGCGATGCAGGGCATGAAAAAGTGGAAAGACTAAGTGTGCTGGGGCATCAACGAGACCATCCCGCAAGAGAGCGTAATAAATCATTTTGGATAAGGACTCCCGGAAAGAATTGCGAACGCGCGGTAGAGCTGCTCGGCTAATACCACGCGTGCCAATTCGTGAGAAAGCGTGAGCGAAGTGAGCGACAGTTTTGCGTGTGCGCGTTCGCGCAGCGCCGCGGGAAATCCTTCGGCGTCGCCGCAGAGGAAGACAAGTTCACGAGCTCCGCGATCGCGCTGCCCGCCGAGCCAGGCAGCAAAGGTATGGGAGGTGAATTGCTTCCCCGCGGCGTCGAGAAGCACGATGGTTGCTGCCGGATCGAGCGAGAGCCGGCGAAGAGCAGCCTGCGAATCGCGCAGTTCGGCGATTTCAATCGCGGCATGGCGACGAATGCGCGTTACATAGTCGTCCAGCAGCGCGCGCATTTCCGGACGCCGGGTTTTTCCGAGCATGAGGAGACGCAGCTTCATAAAATTCACTAAATAAATTAACGAAAGATACGATTACTTCAGGCCATAACGCTTGCGTTTATCAAGAAGCGTTTTGCGGCTGATGCCGAGGATTTGCGAAGCTTTGTTGATTTTATAGTGTGTCGCTTCGAGCGTTGCCGCAATCACTTCGTGCTCAATTTCTTCGAGCGAGCGCAAGCCCGCAACGAGGCTGTTGGGCCCCGAAGCCGCCGCCCGAAGCGGCTCCGGAAAATCCTGCAGGGTGAGCCGCGGAGCTTTTGCAAAAACGAGCGCGCGTTCGAGAGCGTTGCGCAACTCACGAATGTTTCCGGGCCACGCATAATTTGCAAGCGCGTCGAGCACTTCCGGGTCGAGACTCGCTGTTGCGTGGCCGTGCACCGGCGCCAGCATTGCCAGCAGGTATTCAGCCAGCGGCACGATGTCGCCGGGGCGCTCCCGCAACGGCGGCGCGTCGAGCGCGACGACGTTCAAGCGAAAAAAAAGATCCTCGCGGAAGCGGCCTTCCGCTACAGCCTTGGGCAAATCCGCGTTGGTCAGCGCCACGAGACGCGCGTCGATGCGCAAAGTTTCCGTTCCGCCAAGACGTTCGAACGCGCGCTCTTCAATAACCCGCAAAAGTTTTGATTGCGTCGCCGGAGACAGCGCGGCAATTTCATCGAGCACCAGCATGCCGTTGCGCGCTAGCTCGAAGCGCCCCAGTTTGCGTTCCACGGCCCCCGTAAATGCGCCGCGCTCATGGCCAAAGAGTTCGGATTCTACAAGTTCCTGCGGCAGGCTGGCGCAATCGATTTTCTGAAATGGCGCATCGCGCCGCTCGCTCAGCTCGTGAATGAACCGCGCTAAATGATCTTTTCCCGTCCCGCTTTCGCCGGTGATTAAGAGCGTGGTATTGGCGGCGGCAACTTTCTGCGCGAGATCGAGCAGGCGCAACGATGCCGGATCGTTGGCGATCCACGGCAGACGCTCGGCGCTCACGGAGAATAAATCCCTGTAGAAGCGTCCGGCAAAGAATCCGGTGGATCGCCGCGTATTTCAATGCGTCGCGCCGAACGCCATAAACGTTCCAGATCGTAAAAGCGCCGAGCTTGTTCCGAAAAGACGTGCACGATAAAGCTCTCAAAATCGAGCAGCACCCATTCCGCGGACGCGTATCCTTCGCGATGCGCGGGACGAATTCCAAGCTGCGCAAGCTGCTCTTCGACTTCGTCACAAATCGCCTTCACTTGCGGCGAGCTGAAGCCGGTGCAAACCAGGAAATAATCGGTGAACGTGCTAAGTTCGGTGAAATCGAGCACGGTGACTCCCGCGGCTTTTTTATTCTGCGCGGCCTCGATGGCGCGCTGGAGTTCCGGGCGAAAGGAAGTCATAGTCACCGGTAAAGGGCCTGCTTTCCAATGTATTCCTCGACACGGACGGAAACAAGTCCATGGATGGACTGGCCACGGTGCACGCGGCGCCGTATGTCGGTGGACGATACCTCACTCATGACTGTCTCGAGCAGAAAAATTGTTGTTCGGCGCAACTTCGCCAGAATATGCGGATCATGCGGCACGGGCACAATCGCGTGCGTGCGGGAGTCACGGCGTACCTGCTGCGGCCGCGCGACTAATTCCGGCGGGATAACCAGCCGCAGCGCATCGGCTTGCACTCCAGGGCGCGTGGCCACTATGAAATTACAAGACATCAGCAACGCTTCATATTCCTTCCATGTAGCAATCTGAATAAAAGCATCGGCGCCGATAACGAAAAAAATGTGATCCAGGTGATGATTGGCGCGACGGAAATGACGCACCGTGTCAATACTGTAAAAAAGTTGATGAGCGCTGAAATCTTCCCCGGCTTCCGCCAGCGACGGAACAAAATGCGGATGCTCGGCGCAAGCCAGCGAAACCATGGCGAAGCGGTGCGGGAATGGCGCGAGGCTGCGCTGCTTGTGCGGCGGACGGCTGGCCGGGATGAAAAGGATTTCATCGAAATTGAACCGCCGATCCGCGGCGCGAGCGACCGCCAGATGCCCGTTGTGAATGGGATCGAAAGAGCCACCGAACAGAGCGATGTTGCGCGGATGCGGATGGGCGCGCGACGCTATGCGGTGGAGTTGTCCAGTGGTCAAAAGGATTCCATCCTCAACGTTTTGCAGCCGGGGCGGCGTTCGGAGAAGTGCTATTTTGTTCACCGCGGGGAGAAGCATCAGAAATTTCAGTGTTTGCATGCCCGGCAGTGGGTGCGGATGCCGCGTCTACGTCATCACTCCCAGGATTTTCCTGCTCTGGGGCGGCAGTCTGGCTGGGGTCCGGGATACTGTCCTGATCCGCATCGGGTCGTGCTCTGGGAATCCGATCGAGGGCATCCGCCATGGCGCGCACTAATTCCTTTACGCCTTGCCCGGCTGCTGCGGAAATCGAGTGGAACTCAAGATTCTTTGCCACGCAAAAATCGCGGAGCGCATCGAGCCGATGGTTGTCCGTGGTTGCGTCAAGCTTCGTAGCCACGACAATCATGGGTTTGGCGCCCAGCGATTCACTGAATGCGGCCAGTTCCCCGGAAATAATCTTGAAATCCTGAACGGGATCGCGATCGGAAGCGTCGCTGGTATCAATTAAGTGGGCCAGCAAACGAGTGCGTTCGACGTGGCGCAGAAAGCGAATGCCCAAGCCGGCGCCTGTATGGGCACCTTCAATAAGTCCAGGAAGATCCGCGACCACGAAGCTGCGTCCCATTTCTTTTCCCGGAGCGCTGTCGGCAGAGACAACTCCAAGTCCCGGCTGAAGGGTCGTGAATGGATAATCGGCAATTTTCGGATGCGCCGCCGAAATGCGTGAGATTAGAGTTGATTTTCCAACATTCGGGAAGCCAACCAGGCCCACATCGGCTAGCAACTTTAGCTCCAGGCGTAGATGCCGCTCTTCTCCCGGCTGGCCTTCTTCTGATTCGCGGGGTGCCTGATGCCATGGTTTGGCGAAGTGTTGATTCCCACGGCCCCCTCGCCCACCCTTCGCAACCACGAAACGCTGCCCGTCAGTCGTGAGATCAGCAACCTGTTCACCCGATGGTCCGTCAAACACCACGGTGCCCACGGGTACCGGCAGGATCATGTCTCCGCCAGAATGCCCAGTGCAATTAGAACCTTCTCCGTGACGGCCGCGGTCCGCGCGAAATTCGCGATTGAAGCGATAGCGCAGCAGCGTATTGTCGTGCTGAGTGGCTTCCAGGATGACGGTACCCCCATGACCACCGTCACCGCCGCTAGGCCCACCGCGAGGAACAAATTTCTCGCGGCGAAACGCAACGCAGCCGTCACCCCCATCGCCAGCCTTCACGTAGATTTTAGCTTCGTCGACAAACACTCGGGTTCACGCCTCCAAGATAGCATAAGCTCAAAACCAAATTCTCAAGATGGGCTAGCTCGAGGGGAGCGCGGCCTACCCCGCCCCGGCGTTTTCTGTAAGTGTTGATTCTGAAAGACTTTAAGTCCTTCATTAGGCGAAGTGCAGATTCCACAGGGGTTACTGATGCGTTTTTCGTAAGTGCGCAGTCTAAAGAGGTTAACACCGCAACCGAGCAACTTGGCACCAGAACTACGAAGAAGCTTCTTCCGCGGGAATAACGCTAATGAAGCGGCCAGTGCGGCCCTTATCTTGAAAGCGGACAATGCCTGTAATTGTGGCATAGAGCGTATCGTCTTTGCCCCGGCCCACGTTGATGCCAGGCTTGTGCCGGGTGCCGCGCTGACGAATTAAGATGGTGCCGGCGTTAACGAGCTCTCCGCCGAAGCGCTTTACGCCAAGCCGCTGCCCCTGCGAATCGCGGCCGTTTGTTGAAGAGCCGCCACCTTTTTTGTGTGCCATTGCTAACCCTCAATCCGACTTAGAGTTTGATGTCGCCGATCTCGACGGCTGTATAGTTCTGGCGGTGCCCGCGACAAATCTTGTATTGCTTGGTCTTGCGATACTTGAACACAGTCACCCTAGGACCCCGGCCCTGGCGGACGATTTTGCCGGAAATGGCCGCCTTGCCAGCTGCGTCGCCGGTGAGGAATTTTTTCTCGTCGGTATGCACCGCGAGCACTTCGTCGAAAGTCACTTTGGCGCCGACTTTCCCGGCGAGAGTTTCGACGCGAATGGTGTCGCCCGGGGCGACGCGGTATTGCTTGCTTCCACTGCGGATTACGGCGTACATGATGCCTCCCACGGTCACCAAAGAATCTTCGATTATAAAGGGGGCGTTGAGATACGTCAATGCGCAAACGGACACCCAACTCCAGACTGCGATAGAGTCAGCCACTTGACTTCCTGGCAGTGCCTAACTAGAGTGGGTTGCATCTGGGGTGTCAATTTCTGAATAGGTACTGGCGGTAAAACGTCGGGCAGAATCCTGCCCCGCAGTCTTCGTAGCCTCACGATCTTGGAACCCGGCGGTGGGAGACTTCGATAGCCTTTTTAAGGAGAAGTTTATGACAATGCGCTTGGAGCACTTGCGCCGGTGGGCGTTCGCCTTGGTAGCGGCAACATTAATAAGTTTCGTCGTAGCGTCCAGAGTCTCCGCGCAGGCCCAGGCTAGCGCTGGCCAGATATTGGGGACCAGTTTTGACTCGAGCGGGGCCGTGGTGCCCGCGGTAAAAGTGACACTCAATGGGAAAGAGACGGGCTTCAATCGCGAAGATATGACCAATGACCAGGGCCAATACCGCTTCGTATTGGTGCCGGTGGGCAACTACACGGTGACTTTCACGAAGGAAGGGTTCAAAACCCACAAAGCGGATGTGGAGGTGACGGTAGGATCGGCCCTCACCGTAAATGCTAGCTTACAGGTGGGCGACATCGCGCAAACGGTCGAAGTGCAGGAGACTTCGCTAATCGAATCCACGTCGACTGCTTCCGACGCCCTGATCGGCGTGCGGGCAATCGAGGAACTGCCTATCAATGGACGACGCTTCCAGGACTTTGTGACGCTGACGCCGACGGTGCAGATCGAGCCACAGCGCGGTGGAATCTCGTTTGCGGGGCAGCGTGGCATCAACGGCAATGTCACGATTGATGGAGCGGACTACAATGAGCCTTTCTTCGGCGGTATCCGAGGCGGCGAGCGCGCGAACAACGCCTTTACCATTCCTCAAGAGGCCATATCGCAATTTCAAGTTGTCGCCTCTGGCTACTCGGTGGAGTTTGGCCGCTCTTCCGGCGGGATCTTGAACGCAACCACGAAGTCCGGGACAAACGACCTGCACGGCAGCGCGTTCTTCTTCGCGCGGAATGGGAAGCTTGCGAAGAAAGATGCTTTCGCGCGGGACGCCATCTCTTCTTTATATCAAGAGGGTGGGTCACTGGGTGGACATATTCGACGCGACAAGGCGTTCTTCTTCGCGGCTTTCGAGAACCAGAAAAACGACAATCCCCATGCGGTCGTTTTTCGCTTACTCGATAGAGTGACCCCGAATGCTTCCCAGCAGGAGGCATTCAATTTCTATTCCACGCAACAGGTTCCTTTCACGCAAACGAACGACGCTTTGACGGGGTTTGGCCGACTAGACTTCCAGCTCAGCGAGAAACACCGCGCCGAAGTGAGCTACCACTACAGCAAGAACACCGGCACGAATGCAGTCTCAACGGGCGACAGCATTTCCCCGGAAACAAATCGAGCACAGAGCAACAATGGCACCGAGGGCGATCGAACAAACAGCATCGCTGGACAGTGGACGGCGGTATGGTCTCCTCATATCGTGCAGGAGACACGCGCCCAATATTCACTGGAGAACCGGCCACGGCTCTCGAATTCCACATTGACCGGACTGAGCACTCCGATCGGCGTCACTGGGGCGAGGGATTTCCTGCCAACAACGCTCGATGACTGGCGCACGCAGATCAGCAGCAATCTGAGTTGGAGCCGGGGCACGCACACAGTGAAATTTGGAGGCGAGTACAATTTCATCCATGCGAACCAGAAATTCTTTTTCAATCAGTTCGGTGTGTTTAACGTTGGTGTGCCTTCCGGCGAAAGGCAAGCAGCAAACATACTGGAGTTGCTATCCGCGGGCGGCGGCGGACGGCCGAATCGGCTGGACCCAACGGGGAGGGCAGGCACAAACGTGACCTACCGAGTAAACATCGGCAACGGCCTAGTTCAAACCGACACGAAACAAATTGCCACCTTCATCCAGGATACTTGGCGCTTAAACCGGAACTTTACGCTGACGGCTGGGCTGCGCTGGGAAGGCTACGTCAATCCGCAGCCGGATGTAAGTAACGCCGCGCTCTATAATATGGTGAAGAATTTCAAATTCCCGTTGGGACGGAGCATGGACCCAGCGGTGATTCCGAATAACTATCGACAATTCATGCCGCGGCTCGGACTTGCGTGGGATCCTAAAGGCGACGCAAAAACAGTGGTTCGAGCCAACGCAGGAATATTTTACGCGACGACACCGCTGCTCATTCTGGCAGGACCCCTGAATAATTTCCGTGCCTTGCCGGGCGATCTCTCCGTGCAACTTCCGCTCAGCGAAGCAACATTGCCTGCGAATGCGCCTTGTAAGGACACGCCGACGGTCTATTGCCAGTTAAAGCTGGTCGGGATTGACCTCAACACAATCCCTTTGACCGCTCTTCCTAAGGTGACCCCGGAGCAAATTACGCAGATTGCCACGAGGCTGGGATTAGCCAGTCCCAATCCTTCTTTAAGCTCTTCGCCCATTGGCATGTCGAATGATTATGAAAGCCCGAGGTCCTGGCAGTGGAGCGTGGGCGTGGAGCGCGAGATACGGCACAGCTGGTCCGTTGGGGCGGATTTCATTTATGTGAACACAGTCCACTTGGAACGCAATCGCAATCTGAACCTTCCCGTACCCATAGTTTTCCCGGGTAAGACCGTGTCAGTTGGCACCCAAACGCAAACTTTTGGACCGGACTTAAGCAAGCGGCCCTGCTTTGGGCTGAGCGCTGGATCTGTGTGTACTCCAACAAGGAAAGTGGGGGATGTGACTTTCGCGGTTCCCACGAACCGGCGTCCCATCCCGAATCTAGGGGACATCACGATTCGAGCGACGGATGCGCGTTCACTGTATAAGGGATTGACGTTCCGCAGCAATTACAAGCGCAAGCGTTTGCAGATGCAGGCGTTTTACACGCTCAGCTACAACTATTCCGATGACGACGGCGAACGCCTGGCGACTGGGTTTGACCATGACAACGAATTCAACCTCGCGGCAGAGTACAGCTATTCGCGACTCGACGCCCGCCACCTGTTCCAATACAACATGTTAGTGGACATGCCGTTGGGCTTCACGATCAGTTCTCTGGGCCGCTTTCGATCAGGGCGTCCGATGGAGGCGCTGGCAGGATCGGATCTCAACGGCGATAATACCAGCTTCCCTGACAGAGCCTATGTTGCGCCGGGCGTATCTTTCAGGCGTAACGCTTTCCGTGATCGCCGCGTCTACAACGTGGATATGCGCGTGGCTTGGGATGCATTTCGACTACTGCGGGCGATGAACGTCAGCCCGAAAGAAGGAATGAAATTCGCACTCACTGCCGATTTTTTCAACCTGTTCAATTTTGACAATGTGGTTTACATCGGAAGCACGCCGTCGCCGTTCAATCCTCTAGACACTTACGGACCGGGCGTGAGTGCCACTACTGGCGCCATTCTTCCCCCGAATCCAGCGTTCCGGCAGTTAAAAGGGCCGCAATTCTGCAAGTCGAACAAGGGCTGCTACAACACAAGAGCGACACCCGGCCCGCCGTTCACCGTGCAACTAGGGCTGCGCTTTCAGTTCTGAAGGGACTGATGAGCAAGACGAAGTGGAACAGCCTGAACGAGCGCTGCGTTTTGGCGTAACGCCTGTTTTCTTTTTCGCGGCAAACAATCATCAGAAATTGAAGCGGTAGCCGAGGATGAATTTGGCGATAAGGTGGTCGGTGGAGCGCGTGACACCGACACCGAGGCCGAAATTAATTTCCCACTGCGGGGCGATATTAACGTCGATGGTGGGGAAAAACTGTTGTTGCTGGTCGCGGAACGGGTCGAAGCTTGTGACGGGGCCAACGGATCCGTAATATTCCAACCCCGCGGCCACTTTTTTGGTCACGTCGAAACTCAGCTTAAAATTTGGAGAGAACTGGAATCCGCGGCCACTGCTTTCCCCGTGTAGGGAGCGCCCCACGGTCGGATTGAACGACCAATACCATGGGCCAAGCTTTCGGTCCACGATGGGGCGGATCTCGATACTCCAGGTGTCGGCGGAAAATTGCGGGCGCTGATAGCCGAATTCGCTAGAGAGGCTGAGACCGACGGGCAAGTGCCATTTTTCAGGAGCACGCAGGCGCGGACGAATGTGGTCCCCAACCCACTGCCAGCCCTGACCGTTGCGCGCGGAGGTGAAAACGTAGAAACCAACCTCGAACCAGTCAGTGACGCCGCGGGTAATTTCGAGCGTTTCGTGAAAGGCGTGATTCGTGGGGTACAGGCCATTCTCGATTGACTTGGTGCCGTGAATCGTGAAGTTGCTGTGCAGCTCGACCATCGTGTGATGCGGTATGACGGTCTCGTAGGGATAAACCTGAATTTCGTAATTCTCCTGCGCAGTGGCGCGTGTGGGCCAAATAAGCGCCAACACGGCACCCAGTAGCGCACAGACGATCCAGACGGGCCGCATTAAATGGTCCTCCGACGTATCTTCCTCTCCTAAACTCCGCTGAGTTCTG
>JRHI01001209.1_pt1 | contig 22900 bp, 27 predicted proteins | sample 215371 | NCBI WGS metagenome assembly JRHI01 (sample SAMN02929681, study PRJNA255918) | sediment metagenome | biome: cave system; feature: Ice Cave; material: Sediment; isolation source: sediment from deep within a dark volcanic ice cave with no known source of... ...
GGCCTCACGTCCGAGGAGGCAGCTGCGTAATCCCGCACGGTCATTTAGTAGTTTCACGGATGGCGGCACGAAGGGGGGTGGCCGATATTAGTTTGCGGAGAGACCAGCAAGGCACAAAACTGAGTGGGCGACGGTTTTGGGCTTTGGGGTCTCTCTTTTTTGTTCCCTTCTCCTTTCAGTTCGAACTTCGCTCCGCGCTTGTAATGCGCTCGGGTTGCCGCAGCAGCTGGTTTATGCGAACAAGAGCAGTTCCTCGGACGTCGGCCTACGCACGAACTGGCAGCCAAGCACCCAGTGGTTAAGATCGGCAAAGCAGTAGACCACCTGTACGCGCAGCCACGGTGCGAAGACGGGTGCATCGCTGGGACGGACGTTGAGCAGCGTTCCGGCCGGCACCGCCTGTGCCGCACTCAGGCGCACGCCTCCTTCGGAATAGTTCAGCACCGTGGCGTCGAACGCCTCGCCCGGTTCCAACATGCGCTTCAGGAAAACCTGACGCTGCCGGCTCTCGTGACGTCGAAAAACTCGGCGTTCGTGCGATTCGAGCCAACCACGATCGGCAAACGCTGGTGCTGCCATGAGCGATCAACTACCTCGGGGAAGACGCCGGTGCCACGCCACATCCTTCCTATCGACAGGCCATGGCAGGTACGGAAGACAAACGGGCGCGGATGGAGGGGCAGTCGCTCCAATCGCAGTGCTTTGGTCGTCCGCGCGCTGCCTGACGATCCGCCCGGTTGCGTGAAACGGAGAAGCCCTGCCGGCTTTGCCTTCCGCACCGCGACTCTCTCCCGCAAAATGTCCTCCGCGTGCCGTACCTGCTGGAGTACCTCCTTGCCCTGCCGTGGTAACATTACTCCGGGACTGGGTGTCTCCTGTCCATGCGAGGTAGCACGGTGCCGCGTTTCTCTTCATTACTTCTGCTGTTCGCCGCCGTCGCATCCACTGGCTGCGCCACCTCGCGGTCCGCCGTCTCGTTGGCCCCACCTTGCTGCGGCGCCGGGGGCATCGTCTTCGTCGCCGACGGCGCCGGCAACACCGCCGGGCTCACCGAGGCGCTGCACGAGGTCGTCGTCGCTCAGCAGGCGCCGCTGTGCGTCGAGATGGTGGACTGGTCCTACGGCCCCTACCGCTTCCTGTCCGACCAGCTGGACTACGAGCACGCCCGCGAAGCCGGCTGCCGGTTGGCGGCGCGTATCACGGCCTATCGCCAAACCTGGCCGGACAGCAAGATTTACCTGGTTGCCCATAGCGCCGGCAGCGCCGTCGTCCTGAGCGCGGCGGAAAGCCTGCTGCCTGACAGCGTGGAACGAATCGTGCTGCTGGCCCCGGCCGTCTCCAGCGACTACGACCTTCGGCCCGCTTTGCGCAGCACCCACCAGGGTATCGACGTCTTTTGCAGCGAGCGCGACTGGGCAATCCTGGGGCTTGGCGTCGGCGTGGTTGGCACGACCGATCGCCGATGGGCACCTGCCGCCGGTCGGGTCGGTTTCCGCCGCACCCCTGTCACGCCGGAGGACGTGTCCCTGTACTCCAAGCTGCACGAACATCCGTGGCATCCCTGCGTCGAGTGGACCGGCAATCGCGGCGGCCACTTCGACACCTACCTGCGGCCGCGCTATCTCACGGCCTACATTTTGCCCCTTTTGCTGCGCGAAGCCCCGCGCGCACCCGTTGCCGGCCCCGCATACAATTGCCGTTGAGGCAGGAAACTCCGTCAGAGTATAATCAGAAAGGATAGTGGGATAACCCTTTCCCGTGAGCTCGCGCTGTGCCGGTGAGCTGGGGGCGATGTCATGGTAGCCGAGACCGTTGAGGGTCTGTGCCAGAAGGCTCGTGTGGCCATGGAGCAGCGGAACCCGGAACGGGCTCGCCAGCTGTACCTTCAGGCCCTGGGACTCAAATCTGATTCGCCCGATGTTCATTATGGGCTGGCGACCGTCTGCTTCCAGCTCAAGGACCTGCCGAGTGCCGCGTACCACTTCAAGGAAGTGACCCGCCTCGACCCTCTCCGGGCCGGCGCCTACATCAACCTCGGCGCGGTCTACAACCTGCTCGATCAGCTTGACGACGCCATTCCCGCCCTGCGCCGCGCCATCCAACTCGACTCGCATCGCGCCGAAGGATACTACAATCTCGGCCTCGTTTATCGGCGGAAGGGCCAGGTCGAGTTGGCGGTCCAGGCATACCGCGAGGCGATCCGCCACAACCAGCGCATGCCCGACGCCCACTATAACCTGGCGAATGTCTATCTGGAAAAGGAACAATACGGCCTGGCGTATAACCATTACAAGCAGGCAGTGGCACTGCGGCCGAACTGGGACAAGGCGACAGACGGCCTGGCCCTGGCGGAGGCCGCGCTCGCTGCTGCCGAGCAACCGGAACCGGATACAGAGCGGTCGGGCGTAGGCGCCGCTGCTTCGGCCACCGCGCCCGCCATCGATCCAGAACGGACCGTCAATCCGATGGTCCACGGCAACCTGCTCACGAATCTCCACAAGGCCACGATCGAATCCGAGAGCTACAACCGAAACTTCCTCAAGGTGCTCGAAGGCGAGATCGAACCGGCCATAAAAGAACTGTCCTCCTGCCTCCTCTACCCCGACACGTCCTTGACCGAACTGGACCAGTGCGTCCAGAGATTCGAGGCGGCCATCGCCACCATGCGGACAGCGCAGCGCACCTTGCAAGGGAGCATCGAGCGGATCCGCACCATGGGCGACAAACTCCTCGAAACCTGAGTCGGTTGCTGCTGTCAACTCTTTCCGCTCCGTTTACGCGGATTCTCCCGTCCCGTGAGCTATAGTTTGAGCGCCGGCGCTCCGTTGGTCCATGGGCGTCATCCCGTTCGGAACCTGGAGGAGGGTTTCCGCATGCGCGGACGGAAAAAGCTCGGAGAGATCCTGATCGATCTGCGGGTGCTCACGCCACAAGAGGTCGAGCGCGTCCTGGAATCACTGCGACGGCGCTTGCAGCGGCAGAAGTTCGGCCAGATGGCCCGCGACATGGGGCTCATCACCGAGGAAGAGATCCTCGGCGCCCTCGCCGTACAGATGGATCTGTTCCCCGGCATCCAGTCGATGAGTCTGAAGAAGGTTTTGCGGACCTTGCAAGAAGTCGAACAAGCGCCGATCGCGCAGGTGAGTTGATCGTTTCGTCGCGCCGCGCGTCGGCGCGCGATCTTCGCGCTCCGACGCGCGGCGCAACTCATTACTTCTTGCTCTCGTCGAACCAGGGCACGCCCACTCCCAGCGTGAACGAGCCGTGTCCGTTGCGCTCGTCCCACGAGAAAACTGCCTTCGTGAAGCCGAGTTGCACTTCCCACCGGCCGCGCGAGCCGCTCGGTTGCACGTCCACGTCGACGCAAGCGGCCGAGCGCAGCCCATCCAGGAAATCGCCCAGCGCCTGGTCGCTCTCCGTGTCGGGGAGCAGCACCGGCGGTGTCTCCTTCTCCGTGGTGGGCGGCTCCTGATCTTCCGTAGTACCGCCTTCCTCGACCGTGACCGTCAGCTTGCCTTCGTCCGCTTCACCAACCTGCTTCAGCACCGTCTCCATGGCGCCGACGACATTTGCATCGACGGCCGGCAACTCGGGCCGGCGCATCGGACAGACCGGCGTCGCGGCCGGACAGGACGATTTCGTTGGTTTCACGTACATGGCCTGCTGCATGGCGGCGATGCGCAGAGCAGCCTGGGCCATGGGGTTGTCTGGGTCCTCGGCCAGCCGTCCGGACGCGTAAGCCCGATGACAGGCGTCGAGCAACGCCACCGCCTTCTTCTCGACTGACGGAGCGGACGAAGGCAGGTGTCCGTGGAGGCGCCGCAGAGCGGCGAGTAAGTCGGCGATCTGTTCGTGGACGTCGGCCGTCTGGATGACGACGAGCGCGCGTGACACCGGGTAAAACTCGATCTTCGCGGGCCCGCCGTTGCTGGCCCAGCTTTCTGGATGGATCGTGTTCGTCAAACAATGGACGAGCGCGACCTGCGGTGCCTGTTCATCATTGACCCTGACCAAGAGATCCATCACCGGATACATTCGCATCTCGAGCCGCTGACTCGCCGGCTTCTCCGCGCTTTTCTCATCCGCTTCAACCCGTGCGGGCAGCTGCTCCAGACCCTCACTGGCCAGCTGGCTCCAGTGGCTGCCGGGGCAGAGCCGGCGGATGCTGTCGTAGCAGCCACGGGCATCGTCAAGGCGACCCTGGCGGCGATACGCTTCGGCCAGGCGATACACCTGGGCGGCGTGCTCCAGCTTGTTCAGGTTGTCGAGGACGTCGCAGGCGTTATCCGGCACGGTGGCCGACTTCTGCCCTTCCCCGCCCTGCAGACACGGGCACCGGGTGTCGCTCTTCCGGGTGGGCGGTTCCTGCTCCTCGCTGCCGGCGTTGTCCTTCCGTCCGACGACCTGGGCGGCCAGCATCTCCGCGCAGCGTTCATTGGCCAGCTGATCGTAATGGCTGCCGGGACAAAGACGGTGGACCAGGTCATAGAAGAAGCGGGCCGAGATGGCGTGTCCAGTGCGGCGGAAGAACTCTGCCTGCCGGAACGCTCGCCCTGCTTCCTGGAGCTTGTGCAGGTTGCCGAGAGCGTCGTCCACCTGCGGCGCATCCGAGCATGCGGTCGCCGGTTGTTTCATGTCCCTTTGCTGGCGGAGATAGGGGCAGGAGGGGCTGTCCGCCTGCACCACGCTGCCCCTCAGCCCGGCGTCGCTGTTCACGCCGACGCCAAAGAGCAGGCTGCCGGCGCGGCTCTCTGCCACAGTAACGGCGATGTCGTCGGCCCAATCGTTCATCGGCACCAGGACGAGTAGCGGGTTGGCGCTGAAGAGGAGGCAGCGCTGCATGTTGCGGACGGTGGCGCAGAGGTCGGCGTAAGCGTGGACGTCGTAATCCTCCGCGACGCTGGATGGGGCCAGGGCATCGTTGGCGCAGTCAACCTGCGGATTGTTGGGCAGATCGGGCGGCTTGGCGGCGGCGCTGGTCAGGCAGCACGTCGCGCTCAGCAGCACAGCCGCAAGCACGCCGGCGCTCGGCACACGAGCAAACATGGACAACCCCCTCAGTTCCGGAAGGATGGGGAACACCGGCACGCTGGCCGGCGGGACATTCGGACGCCGCTCCGGGCTGACGGGTAGGTGTTCCCCGCAGCGCGGGACGGAAGATAGCGATTTCCGCCCCCGTGACAACCGGAACATGGAGGATGGTGGATGGGGAGGATTGCGCATCCTGCGCAGGTCGCAGGGGGTTCAGGGAACCGGTTGTGTCTCGAAGAGGTCCGGGGGTAGCTTCGCCTCGGCGTTGGCCGGTGGAGCCATTCCGAGACCATGCGCCAGGATGACGGCGGTGGCCTGCGGGGTGACGCGGTCTTGCCGCACGCCCGGGTGGATGCCGGGACCATACACCAGCAGCGGCACGTGGGTGTCGTAAGGATTCAGGCTGCCGTGTGTCGTGCCGGTGAGTGTGTACCAGATGATCCAGTAGGGTTTCAGCACGATCATCAGGTCGCCGGCACGTTCCGATTGGAATGAGCGCCATACCCCCTGGCCGACGGAGTCGTCCGCAGCCACGCCTTGCAGCAGCTGGGTGCGCGTGTAAGCCGCCTGAATGCCGTCCTGCGTCACCAGCCAATCGGCCAAAGTCTGCTCCACGTCACTCTGAGCCAGCCGCCGTTGCCGCAGCAGAGCGCGGTTCAAATAGAGCCACGGCGGCGCGGTGGCCGCGAGCCAGTGGCCGCTGTTGGCATTGGCGCCGTACTTCTCATCGAGGAACGTTTCCACACGCGCGCTCAGCTGCTCGGGCGTGTATCGGCCGGCGTCCCGACCCTGGCTGCGCGACACCTCAGGCAGGGGACAGACGCCGTGGTCCGCCGTCAGGACAAGGAAGTAGCGACCCTTGCCGACCTTGGCGTCGAGGCGAGCGAGCAATTCCTGGACAATGCGGTCCGTTCGCAGGGTAACGTCGAGCACTTCCTGTGAATCGGGGCCCCACGAGTGGCCGATGGCGTCGTTGCAGGAGAAACTGAGGCAAAGAAGATCGGGAACGTCGTGATGACCGAGTTCCTCCGCGGTGAGGGCCTTGTCCGCCAGTTCCAGCAGTAGCTCGTTGCCGAACGGGGAATTGTAGAGGGCCTGATAGTAGTCCTTGCCGATCTCTTTCTTCCCGCCGGTCATGGGGTGCGGAAAGGTACGGCCCTGGCCAAAGCCCTTGCCCTCGCCTGCCACGTCGTCCGGACCACTGAAGTACACGTAATCGAGGTCGGGTCGCAAGCGCGTCCAGTCCTCGCCGAACCAGCGGTCGGCGAGCCGGCCGCGGTTGAACTCTTCCACCCACGGATGCAGTCGATCTCGGTAATAGGTAGACGTGACAAAGGTGCCGGTGCTGGTGTCGAACCAGTAACAGCCGTCGGGCTGATGGCCGCCGGGCAGGACCGCCGAGCGGTCCTTGAATGACAGCGATACGATGCGTGCCTTGCCGCCGGTCGCCGTCTTGAGGGCGTCGCCAAGGGTGGGAACCAGGAGCCGGTCGGGCGAAGAGCCGGCACCCCTCATCCTGCGACCGTCCTTGCCCGGCGGTGGCGGCGGCACGCGCTCATATCGGTCTGAGGCGACGCAGGAAACCGGGACGCCGGCCGCGCGGTCGTACCAGTCGTTGGCGATGATGCCGTGCGTCATGGGCGAGCAGCCAGTGTGGATCGAGGCATGACCGGCGGCGGTGACGGTGTCGGCGTAGGGATAATGGCAGTCCTGGAACCAGGCACCCTCGCGCTCCAGGCGGCGGAAGCCGTCCTCGCCAAAGAGGTCCTGCCAGCGCGTCAGATAATCGGCCCGCAGCTGGTCGAAGACGACGACGACCGCCAAGCGTGGGCCATCCGGGTCGGTATTGATGGATGGCGGCGGAGTGACGGTGCGCGTGCCGCAGGAGACGAGGAGAAAGCAGCTGAGTAGCAGCAGCAGGCGAAGCAGGCGGGACAGCATGAGCGGCGGGACTCCGAGGGGAGATAACCGGGTGGGGCAAGCATGCACTGAATCGTAACGGTGTGGTGTCAGGGGAGCAAGTTGAGATCGAACGAGACGGCCTTGTCCTGATGGGATGCGTGCAGTAGTGTTTTGGAAGCGGTTGATTCGTGGTCCGGTGATGGAACTGGCAGACATGCAGCGCTTAGAACGCTGTGCCTAACGGCGTGCGGGTTCGAATCCCGCCCGGGCCATTCTGACCTTACAAACCGCCAAGCCGCAAGCGGCTCAGCCCAGGATGCGGTCCCACTTCGCCTTGTGGTGCGCGATCTTCTGCGCCGCCGTCAACTTGCTGAAATCGACCGTGCCATTCCCATTGGTCTGCGCTTCGAGGGCTGGCTTCATCTTCTGCTCGGCTTGCCGGGGTGGCACGCTAATTGTGGTGCCGTTGCCGCCGTAGCTCATGACGTTCGTTTGCAGCTGCATGTCTTCTTCGAGCGAACGGTGCGGCCGAACGCCGAGTTGCTGCAAGACACCGTGATACGCACGCACCGCCTCTTCGGCACTGACCTCGCCGTCGGCGATGAATCGCAGAAAGCGGATGAACGCTAACTGGTTCTCCGCGTTGTTGATCTTTCGGCCGAACAGGGCCACGCGGGCGCCATATTTCCGCGCCTCGCTCAGCAGTTTGAAAGCGTCGTAGGTCGTGCCCGCTGAGCCGCCGAGGATGCCGACGACCAGATGCGGATCGTAACGGACCAGTTCCTCCATCGCCTTCGGACCGTGATAGACCATCTTCAGGAAGAGCGGCCGACCCTTCGACGTGACACCGCCGAGCGTCCGCACAATGGCATCGTTGATGAAATCGGGGACCTTGCTCGCGTCGAGTGCTTCGGGACGATTCGGATCGAACACTTCGAGGAAGTGGCGGAACCCCTTGCGCTCCGCCTCCAGGCGAAACTGCTTGTACTCTTCCAGCGCGGCCTGGTCGAGGATCGTATCGTTATTAAAGGTGATGCTGTACAGGCCGAGGTTGGGGCCCCGATGACGCTCCTCCGGCGTGCAGTCGAGGTGGCCGCACTGGATATGGTCGAGCGTGGCCGTGCGGAATGGCAGCGACGGATCGGTCGGGTAACGGCTGCCGCGGACGATGTGGATGTCGGTGGTGTCGTTGGCACGGGCGGCGGGCGTGACGTGGCTCCTGTCGAAGAGGCGGCGCTGGATGGTCAGGACTTCGCTGGTGCTGGCAGACATGAGCATGATGTCCACGAGTCCCTGCTCGACTATCTGCACGATGATGTCGCGGAACTCGGCCAGGGTGCGGTAGCGCAGTTCACCGCTGTGGGCCTCGGGGGAGCGTCCGGGCGCGCCGATGGCCAGCGCCATGTCGGCATCCTTGGCGTCGGCGAGGATGAAGTCCTTGCAGCCGTGCGGGTCGGCGTGAAGGCGGGCCAGTTTCCGCTCAAGAGTTTTCTCAACCATCCCAGCACCTTTCGGTCCCGTTATCTTACGCTGCGCGTCAGCCAGTCCAGCCCAAACGTCATACCGCCGACGACAAGAATGTACACGCACTGCGCCACGATGAACAGGAAGCCAAAATTCGGGATAAACAGCAGTCCGAAGCTGGCCAGGTAGACCACAGTGGCGATAATCTTGGTGAGCAGGTTGACGTCGCCGACCCACCAGCAGGCGATCAGGACAGCCAGGCCAAAGATAAGAACAAACATGGTGCCCCTTCTCCGGCCGAGAAAAACGGACCGTGTTACCGACTCCGCTGCCAGGCTGAACGCGGGATGGTCGCGCCGTTGCCGGGCCGCATGGCGTTGCCACTGGCAGCAGGTGCTGTTTTCGCCTCGCTGTTTCGCACGACGCCGATCCGGCCTTCAACCTGCGACAGGATCTCGCGTAACACCCGGGCCGAGTGCTGGATGCCAAGCCGCTCCTTCGACGTCAGCGCCAGTTCGATTTGCTCGCGGATACCCCCGCAGCCGACCACCGCTGGCACCGAGAGACAAACGTCGCTCACACCGTACAGGCCATGCTGCAAGCTGCTCACCGGCAGGATGCGCCGGCTGTCCAGAATCAGGCTCTCGACCACCTCGCGGATCGACAGACCGACGGCGAAGCCCGAGCCGCCCTTCAGTTTGATGAGCGTCGCTCCCGCCGTCTTCGTTTCCTCGAAGACTTCCTTTTGCACCGCCGGCCCGAAGCCCGGCCATTGCTCCAGCGGCAATCCGGCAATCGTGGCGCTCGACCAGATCGGCACCATGCTGTCGCCGTGCTCGCCGAGGATGAGGGCATGCACCTGCGTCGGCGGCACCTGCAAACGGCGCGCGAGGTAACTGCGGAAGCGGACCGTGTCGAGTTGCGTGCCAAGGCCGAGGACGCGCTGCCACGGCAGGCCGGCGCGGTGGACTGCGAGGTACGTCAGCACATCGACCGGGTTGCTCACGACGACGACATAGGTATTTTCCTTCAGGCCCGCCGCCTTGACCTGTTCGAGCAGACCGAGGAACAGATCGACGTTGCGGTTGATGAGATCGAGCCGGCTCTCGTCCGGCTTGCGGCGCAAACCGGCGGTGATGACGACGACATTGCTGGACGGAATGTCCTCCTCGAGGGTGCCGGCGGTGATGCGCTGGTCGGCAGTCAGGCTGGCGCCGTGGAGCAGGTCGGTCGCCTGGCCGAGAGCGACATCCTTGTTGGCGTCGAGGATGCAGATATGGCTGGCGATGCCGCCGCACTGCAACGCGAAGGCCGCCATGCTGCCGACCAGACCGCCGCCGCCGATGATACTAACTTTCATGAGAGATCCCTGTATTCTCAATGGTCGTGATGCGTTCCCTGAAGTCGGTCGGCGCCCCGTCGCGAAGTGGCCGTCGCGCCGTGCCGCTTCCTACGGGTTCGGCAGTGCGGGTGCTGCGCCGCCGGAGCGCGCTGAGACACAGGGCCACGGTCGTCAGGCTGGTGAGGCCCCAGACGCCCCAAATGGTGCAGACCTTGGCCGCGTGGTAGGGCGCATCATAGAGCCGGGCGAGCGCGAGGGCCGTACCCGCAACAGCCGTCCCTGCGGAGGCCACGGGCACTACGATGCCCACCGCCGCGGCCGCCCAGGCCCGGACGCGCTCGGACCGTGCGAATGCCAGGTCGGCGTCGGGGAGCGTCTGTCCCATCTCCAGCGCTTTCATCCGCTCCGTGTGCTGGAACTGCCGTTCCTGGAGTTCTGCCTCCTGTCTCAGCTTCCGCTTCTCGGTCTCGGCCTTGTTGCTAACCCAGACCAGGAGGGCGATACCGCCGAAAAAGCCGAATATGCCCAGGGCACCTGCGAACCCACCCAGAAAGATTTCCATCGCTCACCCTCCCTTTCTTACCCGCCCGCAGCGCAAGCAAGGGCTTCTCATTCCCCTTGCTTGCGCTGCGGGCTAGCAGATCACGTGCCGGATCCGGCCAGAGCCGCCATTACCTGCTCGGTGACGATCTTCACCAGCTTCTCCATGTCATTCGTTTCATGCGCATGGCCATTTGCGTTCGGCGCCGGCGCCGCCTCGTGACAGCGGCACGCCTCGGCAACCGAGGCCGGCTCGGTGTAGCCACGGCCAAAGGTGTTGTTGCCGCACAGGTCGCAGTTCTCGCCCCTGGAAAATCGGGCGTCGTCGTAGCCGAGCCGTTTCTTCAGATCGAGCAACTCCTTCGTCTGCCCCTGGGTGAAATAATTTACTTTGCCGATCTGTTTCGACAGAATGAGGATCTTGCAATAGGCGTCGATGATTTCGCTGTGCCAGTACGCCTTTTCGACGTCGGGACCAAACGTCACCGTGCCATGGTTGGCAAGGATGATCGTATTGCTTGCCTTGAGGTGCGGCACAATCGTCTCGGCGAACTTCTGCGTGCCGGGGGTTTCGTAGATCGCCGTCGGCACCTCGCCGAGAAACACTTCCACTTCCGGCAGCACGCACTTTGGGATCGGCTCACCGGCGACGGCGAAGGCAGTCGCGTGCGGCGGATGGCAGTGGACGACCGCATGGACGTCGGGCCGTTGCTTGTAGATGGCGAGGTGAAGCAGGATCTCGCTGGAGCGTTTGCGCGTGCCAGCGAGTTGCTTTCCCTCGTAGTTCACCTTGCAAATGTCCTCCGACTTCATGAAACCCTTGGACACCATGGTTGGCGTGCAGAGGACTTCACGGTCGTTGAGGCGGATGCTGATGTTGCCGTCGTTCGCCGCGGCGAAGCCCTTGGCGTACACCCGCCGGCCGATCTCGCAAATCTGTTCCTTGAGCTTGTGTTCGTTTATCATGGCTGTTTCACATTCACCTGGTCCAGGATACACGCAGAATACGCATCGACAGGCTTCTTCTCCGGGAAGAACGGCTGGGCCGCTTCACCGCCCTCGCTGAAGCCGATCCAGGCGCCGCAGCCGGCGCCCAGGTTGTCGTAGATCACCACGTCTTCCCCGTCGGGGCCCGTGCCCGCCTGCAGCGCCTTCAGGCTGAACGGCACGCCGAGGATCCAGCGCGCCCCAGTCATGCTGGGATGGACGCGCGACAGCGTCACGGTGCCGATCACTTCAGCGATGCGCATGACCGTCCAGCTCCTGCAAGGTACAAGCGACTCCCGGCGGACACTCCCGGCAGCCGGCTGTGCAGAGGATGCGGAGGATTTGCCGCACCTCGAAGAACGTCCGTCCCGGCATCTCCACGGCGAGGAGGTTCGCGGCCAGCGTCAAGGTCGCCTGGGCCGCTTGACCAACCGTCGTTACCGGCACGGCCCGCAGACCGGGCTGCTTGTTGGCAACGCAGCAGACCAGGCCCGGGTCATGGCAGAAAATGACACCGCCCTGACACTCGCCCACTGTCACACACTGCGCCAGGGCCCGCGCCCAGCAGCACGGCAGCGCCTCGCCCAACGGCGGCAATTCGCGGACCAGGATGCCGTCGCGTTCCAGCGCCTGCACGGCGCTCTTCACGAGCGGATACGGTCGTTCCTGGGCGAAACCCCAACTCAGTGCTTCCCTCGGCTGCTCTGCGCTCTCTTGCCGCGTGATGCGGATCGCGTGGTTGCGCAGGTGCTCCTCGGCCAACGGCGTGACAATGGTCCGGCGCGGCAGCACGACTTCGGCATGGCCGTTGAGCTGCCGGCGCACATCCTCGGCGGCCAACACCCGGCCGGACCAGCGCAGCACGTGGCCATCGTCGGTGGGAGCATCAGCAAGTCGGCCGTCGCTGTTCATCGATCGCACATTCCCAGCACCATCCAGCGCACCGGCGAATCCTTGATGCCGACCAGCTGCCGGGCGCCGGCGCCGTCGTTCGACAGGATCACCAGGTTGTCCGTGCCCGCGCCAAGTGTGTCGATGGCAAGGATCGGTTCGCCGTCTTCCTTGCCGTCCGCGGTCAGCGCCTGCACGACGACCAGCCGCCACCCCTTCAAGGAGGCGTGTTTGACCGTCGCAGTCGCATGACCGACGACACGACCGAGCTGCATGAAGATTCTCCGCCGCCAAGCCACAAGCGGCTTACACGGTCTACAGTACCCGCATGCTGCCCACCGTCGTCGAGCGCCGCTGCCGGGTAAACGTCAGCGGCGTCGTCACGCCCTCGCCGGTCGGTGTCGCAATGCTGAAGCTCAGATAGCCTTCGCCGCCGCTGCCCAGGCCGGCGGTGCTCGGACCGTTCTGCACGAACAGCGTGGTGTCCATCTCCCGGCCCATGCGCGTGATCGCCTCGACGTTTCGCGAATGCATGATGGCCGTGTGCTTGAAACCGTGCTCGTACTTCTTCGCCAGCGCAATCGCCGTGTCCACGTCCGGCACGCGCACGAATGGTATGAACGGCATCATCTGCTCGTGCTCGACGAACGGGTTCGCCTCCGTGGTTTCACCGAAGAGCAGTTCCGTCTCGGCCCGCACCTTGAAGCCGGCCCGCTCCGCCAGCAGCGCGGCATCCTGACCTATCAGGTCCTTGTTGACGACGAGCGGATGCTTCTCGTCCGGCCCCTTGACGAAGGCGACCTTCGTCAGCGCCTCGATCTGTTTCGCGTCCAGCCGTACTGCGTTGTACTGGGTCATGGCCTCCAGCAATTCGTCGAAGATGCCGGCGACGGCAAACACTTCCTTTTCGCCAATGCAAAGGAGGTTGTTGTCGTAGGCGCCGCCAATCACGATGGAGCGGGCGGCATTCTCCAGGTCGGCGGTTTCGTCCACGACAACCGGCGGATTCCCAGGCCCGGCGACGATGGCTCGCTTCGGGCTGCGCAACGCCGCCCGGCCGACGGCGGGACCGCCGGTCACGCAGAGCATCCGTATGTCCCGATGATCGAAAATCGCCTGCGCCGATTCCAGCGTCGGCGTCGAAAGGATGGTGAGCAGGTTGTCGATGCCGATGGCGTCGTGTATCGCCTGGTTGAAGAGACGCACCCCTTTACAGGCGATGCGCGCCCCCGAGGGATGCGGGTTGCAGACGAGTGCGTTGCCCGCGGCCAGCATGTTGATCGCGTTGCAGGCCAGGGTCGGCAGCGAGTGGGTTACCGGCGTGATGACGCCGATGACGCCGAAGGGGGCAAACTCCTGGAGCGTGATGCCGTTCTCGCCGCTGAACGCCTCGGTCCGCAGGAACTCAACACCGGGGATGCGGTCGGCAATGACCTTCAGCTTCTCGATCTTGTGCGCCAGCCGGCCAATCTTCGTTTCTTGCAGCTCCTCGCGGCCGAGTGTTTCGGCCTGTTCGGAACAGATGCGCCGGACGCAGGCGACGGCCTTGCGGCGGTCCTCGAGGCCGCGCTGCTCGAAGGCCCGCTGTGCCTCGACGGCGGCGGCGACGGCGCTGTTGACGTCCTCAAAAACGCCCCATTTGCGAGTCTGTCCGTTGCCGGTCAGAACGGCGCGTCCGCTGCGCAGACCGCTGAGGACTTCTTGAACGACGTTGCGAATCAGTTCGTCGGTGACTTGCATGATGCTTGTTCCTGCTGCCCGTTCTTCGCGGCCCTAGCTGGCGCTGCGGGCTAATCGGGCTCCCGGGCGGAGAAGATGGTCCTGTTTTCGACGTTGACCGTATCCACGATGCCAATGATGGTTGCGTCCACCGGCAGCTTTTCCGTCTCCGGCGTCAGGCGGGCGCTGGAGCCTTGCACGATGAGGACGAGTTCGCCCTGCCCGGCGCCGACGGTATCGACGACGACGAAGGTACGGCCGGTCGTCACCAGGCGGTCGCGCTGCGCCGGCTCGACGCGGAGCGGCTCCACGGTGAGCAGCTTGCGGCCGGTCATCGACGCGACCTTCTGCGTCGCCACCACGCTGCCCGTTACGCGTGCCAGGAACATGATCCGTTTACCCCGCCTTCTGTTGCCGCCGGGCAATGGTGTCCAGGATTTCCTGGTTGGTGGGGAAACGGTATTGCTGGAACTTGCTGAATACCGTTTCCCCGTCTATGACAACGTCGAACACGCCGCCGCTGCCCCGGACCAGATCGGGCTGGATGCCATGGGCCCCCTGGATCGCTGCCTCCAGACTGGAGGCGAAACGCTGGTAGCCTCAGGACGTGCAGTACTTGATGACGATTTTCATGAGCACACCTCGCTAAACCGCAAGCGGTGGGATTAATGGGTCATTTTCCAACAGCGCCCGCGCCTGCCGGGCGACGACGAGTTCCTCGTTGGTCGGCATCGTCCACAGCTGCACCCGGCTGCCGAGGGCGTCGATACGGGTCTCGCCGCGGGCCTGGGCGTTCGCCTTCGGATCGAGGGCAATGCCGAACCAGTCGAGGTTCGCACAAATAGCCGCCCGCAGGGTCGCCGAATTCTCGCCGATGCCGCCAGTGAAGACGACGGCGTCGGCGCCGCCCAGCTGTACCAGGTAGGCGCCGAGGTAGTGCCGAACCGCGGCAACGAGCACGTCCAGCGCCAGCTGCGCACGCGCCTCGCCCTGTGCTGCCGCCGCTTCGATGTCACGCACGTCCCGGCCGGCGCCGCTCAATCCTTCCAGACCGGAGCGGTTCGCCAGGTCGTCGAGCAATTGTTCCAGCGTCTTGCCGGTCGCCCGCATCAGCACCGGCAAGGCGAAAACGTCGAAATCGCCGACGCGGTTGTTGTGCGGCAGGCCGCTCTGCGGACTCATTCCAAGACTGTTGCCTACCGACCGGCCGGCCCGGATAGCGCACAGCGAACTGCTGCCGCCGAGGTGGCAGGAGATGATCCGCGCCTGGCTGTTCTTCAATAATGCTGTTGTCCACTCGCCAATGTAGCGATGGCTCGCCCCATGGAAGCCCCAGCGCTGGATGCCGTGCTGATCCGCCCATTCCAACGGAACGGCATACAGCCGGTGGGCCGGTGGAATCGTTTCGTGGAACCCTGTCTCGAAGACCGCGACCAGCGGGAGTTCCGGCAGTTCGCGGGCCAGCAGCCGCATCGCTCGGACGTAGGGCGGATTGTGGGCCGGCGCGACGTCGGCATACGCATCCATCGCCGCCAGCACCTGGTCGTCGACGCGCTGGACGCCGCTCATTCCCTGGGCGTGGACCGCCTTGAAGCCGATCGCCGCGAGTTCGCCGGGGCCCTTTAGACAGGCGAACCGTGGGTCGGACAGTTGTTGCAGGCAGAGCCGTACCGCGACCGCGTGGTCCGGTACGGCCAGGGTTGCCTCGTCTCGGATCGGGCCCGCCTGGACGAAGCAGCGGGCCTGATCCGAGCCGATGCGCTCCACGCCGCCGCGCGCCAGCACCTGCTCGTCCGTCATGTCAAACAGACGATACTTGAAGCTGGTGCTCCCGAGATTGGCGACGAGGATCTTCACGACGTTATTCCTTTCCCCCCGCTATCAGCGCCCGACTACTGCCACCATTAGATTGCTGATGAACGCGAGCACTATAGTGACGCCACCGATAATCGTCACAATCAGGGCGTTCTGCTTGGCTCGTGGGTCCTTGCAAACCACCAGACCCACGATTCCGAGGATTAATGCAATGCCGTTGCAGCAGAACCCGAAGAGGCAGAGAAGAACGATGTTCGTTTTGGCGAACAACCCGTCGAGGCCCGACAGGTGTTCCACGGGGGGCAGACCAGAATCGTCGCGAGACACGAGGCACCTCCTAACATCAGGAAAACACTCGATCGCGCTGGGTAGTCAACGTTCCCGAGACGGTAGACCCTGCCCCCACGGACACCGTTTCCCGTGTTTGCAGGCACGGGACTCATTTCGGGAACGCGCACCAGTCTGCCCGACAACAGGTCCTATTTCAAGAACGTTTCGAGGACCGCCTCTTCTGGACGGGGGATAACGTGGGCGCTGACCAGGTCGCCGTTGGCGCTGGCCGCCTGCGCGCCGGCGTCCACGGCGGCCCGCACCGAGCCGACGTCGCCGCGCACAAAGGTCGTCACGTAAGCGCCGCCGATCTGGACCTGGCCGGCCAGCGTCACGTTCGCCGCCTTGCACATCGCGTCCGTGGCGGCGATGGTGGCGATCAGACCCTTCGTCTCGATCAGGCCGAGGGCCTCGCCGTTGCCGTTGCGATTGCCGTTAGGAGATACCATGGAATCTATCCTCACAAAAGGGGTGTTTTATTGTAAAATTAGCCCACCGGAGCAGCCGCCTGTTTCTTGCCGGCGACCGGCAGGATGGCTCCCAGGTCCTCGTGCGGCCGGGGAATGACCTGCACGGCAACGACTTCGCCGACACGTCCCGCGGCGGCGGCGCCGGCGTCGATGGCCGCTTTCACCGCGGCCACGTCGCCGATCACCAGGGCCGTCACCAGGCCGCTGCCGATCTTCTGCCAGCCAATCAGCGTCACATTCGCCGACTTGAGCATGGCGTCGCTCGCTTCGATCAACGCCGTCAGACCCTTGGTTTCGATCATGCCAAGGGCTTCCATGTGGTTAGTCGCCATGGTGCGTACGCTCCAGAGAAAAAGAAATCGGAATGGTTACTGGAACAATTCCACGTGTGTCGCATGCGGCAAATCGCAGGCGTTGCCCTCATCCGTGTCAAGGTGTACCTCCAGCTTCGCGCTGGGGGTCAGGCGGCAGAGCAGGTCCTCGAACACCGTCGAGCAGCTGCTCTTGATCCGCAGGTGGAGCCGGTCGCCGTCCTTGACGCCGTAATGGGCGGCGTCGGCCGGCCCCATGTGGACGTGGCGCTCGTGGCGGATGACGCCGCGCGCCAGTTCGATCATGCCGGCCGGGCCAAGCAGCCAGCAGCCGGGCGAGTCGCGATGGTCGCCGCTCTTCCGCACCGGCACGTCCAGGCCAAGCGAGATGGCATCCGTGAACGCCAGTTCCACCTGGCTATGATCGCGGCATGGCCCGAGTATGCGCAGGTTCGGGATCATGCGGTGGCGTGGGCCGATGATAGTCACCGACTCCGCCGCCGCGAAGAAACCGTCCTGGTAGAGTCCCTTGTGCGGCGTCAGCTGGTGCCCCTTGCCGAAGAGGCGTTCCAGGTCCTCCTGCGTGACGTGGCAGTGCCGCGCCGAGATGTTCACGACGAGGCGCGGCGGCGCGGCGACCTTGCCGTTCGTGGCAGCGTGGCCGTTGCCTTGCAGCTGCTGTGTCAGCGCCTGGCGCACCAGGCGTTCGACCAGGGACCGATCGATGGTTGCTTGCATGCTCATGGATGAAACCCCTCCGCGCCGTTGCCGTCCCATTCACCGGCCACGAGGAGGCGCGGACCCGCGCCATCCAGCAGACGGCGTTGCTCGAGGGTGATGCCCGCATCGACGATGAGCGTGTCCACCGCCGAGAGCTCACACAGGAAGGCCAGGGCCTGCCGGCCCACCTTCGTATGATCGGCGACCACCACCACCTCGTCGGCGCAGCGCAGCATGCCGCGTTCCGTCTCGACGAGGAGGAGATTGCTGTTGAACAACCCCGCCGCGGTGATGCCGCCGACGCTGAGAATGGTTTGCTGGACGTGAACGTCGTCCATCATGCGGACCGTTAGCGGGCCGAGGGCCACGCCGGTCTTCGGATAGACGTAACCGCCAAGCATCACCAGGTCGGTCTCGCGGCTGCTGGCGAACAGGTTGGCGATCGGCAGACTGTTCGTGACGATTTGCAACGGCCGGCCGACGAGTAGCCGGGCCACCTCCAGCGTCGTGGTGCCGCCGTCGAGCAGGACGGCGTCGCCAGCGCGGATGCGCGCCGCCGCTACCCGGGCGATGGCCACCTTCTCCTGTTGCTGACGGGCCGTCCGCTCTTCCAGCGCCGGCAATACCGCGGCGTCGCCGAGGTAGATGGCGCCGCCATGCGTCCGCTTGACTGAGCCTTGCTGATGCCAGAAGTCGAGGTCGCGGCGGATGGTCGATTCCGAGACCCGGATCGTCCGCGCCAGGTCCTTGAGACCAACAAAGCCCTGTCGGCTGATCAGATCGAGCACCCGTTGACGACGTTCTTCCACCAGCACGGACAGATCCTGTGAAGTATCAGTCAGAAGAATGCGAATTCTCGGTAGCTCTTGACCATTTTGAGGCAGGTTGTGCAGACTGTCAAGCACAAACTTGCAGAAAATCTCAAATAATTCCACCAGGTCGCCCAGTCAATGAACCTCTTGCGGGCTGGGGGTGCTGCTGTACGAGCTGCTGACGGGCACGACGCCGTTCGACAAGGAGCGGTTCAAGGAAGCCGGCTACGACGAGATGCGCCGGATCTTCCGCGAGGAGGAACCGTCCAAGCCGAACACGCGCATCAGCACCCTGGGCCAGGCGGCGGCCAACCGGGACTGCGAAAGGGCCGTTGCTCCAAATACCAAAATGTGATTGAACGCCGTGTCCGCCAATGGGTGTGAATAATCCGGGCTAGCGGGCCTTCACCGAGATAAGTGCCTTTTCGGGGGGGAGAGCCCGTGCGCGTTCTCCGGGATGGCGGCGGAACCAGGCGGCGACCAGCAATACGGCATCGACCTCGTCGAGTGCCAGCAGTCTGCCACGGGCGCGATCTGCCTCGTAGATCGCCTCTACGGCGGCCGCTGCGTGCCGCGTTAGGTCCTCGTCGTGGGGTGCAGGCACCGCCCCGGCCACCCAGCCATGATTGAGCAGATACCAGAAAACCTGTCCGTTCTGTCCCGCCACCGGATAGATGAACGTGTGCTGTTCGCGCGCTTGACGCAGCCGGGTCAGGCGCTCGCGCAGCCAGCGCAGCACCTCCAGCCGGTCGCGCAGCACCATCGCACGCTCGAACTGCAAGGCCTGCGCCGCCGCGGCCATGCCGCGCTCGAGCTGTGACAGAGGAGTGTCATCGGTGCCGTCGAGAAACGCCCGGGCGGCGCGGACCTGCTCCTGGTACGCCGTGCGCGTGCAAGCAGCAGCGCAGGGGCCGAGGCAGGTGCCGATCTCCAGACGGAGGCAGCCGGGCGCGCGGACCATCGGAAACAGCTCGTTCTCGCCGGCAAAGATCATTTCCTGCGACTGGTTACAGTCACGCAGGCGGAAACAGTCGTTGAGCCAGCGCACCGCTTCGCTGGCGCGGCGGCCTGCCGGCACCGGGCCGAAACAGGCGAAGGCCGTGCCCGGCGGCTTCGCGGCCAGAAAGAAGTACGGCGCCGGCCGGCGGCCGAGGCAGAGGTAGGTGCGGCGGCGCCGTTCCGGCCGGCCCTGGACGTTGCAGCGCGGCTGCCAGCGGCGGATCAGCTCCAACTCGCGCAGCAGGGCCGCGAACTCGTTCGGCTGCACTTCCCAGACGATGCGGCGCGTCTGCCCGAGGATGCGGCCCGCCTTCACCTCGCGGCTGCGCGGCCGGAAGTAGGTGAGCAGACGGGCGCGCAGCGATTTCGCCTTGCCCACGTAGATGAGTCTGCCGTTGACGTCGATCATGCCGTAGACGCCGGGACTGCGGGGGCAGCCTTCCCGGACGCGCTGGCGCAGGATGGAGGCGCGGCTGCCGTGTACCTGGATCAGCGGCAAAGGTATGGACACGAGGCGGTCGGGGCCGAAGCCGGTGAATCTCGGGCCGGAGAAAAGACCGTCCATGGATTCCTTCCACTTTGTAAGCTGCTTGCGATCTAACGGTCGCGGCGCTGTAACTGGCCCAGCGCCGTGTTGGCGATGATGATGACTCCGATCAGGATGTACTTGACCTCGACCGGCACGCTGAAGGCGCTGACGCCGTTCTCGAGAATGCCCAGGATGAGCACGCCGAGGAGCGTACCCAGGACGGTCCCTTGCCCGCCATTGAGGTTGGCACCGCCAATGACCACCGCGGCGATGACGGTCAGTTCCAGACCCAGGTTGCCCCCGGGGTCGCCGCTGCCGACGTGGGCGAAGCTGAGCACGCCCGCCCAGCCGGTCAGCAGTCCGGCCAACGTGTAGATCGCCACCTTGTTCCGCCCAATCGGGACGCCGCACAGTCGCGCCGTTGCCTCGTTCGAGCCGATCGCGTAACAGTACCGTCCCAGCACTGTGAAATGCAGCAGCGCGGCCACGCCGAGCGCCAGCAGCGCCAGGCTCCAGAAGCCAGGATAGAAATATGGGAAGGGCTGGAGGAAGGCTGGCAGAAAACTCCACCCCGACCAGGACATCGGGGGCGGCGCAACGGTGCCCAGTGCCTGGACCCATTCGGGACTGTGGCCTCCCGGAAAGCTGATCGGCCGGCGGTCGGAAAGCCAGAAAGCCAGGCCGCGTGCAATACTGAACATGCCGAGGGTGGCGACGAACGACGGCAGCCGGAGCAGAGTGATGATGGAGCCATTGACGAACCCGGACAATCCTCCCGTGGCGATGCCCGCCAACCCGGCTGCCAAACTCGCCAGCAGTACCGACTGCGTCCCGGCCCACTGCCACTTCAGGTCACTGAGAAGAGGCATGCCGGCCGGCCCCGCATAAACGAAGCGATAGACCCACATCGTTACGACGGTCACCAGAGCGACGACCGAGCCCACCGACAGATCGATGCCCCCGCTGATGATGATGAGCAGCATGCCCAGCGCCACCACCGCGGCGATGGTATTGTCGTGGACCAGCACCTGGGCGTTGCCGAGGCTCACAAACGTGGCCAGGCCGCCGCGCAGGCCGACCAGGATGATGAAAACCCCCAGCACCACGATGAGGCCGAATAGGGGACCGGACAGCGTCGGCAGACGGAAGAAGGAGCGCTGCGTCTCGAACGGTTTCGCTGTCGCCATCACTGCACCTGCGGGTCTCCGATCGCTCCCAGCCGGCCGTCCTGTCGAACGGATAGACGCTGCGTATTGTACGACGACTTCGGCGCCCGTGAAAGCAGGGAGAGCGCTGGCAGCGAATTCGGGGCGCTGCGGGCTATTGTCGACTCATTTGGTATGCCATTTGCACCACTTTTTCGTCCAAGCAGCCTCTGTCTTTAGCGACCTCTGTCTTCAGCGAGGCCGAGCATTGATCCCCAGCGGTTGGACCAGAGTGCTTTCTGTTTCCCTGTTGCCACTCTTGCAGTACAGGAGACGATTTATGTCGCAGGTCAGCTTCCAGTCTCAGGCCCCCCGTAGGGGTGACGACGCCCTGACGCTGTCTCTCGAGCGGCTGCACCAGGCCCTGGCGGCGGACGTTCCGGCACACGAGCGGGAATGGGCGGTAACAGTGGAAGACGCCCTGGCTCGTCTCGAAAAAGCACTGCGGCAACACATGGCCGTCGCCGAGGCGCCGGACGGACTCTTTGCCGAGGTGGATGACACACGACCCACGCTGGCCCGGCAGACGGACGAATTGTGCAGCCACCACGGCGATCTCCTGAAACAGCTCCTTGGTCTGCGCGAACAAGTGCAAGAGGCAGCCGAAGCCTTTGCGCCCGCCCACGAGCTCTCTGCCGGGACAAACGCCGCTGGCGTCCCGGACTTTGGCGCGCTCCGCCAGCAGGGAGAACAGCTTCTGGCCGGCCTGCAACAAACCAAGGACGCCGAGACACGATTGATCCTGGAGAGCGTCAACACCGACATCGGCGAGGGCGATTGAAGCATCGACCAGAAAGATTAGCGCGGGAAAGGTGGTGAGGGCGTGCAGGACCTGCAAATCTCTTCGGACGTCACCGTTGTGAAACCGACCGACGTGGTAACGGTGCAGCTTGCGGCGGCTCACCCGCAGCTGACCGTACGTAGTTTCGGTCTGACCGATCCCGGCAAGGTCCGCGACACCAACCAGGACCAGTTCCTGATTGCCGCGCTGCTCAAGGGCTTGCGGGTCGAGCACACGAGCCTGCCGCAGGCGAAGGACCAGCACAGCAGCGACCAGAGCTACCTCTTCGTGGTGGCCGACGGCATTGGTGGTGCTCCAGGGGGGGAACAGGCCAGCGCCCTGGCGATTGGCTCGGTGGAGACCTTCATCCTGGAAACCTTCAAGTGGTTCGCGCAATGCAAAGGCAAGGAGCAGGACCAGGTGCTGGCCGACTTTCAGAACGCCCTGGGCCATGCGAACGCTCGCGTCCTGGCCGAGGGCGTGGAGCGCCCTGAATTGCGCGGCATGGGTACCACACTGACCCTGGCCTACAGCCTGAACGACGAGCTATTCGTGGCCCACGTCGGCGACAGCCGTTGCTACCTGTGCCGGCACGGGTCCCTCCACCGCCTGACCCGCGACCATACCTTGGTGGAAGAAATGGTTCGCCGCGGCGCCCTGGATGCCGAGGAGGCCTCTCGGCATCGCTGGCGCCACGTCATCACCAACGCCGTGGGAGCGGATTCTTCCGAGGTCACGGTCGAGGTCCACAAGGTTCACCTGGAGGATGGTGACTGCGTGCTGCTCTGCTCGGACGGACTGACGGAAATGGTCCCCGAGGAAGAAATCGACCGGATCTTGCAAGCAGAAGTCGAACCCGAGGCGGCTTGCCGGCGGCTCGTGAGGCAGGCCAACGAGGCAGGGGGCAAGGACAACATCACGGTAGTGGTCGTCCATTTCCGCGCCCCGAAGGAGTCGGCGCCAACAGGCTAAACCCGAGCAGCCGTGGCAACAAGGAACTTTTTGGCGAGCGGCCGGTGTCAACCGGCTGGTTAACACCGACTGGTTAACGC
>JRHI01001210.1_pt1 | contig 22892 bp, 28 predicted proteins | sample 215371 | NCBI WGS metagenome assembly JRHI01 (sample SAMN02929681, study PRJNA255918) | sediment metagenome | biome: cave system; feature: Ice Cave; material: Sediment; isolation source: sediment from deep within a dark volcanic ice cave with no known source of... ...
GGCCAAATAACTCTGCCCAGGTGGGGCCAGTCGACGATGCCGTTCCTAGCCGCTCAGCGAGGTGGTGTCGTAGACGAGCAGGTCGGAGACGTCCGGCGCCATCCCGGTCGAGACCTGGGTGTCGAGGTCCCACTCCGGTGAGCCGGCGAGGTCGGTGGAGGGCGCGCCCACCGGCACCGTGGTCCAGCGCACCCGGGGCAGACCGTGGCGGGTCTCGAAGAGGGCGAGGTCGCTGCGGGCGTGGCTCACGTCGCCGGCGGCGAGCACGGCGACGGTCTGGCCGGCGCCGCGCACCGCCGGGGGCGCGTCGTAGAAGCGCCAGAGGTCGGCCGGCCCGTAGTGGGAGAGGTGCAGCGAGGGCGGCGGCGGCAGCACCCCGTCGGGGATGGGTGGCGGATCGGCGGGCCGGCGCAGGGTGGGCTCGAGGCGGCCGAGGTCGCCGACGCCGAGCACCGCCCGCACCCGGCCGGCGAGGCTGTCGGGCAGCCGGGCGTCGCCATCCGGCGCGACGTAGTCGAGGCCGCGGGCCTGGTAGGCGTGGAGCCGCATTCCGAGGGCCCGCTCGACCACCGGGCTGGGCGCGCTCAGCCGCACCAGGGTGCGGGCGGCGGAGACCGACGTCACCCGGAGCCCGCTCCGCCGCGCCCAGTCCGAGACCGCCGCCACCGCGGCCGGCTCGGCGCCGAAGCGGGCCGCGAACTCGCCGGCCGCGAGGAACCGGTGGTAGGCCGGGTCGCCGCGGCGGTGGAGCGCGGCGGCAAGGGCTCGGGCCCCGGCGGGGTCGCGCAGGGGCAGGACCACCGTGATGTCCAGGGTGCGAGGGGCGATCGTGCCCCGGTCGACGGCGCCGGCGACGCGCAGCTGCTGGAGACCGGGCACCACCGGCGCGGCCGGCGGCGCCGCCGCCCGGGCGGCGGGAGCAGCGGCGGTGAGCACCAGCGCGGCGGCGAGCCCGCGCAGGACGAGGCGGCCTGGACGCACGGAGGTCCTCTGGTTGCGGGGGGTGTCGCGACATCATCGTCCGCCCTCGGCGGGGTGTCCACCGCGAACCGGCGAAACCCCCGCGCTCGACCCCTCGCGCGCACGGTCCGGGTGAGCGACACTGTTGGGACCGTGAGATCCGGCGCTCCTCCCCCCGGTGCCACCAGGCCGCAGCGACCCCTGCGCCGCTATCGGGAGAGCGTCTGCTTCCTGGTCGCCCTCGGCCTCTACCTGGTGGCGTGGTCGGCGGTCCGTGGCGGCTACGCCGCCTCCCCCCACGGCTACCGGCTGCTGGGCGGGCTCGGGTTCGCCGAGGCGGTGTCGCTGGCGCTGCTCTTCTGGCTGCAGCAGACCCGGCTGGTCCGCACCCCCATCCCCTGGATCTCGATCGCCTGGAGGACGCTGCCGGTGTGGGCGGCGATCGAGGTGATCATCGGCGTCGCCCTGGCCCACGCCCAGGGCTGACCGCAGGGGGAAGACTCACGATCCAGGTGCTGATGGCCTGGGGGAGCCCGCCTCCGTTCGGCGCGTGAGCGCAGAGAGGTTGGTCAGGGATATGCTCCGCGCCAGCCACCACCGCAGCCGAGGGACAGGATCATGGACCGCGAACTCCTCGAGCGCGAGCTCAGCGGCGTGCTCGCCGGCCGGCGCCTGCTCGACCACCCCTTCTACCGCCGCTGGGAGCGGGGTGAGCTCGAGGCCGCCGAGCTGGCCGCCTACGCCGCCCAGTACCGCCACCTCGAGGCCGCGCTGCCCGAGCTGCTCGGCGGCGTCGCCGCGGGCATGGATGCCGGCCCCGGTCGCGACGCGGTGCTGCAGACCCTCGCCGACGAGGTCGGCCCGCCCAGCCACCTCGAGCTCTTCGACGGCTTCGCCGCCGCCGTCGGCGCCGCTCCCGCGCCGCCCGCCCCGGCCACCGCCGCGCTCCTCGCGCTGCAGCGGCGGCAGGTCGCGGAGGGTGCCGCGACCGGTCTCGCCGCCCTCCTCGCCTACGAGCTGCAGGTGCCCGAGGTGGCCGCGTCGAAGGCGGAGGGCCTGCGCGCCCACCACGGCCTCGGCGCCGAGGACACCCGCTTCTGGGACCTCCACGCCGGCCTCGACGTCGAGCACGCCGTCTGGTCGCTCGACGCCCTCGCCTCGCTCGACGCCGACCCGGCCCGGGTGGTCGACTCCGCCCGCCAGGCCGCCGCCGGCTGGTGGGCGTTCCTCGACGAGCGCGAGGCGGTCGCCACGCGAGGCTGACGCAGACCGTCCTCAGTGGACGGGGCGGCGACGGCGCAGCACCTGCTGCTGGTGGGCCAGCTCCTCGGTGAGGCGCTCGACCGCGGCGATCGCCTCGTCGAGGAGGCGGCGCACCGAGGGCTCGGCCTCGGCGGCGCTCGCGGTCAGGCGGTCGAGGCGGCGCAGCGTCGAGCGGGCCTCGCGCATCAGCATGTCGGTGCGGCGGACGGCGACGAGGAGATCGGCGGGATCGGTGGGGGTCATCGTGGTTCCAGGGCCGCACGGATCGCGGCGCCGATCTCGTCGAGGGTGGTGGAGGCCTCGTCGACGGCCCCGGCCCAGCGCAGGAAGCCGTGCACCATGCCGGCGCGGCGGCGGCAGGCGACGGGCACGCCGGCGGCGCGCAGCCGGTCCGCGTAGGCCTCGCCCTCGTCACGCAGCGGGTCGTACTCGGCGGTGAGCACCAGCGCCGGCGGCAGGCCTCCCAGGTCGGCGGCGCGCAGCGGCGAGGCGTCGGGGTCGAGTGCGTCGGCGCCGGCCAGGTACTGCTCCCAGTACCAGCGCATGCCGGCGCGGGTGAGGTAGTGGCCCTCCCCGTTCTCGGCGTACGACGGGGTGTCCATGGCGGCGTCGGTGATCGGGTACACGAGCACCTGGAGGGCGAGCGGCGGGGTGCCGCCGGCGTCGCGGTCGCGGCGGGCGACGACGGTGGCGAGGTTCGCTCCGGCGCTGTCGCCTGCGATCGCGAGGCGGGCCGGGTCGACTCCGATCGCGGCGGCGTGGGTGCGGCTCCAGGCGAGCGCGGCGAGGGCGTCCTCGAGCCCGGCGGGGAAGGGGTGCTCCGGGGCGAGCCGGTAGTCGGCGGCGATCACCGCGGCGCCGCTGCGGTTGGCGAGCGCCCGGCAGACGCGGTCGTGGGTTTCGAGATCACCGGTCACCCAGCCGCCGCCGTGGAGGTACAGCACCCCGCCGAGGGCCTGCCCGGCGGGAATGCCGAGCGGGCGGTGGATGCGCAGCCGCACCCCGCCGGCGGGGGAGGGGGCGGCGGTGATGTCGACGGTGCCGGACACCGGCTCGACCTTCCCGCCCAGGGCCTCCGTGGAGGCGCGCTGCGCGGCTCGCGCCCCGGCCACGGTCATGGTCTCGAGCGGCGGGCCGCCGGCGCGGCGCATCGAGTCGAGGAGAGCGCTCACCTGGGGGTGGAGCGGCATGGTCGCCTGAGGATAGGCGATGCGCTCAGCCCGCCGGAGGCGCCGCCGGGCCGGCCTCCTGCCCCGGCTCCGGCGGCGGGCCGGCGTGGTCGAGCACGGCGAGCTGCAGCAGCGGCGGGAGCCGGTCGAAGACCTCCTGGGGCAGCCGGGCGGTGCGGCGGCGGCGCCCCGGCGTCCAGCCGCGGCGGGCCTGGCCGGGTGCCAGCGCCACACTGGCCCGCGCCGGCGGCGTCGCCGGAGCGCGACGGGGGCGGAGCAGGATGAAGAGCAGGACGGCCCCGCTCCCCACCGCGGCGAGCAGACCCGCGGTGGCGGCGAGCAGCAGCGCGGCGGCGTCGCCGGCGGTGCTCTTCGGCTCGGGGGGCACGTAGGCGGTGGGACCCACGGGGCCGGCGCCGGGCAGGCCGAGCAGGAAGCCCTCCTCGACCGCGTTGCGGGCCCGCAGCCGGCGGCGGCCCGCCGCGGAGGCGTCGCCGGGGGTGGGGTACGGGGTCGGCGACGCGGTGGGGCGGGGGGTGGCCGCCGCCGGGCGTCGCGGCGCCGGCGCCGCGACCGCCGCCGCGGGGGGAGTGGCGGCCCGGGCACCGGGCGACGGGACCGCGCGGGCGGTGGGCGCGGTGACCGCCGCCGCGGGGTCGACGGCGGTCAGCGCCGCGCCGAGCGCGAGCAGCCCCGCGACCATCCGCCACCGATCCAGCATGGCCGGTCCCGCCCCCGCCTACCCGGAGGCCCGGTGGCGCAGGTCGTGGACCAGCAGGATCGCCGCCGCCACCGCGATGACGGTGCCCACCCCCACCTCCTGCGCCAGCTCGGAGTGGCTGATCCGCCCCTCGAAGGCCGGCCCCACCGCGATCCACACGCCGAGGATCAGCACCGCCAGCGTGAGCACCGCGCGTCGGCGCATCGATCACCACCTCCCTCTGCCGGACCCTGCCGGACGGTGTCCGTGTCCGTGACAGAACCATTGTACGGTGCCTTCGTCGCAGCGCCCGCCCGCACATCGCGCCAGGCTCGACCGGAACTCCGGTCTGCGTCCCGACACCGAGCCTCAGCACCGCCGTCACCCGCCCGTGACCGGCGCGGCCGAACCGGGCCGCATGCTGACCCGGCGCCACCCACCGGTCGAGGGTCCATGGACGACACCGTCAGCAGCCTGACCATGCCCGCCGCCGTCCCCGACGCCGGCGGATCGACACGCGGCCGCCGCCGCCGTGGGCTCCGCGTCGCCCTCGGGGCGCTCGCCGCCCTGGTCATCGTCGGCGTGCCCGCGGGTGCCGCGCTGTACACGGGTCTGGCCCGCGGCACCGGCGACGTGGTCGACCGCATGGTCCCGAACGACGCCGACGTCTACGCCACCCTCTACCTCGACCCCACGCTCTCGCAGAAGCGGAACATCCAGGGCCTGCTCGGCCACTTCCCGGCGCTGAAGACCCAGAACGACCTCCAGTCGAAGATCGACCAGGGGATGGACATGGCGCTGAAGCCCGAGGGGCTCTCCTTCAAGACCGACGTGCGCCCCTGGCTCGGCACCCAGGTGGCGATGGCGCTGCGCCTCGGCGACGGCGTCCCGACGGCGGTGATCATCGCCGCGAAGGACGACGCCCGCGCCACCGCGACCCTGGCCCGCATCCGCACCACCGACAGCGGCCGCAAGGACGGCTGGAGCGAGCGGCGGCACGGCGGGGTCACCGTCTCGGTGGGGACGCCCGCCGCCGGCGGCGACGGCACACCGATCGCCTACGCGTACGTCGACCACACCGCGGTGCTGGGCAACTCGGTGTCAATGATCGAGGCGGTGATCGACACCGACCAGGGCAGGCGGCCGCCGCTGCGCAGCTCGACGGCCTACACCGCGACGATGCAGCGCCTCCCCGCCGACCGCGTCGCCCTCGCCTACGCCAGCGGCCCCGGGGTCGCCGGGGCGATGCGCCGGGCGCTGAGCGACGGCGGCCTGCTCGAGCCCGGCCTGCTCAAGGCCTTCGACCAGGGCGCCGGAGTGTTCCGCAGCGCCGGGCTGACGGTCACCGCCCAGCAGGACGGTCTCGCCGCCGACGTCGCGGTGGTCACCGACACCTCGAAGCTGACCGCCGCGCAGCGCAGCGCGCTGCAGGCCTCCACCACCCCGAACCGGGCCCTGGACTGGATCCCCCCCGACGCCGCCGGCCTCCTCGCCGTCGGCGGGCTGCACGACAGCCTCCAGTCGCTCCTCCAGGGGGTGACCACCGGCGCCGGGGCCACCGGCCTCGACCTCAGCGGGCCGCTCCACAGCCTGGGGCTGAGCGACCCTCACGGCGTCCTCTCCCACCTCACCGGCGACCTCGCCCTCGAGATCCGGACCGGGGGCGCCTCGGTGATCCCCGGCGGCGCCCTCCTGGTGGGCACCGACGACGCCGCGGCGGTGCGCTCCTTCCTCGACCGGTTGATCGGCGGCTTCGCGGCCCTCGCCCCGACCCACACCGAGACCTACCGGGGCGCGGTCATCACCTCCCTGGCCATCCCCGGCCTCGCCGGCGCCGGGTTCGATCCCGCCTACGCGGTCACCGACGGCATGGCGGTGCTCGGCAGCGGCCCGGACGAGGTGCGCGCCGTCCTCGACGCCCATGCCTCGGGCGCCCGGATCACCTCCACCCCGAGGTTCACCGCCGGGGGTGGCTGGTCGGCCGCCGACCCGGTGCTCTACCTCGACCTCGACCGCATCCGAGCGGCGGTGGTCACGGCACTCCCCGAGCAACTGAAGCGCAGCTACGACACCGACCTGCGCCCCGACCTCGAGCACCTCCACGGGCTGCGCATCACCGCCCGGGGCACCGCCGACCGGGTCACCGAACGCATCTTCCTGACCGCCGGCTGACCTCCCCGGCGCTCCGCGCTTGCCCCATCGGCGGATCGGGCGTACTGTCGATCTTTACTCACCGTGTGGAGGGGCAGAGATGCATGTCCGCCATGCCATGTCGACTGCGGTCCTGGTCGTGGGTCCCCACCACACCCTGGTGGACGCGGCCAGGGTGATGCTGCAGCGACGGGTGGGCGCCGCCATCGTCGTCGACGGCGACCTGGCGGGGCCGGGGATCCTCACCGAGCGCGACGTGATGCGCGCCGTCGCCGCGGGCGCCGACTGCGCGACCACCCTGGTCAGCGAGTACATGACCTACGACGCGCGCACCGCCAGCGCCGCCTGGGATCTCGACACCGCGGCGACGGAGATGTGCAAGGGCAACTTCCGCCACCTCATCGTCGTCGATGGCGACGAGATGGTCGGCGTGGTCTCGATGCGCGACATCGTCGGTGCCCGGGTGCGGGAGGCCGCCGGGGTCTGACATCCTTGGAGCCATGGACGGGTTCCCGCGGTTCACCGGTCTCTGGATCCTCACCAGCCTCACCCTGGTGATCGCCGTGTTCGGCATGGTGGTCCAGCTCCAGAGCGGCCAGCACACCGGCGCCGTGCTCTTCGCGATCTGGGTGGTGGTGATGGGTGGCGGGGTGGTCTCCGTCGCCCTGCTGCGCCGCCGCCTGCGCTGAGGGGCTGAGAGGCCCGCCGGGAGGGTGAACGGCTGCGGCCGCACGTCCCCGCCGCTGTCGAGCTGGGTCACCGCGTGGACCGCCCGGGTCGTGCCATCAGGGTCTCCTCGGCACCCCACTCCCGCCCCCGATGGCACCGCTGCGCCCCAGCTCTCCCCGGCGCAGCTTGCCCAGGGCGGTGCGGGGAAGCTCGTCGACGATGAGCAGCTCCCGGGGGGCGCGGTGGCGGCCGGTGTGTGCCCCGGCGTGGTCGCGCAGCTCCTCGAGGGTGGGCGGCGCCGCCGTGTCGGCGGGGACCACCAGGGCGACGACGCGCTCCCCCCACAGCGGGTCGGGCGCGCCGGTGACGGCGACGTCGGCGACCCCGGGATGGCCGCGCAGCACCGCCTCGAGCGCGGCTGGCCAGATCTTCACCCCGCCGGAGACGATCACCTCCCCGATCCGGCCCTCCACCCGGAGGCGGCCGCCGGCGTCGAGGTGGCCGGCGTCGCCGGTGCGCAGCCGGCCGCCGGCCAGCGCCGCGGCGGTCGCCTCGGGGTCGCAGCGGTAGCCGCGCATCAGCGTGGGGCCGCTGAGCTCGACCTCACCGCCGGCGATGTGCACGGCGACGCCGGGGAGCGGGAGGCCGTCGTAGACCACTCCGCCGCAGCTCTCGGTGAGCCCGTAGGTGGTGACCGTCACCGCACCGGCGGCGGCGGCGCGCTCGGCGAGGCCGGGGGGCATCGAGGAACCGCCCACCAGGATGGCGCGGAAGCGGCGGAGGTCGGCACCGCCGTCGAGCAGGCGCGCCAGCATGGTCGCGGCCACCGAGGTGTAGGCGCTGGCGTGCTCGGCGGCGACCGCCGCGACGTCGAAACCCTCGTGCACCGTCAGCGGGCAGCCCAGCACCACCGCGCGGTACAGCACCAGCAGGCCGCCGATGTGCGCCGGGGTGAGGCAGCTCAGCCAGCGCTGGTCCGGCGTCGCCCCCAGCGCCGCCGCCGAGGCGCCCACCGCCGCGGTCACCGCGGCGCGGTCGAGCTCGACGAGCCGGGGCTCGCCCGAGGTCCCGGAGGTGGCCACCATCGCCGCCACCGCCGGGTCGCAGGGCAGGCCGCCGTCGAGCCGGCGCCGGCCCCCGGCGTCGACCAGCACGGTGGCGCGGGCCCGCTTCAGCAGGGCGTGGACCGCGGGCGGCGGCAGCCGGTGGTCGACGGGAAGCAGGGCCGCCTCCGCCTCCCAGACCCGGGCCACCAGCGGCGCCCAGGCGGGACCCGGCGGCAGCGCCGCGGCCACCAGGTCGCCCCGACGCAGGTCCCTCAGCATGTCGGCTACGCTAGCGCAACACTGTGAGTTCACGCTCTAGGAGTTGCTGCTCGTGGAATGGACGGCGCCCGCCGAGTTCGAGGACATCCGGTACGAGACCGCCGAGGGCGTCGCCCGGATCACCATCTGCCGGCCGGAGGTGCGCAACGCCTTCCGGCCCACCACCCTGTTCGAGCTCTCCCGCGCCTTCGACATGGGCAGGGACGACCCCACCGTCGGCGTCATCATCCTCACCGGCGAGGGACCCGACGCCTTCTGCTCGGGCGGCGACCAGCGGATCCGCGGCGACGACGGCTACAAGGACGCGCACGGGGTGGGCCGGCTCAACGTCCTCGACCTGCAGGTGCAGATCCGCCGCCTGCCCAAGCCGGTGATCGCGATGGTCGCGGGCTACGCGATCGGCGGCGGCCACGTCCTCCACCTGGTCTGCGATCTCACCGTCGCCGCCGACAACGCCCGGTTCGGCCAGACCGGCCCGCGGGTCGGCAGCTTCGACGCGGGCTACGGCTCCGGGCTGCTCGCCCGCACCGTTGGGCTGAAGCGGGCCAAGCAGGTGTGGATGCTCTGCGAGCAGTACGATGCCGCCACCGCCGAGCGCTGGGGGCTGGTGAACTGGGTGGTGCCGCTCGCCGAGCTCGAGGAGCGGACCCTGGAGGTCTGCCGGCGCATCCTGGAGATGAGCCCGATGGCGCTGCGCCTGCTCAAGGCGGGCTTCAACGCCGACCAGGACGGGCTGGCCGGCATCCAGCAGCTCGCCGGCGACGCCACCCTCCTGTACTACATGGGCGAGGAGGCTCAGGAGGGGCGCGACGCCTACCTGGAGAAGCGCAAGCCGGACTTCTCGCGCTTCCCGCGCAGGCCGTGACCGGTCCGGCCCAGCTGCGCCGCCCGGGCCCGCTGGCGCTCTGGTGGCAGGGGGCGCGGCCGCGCACCCTGGCGATCTCGGCGGTGCCGGTGGCGGTGGGCGCCGCCGCCGCGGCGCCCCACCTCAGCGCCTGGCGGACGGCGGCTGCGGCGGTGACCGCGCTCGGCCTCCAGGTGGGGGTGAACTACGCCAACGACTGCTTCGACGGCGTGCGCGGTGTCGACACCGCCGCCCGGGTGGGGCCCACCCGCCTGGTGGCCTCCGGGCTGGCCTCGCCCCGGGCGGTGGCCGCCGCCGCCGCGGCCGCAATCGCCGTCGCCGCGGTCGCGGGCATCGCCCTCGCGGTCGCGGTCGGCCCCGCACTGCTGCTGGTGGGCGCGGTCGCGATCGTCGCCACCGTCCTCTACTCCGGCGGCCCCCGCCCCTACGCCGCCGCCGGTCTCGGCGAGCTGTCGGTGTTCGCCTTCTTCGGGCCGGTGGCGACGGTGGGCACCGCCCTGGTGGAGACCGGCGGCGCGATCCCCGCGGCGGCGTGGTGGGCCTCGCTGCCCTGCGGGCTGCTCGCCGTCGCCGTGCTGCTGGTCAACAACATCCGCGACATCCCCACCGACGCGGCCACCGGCAAGCGCACCCTCGCGGTGCGGATCGGCGACGCCGCCAGCCGCCGCCTCTACGCGGTGGTGCTCGCCGCCGCCTACGCCGGCGTGGCCCTCGGGGTGGCGGTGCGCGCTCTGCCCGTCCCCGCGCTCCTGGCGCTGCTCGCGGTGCCGCTGGCGCGCACCCCGCTCTCCCTGGTCGCCCGGGCGCGCGGCCGCGAGCTGGTCGCCGGGCTGATCGCCACCACCCGCCTCCACCTGGTCACCGGGGTGCTGCTCACCGTGGGCCTGGCGCTGCGGTGAGCGCCGCCGCCCGGGTGGAGGTCACCGTCCGGCTGCGCGTGCCCGTGGGCGGCGTGGTCGAGCGCCGCGCCCGCCTCGTCGAGGGACCGGCGGGCTGGGGGGAGTGGTCGCCGCTGCCCTCCTGGTCGGAGGCGGAGGTGGCCGCCGCCGAGGAGGCGTCGGAGGAGGCCGCCCGGCGTCCCTTCCCGGCGCCGCGGCGCGCCCGGGTGGTGGTCAACGCCATGGTGCCGCGGGTCGAGCCGGCGCTCGCCGCCCGCCTCGCGGTGGCGTCCGGGTGCGGCACGGTGAAGGTCAAGGTCGGCGACGCCCTCGGCGACGCGCGGCTGGCGGCGGTGCGCGCCGCCGTCGGCCCCGGGGTGCGGCTGCGCCTCGACGCCAACAGCGCCTGGGACGTCGACACCGCCCTCGCCGAGCTCCGGCGCCTGGCCGTCCACGGCGTCGAGCTGGTCGAGGACCCGGTGGGCACCCTCGAGGAGCTGGCCGCGCTCCGCCGCCGCTCGCCGGTGCCGGTCGCCGCCGAGATGTCGGTGCGCAGCGTTGCCGACGCCGGGCGGCTGCGCGCCCTCGACGCCGCCGACGCGGTGGTGCTGAAGCCCCAGCGGATCGGCGGGGTCGCCGCCGCCCTCGCCGCCGCCGCCGCCGCCGGGGTGCCGGCGATCGCCTCCAGCGCGCTGGAGACGTCGGTCGGCCTGGCGGCGGTGCTCGCCCTCGCCGCCGCCCTCCCCGACTCGCCGTTCGCCCATGGCGCCGGCACCGCGCTGCTCCTCGAGGAGGACGTCACCAGCGACCCCCTCCTCCCCGAGGCCGGCGAGCTGCGCGTCCGCCGGGTGGCGCCGGACCTCTTGGTGGGCACAGGGGGAAGGCTGTCATCCGCATCAGCGAAATCAGCGGATGATGGCCTGAGGGAGTCCCCCCACCGGGCGCGTGAGCGCCGCCCAGAAAGGTGAATCCCGCCGACGTCTCGCTCGCCTGCTGCCTCCTGCTCGTCGACGAGCTGGTGCGGGCGGGGATGAGCGACGCCTGCCTCTCGCCGGGGTCGCGGTCGACCCCGGTGGCGCTGGCGCTGGCGCGGCATCCGGGGGTGCGCCTCCACGTCCACCTCGACGAGCGCTCCGCCGCCTACGTGGCCCTGGGGATCGCCCGCATCGAGGAGCGCCCGGTGGCGGTGGTCTGCACCTCGGGGACCGCCGCTGCCGGCTGGCTGCCCGCGGCGGTGGAGGCGCGGCTCTCGCAGCTGCCCCTCGTGCTGCTGAGCGCCGATCGCCCACCCGAGCTGCGCGACACCGGCGCCAACCAGTCCATCGACCAGCAGCGCCTCTTCGGCGCTCACGTCCGCTGGTTCACGGACAGCGGGGTGCCCGAGGCGCGGCCGGGGGCGGCCCGCTACTGGCGCTCCCTGGGCAGCCGCGCCGCCGCCGCCGCGCTGGGGCCGCCGGCGGGCCCGGTGCACCTCAACCTGCCGCTGCGCGAGCCGCTGGTGCCCTCGGGCGCCGCCGTCGACCTCGGCCCCGAGGCCGCCGGCCGCGAGGACGGAGCGCCGTGGGAGCGGGTGTCGGCGGAGGCCCGGCCGCCCGCCACCGCCGATGTGGCGGCACTCGCCGCCGAGATCGTCGGGTCGACGAACGGACTGGTGGTCGCCGGAGGCCTCCCCGGTGGGCGGGGGAAGGCGATCGCCTCGCTGGCGCGGCATGCCGGCTGGCCGCTGATCGCCGAGCCCACCTCCGGCCTGCGCACCGGGCCGCCGGCGCTCGGCGCCGGCACGCTGCTGCTCGCCGACCCGGGGTTCCGCGCCGGCCACCCGGTCGACCTCGTGCTCCAGGTGGGGGCACCCCCGACCAGCCGGGCGGTCCTCGCCGCCGTCGCGGAGGCGCGGCGGACGGTGGTGGTGGCTCCCGACGAGGTGCATCCCGACCCCGCTCGGGGGGCGGCGTGGACGCTGCGGTGCGACCCCGGCGCGCTCGCCGACGCGCTGTTGCCCCGGCTCTGCTCTCTCCGCCGCCCCTTCGGCGGCAGCGCCTGGTTCGAGGCCGACGCCGCGGCGCGGGCCGCCGCCGACCGCTGCCTCGACGGCTGGTCCGAGCCCTCCGAGCCGCGCACCGCCCGCGACCTCGCCGCCGCCCTCCCCGACGGGGCCGTGCTGCTCGCCGGGTCGAGCATGCCGATCCGCGACCTCGACGCCTTCATGGCGCCCCGCGGCGGCCTGCGCGTGGTCGCCAACCGTGGCGCCAGCGGCATCGACGGGCTGGTCTCGACGGCGCTCGGCACCGCCGCGGTGGCGCGGCCCGCCTCCGCGCTGATCGGCGACCTCACCCTGCTCCACGACGCGGGGGCGCTGCTCTGGGGCGCCCGCCGCGGCCTCGACCTGGTGCTGGTGGTGGTGAACAACGACGGCGGCGGGGTGTTCTCCCTGCTCGGCCAGCGCGACCTCCCCGCGGCCGAGCAGGAGGCGCTCTTCGGCACCCCCCACGGGCTCGACCTCGGCGCCCTCGCCGCCGCCGCCGGCGCCGGGTACCGGCGGCTCGTCGACCCCGCCGGTCTCGCCGCGGCGGTGGCCGCGGCGGCGTCCGAGGGCGGGGTGCAGGTGGTCGAGGTGCCCACCGACCGGCGCCGCAACGTCGAGCACCACGCCGAGGTGGCGGCAAGGGTGGGGGAGGCCCTGAGGGCGGTCGCCCGCGGCTGAACGCGCCGGAGCGGTGCCCGGCCGGTGACGGTGCTCGTCCCCGGCGGCGCCGGCGCGCGGCTGACCCGGCGCGGACATGTCATCCCGGTCTCGGGCTGGCTGCTGGCACCGCTGCTGGCTCCCGCCCGGACCCACCCGCCGGTCGCCGACCGCATCGCCGCGGTCGGCGCTCGGCCGCCCACCGCGACCTGACCGCCTCAGCCGCCGAGCGCGGTGAGCAGGGCGGTGAACTTCGCCTCGGTCTCGGCCACCTCGAGGGCGGGCACCGAGCCCTCGACGATCCCCGCGCCGGCGTAGAGCCGGGCGCGACGGCCGGAGAGGGCGGCGCAGCGCAGCGCCACCACCCACTCGCCGTCGCCGGCGGCGTCGACCCATCCCACCAGGCCCGAGTAGAGGCCGCGGGGCACCGGCTCGAGCTCGTGGATGGTGTCGAGGGCCGCGGCCGTGGGGGTGCCGCAGACCGCCGGGGTGGGCTGGAGCGCCGCCGCCAGGCCGAGCGCGCCGGGCGCGTCCGCGACCAGACGGCCGCGCATCGTGGTGGTGAGGTGCCAGAGGCTGGCGGTCGCGGTCAGCCGGGGCTCGGGGTCGACCTCGAGGGTCTCGCAGAAGGGGCCGAGGGCGTCGGTCATCGCCTCGACCACGAGGTGGTGCTCGCGATGGTCCTTCTGCGAGACGAGCAGCCGGCGGGCGGCGGCGGCGTCCTCGTCGGGGATGGCCGAGCGCGGCGCCGAGCCCGCCATCGGCCCGCAGGTCACGGTGCGTCCGCGGCGGCGGAGCAGCGTCTCCGGGGTGGCGCCGAGGAGCAGGCGGCCGTCGGCGCCGTGGACCGCGAAGGTGTGACAGCCGGGGTCGCGGTGGCGGAGCCGGCGCAGCACCGTGGTGGCGTCGATCTCGCCGCCGAGCTCGAGCTCCAGGGTGCGGGCGAGCACCACCTTGCGCAGCGCGCCGCGGCGGATGCGGTCGACCGCCTCCGAGACCGCCGCCGCGTAGACCGAGGGGTCGGGCTCGGGCCGGGCGGAGACCCGGCCACAGGCCGCGCTCCGGGCCGGGGGGCGCCGGACCGGCGGGGGCGGCCCCTCGGCGGACCCGTCGCCGCCGTCGCCGAGCAGGTCGGAGCGGACCCCGCCGGCGGTGGTGGTGCGGAGGATGCGCGCCGGCACCCAGAGCCGCGCCGGCACCCCGCCGTCGAAGGCGAGCGCGCCGACCACCACCGCCGTCCCGGCGTCGAGGTCGCGGAGCAGCTCCCCGGCCACCTCGCCGGCCTCGGCGCCCTGGTCGGGCCCGGGCTGGACCACCGCCGCCCGGGTGGTCCCCGCGGCGCCGAGGCCGGCCCCCTCCCGCTCCAGCAGGAAACCGTCCTCCGGGTCCCAGACGCTGAGCAGGTCGGGCGCGGCGGCGGTTCGCTCCATCCTCATCCTCCTACCCCGTCCGGGTGCCGGTGAGCAGCTGGGCGGCGCCGCCGCCGAGGCTCCGCCGCTCCACCGCGGTGAAGCCGGCGTCGCGCACCATGGCGAGGAGCTCGGCGGGGGAGGGCAGCCACGCCGTCGACGCCGGCAGGTAGCGGTAGGCCTCGCGGTCGCTGAGCAGGCCGCCGACGAAGGGCACGACCCGCCGGAAGTAGAGGGCGTGGCCGTGGCGCAGCAGCGGGTTGGCTGGCTCCGCCACCTCGAGGAACCCCATGCGCCCGCCGGGGCGCAGCACTCTCGCGGTCTCGCGCAGGCAGGCGGGGATGTCCACCACGTTGCGCAGCGCGAAGCCGCAGACCGCCCCGTCGGCGGCGCCGGCGGCGAGTGGCAGGGTGAGGATGTCGGCGCGCACCAGCGGGGCCGAGGTGTGGCTGTGAGCGAGCATGCGGGCGGCGACGTCGACGCCAACGCAGCGCAGCCCGGCGCGCTGGGTCTCACGGCAGAGGTCGCCGGTGCCGCAGGCGAGGTCGACCACCAGCGAGCCCGGGGGCAGCCCCAGGGCGGCGACGGTGCGGCGCCGCCAGCGGGCGTCGAGGCCGAGGGTGAGGACGCGGTTGAGGCGGTCGTACCGGGGGGCGATGCGGTCGAACATCACCCGGTTGGCGTCGGCGCGGTCGCGCGCGTCCACCGGGCGGGGCGGGCTCAGGCGGGCCACGCCACCTCCACCCCGCGCCGCGCCTCGGCGTGGGCGGCGGCCACCTCGGCGCGGTCGCCGACCTTCTCGATGTGCTCCTCGGCGACGTCGAGGAGCACCCCCCGGAAGTGATGGGAGACGAGGCGGGTGACCGCGGGGAAGATCTCGCGGAAGGCGGTGACCAGCCGCAGCGCCGCCTCGGTGTCGTCGGCGGCGGTGGCGCGCACCCGTCCCCGCACGTGCTCGTCGAAGAGCTCGACGGCGCGCTCGGCGACGGCGCGGACGTGCTCGTCGTGGTCGCGGGCGAGGGCGAGCAGCTCGGGGAGGGGCAGGCCGCTGTCGAGAAGCTGCAGCCCCAGGCGCACCATCTCGACGTCGGCGCTGCTGTAGCGGTGCACGCCGTCGACGCTCCGCCCCAGGCGCAGCCCGGCGCGCTCGAAGGCCTGGAGGAGCGGCGCGGCGACGCCGCTGCGCTGGGCGAGCTCGTCGAGGCCGAGCAGCTCCTCGGTCTCCTCCTCGGCCCGGACCGCGGCCACCGCGGCGGCCAGATCCTGGTCGGCGGCGCCGAGCCGGCCCTCGAGGACCCGGCGGACCGCCGCCAGGGTGAGGCCCTTGCGCTGCAGCGCCCGGACCTCGCGGATCCGCTCGACGTGCTCCTCGCCGTAGAGGGCGAGCCGCCCCTGGCGCCGGGGCGGGGGGAGCAGCCGCTGCGACTGGTAGTAGCGGACGGTGTCGACCGAGACCTCCGCCGTGGCCGCCAGCTGCTCGACCCGGTACGTCATGAGTACTGACTCTACGAGTCTTTGCTGGTAACGTGCGCTCCGGGCGGCGGCGGAGGGTTCAGGCGGTCAGCGGGAGCTCGAAATGGTGCACCCCCGACCAGCCACAGCGCCTCGTGGTCGTGGGATGGTCCCCGGAACCGGGGGCGGCGAGGTCACAAGGGTTGTCTGCACACCCCTTCACAGCCCTTGTTTGGCAGGGCCCGAACTCCGCGAGAGGATGCCCGAACATGACCGCTCCCGCCGACGTCAGCGTCCTCATCGTCGATGACGACGCCGCCAATCGCTCCGTGCTCCGCCTCGCCTGCGAGAGCGTGGGCGTCGGGGTGGTCGAGGCCGCCACCGGCGCGCTCGCGCTGGAGCGGGCGGGCTCCGGCTCCCTGGCCCTGATCCTCCTCGACCTCGGTCTCCCGGACATCAGTGGCCTCGAGGTCTGCCGGCGTCTTCGCCATCAGGGTGTGGTGACCCCGATCATCGTCATCAGCGCGTACAGCGGACCGGCCCAGGTGGAGATCGGGCTCGCGGCGGGCGCGGACGACTACATCGGCAAGCCGTACCGGCTGCCGAAGCTCCTCGCCCGCATCCAGGCGTACGCGCGGCCCGTGGACAGCGGGGTGCAGCTGCCCGGCGTGCCGACCGTGCGCAGGCCATCCCGGAGGCTCCGGCCGCACGAGTTCATCCCCTGACCGGGGTCAGCCGCGGCGCAGGGATGCCGGGTCGGGCGCCCGCTTCACCTCCATCCGCGGCTCGCGCGAGCGGCGCCCGTCCCTGATCTCCGTCGCGTCCTGCCAGTCGAGCAGCGCCGCATGGAGATCCGCGCCGGTCCGTGCGCGCTGCACCGCGTGCGGCGCCGGCATGCACGACGCCTGCTCCAGGCCTGCGATCACCGCCGTCCAGGTGTCCGGGTCCTCGGCGGAGCGCTCCCCCGAGAGCATCTCCTCCACCCGGATGATCGCCTGGGTGAAGCGGTGGACGTACTCGCGGGCGCGGGTCAGCGACGCGCTCACCGGGTCTCCCGCCGGTCGCCGGCATCGCGAACCAGCAGCGCGAATCCGCGCGGCTCGCCGCCGTCGTGCAGGGCGACGCTGAGCAGGTTCGCCCACATCATCGTTCCATCGCCGCCGCAGCCATCCGTCGGAATCGCGGAACCCCGTCCCGGCCTCGTCGACCACACAGCGCCCACCCGCCCGGCACACCGCCTCGCTCAGCGGGCAGAGCGCGGAGACGTTGCGGCCGACGATGTCGTCGGGGTGGAAGCCGAGAAGGCGCTCGGCGACCGGGTTCCAGCTGACCACGTCGCCGCCGGGGCTCGTGGTCACGATGGCGACGTCGCCATCCGCCTCGAGCCGCAGCAGGAGCGACCTGTCCACGTGCCGTCACTCCCTCCGGGTTCGATTCCGGGTCGATCCGCGACGACCGGTCCCGCGAATAATAACAGAACTGTAATTGACGTCCACCGGGGCATGGGGCACCGGAAGCGCACGTTCGCGGGTGCGCCGGCCGCCATGCGGGGGTAGCATGGAGCTGCCGTGCAGCCTCTGGTGGTCGCCGCCCTGGCGGCGCTGATCCTGCTCTCGGCGCCGCCGGCCGTGCTGGTGGCGAGGCTGGTGCGCGACCTCCGCAGGGCGCGGCGTCCGCTCCCCGCACACCCCCACCTCGCCCGGCTCGCACTGCTGCTGAACGCCGAACGGGCGGACACCCCGGCCCGGTGCCGGCTCGCACGGCTGCGCCGGGACGTCTTCGAGAGCTGCGAGGCGGCGCGCTCGGTGGTGTCCGCCACCGACGACCCCCACGCGAGATGGCTGCTCGCCGCCGCGCTGCGGCAGGCGCGCCGGCTCGACGACGAGCTTCGCGAGCTCTGGGCCGTCGCCGGCGCCGCTCCCGACCTGCTGGAGCGCGCGGCGCTGCGGGCCGGCGTGGTCCGGGGAGTGCTGGAACGGCTGTGCGAGACGGTGTGGATCCGCGCCGCGCAGGGCGGCGACCAGCTCCTCGGTGACCTGGTCGAGCGGATCGAGGGCGAGCACGCGGTGCGGCGGCAGGTGCAGGGCCTGCTCGAGCGCGCCAGCAACTCTTCACCCGGTTGCGACATTGCGGAGAGGGCGGCCCGGGCGGATGGGCATATCCTGACATCGGGGCGCGCCCTGATAGGAGAACCATGGCAGGTCACGTCGTCGACAGCGACGATCACAGCGTCGTCGGCAAGGTCGGTCGCGTCACCGGGGGCATCGGGCCGGGCCGCACCGGTGAGGTGATGCTTCCGGTCCGTGGCGGCACCGAGGCCTTCCTCGCCCATGCGGCAGAGGCGGGAGAGGCCATCGGCCCCGGCATCCGGGTGGTGGTCGTGGAGTACTTCGCGCCGCGAACCGTGTACGTCAGCCCCGCATAGGCGGCTGAGAGGGGGATTGTCATGAACGCCGTCATCGGACTGGTCCTGGCCGGGCTCGGGGCCGTCCTCGGGATCCTGCTCGTCGTCGCCCTGATCTTCCGCGCCATGTGGCGCGTCGCCGAGCCCAACGAGGCGCTGATCATCTCCGGCTTCAAGCACGAGCCGGTCGAGGGGTCGGCGAGAGCATGGGCTTCAAGATCGTCACCGGCAAGGGCGTGCTCGTCCTTCCCGGGTTCCAGAAGGTGCGCACCCTGTCGCTCGACGCCAACGAGACCGAGCTCGACATCACCTGCGTGACCACTCAGGGCATCCCGGTTGTGGTCAAGGCCGTCGTCATCTACAAGGTCGGCGACGACTTCGTCTCCATCTCGAACGCCGCCCGGCGCTTCCTCGACAAGGCGCCGGCGGAGGTCGAGCAGAAGATCAAGAACGTCTTCGAGGGCCATCTGCGCTCGATCGTGGGCGGGCTCACCGTCGAGCAGATGATCCGCGACCGCGAGGCCCTCACCGAGCGCACCCGCTCGCACTCCGCCGAGGAGATGCAGAAGCTCGGGCTGGTCATCGACACCCTGCAGATCAAGGAGATCGACGACCCCACCGGGTACATCAAGAGCCTGGCCGCGCCCCACGCCGCCGCGGTGCAGAAGGAGGCGCGCATCGCCCAGTCCTCCGCCGACCGCGAGGCCACCGAGCAGGAGCAGGCGTCCGAGGCGCTGAAGGCGGCGGCCCGGCGCGAGGCGGAGATCAAGAAGGCCGGCTACCAGGCGGAGATCGACCGCGCCCAGCGCGACGCCTCCCAGGCGGGCCCGCTCGCCGAGCAGATCGCCCGCCAGCGGGTGGTCGAGGAGCAGACCAAGGTCGCCGTGCTCGAGGCCCAGCGCATCGAGCAGTCGCTGCAGGCGGAGGTGCGCAAGCCGGCCGACGCCGAGGCGTACCGCCAGCGCACCCTCGCCGAGGCCGAGCGCGACGCGCGCATCTCGCGCGCCGAGGCGAGCGCCAAGGAGACCCAGCTCGCCGCCGCCGCCAACGCCGATCGGGTGAAGATCGAGGCGTCGGCGTCGGCGGAGAAGATTCGCGTCGAGGCCGAGGCGCAGGCGGGCTCGACCCGGGCGATCGGCACCGCCCAGGCCGACGCCACCCAGGCCCGCGGCTCGCCGAGGCGAGGGCCACCGAGGCGCACGGCCTCGCCGAGGCGGCGTCGATCAAGGCGCGGGCCGAGGCGCTCGCCGTCAACCAGGAGGCGGTCATCGCCCAGCAGCTCGCCGAGCAGGCGGTGAACATCGTCGCCGCCGCGGCCAAGCCGATCGGCGACATCGACAACCTGGTGGTGCTCAACGGCACCGACGGCGTCCAGGATGCGGTGTTCGGCTCCATCGCCCGCGGGTTCACCGCGCTGCAGGCGCTGCGCGACAGCCTGGTGCCGAGCCCGGCGGTGCCGGTGGCGCAGAACGGCCACGCCGAGGCCGTGCCCGAGGAGCCGCCCGCTCCGGAGCGGATGCGCCGCAGCCGCGCCCCCGGATAGGGCCGGTGGGGCTGCGCCGCCGTCTCGGGCGGCTGCTGCGTGCCCGGGCACGCCGGCTGCAGAGCCCGGTCGACCCGATCGCGGCGCTCGAGCTCGCCTACTCGCGGGAGCTGGCCACCGCCGACGCCATCCGCCAGGGGATCGCCGGGATGGCCGGCGCCCGGACCCGGCTGCGGCTGCAGCGGCAGTCGCTGGAGCGGGAGCGGCCGCGCCTGGAGGACAGCGCTCGCGGCCACCTGCGCGAGGGGCGCGACCACCTCGCCGCCGCCGCCCTCACCCAGGCGGAGCTGCTCGGCGGCCAGGTTGAGGCGCTGGCCGAGCAGGAGCGGCGCCTCGGCGTCGACCACGACGCCCTCGAGGCCGCGGCGGGCCGGCACCAGGCCCGGCTGGCGCTGCTGCGCACCCAGAAGGAGGTCCTCGGCGCCCAGCACGCCGCCGACCGGGCCCGGCTGGGCGCCGCCGAGGCGCTCGCCGGGCTGGGTGCCGGCGACACCGCCGTCCGTGTCCTGCTCGAGCGCGCCCGCGAGCGCATGCTCGAGGTGGCCGCTCGCGCCGACGCGCTCGCCGAGCTCAGCCGCCGCCCCGCCCTGGGCGACGCCGCCGGCCTGGAGGCCGGGGTCGCCGCCCCCGCGGTCGCCGGCGGGGTCGAGCGCCGCCTCGCCGCCCTGCGGGGTGAGCTGGGGCTGCCCCCGGCGCCGCCCCCGGGCTGAGCCCGCCGCCGGTCGGATTGCACCCTCCGGGGATGCCGTCGGCGGTCGACCGTGGCCCTCACCTCGGCCAGGCTGTGCGCATGACCGCGGTCGAGCAAGTGCGGATCGAGGACGTCGACCTCTCGTCGGCGCGCTTCTGGATGGCTCCCCGCCCGGTGAGGGACGCCGCGCTGGCGAGGCTGCGGCGCGAGGCGCCGGTCCGCTTCTTCGCGGAGAGCACCGACTTCTCGGCGGCGCGCCCCGGCGCCGGCTACTGGGCGCTCACCCGCTACGACGACATCCTCGCCGCCAGCCGGCGCCCCGACCTGTTCAGCTCCGCCGGGGGCATCCGCATCTTCGACGCGCCCCCCGAGCTGGCGCGGTTCCGGGTCTCGATGATCAACATGGACGATCCCCGGCACGGCCGGCTCCGCGGCCTCGTCCAGCGGGGCTTCACGCCGCCGATGATCCGCCGGACCGAGCGGTGGGTCCGCGAGGTGGCCGGCGAGATCGTCGACGGCCTCCTGGAGCGGCATCCCGATGGCGGATGCGAGCTCGTCGCCGAGGTGTCGGCCCCGTTTCCGCTCCGGGTGATCTGCCGGATGATGGGCATCCCGGCGGAGGACGAGGACACGATCTTCCGCTGCACCAACGCGTTCGTCGGCGCCACCGACCCCGACTACGGCGGGGGCGGCAGTCCCGTGGAGGCGATGGTGCGGGCCTCGTCGGAGATCTTCGAGTACGCGCAGGAGCTCGGCCGCGACCGTCGCCGCCGCCGCCGCGACGACATCACCAGCGCGCTGATGCACGCCGAGCTGGACGGGGAGCGCCTCTCCACCGAGGAGTTCGGGTCCTTCGTCCTGCTGCTCGTGGTCGCCGGGAGCGAGACCACCCGCAACGCCATCAGCCACGGCCTCCGGGCGCTCACCGACCACCCCGCGCAGCGGGCCGCCTGGTGGGACGACTTCGCGGCGGTGAGGGCCACCGCGGTGGAGGAGATCCTGCGCTGGTCGACCCCGGTGCGCCACCTGCGGCGCACCGCCACCGCGGACACCGAGATCCGGGGGACGAGGATCGCCGCGGGTGACAAGGTGGTGCTGTGGTTCGAGTCGGCGAACCGCGACGGGGACCGCTGGAGCGACCCCCACAGCTTCGACGTGCGACGGTCTCCGAACCCCCACCTCGCCTTCGGCGGGGGCGGCCCGCACTTCTGCCTCGGGGCGAGCCTCGCCCGGCTGGAGATCGCGGTGATGTTCGAGGAGGTCCGGCGGCGTCTGCCCCGGCTCCGCGCCGTCGGTGAGCCGGAGATGCTCCGCAGCGACTTCCTCCACGGCATCAAGCGGATGCCGTGCGCATGGCGGTGAGGCGCTCCCGCCATTCGTGTCTGGACATCCAACCGGTCGGAGCGCACGATTGGCTCGCGCGACGGGCGGACCTCACAGGGGGGCACGGCATGGCCGGTCACGATGCGTTCTCGGGCTCGCCCCTCCTCGACAGCGCCCTCGGCCTGGTGCGCCGCCTCCTCGGGTCGCCGTCGGAGGTCGACGGACAGCGGTTCTTCTCGCGGGCGGCGGGGCGCTCGGAGACGGTCGCGGTGGAGGGGCGGAGCGTCCAGCTCCCCATCCAGTACCGGCGTGCCGACGTCTTCACCGCCTTCTTCACCGCCGGCCGCGACGCCGTCGCACGCCTGCTGCCCGGCGGTCTGCACCCGGTCAACATGGGGCGGGACCGCACCCCGCTCGCGATCTCCGGGGTGAACTACCTCGACAGCACCATCGGGCCCTACGGCGAGGTGGCGATCAACGTCCCCTGCACCCACGGCCGGCCCGCCCCGGCGGTCGTGTCGGCCGCGCTGCAGACGCTCCTTCCGGGTTTCGGATACTTCGTGGTCCACCTGCCGGTGACGACGCCGCTGGCCGACGAGGTCGGCCGCAGCGTGTGGGGCTACCCCAAGTTCGTCGCGGACATGACTTTCGAGCGCATGCCCGGATACCAGCGGGTCCGGGTCGCCGAGGGCGGCTCCGAGATCCTCAGCCTGACCGTCCCCCAGCGCGGGGTGCCGGTCCGCGACAACCGTGACTGGGTCACCTTCGCCACCCGCGAGCACGATCTGCTCCGGGTGTCCGCCCCCTGCCGCTCCATCTACCAGGTGCTCCCCGGCGGGCTCGGCGTCCGGCTGGAGCTCGGCGATCATCGCATCGCCGCCCAGCTGCTCCGGCTCGGGCTCTCCACCCGGCCGCTGTTCTCGCTGAACTACCTCTACTTCGCCGGCGTCCTCCCCGCCGGCGAGACTGTCGACGACGTCGACCGCCCATACCGCGGCTACCGCCCGGTGTCGCGCGACCTGATGGGCAGGGCCGCCGCCGAGACGCCGCTCACCGGTTCGCCGGCGACCGAGCAGGCATCGGTGTTCTGGCAGTAGGCGGCTTCAACTCACGCCGGCGGTGGCCTCGTCCTCGAGCTCGATGCCCGCCGCCGGCCGGGGGGGCAGCCGCCGCCGGTACCTCATGGAGTCGACGAACCGCAGCGGAGCGAAGACGTCCGGCTCCCGCAGCGGCCACACCCCGCAGCGCTCCTCGGGCGAGCCGGAGGCGTCGAGGATGGCGTTCACCGCGCGGCGGGCCGCCTCGTTCGCCCCCTCCATCGTCGCCAGGTTGGTGTGGGTGCGCACGTAGTCGGAGGCGAGGTAGAGGTTCTGAGGCTCCCGCGTAATCCAGTCCTGAACTCGTCTGATT
>JRHI01001211.1_pt1 | contig 22889 bp, 17 predicted proteins | sample 215371 | NCBI WGS metagenome assembly JRHI01 (sample SAMN02929681, study PRJNA255918) | sediment metagenome | biome: cave system; feature: Ice Cave; material: Sediment; isolation source: sediment from deep within a dark volcanic ice cave with no known source of... ...
CCCGCCGGCGGGAGGCGCTCGCCGAGCTGCCGATTCCCGATCGGCTGACCGACTCCCTCCCGGTCTTCGATCACCCGCTGACTCAACCGACCGTGCTCCTCCTGCGCGAGTGGGTTCGCGCCATCCGGACGGGCACGACGTCCTCCCCTTCGTTCACCGACGGCGTCAAAGTGCAGGAGATCCTGGACGGCGTCGTCCGCTCCAGCCTCCAGGGACGCTGGATCGAGGTCGGCCGGTCCCGCTTCTCGGTCGCCTGACGCCGGCTGCGGTGTCGCATGCGCTCCCTGCGATAATGGCGGTCGTCGGAACGCGTGGTCGGCCCCGGCGACGCGACCGCACTGTTCCTGTTGCCACCCTTGCCCAAGGAGACGTGTCATGACCGCGACCATGCCCCGCACCGCCACAACGATCGTCACACCCGAGGACGTGCTCGACACACCCTGCATGGTCGTCGACGAGGCGATCCTACACCGGAACATCGCCGAGATGGCGGCGCTGGCGGAGAGCCTCGGCGTCAACCTGCGACCGCACATCAAGACGCACAAGACGCCGCAGATCGCGCGGTTGCAGCTGGCGGCGGGCGCGGTCGGCATCACCTGCGCCAAGATCGGCGAGGCGGAGGTGATGGTCGAGGCGGGCGTCGAGGACATCCTGCTCGCCTTTCCCACCGTCGGCTCGCTCAAGGTCCGGCGGCTGCTGGCGCTGATGGACCGGGCGCGGATCATCGTCGCGCTCGATTCCCGCGAGGCGGCGGAGGCGCTCTCGGACGCCGTCGCCGCCGAGGACCGTGTTCTCGACGTCTCCGTCGAGGTCAACACGGGACAGAACCGCGCCGGCGCGGTCGCGGGCGACGAGGCGGTGGCGCTCGGGCTGGACCTGGCGCGGCTGCCGGGACTGCGGGTGATCGGCGTCATGAGCCACGAGGGACAGGCCAACGTCGCCCCACCTGACCAGATCGAGAGGGTCGCGCTGGCCGCCGGTCGCGCCCTCGTCGATACCGCGGAGCGCATCCGCGCTCATGGGGTGGCCATCTCGGTCGTCAGCGTCGGCTCGACGCCCGCCGCCAGCTACACGCCGACCGTGCCCGGCGTCACCGAGATGCGTCCCGGCACCTACGTTTTCAAGGACACGACCGCGTTCCGCTACGGCATCTACGGGCCGGACCGCTGCGCCGCACGCATCCTGGCGACCGTCGTCAGCCACCCCGCGCCCGACCGCGCGATCGTCGATGCCGGCTCGAAAACACTGGCGCTCGACAAGAGTTCTGGTCATCCCGGCCACGGTTACATCGTTGGCCATGAGGGGGCGGTCATCGACCGCCTCAGCGAAGAGCACGGCGTCGTCATCCTCCCCTCGGACGACCCCGGTCTCTGCATCGGCGAGCGCGTCGAGATCATCCCCAACCACGTCTGCCCCTCCGTCAACCTGCTCGACGAGCTGTGCATCGTCCGCAACGGGCGGGTGACGGACGTCTGGACGATTGCGGCGCGCGGAAAGGTGCGGTAGAGGCTTCGCCGACCAGCGATTACCAGGCTGGCGTGGCTCGCTGCATAGCATTGCTAGGCAGAAGCACCTGCCAGTATGCAGTCCGAATCCGCTGGACAACCTCCGGTTGGACCGGTAGACCGCGGTCATGCATTGTACGTACAGTTCGAGAAGCGCTTATTATGCCTAAGAGCGACCTGCCGTTTGGCAGCGAGTTCTCCCCGTCACAGATCAAGCTCCCCGAGGTATTGGAGTTCGCCCACCAGCACGGCAGCAACTGGCACGCCTTCGAGGATGCCGTCCGGCTCACCTACTTCGAGGGGCACCAGACCACCGAGGACAACCGCCGGAAGCTCGCCAACAACACGAACCTCGGGATGATCGCCTACGGCATCATCGACCGGGATGCGACCCTCACCGACTTCGGCCAGCACCTCTCTGCCCTCCGCCACGACGAACCGGCGCTCTACGCGGCGCTGGCGCAGCACGTCCTGCGCAACCTCCACGGGGCCACGCTCGTCCAGTGCGTACAGGACATGCACGCCGGCGGCGAGACCGTTGATTTACCCAAGCTCCGCGAGTGGCTGGAGGGGCGCGGCGTCCACTTTCCGCGCGGCGGCAAGCACCCGAGCATGATGCGCCTGTGGCTGGAGAAGGCCGGCGTCTTCGTCACCGGGTGGCAGGTGAACGAGCAGCGCTTCCAGGAGCTGCTCGGCATGAGCACGACCGATCTGGAAGCCCTGGCCGGCTTCTCGCCAGCGCAGCGCGCCTATGTTAAGATACTCGCCAACATGGGTGGCGCCGGACCGTATCTCTCCAACGAGGTCGAGCGACTCGCGCACACCACCTACGGCGTCCGGTTCAACGAGAAAAATCTGCCCAAGGACGTGCTCTACCCTTTGGAAAAGGCCGGCTACATCTCACTGCAACGGGGCACGGCTGAGGGCGGACGCGGCGCCAAGCCATTTCTGGTCACCCCACCCCGAAGCTCGATGCCAACATCGTGGCACCGCTGATCGCCCAGCTCGAGCAACAGGTGGGGGCGGATCTGCGACCCTTCCTGCGCCGGCCGCTGGCTGAGGTCATCGCGGCGGTCAACGACCCGGATCGCCACCGCCGCGGTCTGGCCCTCGAAGCGCTCGCCATTAAGCTCATGCGCCTGGTCAATCTGACCTCGTGTCCACTCGGCTGCGCGGCGAGGCAACCGGTGGCGCCGAGGTCGACGTCGTCTTCGAGACGACGCGCCTGGTCTTCTCACGCTGGCAGATCCAGTGCAAGAACACGACATCGGTCAGTCTTGATGATGTGGCCAAGGAGGTGGGGCTCACCCACTTCCTCAAGAGCAACGTCATCGTCATAGTCTCGACCGGCACCATCGGACCGGAGGCGCGCCGCTATGCCAACAAGATCATGAGCGACTCGAACCTCTGCATTATCATGATCGACCGGGAGGACGTCGGTCGGATCATGCACAATCCCACCCTCATCGTCGGCGTCTGCGCGCGCGAGGCCGAGCACGCGATGAAGATCAAGGCCCTCGAGATGTGAGCCCCCTATGACCGTGCTTCCTTCCGGCGAAACCAAGCTCTACCACCACACCCCTCTCGGGCAGATCGTCCACGGCGACGCCGTGGCCGTGATGGCGGGGATGGCCGAGGGGTCGGTCGACCTGATCATGACCAGCCCACCCTTCGGGCTCGTGCGCAAGAAGGACTACGGCAACGCCGACGCCAACGAGTACGTCGATTGGTTCCGGCCATTCGCTGAGGGCTTCAAGCGCGTGCTCACGGAGCACGGCAGCCTGGTCATCGACATCGGCGGGGCTTGGATTCCTGGGCAGCCGACGCGCAGCCTCTACCATTTCAAGCTGCTCATCATGCTCTGCGAGGAGTTCGGGTTCCACCTGGCCCAAGACTTCTACTGGTGGAACCCCTCGAAGCTGCCCACCCCGGCAGAATGGGTGACGGTGCGGCGTATTCGGGTCAAGGACGCGATCAACTGCGTCTGGTGGCTCTCCCTCTCCCTGGCCGCGGGCCAACAACCGGCGGGTGCTCCAGCCCTACAGCGACTCGATGCGGGTGTTGCTCCGTGACGGTTACAAGGCGATGAAACGGCCCTCGGGCCACGACATTAGCGACAAATTCTCATTCGATAATGGCGCCGCCATTCCGCCCAATCTTCTCGCGCTTCCTAACACCGAGAGCAACAGTTTCTATTTGAGATACTGCAAGAATAATCAAATCAAGCCACATCCGGCAAGATTTTCAGCGGAGCTCCCGGAATTCTTTATTCGTATGCTTACCGATCCTGCCGATTTCGTGTTTGATCCCTTCGCCGGCAGCTGTGTCACGGGCGAAGTCTGTGAGCGATTACGGCAGCGCTGGCTCTGCACGGACCTCGTCGAGGATTATCTCAAGGGCGCATTGGGCCGTTTCGTCAATCGCTCGTCAAGTGCATCGTCGTCCCGTGATGGAGGAGATGGGCCAAGCTACTACCGAATCCCAAGGCCGGGGTTGCTTTGGAACGGAGAAGACGACGATCGGTTGCCGAGCGATGGTGGACGGATTCGGCCCCAGAAACGAACGTGGCCGGACCGTCGCGATGATCAGCAGGACCATCCGAGGCAGCCGCGCCTGATCACAGAGGAGCGCGCAACTTCGGTAGCATCGGACAAATCGGATAGCGCAACGGAACCTTCACGCCAATAGAAACGCCCCTTCGGGGCTATGCGGACGAGCTTGCCGGATGCCCCCCAGAGACAGGGAGTCCAACGTCAATGACGCCAAATCGGTGTCAACCGGACTGGCGCCCGACCCGCAGCTGAACTCGTTGCGGGAGCACTCCTGAAGGCTCGGCAAGCCTGAGCCAGGCAGGTTCTCCCCCAATCTCGACCCACCGCGCGATAGCTGAGCCAAGAAGAGGTCGCCCAACACAGAGGCGGGCAGGGCTACCGCCCCACCCACCCATTCTCCATGCTGGGACGACTCTCAGGTGTCAGTCCGCGGCGCCTTTCGCTTCGACCTCTGCGGGCGGGGCGACGGCGAGGATCAGCGTCGCGCGTGGGATGACCTTCCAGGTCCGGCGGAGCGTGTCGTCCCAGCAATGCAAGAGCGATTGCGCCTGCGCACTGCGGGTCAGCTTGACGTGGCGCTCCAGCAGCTCGCGCATCCGCGTGGCGTCCTCGGCCGCATGAACGCGCTCGACGAGAACCGATTCGCCGTTGATGTGGTCTTCGAAGGTGTCGTCGGCGTCGTAGACGTAGGCCAGGCCGTTGGTCATGCCGGCGCCAAAGTTGCGACCGGTCGGGCCGAGGACGACAACCGTGCCGCCGGTCATGTACTCGCAGCCGTGGTCGCCGACGCCCTCAACGACGGCGACGGCGCCGCTGTTGCGGACGGCGAAGCGCTCGCCCGCCCTGCCGGCGACGAAGAGAGCCCCGCCGGTCGCGCCGTAGAGGATCGTGTTGCCGGCGATCGTCTGCGGGGTGGTGAACCGCGCCTGGCGCGGCGGGCTGACGGCGATCTCGCCGCCCGACATTCCCTTGCCGACGTAGTCGTTCGCCTCGCCTTCGAGCAGGAGGCGCATGCCCTCGACGGCGAAGGCGCCGAAGCTCTGGCCGGCGCTACCGATGAAGCGGCAGGTGATCCGGCCCGCGGCCATCGGGTCGGCGCCGCGGCGGAGCGCGATCTCGCCCGCGACCTTGGCGCCGACCGTCCGGTTCGGCGTCGCGATCTGCTGGGTGATGCTGACCGAGCGGCCGTCCATCATCGCCGGTCCGGCGACTTTGAGAATCTGGTCATCGAGCGTCGGAGTGGTGTCGCGGACGTTGATCGTCTTCTTGCGCACCTCGGCCGCTGCCGGCTCCGCGAAGAGCGACGTCAGATCGAGCATCCCGGCGCGGCCCGCGACCGGTTTCTGCGTGAGCAGATCGGAACGGCCGACCACCTCGTCGAGGCTTCGCGCGCCGATCGCGGCGAGGACGCCGCGGACGCCTTCGGCGAGGAGCATGAAGTAGTTGATGACCATCTCCGGGGTCCCGGCAAACTTGGCGCGCAACTCCTCCTTCTGCGTCGCGATGCCGGTCGGGCAGCTATTGAGATGGCACTGCCGGGCCATGTCGCAGCCGATGGCGACGAGGGCCGAGGTGCCGAACCCGAACTCCTCGGCGCCGAGCATCGCGGCCATGACGAGGTCTTCCGGCGTCTTGAGCCCACCGTCGGTCCGCAGGTGGACGCGCGAACGGAGGCCGTTCATGACGAGTGTCTGCTGCGTCTCGGCCAGACCGAGCTCCCACGGGCAACCGGCGTGCTTGATCGAGGCGAGCGGCGAGGCGCCGGTGCCGCCGGCGTGGCCGCTGATCAGGATGTAGTCGGCGCGGGCCTTGGCGACGCCCGCCGCGACCGTGCCGACGCCCGCCTCGGCGACGAGCTTGACGCCGATCTTCGCCCGCGGGTTGCACTGCCGCAGGTCGTAGATCAGCTGCGCCAGGTCCTCGATTGAGTAGATGTCGTGGTGGGGAGGCGGCGAGATCAGCGGCAGACCGGGCACCGCATGCCGAATGCGCGCGATGAAGCCGGTCACCTTGTGGCTGGGAAGTTGACCGCCCTCGCCGGGCTTGCTCCCCTGGGCGATCTTGATCTCGAGCTCGCTCGCCATCGCGAGATAGCGTGCGGTCACGCCGAAGCGACCGGAGGCGACCTGCTTGATCTTACTGTGCGGCACATCCGGTCCCGGCCCGTCGTACCAGTGCGGATCCTCGCCGCCCTCACCGCTGTTGCTGCGGCCGCCGATCCGGTTCATCCCGATCGCCAGCGTCCGGTACGCCTCGGGGCTGAGCGCGCCGAGCGACATCGCCGTCACGATGAACCGCTTGACGATCTCCAGCGCCGGCTCGACCGCCGCGACCGGCACCGGGCTGCCGAGCGGTTTGATCGCGATCAGGTCCCGTATCGCGGTCAGCGGATGAGTCTTGACCAGCTCGCGGTACGCCTGGAAGTCGACCGGATCGCTGCTGTTGGCCGCCGCCTGGAGCGCCTTGACGGCGGTCGGGTTGAAAGCGTGCGGCTCGCCATCCTTGCGGAAGCGGACGATACCCGGATCGGGCAGCTTCGCGGCCGGCTCGGAGAAGGCTGCGCGGTGGCGGCGCAGGACGTCGGCGCCGATTTCGGCAAGTCCGATGCCCCCGAGGCGCGAGGGTGTGCCGCTGAAGTAGCGGTCAATGACGGTCTGGTCGACGCCGATCGCCTCGAAGATCTGGGCGCCCCGGTACCCGGTGACGGTCGAGATCCCCATCTTGGATGCGACCTTGAGCAGCCCGTTTTCCATCGCGTGGATGTAGTTGTGTTGGAGTTCCTCGACCGTCTTCCCCTCGGAGCCGCGCTGCCCGACCAGATTGGCCACGGCGTCGAGCGCGAGATAGGGGTGGACGGCCGCCGCGCCGAAGCCGACCAGGCAGGCGAGGTGATGGACATCCCAGACCTCGCCCGTCTCGGCGACGAGGTCGACGCCCATCCGCACCCCCTTGCCGATCAGGTCGTGGTGGATCGCCGCGACCGCGAGGAGCATCGGCAACGGCGCGTGCGCCGCGTCGACGCCGCGGTCGCTCAGGATCAGGATGCTGATGCCTTCGCGAACAGCGGCTTCGGCCTGGCTGAGCAGGTGGTCCAATGCCGCCTGGAGAGGCGACGCCGGCGTCGCCCCTCCGCCGTCAATGGGCACCGCGATCAGGGTCGAGACACGGCGCGCCCGCAACCGGCCCTGGTTGAGCGCGGCGATCGCGTCGAGCTGGGTCTCGCCGATGATCGCGCTGGGCAGGTGGACGAGCGCGGCGGCGGTCGGGTCCTCGACGAGGAGGTTGCCGCGCGGTCCAAGGTAGGTGTCGAGGGCCATGATCCGCCGCTCGCGCAGCGAGTCGATCGGCGGGTTCGTCACCTGAGCGAAGCGCTGCCGGAAGTAGGCCGAGAGCGGGCGCGGTCGATCCGAAAGGACCGCCAGCGGCGCGTCGTCGCCCATCGACCAGACCGGCTCCTTGGCTTCGGTCGCCATCGGTTGGACGATCAGACGCGCATCCTCTGAGGAGTAGCCGAAGACGCGCTGCACGGCGACGAGGTTGGCGACCGGCGTCCGCGCGCTCGCCCGCTCGCCGCCGGCAATCGTGACCCGACCGGCGGCCAGCCACGCCCCGTAAGGCGCTCGGGCCGACACTTCGGTCTTGATCGCGTCGTTGCGCAGGACGATGCCCCGACTCGTGTCGACGACGATCATCTGGCCGGGGCCGAGGCGGCCCTTCTCGACGATCCGCGCTTGGTCAACCGCGACCGTGCCGGCCTCGGACCCGGCGATGAGCAACCCGTCATCCGTGATCGCGTAGCGGAGGGGGCGGAGACCGTTGCGGTCGAGCGTGGCACCGGCCAGGACGCCGTCGCTGAACGCCAGCGCGGCCGGGCCGTCCCACTGCTCGATCAGCCCGGCGTGGAAGTCGTAGAAGGCGCGGCGCGCGGCCGGCATCTCGGGTAATTGCTCCCATGGCTCCGGGACGAGCATCATCAGCGCGTGCGGCAGCGAGCGCCCCCCGTGGTAGAGCAGCTCCAGCGTGTTGTCGAGACTGAGCGAATCGCTGCCGGTCAGGCTGACGACCGGGCTGAGCGCCTTGCCGCCGGTCCCATCGGCAAACCGCAGCGTCGGTGTGCGGGCCGTCATCCAGCCGCGGTTGCCCTGGACGGTGTTGATCTCGCCGTTGTGGGCGAGGAAGCGGAACGGCTGTGCCATGGCCCAGGTCGGCAGGGTGTTCGTGCTGTAGCGCTGGTGGAAGAGCGCGATCGCGCTGGTATAGACCGGGTCGCGCAGGTCCCCGTAAAACGCCGCCAGGTCTTCCGGCAGGCAAAAGCCCTTGTAGATCAGCGTCCGCGCCGAGCAGGAGACGACGAAAAAGCCGTCGATGCCCTCCGCCGCGACCGTGCGCTCGGCCGCCTTGCGGGCGAGCATCAGGTCTCGCTCGAACGCGTCGGCGTCGCGCCCCTCCGGCCGCCGGATGAGGAGCTGGGCGATCCCCGGCTGCGTCTCGGCCGCGATCCGGCCGAGGACGGACGGATCGACCGGCACCTCGCGCCAGCCGATGACCGCCAGCCCCTGCCCCGCAACCGTGCCGGCGAAGAGCGCGCGGCAACGCTCGGCGGCGGCGGCGCGCGGGAAAAAGGTCATCGCGACGGCGAAATCGCCCATCTCCGCGTCGCCGTGGCCGAGCCGGGCCAAATCGGCGGCAAAGAGGGCGCGCGGGATCTGGGTCAGGACCCCGGCGCCGTCGCCGGTCCGCTCGTCGGCGCCGACGCCGCCGCGGTGGGTCAGGTTGACCAACCCGCCGAGCGCGCGCGTGACGATCTCGCGGGAGGGTCGGCCGGCGACATCGACGACGAGACCGACGCCACAGGAGTCGTGCTCATAGGAGGGGTCATAGAGCGGCGCGTGGATGCCTCTGGTCGTCGCGGCGGCTGTTGGTCCCATGGTTACCCCCGTCGTGCGAGGTTACCGGCGTCGCGTTCGTCGAACGGGAATCGCGGATCGACGGATCGGGCTCGTGTCGGATGCCGCCCGGACCCGGCGAGCCCTGACGCCAACGCCGGATGCAGTCTGTGATGCGAAGCACAACGGCTTCGAGCCGGAAGGGTGGGAGCCGTGCTTCGGCAGCCTCGTTGCTGGCAAAGCCCGAACGCCCGTCCAGGGCAAAGCGCTGCCACGGGAGGACCATTAGTCTAGGCACGCGGCGCTGGGACGGGTAGGTACGGACCGCCGCGAATTCGGCATGGGCTTTTGTGCTCGGAATCCAAGCGGCCGGATCGCCGTAAGGCGGGATTAACGCGGCGCGGGGTCGGACAGCCCGCCGGCTGCCCGGCGACCGGCCACGGCCGCGAACGCCCGAACGTTGGCACCATCGCATGCACAACGCGTCGGAGTCGAGTCCCAGACAGTGGCGTCGTCGGGGATTGCTCGCGGGACGACGGCACGATACGCTACGCTGGGCAGGATGATTGGATCGGCAGCCTAAAGCACTGCCGAAGGAGCGAGCGGGCGATGGTCGCGATCGTGGCGCGGGAGCAAGCGGCGGACGAGGCGGTCTTGGAGCGGATCGCGCGCGAGGGCGTCCGGCTCGTCGACCTTCAGTTCAGCGACATCGCGGGCGGCGCCAAGGCGCTGACGATTCCCGCCGAGCTGCTCGGCCCCACGCTCGACCACGGCTACCGCTTCGACGGATCGGCGCTGACCGGCGGCATGCGCAAGGTCGAGCTTGACCTCTACCTGGTGCCGGACCCGACAACGCTCGTCGTCTTTCCGGTGGGCGACAGCGGCGAGCGGCGCGCCCGGCTCTGCTGCTCCGTCCTCCGGCGCGACGGACAGGCCTTCGCGGGCGATCCCCGCTCCGTCCTGGAAGGGACGCTCAACGCGGCGCGCGAGGCCGGCTTCGACCTTCGGGTCGGCATCGAGATGGAGTTCTACCTGTTTCGCGGTGACCTGTCGGCCGTGTCGTCGCCGCGCGATGCCGCCGGCTATTTCGACGTCGGGGAGGACTTGGTGGCGCGGACCCGCGACGAGGTGTTGACGACGCTGCAGGGTATGGGCGTGGGCGTCGGCGGCGCGCACCATGAGACGGGCCCCGGGCAAGAGGAGCTCGACCTCCTGCCCGACGGCACCCTGCGGATGGCCGACCAGCTCATCGTCGTCCGCCAGGTGATCAGGACGGTGGCCCAGCGGCGCGGATTGCGCGCCACCTTCATGCCGAAGCCATTCGCCGAGGCACCCGGGTCCGGTCTGCACATCCACCAGCGCCTGCGCCGCTTCCCCAACGGGGGCGATGCGTTGCGCGACGAGCGGGACGACCTCTCGCCGACGGCCTATCGGATGATCGCCGGTCAGCTCGCGCACGCAACGGGGATGTGCGCGGTCGTCTGCCCCTCCGTCAACTCCTACAAGCGGCTCAACGCCGGTCACCGCGCCCCCCGCCATGCGACCTGGGCGCGGGTCAGCGAGGCATCGCTGATCCGGGTGCCATCCTGGGCGCCGGGCGAGGAAGCGGCGCTCGAGCTGCGCAGCCCCGATGCGATGGCGAATCCCTACCTCGTCTTCGCCGTCGCCCTCGCCTGCGCCCTCGACGGCATCCGGCAGCGCCACGATCCGCCCGATCCCCTCGACGAGAGCCTGGTCTCCTACGATGACGCCGAACTGCACCGCCTCGGTGTCCCGCGGCTCCCGGGTACCCTCGGCGAGGCCATCGCCGCGCTCGTGGAGGACACCGTCGTGCAGGCCACGCTCGGCGACTACATCTACGAGCAGCTCCTCACCGTCAAGCGCGCCGAATGGGAGGACTACCGCCGCCACGTCGGCCCCTGGGAACACGAGCGGTACGGCGATGCGTAGGCGGCCAGGCGGCGAGGCGGCCAGGCGGCCAGGCGGCGAGGCGGCTCCGTACTCCGTGTTAGCCCCGGAGGGGCTTTGTCGGTTGAGCCCGGCGTTTCAACGCCGGGACGGGCTCGATTGCCGTGGGCGATCGCCGATCGAGGCTCTGGATCAATCCAGGCAGCGGGGAAGTCGCACAATGGCGGTCGGGGATGAGGAGCGGCGTCTGATCCGCGCGCTGGTGGGTGAGGGGCGCCGCTCGGCGATCCACGTCAGTACCCACCCTTTCAGGCCTGCCAGCCGCCTGCGTATTGGTGGGTGTAGGTCGCGATGCCGGCGGCGCGGAGGGCGACGTCGTCCGCAAGCTCGGGGCCGAAGCGGGCGATCGAGAGCACATCGAGCGGAATCGACGACTCGCCGCCGACGATCAACTCGGCCATCATCTGACCGATGGCGGGCGAGATCGAGAGCCCCCCGACGCAGCAGCCGGTGGCGACGTAGAAGCCGCGCAGGCCGGGGACCGGGCCGACGATGTGGCGGCCGTCGGCGGTCATCGTTGGGAGGCCACCCCGGTGCTCGCGGACCAGCGCGTTGTGCAAGACGGGGAACTGGTCGCGGACCCGCGCGGCCAGCCCGCGCAGGACCGTGATGTCGAGCGGCAGATCGCGGATCTGGAAGCCGGGGGCGACGCCGCGCAGGTCGTAGGCGTGCGGGTCCGGCTCGTAGCCGCCGAGCATGAGGCCGCCCTGCTCGGGTCGGACATAGACATTAGCGTCGATCACGCGGCAGATCGGCTGACTCGTCGCCACGCCGGCGATCGGCTCGGTGATCATCAACTGGTGGCGCATCGGCACGACCGGAACGCGGACTCCCAGCCGCTCGCCGACTAATCGGGACCACGCCCCGGCGGCGTCCACGACCGCGGGGGTTCTGATCGTCCCCTCGCTGGTCTCGATCGCCGTGATGACCCCGGCGCGGCTCGCGATGCCCGTGACCTCAGTGTTGGGGAGGACGGCGACGCCGAGCCGCTCGGCGGCGCGGGCGTAGCCCAGCGGGATCTGAACCGGCTCCAGGTAGAGGTCGGAGGGCGTGTACCACATCGCGCGGACGCCGTCCGCTTTGGCGAAGGGAGTCAGCCGGGCCAGGTCGCCCGCGGAGATCTCGTGGATGTCGAGGCCGCACGCCCGCCCCGCCTTGATCTCGGCGCGGACTTGGCGCTCGTCCGCCTCGGTGCGGGCGATCTTGACGCTGCCGGACTGATGAAAGACGATCGGCTCGCCGGTTTCCTCGGCGAACCGGCTGATCTTCCGGACGGCGAGCATCGCCAAGCGGGTCATCACCGGCTCGGGGCGGATCTGTTGGGTCAGCCCGGCCGCGCGTGGCGAGGTCTGCGAGGCGATCGCAAAGCGGTCGAGGAGCGCGACACCGCGCTGACCCATCTGCGCGAGGTGAAAGGCGACGCTCGATCCGAGCGCGCCGGACCCGATCACGACGACCTCGGCATCTTGAATCACTGGGAGTTCCTTTCTCTGTACCGCACCGATCCGATCGACGGCTGTCGTGCGGTCTGTCCGAGGCGGGCGCTAGCGGCCGCGGGCAAGGCGCACCTCCAACCGGCGGACGACGAACGAAATGGGCAGGCTCATCGCGAGATAGATGAGCGCCGCGAGCAGGAAGACGTGCATCGGCTGGAAGCTTGATGAGGCCAGGTCGCGAGCGCGGAGCATCAACTCCGGCGCCGCGATGATCGAGGCGACCGAGGTGTCTTTGAGGAGCGCAATAGCGAAGTTCGCCACCGGCGGCAGGACGACCCGCAGCGCCTGGGGCAGGACAACGTGGCGCATGGCCTGGAGCGGGGTCAGGCCGATGGTCAACGCGGCCTCCATCTGCCCACGGTGGATCGCCAGGATGCCGGCGCGGAAGACCTCGGCCAGGTAAGCGGCGCCGTTGAGGCCAAGGCCGATCACCGCCGCCTGAAACGAGTCGAACAGGATGCCGAAATCGGAGAGGCCGAAGTAGATCAGGAACAGGATGGCCAGCGCCGGGATGCCGCGCATGACCTCGATGTAGGTCGAGGCCGCGATGCGGACCGGGGCGAGGGGGGACAACTTCGCCAGCGCTAGGCCCAGCCCGACGGCGAAGGCGACGACGAAGGCCAGAGCCGTCATCTTGAGCGTCCCCTCGGCCGCCTTGACCATCTGGGGAAACCAGTCGGCCCAGTTTTCCGAGTAGATCCGGAAAAAACCGTCCATCCCTCTCACTGTCCGACCGCGAAGCGGCGTTCGAGCCGCGCCGCCACCCGCGAGAGCGCGAGACTCATCACCAGATACATGATTGCCACCAGCAGGTAGATCTGCATGCTGAGGCAGGTCTCCATCACCAGGTTGCGGGCGCGGAACATGATCTCCGGAGCGGCGACGGCTGAGACGACGGCGGTGTCCTTGAGCAATCCGATGCTGTAGTTCGCGACCGGCGGCACCACGACCCGGAACCCCTGCGGCAGAACGACGAAGCGCATCGCGGCGAACGGGGTCAGGCCGACCGCCAGCGCGGCCTCCATCTGCCCCGTGTGGATCGACTCGATCCCGGCGCGGAAGACCTCGGCGAGGTAGGCGGCGCCGTTGAGACCAAGCCCGAGCACGGCGGCCTGCACCGAGGTGAAGCGAATGCCAATCTCGGAGAGCCCGAAGTAGAGAATGAAGAGCTGGGCCAGCACCGGCGTGCCGCGGATCACCTCGACGTAGACCCGGATCAGGACGCGGAGCGGCGGGATCGGAGCCGTGTCGAGCAGGGCGATCAGACAGCCGGCGACGATGGCGACGACAAACGCTCCCGCCGTGATCTTGCTCGTCGTCAACGCGGCGGGGAGCAGGATCTCCAGGAAATGGGGCAGGTGCTGCCACAGCTTGCTCCAGAACTCCACCGCCGTCAGTGCTCCACGACCTGCCGCAGGAAATCCCGCGTCCGAACGTGCCGCGGGTTGCTGAACACGGCGCCCGGCGGCCCCTCCTCGACGATGGTGCCCTCGTCCATGAAGATGACGCGGTCGGCGACGTCCTGGGCGAAGCGCATCTCGTGGGTCACGACGATCATCGTCCGTCCCTCGCGGCTGAGCGCGCGCATCACGTTGAGCACTTCGCCGATCAGCTCGGGATCGAGCGCGGAAGTCGGCTCGTCGAAGAGGAGCAGCTTGGGCTGCATGGCCAGGGCGCGGGCGATCGCCACCCGCTGCTGCTGGCCGCCGGACAGGCGTTCCGGGTAGGCATCGGCTTTGTGCCGCAGCCCAACCTTCTCCAGCAGCGCCCGCCCTTCCTCCTCGGCCTGCGCTTTCGGCTTCTTGAGGACGCGGGTCGGACCCAGTGTGACGTTCTGCAGCGCGGTGAGGTGAGGCCAGAGATTGAAGCGCTGGAACACCATGCCGATTTCGGTCCGCTCAGCCGCGAGCTGCCGGTCGCCGATATGGACGAAACGATCGCCCAGCTGTTTCTCGCCGATGAGTCGATCCTCGATGAAGACGTGCCCGCTGGTTGGGCGCTCCAGGTAGTTGAGGCAGCGCAGGAGCGTCGTCTTGCCGGAACCGCTCGGTCCGATGATGGTGACGGTTTCACCCGCGCAGACGTCGAGGTTGATCCCCTTGAGCACCTCGGCGTGCCCAAACGCCTTCCGGAGATCGACGACGCGCAGAAGCGGGGAGGTGGCTGCCATCAGGCCCCAGACATCGATCGTGAGCGGGGGCGCACGGTGACCGGCCGCGAGCGCCCCGCGCACACACTGTCAGGAGGTCGGGGTCGCGGACGAACGCATGCAGGAGTCGGGCAGGGCCGGCGATTTCCAGCCGGCCGGGCGATCGACGCCGACGCGCGGATTCGGATCCGGCGGCCGGAAGAAGCTCAAGTCGGTCACGCCGTACTTGGCCATCAGCTGCTGGTTGGTGCAGTTGGCCCAGAGCTTGGCGATCTCGGCGTTGAGCGCGTTACCTAACTCCGGTTCGTTCTTGTTGACGCCGATGATCACGTTGTAGACGGTCGACATGATCGGATACTTGGGATCGGGCTGGAGGGCCACCTGATGGAGGTTCCAGTCCGGGTGCTCCTTGACCGCCAGCGAGACGAGCGGCGGGTCGAGGATCGCGATGTCGAGGCGGCCGGTCACGAGGTCGCGCATGACGGCATCGGAGGTGTCGTAGAGCTTGACCTCTTTGATGCCGGGGATCGACTTCAGCTCGGGGACAAGGGTGAACCCCGTGACGGTGCCGACGGTCTTGCCGGCCATGTCCGCGAAGGTGCTCCAGTTGTGGTCCGTCTTCTGGGCGAGGAGGGTGCCGAAGTAGTAGAGCGGATCGGTGAGGAACATCACCTTGCTGCGCTCCGCGGTCCAGCCCATCGCGCCGAGCATGAGGTCGACCCGGCCGGTCTTGGTCGACTCGATCAGGGCGGCCCAGTCGGCCTGGTTGGGTTTGATCTCGAGCCCGAGGTTCTTGGCGATCAGGGCGATCATCTCGCCGTCGGTGCCGATCAGCTTGCCGTCTTTCAAGCTCGTCATCGGCATGTCACCGTTGAACCCGACGAGGAGTTTGCCCTGTTCCAGGGTCTTGACCGGCGCCTGTCCGGCGACGGCGCCCGGGATGAGGACGAACGCGGCGAGGAGGAGGAGATTGAGGGTCAGCGCGCGCAGGCCGATTGTCCGACCGCGACGGTGCTGAGGAGACGGTGACCGCATGGTGTTCCTCCCTCTGGTGATACGACGACATGTGGGCTTCCGCGAGGACGGTTGTTGCTTGGGCACCTCCTTTCGGCCGTTCGTAACCGGCTCGACAGACTCCCAGGGTTGAACCCCTGGGGCTCATCCGACAACGCCTCTCCGAGGCTGGAGCTTGGCGGCCCTGGGCGGCGTTCCGTTCGATCCGGCCGGTAGGCGACGTTCGCCGAGCAAGCGTCCCTGGACGCCGTGCTCGGCGAGCGCGCGCTCGATCTGGTCGAAATGGCGGACCATCGCCTGGCGCGCCTGGCCGGTGGTCCGGGCGGCGATGGCCTCGACGATGGGGCGGTGAACCGACTCGATCTCGGCATTCAACCCGGGCATCGCCCAGAGGAGGGCGACGCATTCGGCGAAGACGAGGTCGAGCGAGTGCAGCAGCTCGACCAGGAGCGGGTTATGGCTGGCCTGCGCGATGAGGTAGTGGAGCCGGCGGCCCCATTGGCTCGCGCGGACGACGTCCGCCTCGGACGCCACGTAGGCGTCGAGCGCCTCGGCGATCCGCGCGAGCTCGTCGTCCGTTCGCTGCGCCGCGGCCAGCTGCGCCGCCTCGACTTCCAGGCCGCGCCGGACCTCGGTGAGTTGCGCGGCGGTGATGGCGTTGGTCTGACAGAGGAGGGTCACGCTCGACGCGACCGTGGCGGCGGAGGGGGTTGTCACGCGGATGCCGCCGTTGCGGCCGCGGACGCTCGCGACCAGACCCATCTGGCCGAGGATCGACAGACCCTGGCGCAGGGTCGGGCGGCTGACGCCGAGGCTGGCGGCGAGGTCGCGCTCCGGGGGAAGCAGGGTGCCCGCGCCGAGGTTGCCCTCGACGATCCAGCCCCGCAGCTGATCGACGACGACGTCGACGGCTCTGATCGACCCCCGCACCGGCTCTGCGGAAACCATGCGTCCTCTCGCGTTCATCGCAGCAGGTAATTGGTCTGACCTTTTGGTGGCGCGCAGCTTAGGGAAGATTGGGGGCCATGTCAAGCCGGTGCGTCAGAGGTAACTGTTCAGGCTTGAGGGTAGGCAAGACGGTGCTGGGCGACGCCTTCGCGGGGGACGGGGCCGCGACGTCTCCGCCGCCTCGCCCACCGCCCCAGGTCTGCCCCAGCTCTGCTGGGCACACCTGCGGCGTGACCGCCACGAGCTGCGGCGCAGGCACCCGACGGCGACGGCGGGGCCGAGCGGGGCGGCGACGGGGGCCGCTGGCTCCGCACGGGCGCGCGGCGCCGGGCTCGGGCGCCCACCGCCGCCGCGGCTCAGCCCATCGCCTCCTGCACGAACGGGCGCCGCACCCAGCCCCGGTCGTACGGTGTCCAAAAGGAGGACTCCAGCCGGATCCGGCGGAAGCGCCACCCCTCGTCCTGCTTGGCGTACTCCTCGACGTAGCGGGCCCCGCCCCAGACCGCCTCCCCGGTCGCGGCGTAGGTGCAGGCCTGGAACAGGTGCCAGGTCCCGGTCGCTGTCTCACCGCTGACCTCGATGAGCGGGTTGGTCATGTAGTGCAGCGCGAAGGGCAGCTGCGTGGCCGCCCCCGCAAAGAAGGCGCGGATCGCGTCTCGCCCGTCGTAGCGGCCCCACGCCGTCCCGCCGTCCCAGACCGCATCCGCGGTGAAGAGGTCGGCGAGGGCATCGGGGTCGTAGCCGGTGTCGCACAGGCCGGCGTAGCGCGCCTTCAGCCGCTTGATCGCCTCGACGTCCTCCAGGACGCCGACGCGCCGGGCCAGGTCCGCGAGCTCCATGCACTCCTCCTTCGCGCTGCGTTCTCGGATCAACGGCGGCAGGCGTGGGGGCACGAGACCGGCGCCGTCTCCTCCTGCTCGACCTGATCGGCGGACACCGATCGGACCCCGCCTGGTCTCGGACGCGCTGATCGTCTGGCAGCGCCTGTGCGCCCGACCGAAGGTCGCCCGCGCCGGACGGATCCCGGTCGCCGGCCACGGCGTCACCATCGCGCCGGGACGAGCGCCGGCGCCGGCGCCCGCCGCGAGACCTCGACTAGGATATCGTACTCCTCGATCGTCGGCGGCCCGCTGACGATGTCGGCGACGCGCGCCCGAAACTCCTGCGACAAGAGCTCCAGGGCCATCGCGTCCGACCGGTGCTCCCAGACCGTGACGGCGAGAGTCGTGTTCGCCTCGCGGTTGCCGGCGAAGAGGGCGGAATGGAATCCCGGCATCGGCTGGCGCTGCGGGCCGTCGGCCTCCCACAGCCGGGCCGATTCCTCGCCACCCGGACGGAACGGCCTCAGAGGCCCGGCGCGTGCGGTCGTCGGAGGGGAGGAGCCCCAGGTGTGCCCCGTGCCCACCTGTCGGCCGGGGTACCCCTGGGTCCCGACTGGCCCATTCCGGTATCGCGGCGTCCAAGCGGGGAATCGGTGCCAGCCAACGAGGTTGTGGTCCTGCGGACCACGGGAGGCCACGGGGCATCCTTGGGGTCCCCTCCCCTCGGCCGGCGGAACCGCGGTCATTCCCTCGAGCCCGGGTACCCGGACACTTCGATGCGCATCCTATCCGGCACGCGAAACGCGCGTGGAGGGTCCCCGTGGTATCCTCACGAGCCGAGCCGAGCCTGCCTGTCCCCGCCGCTCAATCAAGCGGGTGGTCGATCGGAGGGGCGATGAGCCTGGTCCAGGATGAAACGCGCGTGCGTGCGGAGGAGGCGCTCAGGTCGGTGCGGGTGCGCTGCATGGCCTGCGGCGCCGCGGCGCGCGCCGACCGACCCGCCGGCCAGTGCGCGGTCTGCGGCGGCCTGCTCGACGTCGTGCTGACGTTCGACCGGCCGCTGGCGAGGGACGAGATCGGCGCCGGATTGCCGCCCGCGCTGCGCGCGTCGGGCGTCTGGCGCTACCGGCCCCTGCTGCCGGCGCTGCCGAGCGCCGCGATCGTGACCCGCGCTGAAGGGAACACCCCGATCTACTGGGACGACCGCTTGGCGCGCTTCGCAGGGCTGGAACGGCTCGGGCTCAAGCATGAGGGGCACAACCCGACGGCGTCGTTCAAAGACCGCGGGATGACGGTCGGGATCAGCCATGCGCGGGCGGTCGGCGCCCAGATCGTCGCCTGCGCCTCGACGGGGAACACGTCGGCTTCCCTGGCGTCGTACGCGGCCGCCGCGGGGCTGGCGGCGCTGGTCCTCATTCCCGAGGGGAAGATCAGCGGCGGCAAGCTGAGCCAGACGATTGCCTACGGGGCGCGGATCGTTCAGGTCCAGGGCGATTTCGACCAGGCGCTGACGCTCCTGCGGCAACTGACCGAGGCGTACCCGATCTATCTCGTCAACTCGGTCAACCCGTTCCGGCTCGAAGGGCAGAAGACAATCGTCTTCGAGCTGCTTGAGCAGCTTGACTGGGACGTGCCGGACCTGATCGCGCTACCGGGCGGCAACCTCGGCAACACGGCCGCCTTCGGCAAGGCGCTCGACGACCTCTGGAATGCCGGGCTGATCGACCGCCTGCCGCGACTGGCGACGATCCAGGCCGCCGGCGCGGCGCCCTTCGCGGCATACTTCGCGAGCGGATTCGACCGGTACGAGCCGGTCGTCGCCGAGACGATCGCGACGGCGATCAAGATCGGCAACCCCGCGAGCACGCCCCGTGCCCGCCGCGCCATCGAGCGGACCGATGGGCTGGTGACGACGGTGACCGACGACGAGATCATGGAGGCGAAGGCGGCGATCGACCGCGCCGGGATCGGCTGCGAGCCGGCGTCGGCCGCGTCCCTGGCCGGGGTGCGGCGGCTGGTCCGCGAGGGCGCGCTGGCCCCGGAGGCGAAGGTCGTCGGCGTGTTGACCGGTCACGTCCTGAAGGACGCCGACGCCGTCGTCGATTATCACCTGCACGACCGCGACGGGCGACCGCGCCCGGGCGCGAACCGCCCGGTGTCGATTCCCGCCGAGATGGCGGCACTGGAGCGGACGCTCGCCGATGCGCTTCACGGTTAGGGCGCCTGCCTCCTCGGCCAACCTCGGGCCGGGCTTCGACGCGCTGGCCCTCGCGCTCGACCTCTGGAACGAGGTCGAGGTCGACGCCACGGTCGACGCTGATCGAGTCACCTTCGTTGGACACGACGCCGGCTTGCTCGACGGTCGGGAGAACCTCTCGCTGACCGCGATGCGAGGGCTTGCGGCCGAGCACCACCGGACCCTGCCGCCGGTCGCGCTGATCGTGCGGGCGGAGATCCCGGTGGCGCGGGGGCTGGGCAGCTCGGCGGCGGCGCTGGTCACCGGGCTGGTCGCGGCCAACCGGTTGCTCGACCTCAAGCTGGGCACCGGCGAGCTCTTCGCCCACGCCTGGCGGATGGAGGGGCACGGCGACAACGTCGGCGCCACGCTCTACGGCGGGGCGATCCTGGCCGTGCCGGGTATCGCCGAAGCGATCCGCCTCTCCGACGGATCGGCCCTCGGGCTGGTGGCGGTGATGTTTATCCCCGCGGCGACGGGGGCCACCTGGGCCGCCCGCGCCGCCCTGCCGGGCACAATCCCCCACCCCGATGCGGCATTCAACGTGGCGACCTCGTCGGGACTCGCGGTCGGGTTAATGACCGGCAACCGGGAAGCGATCGCGGCCGGGATGCACGACCGACTGCACGAGCCGTACCGTTCCCGTCTCTTCCCCCACCTGACGCCCATGATCGACGCCGCGCGCGCCGCCGGCGCCGTCGGCGCCTGCCTGAGTGGTGCCGGCCCCTCGATTCTCGCCCTGACCGACTCCTCGATCGCGCCGGCCGTGGCCGCCGCCTACCGAGCGACCGCGCTCCATCACGGCGTGCCCGGTCGGGTCTCCGTCCTTAGCCCCGCCTGTCGGGGCGCGCACGTCGTCGACAGGGCGGGCGCGTAGCCGTCGCCGCACGGTTCGGGCCGACCGCCGCGCCGGCGGAGTCCCGTCAGGACCGATCCACTTCCTCATGCGTGATGATTGAGCAACCTCTTCAGACGATTTGGCGATTGTTCCAACGAACGTTACGGTGAGCACCCAGGACGATTGACCTGGAAATTGGACCACACGGCCATTTCCAGGTGCGGTACGACATGCTATGCTGCGGAGGCAAGTACTCCGACCTGGCGACGGCCCATCCCGGCCGTCGCCAGGTCGGCCGTGTGGCGTTGCCCCAGAGGGGTGGGGAAGCCGGGAGGACCATCATGAACAGCCGGACTCGGACCTTCGCCGTGCTGCGTGTGGCCGCCGTGCTGACGAGCATCGTCAGCACGTTTACGTATGCGGAGAGCACGGTCGCGGTCGGCGGCGGCAGGTCCGTGACCACCGTGCAACGCCACGACACTCCGCCGACCGCGGCAAATGGGGCCGCGCCCGCCGGCAACGGTGGGAATGGCGGCGTCGCTGCCGGCGGCGGAGCAAGCAGCGCCGCCGGCGGGTCGGCGCCCGGGTCTGGCGGTACCGTCGCGCCGGCGACCAGCGGCACGGCCGGCACCGCGTCCGGCATCACGACCGGCGGCACCACGACCGGCGGCAGCGTCACCGGCGGTGACGCGGTCGCCGGCGCGGCGGTCGGGGGCGCCAGCAGCAACGGCGGTGATGCCCAGGGCGGCACCGGCACCGGCGGCACCGCCGCCGGCACCACGACCGGCGCCGCCGGCACCGGTGGCGGCACCGCCGGCGCCGCCGTGACCGACGGCACTGTGACGGATACCACCACCAATCAGACGGCGACCAACGGTGCCGCCGGGGCCGGCAATGTCGGGGCCGGTGGGGCGGGCGGCGTGGCGACGGCCGGCGGCGTCTCCGGCGCTGGCAATACCGGCGGCACCGCGACCAACCTCGCACTCACCGGCGGCACGGGAACCTCGACGACCACCGCTGGTAGCAACACCGGTGGCGCCGGTGTGGGCGGCGCGGCGACGGGCGGCGCTTCGGTCGGCGGCGTCGCCTTCGGCGGTGCCGCGATCGGCGGCGCCGCGGTCGGCGGCGCCACGACCGGGGGCACCACGACCGGGGGTGGCAACATCGCCGGCACCGGCGGTATCGCGATCGCCGGCGCCAGCACCGGTGGCGACGGCACCGGAGGCGTCGGGGGCGTCGCGACTGCCGGGAACGGCACTGGCGGTGTCGGCGGGATCGGCGGCAACGGTGGCACCAGCGGCGGCGCCATCACCGGCGCCGCGATTCCCGGACAGCGCGGGGTCGGCACCACCGTCGCGGTCGGCGGCGCCACGACCGCGACCGCGACGGCCGGCCAGGGCGGCACGGCGGCGACCGGGACGGCGACCGGTGGTCTTGGCGCCGGCGGCGGTAACGCCGGCGACGGCGGCGCGGGCAGCGGCGGCAGTGCCACCGCGGACGGTGGTTTGGGAACCGGCGGTATGGGCACCGGCGGCGGCGCGACCGGCGGCGCCGGCGGCAATGCCAGCGGCAACACGATCGGCGGCGCCACAACAGGCGGCGCGACGACGGGCGGCGCGGCGGTGGCTGGCGCCGGCTTTGGCGGTGCGGCGAGCGCGGGCGGCGCGGCGACCGGCGGGGACGGCACCGGCGGCGCGGCGACCGGCGACACGACCGGCGCAGCGGCGACCGGCGGACGGGCGACCGAGGGCACGATCGCCGGCGGCGCCGCGACGACCACAACCCGCGGCTGCGTTGCGACCGCCGGCGCCGGTGGCGCCGGCGGCAGTGCCGTGACCGGCCCCGGCGGCGCGGGTGGCGCGGCGACGTGCGGCACCACGACCGGTGGGGGCAACACGGGCGGCGCCGCGGCCGCGGGCGCAACGGCCGGCAATGCGACCAGCACCACGACCGGTGGTCGGAACACGGGCGGCGCCGCCACGGGTGGCAGCGCGACGGGTGGCAGCTCGACCGCGGGCGCCGGCACGGGCGGGGCCGCGACCGGGGGCGCCGCGACCGGCGGCGCCACCACCGGCGGCGCCACCACCGGCGGCGGTAACACGGCCGGCGCGGGCGGCGCGGCGACCGGCGGGGCCGGCGCGGGCGGGGCCGGCTCCGGCGGTGCGGGCGGCACCGCGACCGGTGGGGCCGGGACGGGCGGCCTGGGTGGCGATGGCGGCACCGGCGGCACCGGCGGCACGGCCACGACGGGTCGGGCGGCCGGCGGCCGCGGCGGCAACGCCAATGCCGCGGCGGTCGGCGTCGGCAGCGATCCCAGCGCGACGGCGACCGGCGGCGACGCCGGGTCGGCGACGAGCGGCAGCGCGACGGCCGGCGCCGGGGGTACGGCCGGCGGTGGCGGGCTGGGCGGCAGCGGGACGGGCGGCGACGCGGCCGCCAGTGGCGGGGCCGGCACGGGGGCGCTCGGGGCCGGCGG
>JRHI01001212.1_pt1 | contig 22876 bp, 26 predicted proteins | sample 215371 | NCBI WGS metagenome assembly JRHI01 (sample SAMN02929681, study PRJNA255918) | sediment metagenome | biome: cave system; feature: Ice Cave; material: Sediment; isolation source: sediment from deep within a dark volcanic ice cave with no known source of... ...
TCTGCGGTCAAGGCTGCGCCGAAGCCTTCGACGCCGACCCGGCGCGCTACAGCGCCACCCGCCAGCCCGTCACCGACACCTAGGAGAACAAACAGATGCACGCCCGCTCCCGTCTACTCATCGCCGTCGCAGCCCTCGCCGTCGTAGCGGCCAGCTGCGGCAAGACCACAACCGCCGGCTCGAGCGGGACGGCCCAGAAGATCAACATCAACATGGCTGACATCAAATACGACCGCTCGGCCATCTCCGTCAAAGCCGGTCAGCCGGTCAAGTTCGCCTTCCACAACACGGGCAAGATCGACCACGAGGCAGTCATCGGAGACACGGCGTTCCAAGACGAGCACGAAAAGCAGGTGGGCAACCACGCCATGGCCATGAACGACGCCAACGCCATCACCGTCAAACCGGGCGCCACCGGCGAGCTCACCCACACCTTCGCCGCCGGCCAAACCATCATCGGCTGCCACCAACCAAGCCACTACGCAGCCGGCATGAAGATCACCGTCACAGCTACGTGACCGCCAGTCCGACGAAGCCGACCTGATGAACTGGATCCACCGCCGCTACTGCGGCTCCGCCCGCTGGGCTGGCGCTCTAGAAGACAAGGTCGTCCCTTGGGTGCTGGGCGCCACCGAGCTGGGTGACGATGCCTTGGAACTAGGACCGGGCCCAGGGCTGACTACCCGACTTCTCGCAGCGCGGGCCCGCAAGCTCACCGCCGTCGAAAGCGACGTTCCCGCTGTCCGATCTCTTCAGGCGGCTTGGCGAGGGACGCACGTCGACATTGTGTTGGGCGACGGAGCTGACATGCCCTTCGGCGACGGTCGGTTCTCGTCAGCCACATCGTTCACCATGCTCCACCACGTGCCCTCGGCCGACCTCCAAGACCGCCTTTTTGGCGAAGTGCACCGAGTCCTTCGCCCCGGCGCTCCGTTCTGCGGCGCCGACAGTCGATCAAGCCTGCTGTTCCGGGCAGCCCACATTCACGACACCATGGTTCTGGTCAATCCCGACGAGCTTCCAAGCCGGCTCGAACGCGCCGGCTTCGGCGACATCCGCGTTGAATCGTCGACGAAGATGTTCAAGTTCTCGGCCACCCGCACATAGCGGAGACAGCACAATGCCGTCCTCCACCGTTCACCGCAGCTTCAGCTTCGTCGATCTGGCCGGCTTCACTGCGCTCACCGAAGCCCACGGCGATGACCAAGCCGCCGATCTCATCGCCCACTTCGTCGCCATCGCCGAACAGGCATGCCGCGCCGGCGATCGTGTGGTGAAGTCCATCGGTGACGCCGTGATGCTCGTTTCCGAGTCCCCGTCCGACGCGATCGGCGCCGTCGGCCGAATCGCCCAATCGTGCGCAGCCGACCCATCGTTCCCAGCGCCTCGCTCTGGCATCCATCACGGAGCTGCCGCCGAACGCGCCGGAGATTTCTTCGGCGCCGCCGTCAACCTCGCCGCCCGGGTCGCCGGGCACGCCTCTGGAGGGCAAACCCTTGCCACCTCAGAGGTGGCCGCCGCCGCCCGAGACCTCGGCATCGACGTGTCCCCGATCGGCTCAGCGAGGCTTCGGAACATCGCCGAGCCGGTCGAGCTCTACGACCTCGCCGTGTGCCAGACCGAGCCAGACTGGGTGATCGACCCCGTCTGCCGCATGCAATTCGCCGCCGCCTCGGCCGCCGGCTACCTCCGCCACGACGACACCGACCACTGGTTCTGTTCGTTGAAGTGCGCTGGCATGTTCGCCGCTCAGCCCGACTCCTACCGCCCTTGACCAACTTGGGGTGACCTGGTCGAGGAGCGCCTGCGAGCCGAGCGATGAGCAGCGACGGTTGACAACCGGAGTCTATCTGTGAACAACTGTTCATAGATAGAGGTGGTGCGGGATGGTTGAGCCGGTTGCCATTGATGGTTGCGAACTGAAGCTTGTGGACCCAGCCAGGGTGCGCGCCGTGCAACAAGCCATGCCGGACGAGGAGACAGTGGCCGAGCTGGCGTCGATCTTCTCGTTGCTGTCGGACCCCAGTCGTCTCCGCTTGCTGTCTGTCCTGCTGGAGGGCGGCGAGATGTGCGTGTGCGATCTCGCCGCAGCCGCCGGAATGGGCGAGTCCGCCACCAGCCATGCGTTGCGATTGCTGCGTCTGCACCAAGTCGTGAAGGCCCGCCGAGCCGGTCGGATGATGCACTACTCCCTACGGGACGGGCACGTCCGCATGTTGATGGATGTCGCGTTGGTCCACGTCCACCACGGACTAGGCGAAGCCGATTGACTCGGGACCGACGCCTCGCGTTGACCCTGGGTTTGAACCTGGTGTTGGTCGCCGTTCAGGTCGTGTTCGGTCTGGTCGCCCATTCGCTCGGGTTGCTGTCGGATGCCGGTCACAACCTGACCGATGTGGCCGCTGTGATCACCTCGTTGGTGGCCGTGCGGTGGGCGAGGCGGTCGCCGACAGCGGAACGCTCCTACGGCTACCACCGCGGCACCATCCTGGCCGCGCTGGTCAACGCCACCTCGATCCTGGCCATCACCGTGTTCATCGTGTGGGAAGGCGTTGGCCGGCTCCGCCATCCCCACCCGGTTGAGGGGGGCATCGTCGTCGTTGTGGCACTCGTCGCCTTCGCCCTCAACGCCGGATCGGCGCTGCTGCTCCACGAGCAGGGCGGACATGGCGGTCCTGATCTGAACATGCGCTCGGCGCTGGTCCACATGGCCGGCGACGCTTTGGCTTCGCTCGGTGTCGCAGCGGCCGGCGCTGTCATCCTGGCGACCGGCGGCTGGTATTGGCTCGACCCTGTTGCGTCGATGGGTGTGGCATTGCTCATCGCCTATGAGGCGTTCCGTCTTGTCCGCTCGGCGGCTGAGATCCTGTTGGAGTCAACCCCTCGCGATGTCGATCTCGAACAGCTCAGCGGCGCCGTCCGAGCGGTAGACGGCGTCGACGGCGTCCATGACCTCCATGTATGGAGCCTGTCGTCGGATGTGCGGGCCCTGTCCGCCCATGTGGTGCTGTCTGGGCACCCGACTCTGGAGGAAGCCCAAGTTGTCGGCGAGCGGGTAAGGGCGACCATCGCAGCCCCGTTCTCAATCTCGCACGCCACCCTCGAGCTCGAGTGTGAGGCGTGCGCGGATGGCGACGCCGACTGCGTCATGGACACCGTTCTCTCGGGCACCGACGAACGGCACGGGCATGCTCACTGACGGGTGCTGCGAGGACCCAACGCCAACCACCGCGGACCCGAAGCTGGCCCGGCGCGCCGTACGGCTCGAGGCGACGCCAACGAAACATCAATGTGCGCGTACCTGTCTGCCGCTACCCTCGTCGGCCTCGTTGCCTACGCCACCCTCGGTTGGTGGTGGGCCGACCCGGTCGCCGGGCTGGTAATCGCCGCCTTCGCCGTCAACGAAGGACGCGAAGCATGGAAGGGCGACCTGTGCTGCAACTGACCAGTCGGCCTTGACCAGCACCGCCGTCACAGCCGCCGGTCTGGTCGTGTTCCCGATCGCCGCCACCTGGCTGGGAGCGACCGCGGCGGCCATACGGACGCCTGGCCCAAAGGTCAGCAGCGCCATCCAACACTTCGCCGCCGGCGTCGTGTTCGCGGCCGTCGGAGGCGAGGTGCTGCCAAATCTGCGCGCCCAGCATTCGCGGGTCTACTTGATCGTCGGCTTCGCCTCCGGGGTTGTCCTTCTTCTATGCCTGTCCGGCGCCTCCCGGAGAATCGAATCGCGATCGGACGGCGCCCGCGGGCTGCCTGTGGCTCTTCTCGGTGCGATCGCCGTCGACTTGCTCATCGACGGGCTCCTCGTGGGCATCGGCGCCACCCTGGGCGAAGGACAAGGGCGCATCATCACCATCGCCCTTACCCTCGAAGTCCTCTTCCTCGGGCTGTCCATGGCCGCCGAGCTCGCCGGCCGAGGTGTCACGAAGGTCACCGCCGCCGTCATCCCAGGGGTGGTGGCGCTGACCATCGCCGTCGGCGCGATCGGGGGTGCACCAGTGCTGAGCCATGCTTCACACGCGGTTCTCGCTGGCGTGCTCGCCTTCGGAGCCGCCCGCACTGCTTTACCTCGTGACCGAGGAGCTCCTCGTCGACGCCCACGAAGCAAACGACACCCCGCTACTCACTGCGATGTTCTTCGTTGGATTCCTCGCATTGTTCGTGCTGGAGAGCAACTGACCTGTAGGCGTTCCAGCACAGCGTCGGCGCATCGACGAGCCCGAGGTCAAGGTCCCTTCCCTCCCGACCGTGTCGATCATCTCGGCCGGCGACGAACGGCTAGCCCTCGCGCCTTCTACAACCCGAGCTCCATGCCTCTCGAGATGGATCGGCCAAGTTGTCGCTGGCGGGCTGCCACGGCCTCATCGAGAGCAGCACCCCAATCCTCCGGATCGTCAGGGGTTCGCGCGCCGTCACGCCCGCCGTTCGCGGCGTTGATGATTTCGGGGGCATTGTCGATGAGGCGGTCGAGGTCGTTTGGGCCTTGGGCCAGGCGGTAGGCCCGGCGGGCGAGGTCCCTGTCGGAACCTTCAGGGGCTGGGTCGCGGTGTCGGTCGCGCTCGGTTTCGATGCGGTCAGCGAGGCCGCACCACACCGCACGGGCCGGCGCCCCCGGCGGCGGCGGCCCGAGGGTGTCGTGGAGGGGGTGGCGGCCGGGTTGGCTGTTGGCGGCGGCGATGACCCGGTTGGTGCGGGCTTGGCGGACGGCGTGTCCGAGCGTCTTGGCGGCTTGGTCGAGCTGCCTGCGGCGTGGTTCGGTGCCGGCGATGGTGCGTGCCCGTTCGGCTTCGGCGGTCCTTTCGGCTGCGAGGGCCCGTTGGGCGACGTCGAGCTGTTTGGTTGCCTCGTTGACGTCGCGTTGGCCGGCGGCGACGTCTCGTCCGGCGACGTGTTGGGCGTCGCGTCGCCCCCACCGCAGCGTCCCGGCCTGATCGAGGTTGTTCTCGGCGGTGCGCAACCCTTTTTGGGCGTGATCGACGAGCTGCCGGCGGTGGTTGACGGTCTGGTCGGCGTGGGCGAGCTGGCTGCTCCGGTCGGGGGGTGCCGACAGTGCGATCCGCTGTCGTAGGTCGTTGACGTGGTGGTAGGCGTCGCGGAGCTTGTCGGTGCCGAAGGCGAGGGGGTCGCCTTCGGCGACCGCCGCGAGCACAGCGCTCGTCCAGTGCTCCGCCAGCTCGTGGTCGATGTCGGCGACCCTGGCCGTCCGCCAACCATGTTGCCGGTCCCACGCTTGTCGCCTCTGGGCGGTGTCGGCCAGCCGGTCGTAGTCGACCTGGCGCTGACGCAGCAGGGCGCGGTCGGTGTCGACCTCGACGGCGGCGTGGTCGACGGCGTGTTCCGTTCGAGCGGTCTGCTGACGGCCGCCGCGGCGGAGCCGGGTGAGCGGGCCGATCCGGTCGAGCTCGTCATGTCGCAGGCGGAGGCGCATCTCCGCCTGGGCGAGGGTGTCGGCGGCCCGGTCGACGGCTGCTTTGGCCGGAGCGAGCGCGGCGGCGACGTCGGGCGGGCGGTTGTTGATGATGATCTGATGCTGGGCTCGTTCGTTGGTGAGCTGCCGGTCGAGCCGCCACGGGTCGCTGTCGGCGGCGAACCGGTTGTCAGGTTGACGTTGCAGGGCCGAAAGGGTCTCCTCGGCGCCGTCTCGCTCGGGGACTTGTTGGCCGCCGTGGTCGCCCAAGTCGAATGGGGTGAGGTTCCAGGTGTGGGTGGGGAGGCGGCCGCGGGATTGGCCGACGTAGCCGGTGCCGGCGTCGAGGTTGTTGCCGGCGAGGAGGTGGACTTGGGTGAAGGTGGCGCCTTGGGCGCCGTCGATGGTCCGGCACCACCCGTGCGACACGTTCGGTGCCCCGTCGATCCGGCACCCCTCCACCAGCTCGCGGGGCAGCAGCAGCTTCCGCCCGGCAGGGTCGACGACGCTGATCCCGTTGTCGACCACATTGGTCGCGGTGACGACCGTCCCGTTGTGCAACCGCACGTCTCCGCCCTGGAAGCTGCAGTGGAGAAGGATGCGGTCGCCGCCCTGGTAGCACCGCGACCGGGCACCCCAGCCGGTCCCGGTCATCGTCGGGCCGCCGATGACGCTTTCGCCGGTGAGGACCTGGCGGATGCGGTCGGCGATGTCTTCGCAGTCGGCGTGTGACACCGCCAGGGCGGCGACGTTCGGGGCGCCGTGCCGGTTGATGTCGGCGGCGACGGCTTGGGCCATGGCTTGGCGGGTGGCGTCAGGTGTGCCGTGGTCGTGTTCCCAGCCATGCTGGTTGCGGACTGCTTGGCTGTCGGCGGCTCGGCCTTGGCGGTGGAGGTGGAGGGCGTGCTGTTCGGCCGGGTTCAGCTGGCGGCGGTTCACGGTGAGGTGTCCGACTCGGAGTTGGCCTTGGGTGATGAGGTGGTTGATCTCGCCGGCTAGGCCGCCGGCGCGGACGGCCCGTCCTTGTTTGTGGTCGCCGAGGCACCACAGCTGCCCGCCCGCCGTCGCCGCTACTGCGGCGGTGAGCCACGCGGCGTCGGCGGTGGCGACCTGGGAGATCTCGTCGACGATCACCACCACCCCCGCCGGCAGGCGCGTGTCGGCCAGGTCCAGACGCAGCCGGGTGAGGGTGCAGGCATCCAACCCGGCCTCCCGGAGCTGGTTGACCGCCTGGTTGGTTGTCGCCACCGCCAACACCGGGCAGCCAGCGGCGCGAACAGCGGCCGTGGCGGCGGTAACGGTGGTGGTCTTCCCGAACCCCGGCGGGGCGACCAGGGCACGCAACGCCGGCCCGGGCTCGCACAACGCCCGCACCGCCGCGGCCTGATCGTCGCCTAGATGTGGCGCGGCGGCGATGGCGTGGTCGATGGCGGCCTGGCCGGGGCCGGGCACGGTGGTGTGGTGGAGGGTGGCGAGCCCGTCGAGGACCTGGTGCTCGAGTTGGAGGTGGGCGGCGGTCGTCCACCGGGGTCCGTGCCGTGCCGGTTGGTCGACATCGACAAGCCGGACCACGTGGTTTGAGGCGAGGAAGTCAGCGGTGAGAGCAGTGATCTGGGTGACGGTGAGCTGCCCGGCCCCGAGGGCGGCGATGGCTTCGACGACGTGGGGTTCGCTGAACCGGGCCCGCCGGGCGCACAACCCCACCTCTCCGTCGATGAGGTGGGAGAACACCTGGTGCCGGTCGATGCCGTCTCGTCCCACCACCCGACCACACACCAGTTGGGACAGGGCGTCACCGACCGGCATGCCCACCTCGGCGGCTTCGGTGTCCCACCTCCCCCTCAGCAACGCCGGTGTCAGCGTCTTGTTCTTCTTGGTGCGGGTGCGCATGGAGGCAGCCTCGTCGGCCCGCATGGCCGCTTCCCGGTCGTCGCCGTCAACCCCCCACTCCTCCAGCAGCGCCTCGATCTTCGTGGTCCGTTTCGAGAACTGTCGCAGCTGGGTGGTGGTGAAGCCGACCATCTCGCGGGTGCCGTTGCGGTCCGGTCCCCACTCCACACCGAGCCGTTCGGTCAGGATCCGGCGCAGCTGCTCCTGATACACCGAGCCGACCGCTTTCTTCCACTCGTACAAGGCGGAGCCGTCCAAAGCGACGCAGGTGCCGTCGGGGCGCTGGACCAGGTTGGGGATGACGCAGTGGGTGTGGATCTGCGGGTCGCCGTCCCGGGAGGTGCGGTGAAAGAACGTGGCCACGGCCAGGCCGTGGGTGCCGACCCGCACCCTGATCCCGCCGGTCTGCTGGCGGGCCACCGCCACCTTGCCCTCCAAGACACCCAAGGCGCCCATGACCGCTTCGACGTGCGCGCGTGTCACCGCCGAGGTGACCTCCGGGGAGGCGAACGCCCAAAGCAGCGACACCGACTTCGGCGGTGAGAAGGTGGCGTCGAACGCCTTGTGCGTCCGTTCTCGAAGGCCCGACAGCAGATCCTCACCGCCGCCCGGGCGCAGGCCGTCCAACAAGGCCCGCAGGTCGTCGCCGACCACCACGCCATCCAAGCCGAGCTCGCCGGCCCACCGGCCCGCCCACACCCCGGGGGCTTCGCCCTGGCCCAGGTAGTACTCCTCCAACCCTTCAGCAACCTGGGTGAGGGTGTACTCGGCGTCGTTCAGCTTGATGACGGTCAACACCCGCCGCACCGCCCGGTGACCGCGGGGCCGGGCAAGGCCACCCCGAAGGGGTGGCACATGTCTGCCGGTCGAAGCATTGGATTCTTTGGATTGGTCATTGCGTCTCGTGACCCTTAGGACTTGGGCTCTTCGCGGTTGGTTGTCTTGATCGTTGGATCGTGCTGCTGTTCGTTGATTTGTTGTTGCTTGGTGGTTCAGCTGGCCGTGTCGAACAGACCCGGCTGGCACGACGGCGACACCGACCGCTTCCGCCGCCGGGCGGTCTGCTTGACCGCGGCAAGCGCCGGCGGCAGGACGGCAGCGGCCTCCCCGGCCGGCTCGGACACCGAGGACAACGTCGGAGCCAGCGGATCAAGGCAGGCGGCGTCGATTGGGCCGCCGATCATCGCCTCCAAGGCACGGCGGGGCACCCGCAGCACGTGACCGAAGTCCACCACCGGCATACCCGACCGGCCGTCGGTGTCCCGCCACTCCCGTGTCATCGCGTACGCCTTCGTCCGACCTACCCGGATCAGCCGTCCCGCCTCCTCCACCGTCAAGAACTCCGGTAACCCACCCACACCGCACCTCAACTCTATCGTCGGTAATACAGCGAGTTCGTAGAGTACAACACATCAACGAACATGTCGATGACACGCCGTTCGTGTTGATGTAAGGTGGGCGGGTGAGCACCCGCAAGTTCGGCATACGCCGCGTCATGACCCCCAACCAAATCGTCGCCCTCAACGTCGCCCGGGCAAGGGCGCTGCGAGGCTGGACCCAAGAACAAGCAGCCGAAGAGCTCGCCCCCTACCTGGGCGCCCAGCTCTCCGGGGCCAGCTTCTCCGCCCTCGAACGCTCCGCCTGGAAGATCGACCGGATCAAACAGTTCTCAGCCGACGACCTCCTCGCCCTCTCCCGAGGGTTCGACGTCCCCATCGGCTACTTCTTCACCCCACCCCCACCCAGCTTCGACGCCGGCCTCCACGCCCCCGACGCAGGACTCAAAGGCCTCGACCCCATCGTCCTCCTCGACGCCGTCCTCGGCACCCCCGACAACCTCAACCACTGGGCCGACGACCTCCTCGCCTACTCAGCCAGCCACGCCCCCGCACCCCGCAGCAAACGTGAAAAACCAAGCGTGTCCCCAACCGACCTCGCCGACCGGCTCACACCCCACACCCAACTCCGAGCCAAAGCCCTCCTCCGCAACGCCTTCGGCGACGTCGACAACGCCAGCGACCTCCTCGAACGACTCGCCGAAGCCCTCAGACTGTTGGACGAAACAGCATCAGCCGGCACCAAGGACAAGACGGCACCAACCGGCATCGGTACACCTCGGGCTCGAAGGAGCGCCAGCAAGAAGTAGAGCAATGAGGAGGAACACAATGACTAGAGGAAGGCGACGCCATCTCGGTGGGGTCGACCGGCTCCCGAGCGGCCGGTGGCGCGTGCGGTTGGCGGATCCGTCCACCGGGCGACGGGTGAGCATCGGGACGTACCGGACAAAGGCCGAGGCCGAGGTGTCCTTCGCCGGCGCTGTCTCCGATCAACAACGGGGTGCGTGGGTGACGCCCGATGAAGGGCGGATGACGCTCGCCGACTACGCACCGGTCTGGGTCGGATCGCGTCTCACTTCGCGCGGGGAGCCGCTGCGACCTCGCGTGCGTGAGCTGTACGAGGGGTACCTGCGACTTCACATCCTGCCGACGCTCGGCGCTGTGCCGCTCGGCCGCATGACCACGAGCGGCGTCCGTCGGTGGCACGCTCGCCTGCTCGCGGAGGGACTCGGGCCGTCGACGGCGGCCAAGTGCTATCGGCTGTTGCGGGCCATCCTGAACACTGCCGTTGAGGACCGGCACATGGTGGTCAACCCGTGCGCCATCAAGGGTGCCGGCGTCGAGCCGTGTGACGAGCGAGCAATCCCGACGATCGGTCAGGTGTATGAGCTGGCCGACAGGGTCGCACCTCGCTATCGGGCCCTTGTCCTCCTTGCCGCCTTCGGCGGCCTGCGGCGCGGAGAGCTGTTCGGCCTGAGGCGAGCCGACGTTGACCTCCTGCACCGCACCGTCGATGTTCATAGCCAACGCCAGGAGACACGGAGCGGCGAACAGCTCATAGGGCCTCCGAAGACTGTCGCGGGCCGGCGCACACTCGCATTGCCGGATGAGCTGGTCCCAGAGCTCGAGGAACATCTGTCGAGGTGGGTGTCCGCGGAGCCGAGCGCGCTGGTCTTCGTCGGGGAAAAGGGGGGACCTGTGCGGGCTGGCGTGTGGCAGAAAGAGTGGGACCGGGCACGCACTGCGCTGGGCCTGCCCGACCTCCACCTGCACGACCTGCGGCACGTGGCGGGGACGTTGGCGGCCGCAACCGGGGCGGGAACGAAGGAGATCATGCGTCGACTCGGTCACGCGACCCAGGAGGCTGCCCTGCGCTATCAGCATGCGACCGATGAGCGGGACCGGGTCTTGGCCACGGGCATCGACCGCCTAATCCAGGCGGCCCGTCAAGACGCCGGCGCGCCGGTCGTGCAGCTCCGACCCCCAGGGGGCAGTCAATCCCTCGGGCAGTGAGTCGAGAAGCGGGCGTAGCCTTGGTGCGCGGAGACCCGATGAGGAGGCAACGATGAGATTCGAGCGGATCACCATCAACCCCAAGCAGATGGGCGGGCTCCCATGCATTCGCGGGCTCCGCATCCCGGTGACCACCGTCGTTGGCCAGCTCGCCGCCGGCCGCACGCACGCCGAGGTCCTCGGGGACTTTCCTGACCTCGAGCAAGCCGACATCTTTGCGGCCCTTGAGTTCGCGGCCGAGGCAGTCCAGGAGCGGGAACTCCCGCTCGTCGGGTGAAGCTGCTGGTCGACCAGAACTTGGCTCGCCGGGTAGCCGCCTTGCTGTGCGACGCCGGCCACGACGCTGTCCACGTTGCCGACCGCGGCTTGGCCACTGCCGAGGACTCCGCCATCGTCGCATTGGCAGCCGTTGAGGGACGCGTCATCGTGTCCGAAGACACCGACTTCGGGGCGCTGCTAGCCCAGTCGGGTACCCGACTGCCTTCGTTCGTCCTGCTCCGGGGATCCGAGCCGATGTCTCCAGATGCCCAGGCTGCTCTTCTGATAGCGAACCTGCCTGCCCTTGAGGTCGATCTCGCCGGCGGCGCTGTCGTCGCACTGGCCAGAGGAAGGATCCGGGTCCGTCAGCTGCCGATCGAGCCCTCCGATTGAGGTGCTCTCCGATGCCGAGGCCGGCTCGTTGGTACCGTCTGGTGCCGTCACGTGGCGCCGGGTTTTGGTTTCGTTAGGTCACGTGAAGGTCACACCAGGGTCACGGCCGAGATATCCACAGGAGGCTCGAACCGTCGTTATAGGGTCTTACCAGGGCTTTTGCTAATCTAATTCACATCATGCGGGCGTAGTTCAGCGGCAGAACATCAGCTTCCCAAGCTGAGAACGGGAGTTCGATTCTCCTCGCCCGCTCTGCGAAAAGACGCTGGTCGGAGGGCTGATCTTGCGTCTGGGCGGCTCGCTCGATTCGGCGTCGTGACCTCGGCGTGACCTAGTGGGTCCGAAAGCGGGTCACGCTTAGGGGACTCTTGGGGCCGCGCTCAGTTCTTCGAGACGAAAGCCGCGACCGGCGGCGCGGGGACGGAACGGGCCGAGGCCAGCCGGTCGCTGACGGAGTCCGCTATTGCGGTGTCACGCTCGCGGCTGGCGTGTTGATAGCGAATCGCGGCGTCGGGCGAGGATTGCCCTAGCCGGTACATGAGGTCGCGGGTGCTCACGCCTGGGGTAGCGGCAGCCTGTGTCATAGCGAAGTGCCGCAGATCGTGAAAGTGGACGCCCGATAGTCCGACGCATCGGCACGCTGCCGTCCACTTGGTCTGCCAGACGTGCGGGCGGAGCGAGCCTCCCATCTGGCCGGCGAAACGAGGGCGGTCGAACCGGGAGGGGCATAGGTGGCCAGGTGCTGCTCTAACTCCATTGCGAGGATGGCGGGTACGGCGATGGTTCGCTGGCCTGCGGCCGTCTTCGGCGGCCCGACGATGAGCGTTCCGTCAGCAAGCTGCTGGACCTGCTCCACGACTGTGATCGTCTTGTGTAGTAGGTCGACGCGGGCTCGAGTCAATCCGAGGAGTTCGCCCTTGCGAAGTCCAGTGAGGGCAGCCGTGAGAACTAGTGCCCTAAACCTCGGCTCGACGGCATCGGCGAGGTCCCAAACTTGTTCGGCTGTCAGGGCCGGCCGTTCCGCCGCGTGCTCGATGCCGGCCCCCTCGACCGCGCACGGGTTCCGGACGACTAGTTCGTCCTTGACGGCGGTTCCCATGATGGTCCGTAGGAGTCGATAGCTCTTGGCCACCGTCGAAGGTCCGGGGCCGTCCGACCCCGATAACCCGGCGTGCCAGCGCCGTACGATCAGGGGCGTCAACTTCGCGAGTTCCGAACGCCCGAGGGTGGGCGAGATGTGAAGGCGCAGAAGCCCTTCATACAGTTCGCGGGTACGGGGACGGAGGTTGGGCCGCACGGCGAGCCAGTCCTTCGCGTACACGGCGAGGGTGACTTTCCCGCCTTGAGGGTTCACCCAGCGGCCGGTGACCATCGACGTCTCGATGGTGGCGAGCCAACGGCCGGCCGTCTGTCTTGGTCGTGAACGTATCGGGCGCACTGTGTCGTTTGCCGGTCGCATCTACGTACCTCGCCCGCCACCGGCCGGACGGGGGTTTGTCGACGGTCCCGAACCTGTTGCGACCTGAGAGTGCCATCACCTGCCGCCCTTCTTGCCTATGTGGGTGCCGGTTGGCCTGTTCGGATGCTTGGCGATCCAGCGGCGGACGTCGACCGCCCTCCAGATGGAACCGCATTTGAGGACCGCAACGGGCTCGGGGAAGTCGGGATAGGCCACGGCGAGCTGGTCGACCCGCTGGCGTGTGAGCCCAAGCGCCGCAACAACCTCCGCTTTGCCCATCAGATCCATGGGACCAGATGGTACATCTGGTCTTGTCAAATAGCAATACCTGTTGGCGACACTATTTACCCGGCGCTCCCGGGCCGGCCGCCCTGGACCCGACTTGCTATCCAGGGCGGCCGCCCACGTTGCCCTGTTCTCCGCACGGCGCTTCGCTCGAAGCAGCCGCCGGTCCCTTCCCACTCCCGGGATCGCCGCGGCTCTGAGACGGGCTGCTACGTCGGGAGGGAACGACAGCGTCCGACAGATCGCCTCCATCACCGAGATCGACGGGGAACGGCGGCCCTGCTCGATCAGCCACCAGGAAGAAGGCAACATCGGCGGATCGAGCTGCACAGCCTTGGCCGCCCTCGGCAACCCCCAGCCGGCGGCCAGACGAGCCGCCTTGAGTTCCCCAGCGAGATCCATCGGGAAGGCGTGCCGTCTTGACGTCATCGCGTCCCGGTCTCCCGGGGTTCTGATCGCTTCCACGCCCAAATTTTCGCACGGAATGTGTGCCATTGGGCTGTTCCGTCATCATGCGCCCGCGTGCACGGGCGTATTGGAAGCAATTGGCCTGGAACGGCAGTTAGCAGTAATTCGGCGTGACGCAATACCGTCGTGACCTCGGCGTGACCTAAGTGGAGGTCACGACGGGTTCTTCACAGTCACGGCCGGTTACAAGAAAACGGCCTGCCGTAAGGGTTTTCTCGGGTTCTGGCAGGTCACGGAATTGGGTCCTTTCAGCTTCCCAAGCTGAGAACGCGAGTTCGATTCTCGTCGCCCGCTCTGGGGAAAGGGCTGGTCAGCGGCATTTCGCCGGGTCCTGGGCGCTGTCGCGTCCGACTCCATCGCGCGGCCATCGCGCGGCCGCAGAGATGCAGGGACGTCCGGCGGCGTTCGTCGGGCCTGTTCGATGACGGCGTTGAGCCGCTCGGCGATCCGGCGATCTCGAGTGGCCGCGGCGTGCTGGTAGCGCAGCGCGGCCTGAGCGGAGGAGTGACCGAGCCGAGCCATGAGCTCCTTGGTGGACGCACCGGTCCAAGCCGCCAGGGTCGCCCCCGCGTGGCGCAGGTCGTGGATGGTGATTCCCTCGATGCCGACGTCCTGGCGGGCGCGCTTCCACGCCGTGTACAGCGTGGCTCGACGGAGCGGGCCGCCGGCCGGGCCGGTGAAGAGGACGCCGTCCGGGGCGGGATCGGCGTAGTGGTCGAGATGGGTCGAGAGTGCGTCGGTGACGAGAGTGGGAAGGTTCACCATGCGGCGGCCGGCCTCGGTCTTTGGCGGGGTCACGATCCGCAAGCCGGTCCTGAGCTGCACGGCCTGCTCTTCGATGTGCACACGTCCGTTGACGAGGTCCACGTGGTCGCGGCGCAGTGCGAGAAGCTCGCCCAGGCGTAGCCCTCCAAAGGCGGCCAGGAGGACGGGCGCGTGGTAGCGGTCCTCGATCGTCTCGGCCAGCTTGAGGATCACCTCGGGGGGGACGAAGGGCCGCTCGTCGGGATGCTCGTTGCCGGCGCCGGGCACTCGGCACGAGTTCGAGGGCAGCCTCCGGTCATCGACGGCGGTGCTCAGGATGGTACGAAAGAGCCGGTAAGCCTTGGCGGCCTGCACCGGGCTTACCCGACGGGCCAGATCGGCGTGCCACGTGCGGACGGCCTCGGGGGTGACCCTGGAGAGGGCGAGGGCTCCGAAGGTCGGCACGATGTGGCGGTCGAGCAAGTCCCGGTACAGCTCGAAGGTGCGAGGAGCAAGCGGTCGTTTCTTGACCAAGCGTGTCGCCAGCCAGTGCTCTGCGTACGCGGCCACGGTTTCCGTACCCGATCTCGGGTCGATGGCGACGCCCATGACCACATCGGCCTCCATGAGCCGTGCCCACTTGTCGGCGTCTTCTCGTCGCTTGAATGTCCTGGTCACGACACGCGACGTGAGCCGGACCCGGACGTCGTAGCGGTGCTCGCCCTTCGCCGTCGTTCTGCGAGAGATCGAGGCCATTGCTGCCTTTCAGGAACGCCCTGCGCCACTCAACCCAGGGGACGCTCCTCCGCACGCAACCTCGCGACGAACTCGTCGAGCTCGGCGATGGGCACGCGGCACAGCCGCCCGATATGGACCGGACAAAGCAAACCACGGGCAATCAACCCGTAGACGGTGGTCCGACCGACGCCGAGGAGCTTACCTGCCTCCTCGACGGACACCAGGAGCGGACGAGCCTTGCCCTTCTCCTCGGGTTCGACGGAACCGATATCCGCCAGAGCCATCTTCTTCCCTTCAGTCGTGTGGGTGGCGTCCTGCCGCCGGCCTTGTTGCAGATGAGCGCGCCGACACCGGCGAATTCGACTCACGACTTCGGCGGCGAAGACAGCCCGCCGTGTCCGGGTAACGGACACGGCCAGTCTGTGGCGCTCATTTGTTGATTGGGAGGGGAGCGGGAAATGGGGGCGAGGAGGGTCGGCTCGGTGGGAGGTCGGAAGAGGGAGGCACGGGTCGGGGAGCGGGAGGGCTCGGGAGGGGGACCTGGATGATGGGAGGTGGGGTTGGGGTGTCGGGGAGGTCGACGGGCCAGGCCGGCACGGAGCCGAGGTCGGCGAGCGGGCAGGCGCGGCTCGCGAGTAGTCCGGCGTCGACGCTGCGGGCGACGGCCGGGGCTGACGGCGATCTGGGCGACGAGGGCCAGGCCGAGGGTGTCTACCGGCGTCGGCGGGCCGCAGGGAGCGGGCCTCCTCGAACAACACGACCAGCCCGTCAGCACGGCCTGCACCGGCCTGTAGGGCGGCTTTAAAGGCGAGATAGCACCGTCCGCCTCTCCATATGGCACTCGCTCCTGCGGTCCGCCAGGCGTCTCGGGGAAGGGTTCCTCCGTCGATGACGACGATGTCGGCGTCTTCGCTCGTCTGCCGGGCCAAGCGGAGGGAAAGTGTGACCTCTACCGTGCCGTATGCGTCGCCGGAGACGCCGAGCAGGCGGCCATGTCGGTGGAGTCGCGGGCGACCAGCAGGGTCGTGCCGTGTGGATGGCGAGCGCGGCCACGGTGGTGCTGGTCCTCGCCCGCCGATCAACACATCGTCCGGTCGCGACCAACTCACTTCGAGGCTTCACGATCACGGGAAACTCACGGCGCAATCACGGGCCGATCACACTCGACGTCCAGGCCCGGAGGGGGCGGCTGTGTCGTCGGCCATGCGGTCGAGATCGGCCCGGTGCATGGGAGCCAGGTGGGCGGCCGCATGAGGTGCCGACGGGCAGCCGCGGGAGCGCCGGCGCATAGCCAGCTCGCCCGCCTGCGTATCGATCGGCGTGCTCGACGTCAAGGTACCTGAGAAGCGACGTTGCGTGAGTCGACGGCAGCTGAGCGTTGGCTAAGCGCTCGCCTCGACGAGCCATACGGCGGCGTCGAGTTGCACGCCTTGATCGCTGATGTGTTCGGCGAGCGCTTTGCGTACCGCGTCGACGGCAAGCGCCGCGGTGCCGGGGTCGGCGCTGTCGAGCATGGTGCGTCCCATCGAGCCGGTCCGGAGGAAGTCGACGGTGTCGTCGAGCGAGCCGCCGCCGCCCACGAGGATCGAGGCGTGTCGGGATGTGACGCGAGCCTCCTGCCAGGCCGCGGCGGTGAGGATCTGCCGCGGCTGGTCGGGGTCGGCGAAGGCGAACATGCCGGGCGCGCCGGGCGGGCCGAGGTCGGGGAGGGGAACGTGCTGTGCGAGCGCTGCACCGGGCACGAGGAGCCACTCATTGGCGGTGAGCGGCTGCCAGCACACGAACGCCATCCGCCCGCCGGGCCGGGTGGCGCGATGGAGGTTGGCGAAGGCTGCGACGGGATCGGCGAAGAACATGATCCCGAATCGGGAGATGACCGCGTCGAAGCTGGCATCGTCGAATGGATGGACCTGGACGTCGGCTTGCTCAAACCGCGCGTTGGTGAGCCCGGCCCGGTCGGCGTCGGCTCGGGCCCGGTCGAGCATCGGCCCGGAAAGGTCGACGCCGATCGCTTGGCCCGGGTCGACAGCGCGCGCCGCGGCCAGGGTGGTGGCGCCGCAGCCGCAACCGATGTCGAGGACATGCTGGCCCGGGGTGAGCCCGGCACTGTCGAAGATGATGTTCGTGAACGGGGCGAGCATGGCGTCGTAGCGGGCCTGGTGCGTGATCCAGTGGCCGACCTCGTCGCCGTTGTTCCAGTGCTCGGCTTGGTCGCGGTTGGCGATGGTCATGTCATGCTCCGGAGTTCGATATGCCGTCGGTGTCGGTGACGGCGCCGACCCGGATGCGCTCGATGGCGGCTCGCAGGGCGTCGCCGTCGGCGGCGCCCTCGGCGCGCTGCAGGATCGCTGCGCCCAGTCGGTCAGCGAGCGTGCTGACCGCACCCTGGAGGAGCAGGAGCGGCCCGCGGCGCAGAAGGGGTTCGATCTCGGCGGCGCGGCCTTGGCGGGCGAATGGTTCCCAGATGCGCTCGATGAGCAGCTCGGCGACGGTGTCGGCGAGGCCGGAGAGCTCGTCGCCGAGCGCGTCGATCAGATCGAGCACATCGGCGAGTGGCACGCCGGCGGCGACGCCGTCGGCGGCGAGAGCGAGCAGTGCGGGGCTTCGCACGATGACGTGGTCGGGTCCGTCTGGTTGGACCAGACCGACCGCGCGGGCCCGGAGCTGCGAGGCGGCCGTGAGTCCTGGTAGCCGGGCGACGAGCTGTTGGCGGGTGAGGCGCAGGGGTGTTTCGTCGATGGCGGCGGGGCTGACGTCCGCGACGCCGAGGAGTGCGGTCAGGTTGGTTCCGGCATCCCACGCCTCGAGGAGGTCCTTGATGCCCGCAAGGGAGTAGCCGCGCTGCTGCAGGCGGCCGATCAGGCCCAGGCGCTGGGTGTGCTCGGGGCCGTACAGGCCGATCCGACCCCGGCGGCGGGGTGGCGGCAGGAGCCGCAGTGTCTGGTACTCGCGGATCGTGCGCACCGGCAGCTTGGTTTGGCGGGCGAGCTCGTCGACGGTGAGCTCGTCACCGCTCGCTCGCTGCGCCCCGGCCATCGCGTTCGACATTACCGGAATCAACCGTTACGGTAAACACCGTAACTATGAACGATCTCTCGGCAGACCTATTGGCGGTGTTGCGATCTCGCACCGACACGCCCACGTTGGACTACGCCGAGCCGCCCCGACCGCTGACCGGCGGTTTCTGGGCCGAGCTCCTGGCGTTCCGGCTCAGGTCGGCCCCTGACCGCCTGATCGGCGAGCTCGTGGCCCGGGTGATGCCCGACCCTGTCCTGGCCGCCAAGGAGACGGCGATCCAGACCGAGGTGGCCAGGCAGGGCTACCCAACCCCGGCCGTGCGCCTAGCTGGTGGGCCCGGCGACGGGCTCGGCCGCGCCTACATGGTCATGGACCGAGCCGACGGCGCGCCGTTGCTGGCCGGTCTCGATGGCGTGGGCGCCATCACCGCGCTGCCGCGACTGTTCGCCCGCATCCCGGACGTGTTGGCCACCGCCATGGCCGACCTTCATCGCCTTGACATCCGGCCAGTACGAGCCGCGTTGGCCGCCGTGGACAACGCCACGCTGTCCGTGCCGGCGCTGCTCGAGGCGCTTAGTGTTGGCGCCCAGGCGCATGGCCGGGGCGAGCTCGCCCAGGCCGCCGACTGGCTGGCCGCCCACCCGCCGCTGTCGGCGCCCGAGGTGGTCTGCCATGGCGACCTGCACCCGTTCAACCTGCTCGTCGACGACACCGGCGCGGTCACCGTTCTCGACTGGTCAGCCAGCATGTTGGCCCCGGTGGCCTACGACGCCGCCTTCACCTCACTCATGCTCGCCGAACCACCCATTGCCGTCCCCCGGATGGTACGCCCGCTCGTGCAGGCCGGGGGCCGGTTGCTGGCTCGGCGGTTCCTGCGTCGCTACCGCCGCCACGGCGGCCTTGCCATCGACGCCGACTCGCTGCGATGGCATCAAAGCCTGGTGTGCCTGCGGGCGCTGCTCGAGGTCGCCTGGTGGGCGGGCGCCGGCGAGCTCGAGGACAAGGCAGGTCACCCGTGGCTGGTGTCCGGCCCGGCGTTCGCGACGCGCCTGGCGAAGCTCACCGGTGCGCTGGTGCGGCCGCGCTGAGCCATCCGGCCTCGGATCGACGCCCCCGGGTCGGTGGGTGGGTTTCGTACATGCGCACGGCGACAACCGCGCCGGAGAGGGCGGTGAGCGTCGCGACGGTCCAGATGGCGGCTTGGAGGCCGAGCGCATCGGCCACGACACCGGCGACCAGCGCACCGACCGCGAAACCGGCGTCGCGCCACAGGCGGTACACGCCGACTGCCGACGCCCGCCAGGCAGGATGGGCGACGTCGCCGACGGCCGCCAACAGCGTCGGGTAGACCATGGCGGTGCCCGCGCCGAGCAGCACCGCGCCGGTCGCCCACGGCGTGAACGTGGTGCTCACGGCGATGAGGGCGATGGCCCCGGCCTGCAGGAACATGCCCGACTCGATGAGCCGCTTGCGGCCCCATCGGTCCGACAGCGCCCCGGTGACGAGCTGACCGAGGCCCCACACCCCGGGATAGAGCGCGGCCAGCACGCCGATGCGCCCGACACTCAAGCCGTGGCTGGCGAACAGGATGGGAAACAACCCCCAGGCGAGCCCGTCGTTGAGGTTGTTGACCAGTCCAGCCTGGCTGACCGCCGACAGTGCCCGCTCGCGGTAGGTGGCGAGCGCGAAGACCTGGCGGGTGGTCAGCGTCTCGGCTGCGCCGGACCGCGTGGTCGTTGATTCGTGGTGGGCGTGGCCACGGGTCTCGCGTACGAACAGCGCGGAGAGCCCGAGGCCGAGACCGGCGTAGGCGACGCCGAGGTAGAAGGGCTCCGGCCGCAGGCCGGCGTGGGCGGCAATGGCGCCGGTGGCCAGGGCGGTTACGGCGACGGCGCCGTAGCCGGCGGCCTCGTTGAGGCCCATGGCCAGCCCGCGACGCTCGGGGCCGGCCAGGTCGATCTTCATGATGACGGTGGTGGACCAGGTGAGGCCCTGGTTGATGCCGAGCAGGGCGTTGGCGGCGATGATCCACCCCCACGTCGGCGCCCAAATGATGAGGAGCGGAACGGGGAGGCCGACGAGCCAGCCGGCCACCAGCACCGGCTTGCGGCCGACGCGGTCCGACAGGGTGCCGGCCACGAAGTTGGTGGCCGCCTTCACCGTGCCGAAGGCGAGGATGAAGGTGAGCGCGGCGGTGTAGGCGGTGAGGTGGAACGTCCGCTCGGCCAACAGCGGCAGCACGGTCCGTTCCTGCCCGATCATGCCGCCAACGAGTGCGTTTACCCCGACCAGCAGGCTGAACTGCGCCAGGTTGGCCCGCAGCCCTAACCGCGGCGGCCTGTTGGCCACCCTCATGCAGTGCCCAACGCCACATGGTGGGCTGCGGCCCATTCGTCCGGGCCACCGGTGAGAACGGTCACCTCACGGTGGACGTCGCGGGCGAGGAGGCTTCCGGCCGACATAGCCCGCTCACCGTGCGCGCACATGACCGACAGCGGACCGGACGGCAGAGACGCGGCGCCGCTGGCGATGGCGCCCAGCTCGGCGTGGACGGCGCCGGGAACGTGGCCGGCCTCGAACTCGTTGCATTGCCGGACGTCGACAACGGCACCGTCTGCCCCAGCCGCGGGGATCAGAGGGAGACGCTCGACCGGATAGCCGGCCAACACCCAGCTTTCGACCCCGCCGGCGAGCTCGCCGGCCAGCCGCTCGTAGCCGACCTTGCGGGCCTCGCGCACGAGCAGGTCGCGGTCCTGGTCGGCATCGAGGACAAAGACGAGAGGAACGTCGTCGGGAACGACCCAGCCGAGCCAGGTGGCAAACACGTCGCGTAGGGCAATGGACACCGAACCGGGGATGTGACCCGACGCGAACGCGCTGATCGGACGCGTGTCGACGATCCATGCGCCGTCCTGGTGCAGTCTCGCCACGTCGTCGATCGACAGCTCCGGAAGGGTGCTCGCGCCGGCGCCATAGACGGTAGGGCCGCGGCGGTTCACCTCTCGGAGCCGAAGGAAGTAGGGCGGATAGGTGCCGAGTCCGGCCAAGAGCTGCGTGACGAAGGCGCCCTCGCTCGGCGCGGCCAGCAACGGGTTGGCCGTTTCTCCCGGCCGATGGTGGTTATCCGATCGTCGCCGGTCGGCGCCGAGCAGAACGAGCCGGCGCCGTGGGTCGGATAGACGACGACGTCATCAGGGAGGCCGAGGATGCGCTCGTGCAGGGACCACCACAGCTGCCGGGCGAGATGTTCGGTCTGGTCGGCGTCGATGAGGTCGGTTCGGGCGACGGCGCCGACGAGCAACGACCCCCCCGAGAACAACGCCAGCGGCCTCGACCCATCGAGCAGGAGATAGGAGAGGTGCTCGGGGGTGTGGCCGGGCGTGGCCAGGGCGCGCAGGGTGAGGCCGCCGAGATCGACCTCCTCGCCATCGGCGAGACCTCGGGCCGGGAACTCCAAGCCGGCCGCCGCCGGGGCGAGCACCTGTGCGCCGAGGGCGGCGAGCTCGCGGCTACCGGACACGAAGTCGGCATGGAGGTGCGTCTCGGCCGTGAAAGCCACGGTCAGCCCGAGGCGCTCCGCCCGCTCGAGGTAGGGCCGGGGATGGCGCGAAGGATCGAGGGTGAGGGCCCRGCCGTCGCCGAGGTCGACGAGGTAGGACGAGTTGCCGAGCCCCTTGTCGATGACCGACGAGACGAGCCGCTGCGTGTCGGTCATGTCGGCTTGGTGCCGGCCACGACGATGTAGCCGAGGTAGGGGACGGCTCGCGCCATACGGGGCATGAGCCAGGCCATCTTGCGGGCATTGGCGGGTCGACTGGCGACGCGGCCCATCATGGCCAGGCAGCGGGCGAAGCCCTCGTCGGCTAAGAACCCGCGCGGGGTCATCATCTCGAACGGCCCCGTCTCGGTCTCGAGCCCGGTGAGGCCGGCCGACGCATAGAGCTGCACCCAGTCCTCGACTGTGTCGAATTCGAGCCCGGGGCACACCTGGCCCAAGAAGATCTCCTTGGCCTCCGCGGTCGGCAGTTGGCGCCAGAAGAACTCGGTGGCCAGCACACGACCGCCGGGGCGGGTCACCCGCGCCAGCTCGCCGGCCGCTTGCGGCCGGTCGACGAACATGGTGACCGCTCGGCGATCACCACGTCGAAGTAGTCGCCGGGGAACTGCAGAGCCAAGATGTCGCCGTGCTCGACCTTGACCAAGTGGTCGACGTCGGCGTCACGGGCGTTGGCTTCAGCCCGCTCGAGCATGAGCGGGGCGATGTCCACCGCGGTCACCTGCGCGCCGTGGCGCTTGGCGATCTCGATCGCGGTCGTGCCCACTCCGCAGCCGATATCGAGCACCCGGCTCGACTCCGTGATGGCGGCCCGGCGCAGCAGCGACTCGGTCGAGGCCCGCCCGCCAGGGTGGATGACCCGCTTGCCGATCACGGCCATGAACTTGTAGGGGTCGAGCCCGGCGATCTCCTTGGCTGCCAGCTTGGTCATCGCCCCACCTCCAGGGTCGCCCGATGCCAACCATGGTGCATCCCCGAAGGACCACTTGTCAAGAAGTCGTTTGAATACTTGACAATGACGGTGGTGAGGCACACGATGGGGGCATGGGTGAACGGGCCGCCAAGGATGCGCTCTACGACGGTTTCGCCGAGGTGGCCAAGGCGCTGGCCAGCGGTCGACGGGCCGAGATCGTCGACGTCTTGGCCCAGGGCGAGCGGTCGGTGGAGGAGATCTCGGACGAGATCGCCCAGAGCGTGGCCAACACGTCCCACCACCAGCGGGCCATGGCCCGGGCTGAGCTGCTCACCACCCGCCGAGACGGGACCCGCATCTTCTACGGGCTGGCCAGCGAGCGCGTCGCCGAGTTGTG
>JRHI01001213.1_pt1 | contig 22852 bp, 20 predicted proteins | sample 215371 | NCBI WGS metagenome assembly JRHI01 (sample SAMN02929681, study PRJNA255918) | sediment metagenome | biome: cave system; feature: Ice Cave; material: Sediment; isolation source: sediment from deep within a dark volcanic ice cave with no known source of... ...
ACCCGCCTGCTCGGCTTCATCGGTCGCGACCCGCTGCGCGGCAGGGAATGACGTTCACCGCGTGACGGCAGGCGGGGCTCTTCACAGAGACGGTGTGGTCGGGTCCGCGCGTCGTTGCTGGGATGAGGGTCGAGGTCTTCCGAGGATGGAGGTTCCTACGCCGTCCACCTGGGAGACCTCGACGTGCCCGACGCTACCGTCGCGGCGAGCCCTGATGCCGGGTTCGACCGCGCTGATCTGACGACTATCTGCCGCCTTGACGAGCTCGGGCTCGAGGCGACTGGCCAACGTCTCGAACCAGATCGTGCGGTCCTCGCTTGCCGTGTCGTCGAGCCCGACGGCTCGGATGGGCGGTGGTGTCGTGGTTGCGGGTGCGAGGGCGTCGTGCGTGACACCGTGATCCGCCGGTTGGCGCACGAGCCGTTCGGGTGGCGGCCCACGACGCTGGCGGTGACGGTCCGCCGCTACCGGTGCGGTGAGTGCGGGCACGTGTGGCGTCAAGACACCAGCCGGGCGGCCGAGCCACGAGCCAAGCTGTCGCGGCGCGGACTGCGGTGGGCCCTGGAAGGACTCGTGGTGCAGCACCTCACCGTGGCCCGGGTCGCCGAAGGGCTCGGGGTCGCCTGGAACACCGCCAACGACGCGGTCCTGACCGAGGGCAAGCGGCTCCTGATCGAGGACACCACCCGGTTCGACGGCGTCACCGCTGTCGGCGTGGACGAGCACGTGTGGCGACACACCAGAAAGGGCGACAAGTACGTCACCGTGATCATCGACCTCGAACGGACCCACCGAAGCGATCAACGGCCGACTCGAACACCGCCGCGGCTCAGCCCTCGGCTTCCGCAACCTCACCAACTACATCGCCAGATCACTGCTCGAGACCGGCGGCTTCAGACCCCGACTACACCCCGAATTGTGAAGAGCCCGGAAGGCCTGCCGCATAGCTTCTGGGCAGGCGAGTGAAGGCGGTCCGGCGGCCGACCGCTTAAGGCAACAGTGCCGTCGCGACCTGTCACCAGGAAACAGTGAAGATCCGCGGCTATGGATCGCCATGAGTGATGGATTGTCACGGCTCGGCCACAACTGGCTCGTCGATCTCTGCCGGTTGCCTTGGCCGCACCGCCCGATCGGCAGGGGGGCAGATACTGGTGTCACTGACGGGCGGGCTGGGAGTGATGATGACCGACGCTGAGAATCGCGGCACGGTGGGTCCCGGGCGCACCGAGGACGGTGCGGGACGCGGCGCACGCGGTGCTAGCGGGAGTTTCCTAGATAAGTTGATCTTCATGTGCATGTTCCCTGGCCAGGACCTATGCTGATCTTGTTTGGGTGTATTACCTAACCGGTTGGTGCCCACCGGTCCAGCTCGAAGATGTCGAACAGTTGCTGCTGGAGGTCGGTCATGTCGGTGATCATCCGGCGGGCTTTGGGGCGGCCTCGGGTGCCGGGGTAGATCAGGACGGTTTCTTGGATGCGGGCCAGTTGTGTGAGGAGTCCACGAACGCTGAGGGCGAGTCCGTGGCGGGCGGCGTCGCGGCGCATCAGGTGGGCGATCATCAGCGCCAGGACGCAGTAGAAGACATGCACGCGGATGTGGTTGTCGGTGAAGTGGTGCATCGGTGAGAACGACACCACGTCAGGGTCTTTGAGCTGACGGAAGCCGAACTCGGCTTCGGACTGGGAGCGGTATCCGGCGATGACCTCGGCTGTGGTCCAGTCGGTGCGGTCGGTGATGAGGATCCGTTTGCCGAAGGTTCGTTGTTCGAGGGCGTCACGGGCGTCGGTGTCGATCTGGAAGTCCAGTCGGATATCGGGTGGGGTGTCCCCGGTGAGTTGCCAGGTCAGTACCTCGTTGACCCAGCGGGGTGCGCAGATCGAGGTGATGGCGGTTTCCAGTTTTGTCTTGCTGCGGCGGGCTTGTCCCCGGGTGAGGGTGTCTTGGATGCTGGTGAGTTGGCGGGTGGTTTTGGTCAGGGTCTGGTCGAAACCGCGGGACTGGCCGCTGTGCAACTCTTCGGAATGGGTCAGCACGGCCCGGTGCGACAGCCCCAGCGCGTCCAGGTCGGTTTCCCGTGCGGTGACCCCGTCGAACTCGACGACGCGCCGATAGTCGGTGGTGGGGATCTCCAGCAGCGCCTGGTGATCCGACGGCGGTAAGGAACCGACGTAGTGCAGGCGGTGGCGGTCCAGGAGTTCAAAGTTGGGTCGGGAGTTCTGCCCGGCGTCGAACACCACGGTCAGTTCGCCGTCGGTGCCACCGAGTCCGCGGTGTCTGGCGGTGAGTTCTTCGATCATCTGCCCGAACTGGGTGACGTCGGTGAGGTTTCCGGGGTAGGCATGGGACAGCAGCGGTATCCCGCCGTCGCGGGTGATGACCAGACCCAACCCGACCAGTCGTAGATCGGTGCGTTTCTGTTTGGCTTTGCCGCGTTGCGCGATCGGCGCACGGACGTTGGTGGAGTCGATGAATGTGGCGAAGTTGGTCATGTCCAGGGCGAGGGAGGAAATATCCAACCCGAACACCGTGATCGCCCTCGCGGAGATCCGTCGTTCGATCTCGGTCAGAGCCTGCGGGTTCAGGACATGCATCGCATCCCAGAACCGGCGGTGGTCCAGCGCCACAGCGCCGATCTTGACCAGATGATCACCGGCGGTGGTGGACCACCAGTCGGCGAACTTCAGCTTGGAGCACGGGTCGACCACCCGGTTGGCCGCGGCCAACGCGACATAGGTACCCACCGAGGCACCCGCATCCTCGCGGCGAGCGCCCAGGACGTCATCGACGATCTCGATCACACCAAGCTTCTCGATCACACCCCAGGTCGCGGCGAGATCCCCGAACGCCAGATGTCGGGTTCTCGACGGCAGCGTGGTCGCACCGGCCATCGCCGCCTCGATGTCCTCGGCGCTGCCGAGATACTTCTGCTCCACGATGCGCGGCTTACCGTCCACCCGCGCCGAGACCGCCAGGTAGTAGTACGGCTTGCCGTTGATCATCTTGCTGATCACCGACGCCATATCATTTAGGTAATACATTTGATCAAGGAAAGTCAACCACCTTCGCGGCGTGTCACCCCAGGTCACGGCATGACGACACCCGCCGACCCACCTCAAGATCAACTTAACTAGGAAACTCCCGCTAGCGTGGTTCATCGCGCGCTACTAGGTTGAGTAGTATCGTGAGGGTCCGGCGCGGGTGACGCACGCCGTCCCCATCGGTTCCCGATCGGTACTGATGGCGCACGACACGATGAAGGGGGATTCGTGAACCGCAGCGTCGTGCGACGGGGGGTCCTTGTCGCCGCCGCCGTGCTGGCGATCATGGCGCTGGGCATCGGCGTGACGGTGGCTCTGGGCCGCCCGGTCGGCCGGGCTCCGACCGGTGCAGTTGGCGACAGTGTTCCCGTTGCCACCACCCCGGTGGCTCGCCCTGTGCGGATCCTCCCGACCGGTAAGGCGGCGATCAACCCGACAACCCCGATCGTCGTACAGTCCCCGGTCGGCATGGTGCAGTCGGTCACCGTTGCCAACGTCGTGACTGGCACAACCGTGCACGGCGTGCTGTCCCAGGGCCGCACGACGTGGACCTCAACCGAACCGCTCGGCTACGGCTCGAGCTACCGGATCGACGCGACGGCGATAATGGGCGACGGCGCGACGGTGCGCCGGACTGAGACTCTGACGACGCTGTCGCCGGCGGCACAGGCCTACCCGTCGCTGATCCCCTCTCCAGGCCAGTCTGACGTCGGGGTCGGCCAGCCGATCGTGGTCCGCTTCGACAAGGCCGTCACCGATCGAGCCGCGGCGGAAAAGGCGCTGCAGGTCACCGCGAACCCTCGGCAATCTGGGAGCTGGTACTGGATGTCGAGCAAGGAACTGCACTACCGGCCACGGAGCTACTGGGAGCCCGGTAGCGAGGTGACACTCAATGCGCGGCTCTACGGTGTCGATCTCGGCGACGGCGTCTACGGACAAACCGATCGGAGCGAAACCTTCCGCGTGCACGACGCGTGGATCGCGAAGGCTGACGGCGACACAAAGACCATGCAGATCTTCGATAATGGTGAATTGGTCAAGACGATGCCGATCAGCCTCGGTGCCCCCGGGTTCCCCACGCAAAGCGGCCCGCACGTGATCTCGGACAAGCAGCCCAGCATCATCATGGACTCCTGCACTTTCGGTATCTGCAAGGGCCAGCCCGGCTATTACCGGGAACGGGTCAGCCTCAACGAGCGGATCTCCAACGACGGCGAGTTCGTCCACTCCGCCCCCTGGTCGGTCGGCCAGCAGGGCAACAGCAACGTCTCCCACGGCTGCGTGAATCTCAGCCCGGCCAACGCGCAATGGTTTTACGATCACCTCGGCCTCGGCGATGTGGTGGAGATCACTAACTCCGGCGGAACTCCACTACCGGTCTGGGACACCTACGGCGATTGGACGCTGACATGGCCGCAGTGGCAAGCGGGCAGCGCCCTTTAACTCGGTAACAAAGGCACCCCGCCCTGGCGATCATGAGTACAGTAGGGTTACAGCGCTCATCGGAGAGTGATAGACAGACTATGGGCAACGGTGTGCAGACGAGGTCGGGAGTTCACGAATGGTGCGCAGGGCGGCGGTGGTGGTGGTCACGCTGCTGGTCTCTGCCGTGCTGCTGCACCTGGGCGCTCCGCACCGCAACACCGTCTCCGGCGCTGTGTCCGAGCAGGCCACTGTGCAACTGGACATCGAGCAGGCCGAGGCATTGGTGCCCGGATGCTCCCGCGCAGGTCCCGTGGAACATCGCAATGATCAGCGTGACAGCGCCGACCATCGGCTAGTCCTGGCGACCCGCAGTCAGAGTCTCGATGCTCCACCGCCTGCTGCGGTCGCCGAGGACTGCGGTGGGGGCCCCGTGCTGGTCGGCCCTGTGCAGGCGTGCACGGCTAGAGACAGATTCAGTCCCAGCACAGCAGCGGCACCTACTTGTGCTGTGTTGCAGTCCTTCCGCTGCTGATCAGTAGCGCGTTCGCAACACCTCCAACCACCCCGTCCCACACCGTGTCCTACGGCGGTACGGCCGTCACCCGGCTCGCCCTTGAGCCGCGGGTGGTCAACGGTGCTGTGAGCGGATCCGGGACGCGCCTCTTCAGCGAGGCAGATGCGCGCACCTTCAGGTCGTTGTAGCCCGACCGGACCAGGGCAGCTCACGCGCGCCCGGTCTGGTCGCGGTCGTCCCTGAATTCCTTCCTGTGAACGCCCCCACGAACGAAAGAGGGCCATGTCTGCTGTCCCCGTGCCGCTTCAACGGGCACTACGCACCGATGTGACCGCTTCCCTTGTCGTCTTCCTCGTCGCTCTCCCGCTGTGTGTCGGCGTGGCCGTCGCCTCCGGGGTGCCGGCCGAGCTAGGTCTGCTCACCGGCATCGTCGGTGGCCTCGTCACCGGATTCCTGCCGGGCAGCAGCCTTCAGGTCAGCGGCCCGGCAGCCGGCCTGACCGTCCTCGTCTATGAGGCCGTCCAGGAGTACGGCCTGGCCGCGCTCGGTGTCATCGTGTTGGCCGCTGGGCTGCTCCAGCTGCTGCTGGGCGCGTTGCGCTGCGGACGGTGGTTTCGTGCCATCTCCGTCTCCGTCGTGGAGGGCATGCTCGCCGGCATCGGGCTGCTCCTCATCGCCGGGCAGCTCTACGGCATGGCCGGCATCTCCGCACCCAACAGCGGCATCGCGAAACTCACGGGCCTGCCCGGCCTCCTCGTCGACCTTCTCGGCTCGACCAAGGCGCTGTCCGCGTTCGCCATCGCAGCAGGCACCATCGCGGTGATGCTGATCTGGCCGCGGCTGCCCGCGAAAGCGCGAGTGCTCCCCGGCGCGCTGGCTGCCGTGGGACTGGCCACCGCCGTCACCGCGCTGCTGGGCCTGCCCGTGGCCACGGTCAAGGTGACCGGCCTGCTCAACGCGATCAACGTTCCCGGCCTCGGTGATGTCGGGCAGCTCGCTCAGGTCAGCGTGCTGGGCACTGTTTTCGCGTTCATGCTCATCGCCTCGGCTGAGAGCCTATTCAGCGCGGCGGCGGTGGACCGCCTGCACGATGGTCCGCCCACCGACTACGACAAGGAGCTGATGGCCCAAGGCGTCGGCAACGCCGTCTGCGGTGTGCTCGGCGCCCTGCCGATGACCGCGGTCATCGTCCGCAGCGCGGCCAACGTCCAGGCGGGCGCGAAGACCAAGTGGTCCCGGGTGCTCCACGGGGTGTGGCTGCTGCTGTTCGCGGCGTTGCTCCCCGCCGTGCTCGGCATCATCCCGATCGCGGCGCTGGCCGGTGTGCTGGTCCACGCCGGGTTCAAGCTCCTCCCGATCAAGCACCTGGCCCCGATGTGGCGAGACCACCGCGGCGAAGCCGTCATCCTGGTGATCACCGCCGTGGCGATCGTCACGGTGAACATGTTCGAGGGGGTGCTCATCGGCGTGGCCCTGTTGATCGTCAAGACCGCGTGGGAGACCTCGCACATCCACACCGACGTCACCGACAGCGGAACCGGCCCGATCCGGGTGGCGCTCACCGGCAATGCGACGTTCCTGCGCCTGCCCAAGATGCTCGACACGCTGGAGGCTCTTCCCACGGACCGGCTCATCGAGGTCGACCTCTCCGGGCTCCGCCACCTCGACCACGCGTGCAGCACTGCCCTGACCACCTGGGCCGAGCGCCACCACGAGCAAGGCACCCCGCCGGTGCAGCTCTCCCCCGCCACAACCGGTAACAGATCCTGACCACGCTGGCCGTCACGCTGGTTGCGATCAGCGTGACGGCCAGCGTGGCGCCATGGTGCTGTTGCGCCAACACTTGACGTTGCTGGGATGTCGCGGTAGACGGAGATCATCCGTGCTTGTACGCCTCATGCGTCCACCCATCGACAAAGGAAGCACGCCAGTGATCGCTGTCCCGCGCGCCCGCCGGACCCGTTCGCACCACCGGCTCAACGTCCGCCAGGCGTTGCTGCTGGCCACCGGTCTGCTCGTGCTATTGGTGGCCTGTTCGACCGTTCGGTCCGCAGGGCAGGGCATCCGTACCGCCGCTGACGACCGGGCGACGCTGGTCCCGACATCGCCCGCGCCTCCACCTGCGCCGCCGCCGGCGGCGGCCTCGCCGGCCGCATTGCCTGGGATGCCTGCCGTGACCGACCCGCGCAACGTCTACGCCGCGGCCGGGCGGGGGATGCTCTCGGCCACCGCCGCGCAAGCCAAGGAACTGGTGTACGTGCCGCAAAGCAAGTCCGGTGACGTGTGGGTGATCGACCCGAAAAGTTTCCAGGTCATCGGCACTTACCTGGCAGGCATCGAGGTGCAACACGTCGTGCCCTCTTATGACCTGCGCACGTTGTACGCCACCGACGACCGGGGCAACGCTGTGCTGCCGTTCGATCCGACGACCGGCAAACCGGGCGCCAAGATCCCCGTGGTGGACCCGTACAACCTGTACTTCACCCCCGACGGGGCCTTCACCATCTCGGTCGCCGAGAGGTTGCGGACGCTGGTGTGGTATGACCCGAAGACCTGGCAGCAGCGGGACCGGACATCAGTCCCGGGTTGTGCGGGTATCAACCACGCCGATTTCACCGCTGACGGGCGCACGGCGGTCTTCACCTGCGAGTTCGACGGCCGCGTCGCGGTGGTCGACGTGGTCTCCCACCAGCTGCTCCGGCTGATCGACATGCCGCAGCGCAATACCCACATGGGCCCGCAGGACATCCGGTTGTCCCCGGACGGGGCGGTGTTCTACATCGCCGACTCCGACGCCGGCGGCCTGTGGGTGCTCGACGGGGCAGCCACCCGCGTGCTGCGATTCATCCGGACCGGCAAGGGTGCCCACGGGTTGGTCTTCGACCGCGACGCCAAGAGGCTGTTCGTCGCCAACCGGCTACAAGGCAGCATCAGCGTGCTCGACGCCGTCACCGGAGCGGTCGAAGCGACCTGGCCGATCCCCGGCGGCGGTAGCCCGGACATGGGCAACGTGACCGCCGACGGCACCCAACTCTGGTTATCAGGTCGCTACACCCGCGCGGTCTACGTCCTGTCCACCAGGGACGGGTCGCTGGTGCGGAAGATTAAAGTTGGCAACGGACCCCACGGTGTTGGCGTGTGGCCGCAGCCCGGCCGCTACTCCCTCGGCCACACCGGAATCACCCGATGACGTCGCATCCGACATCTGACACGGGCCAAATCCTGAGACGTCTCAGTTGTTGTCGATGAGTACGAGCGTGCCCAGGGGGACTTGGGTCAACTGGTTGAGGGCATCCTTTGGCACCCGGATGCAGCCATCGCTGGAGCGGGTACCGAAGACGTCGCCGGTGGGCCAGGTGTGGAGTGCGACGGTTCCCGGGCCGCCCCCGAAACTGTTCAGTGTCGGGCTGTGGGTGCCAAGCGGCAGGATGATCGGGGAGTAGCTCTGTTTGGGGTCGGTGAACGACCCGAGCAGGAATGTGCGCCCCACCGGGGTGGGAGCCGAGTTCTTGCCGATGCCGGCCGTCCAACTACCTAGGCGCTGGCCTCCCTTGAACAGCTCCACATTGAACGAGCCAAGGTGTACCCGGATGAGATAGGGGGTGACGGCTTGGTCGAGTGCGGTGTCGGTGACCCAGCCGGCTGAGCTGTTGGGTCGCGAGGGCAGCAGCACCTGCATCCAGCCGGGCTGCTGGGCGATCACCGGTAGCCAGGTGTCGCCGAGCTGCAGGGGGCCGATCCTGGCGATCGGAGCTCCGCCGGGGGCGACGTAGACCACGACCTCCTGGCGTGGGTGGACGACGGTGCCGTCGGTGCTTGCTAACGGACCGGGATCCAGCGGCGCCCCGTCGAGGGCGGTGTAGGTGGTGCTCTGCGGCAGCGCTGCGAGATCTGCCGGGACCACCGCCGGCGGGATCGTCGTGGTCGGGGCGACCACGACCGGCGGCGGGAGCGGCGCGGCCTTGCGGGTCTCGCCAGCCCCGAATGGGGCCACGAGGGCCACCGCAATGATCGCCACTAGTACCAGGACAACCCCGGCGACCGCGCTGGCGATCAGGTAAGGACGATCGCGCAGCCGAAACGAGCCGGGCGGACGCTGAGCCATGACCCTCCTGTGCTTCGGACAAGCAGAACTGGTTGGATCGCCCGCCCGACCGGGCGATCCCCGAGGCCCAACACGCGACCTTGCGTTCACAGCACGGCAACGGAGCGGGACTGGGGCCCATGAGGGCTCCGCCTACTGCACGGGTTCTGCGGAAACGTTCAGCGTGGTGGACAGTGCCGCTGGGTGATGAGCCAGCGACTACTAGCAACCATAGTGGGCAGCTTTCGTCGCCGGACCGCGGGTTGTCCGCGCGCAGCGCAGGATGCCCACGTTCGATCGGGTCGGGGCCTAGTCGGCGGGTCTGGTGGCGAGGCAGGCACCCAGGATCGTCTCGAGCGAGCACTACTATTCGCTGTAGTAACGTCTGGGTATCGACCGCGAACGATCGGAGACTGCAGTGCTTCGCCCATGGCGGACCGCTCCCCGCCCGGCCCCGCCGACAGGATGGACGATGCCGGGCGTCCCTACCCCGCTGTGGCTCGTCGCTGAGGTGGCCGGCCTACTGGGCGGAGCGATGCTGATCGGGTCGACGCACCCGTGAGCCACCCATCCCTCAGCCGTCGCCGGTTCCTCGCGGCCGCCGGGATCGCGGCTGGGTCGTTGGTCGCCGCGTGCGCTGGGGGCACAGCCTCTTCAGCTGCGCGGGTCACAGCGATGTCGCCTCGGGTCGCGGCGACTGAGCGAGCACGCCGGACCGCGGGGCAGTCCACCACCGAGGTGGACCTTGCCGCGATGCAAGGCGATGTGGATCTCGGGGGCAGGGTGGTGCGTACGTGGTCTTATGGAGGTCAGCTGCCCGGCCGGGAGATTCGGGTGCGGCGCGGGGATCTGCTGAGGGTGAGCCTGCGCAATGACTTGCCGGAGGCGACGACGATCCACTGGCACGGTGTGGCGATACGTAATGACATGGACGGAGTCCCTGAGCTGACCCAGCGCCCGGTCGGCGGGCCCCTTGGCGGCTTCCGCTACGAGTTCACCGTCCCGGATGCGGGCACGTTCTTTTTTCACCCGCACGTCGGTGTGCAGCTGGACCGCGGGCTGTACGCGCCGCTGATCGTCGAGGACCCGGACGCGCCCGCTGACTACGACACCGAACTGGTCGTCGTCCTGGACGACTGGCTCGACGGGCTGAGACGTGATCCGGACGGCGTGTTCAAGGAACTGCGCGCCGGCGGTATGGGCAGTATGGGGATGGCGCGTTCGGCGTTGCTCGGTGGGGACGCCGGTGATGTCACATACCCGTACTTTCTGGCCAACGGTCGGCTGTCCAGCGCCCCCCAAGTGGTCACGGCGCGGCCTGGGCAACGCATCCGGCTCCGGCTGATCAACGCGGGCGCGGATACCGCATTCCGGGTGGGGCTGCCGGGTGTGCCGATGACCGTGACCCATACCGATGGTTTCCCGGTGCAGCCGGCGACCGCGGACGCAGTGTTGCTCGGTATGGCCGAGCGGATTGACGCGGTCATTATCGTCCCCGACCGTCCGGTGCCGCTGCTGGCGCTCGCGGAGGGCAAGGACGGGTTCGCTCAGCTTGTCGTGCAACCGGGTCGCGCCGCGGCGCCCGACCCGGCGGCTCTAGTGGGAGAGCTGAGTTCGCGGCCGGTGCTGACGGCTACCGACACCAGGGCGGCCGACGCGGTGCGCTTGGCTGAGCGAGCGCCCGATGTGGTCCACGAACTCAAGCTCGGAGGGCCGGACCGCAACTACACGTGGACGATCAACGGGCAGGTCTATGATCCTGCGAGGGGGTTGCCGGTGCGTGAGGGGCAGCGGGTCCGGCTGCGGTTCACCAACACGACGACGATGTTCCACCCGATGCACCTGCACGGGCACACCTTCCAGGTCCGGTCCCCGGGCGGAGCCGGGCCGCGCAAGGACACGGTCAACGTCCTGCCCGGGAAGGCCGTTGAGGTGGATTTCGACGCCGATAATCCTGGTCAGTGGCTCACCCACTGCCACAACGTCTACCACGGTGAGGCCGGGATGATGACAGTGGTGTCCTATGTGGAGTGATCGGTTTCCTCGCCGGGTCATCGTCGGCGGGTCTGCGGTTGTCGCGGCGGCGGTGAGCGCGCTGGTCGTCGGGGTGCCGACCGACGTGATCGACACCCCGTGGTTCACCCGGATGACGCCGGTCCGGGTCTGGGAGTACCCGGTGCTCGTGCTGACCGCGCTGCTCACCGGCGCGTGGTTCGGGCTACGCGCCGCAGGGTCCCAAGCGTCTGGGACCAGTTCGGGCGTGCTCGGCTCCAGTGTTCTCAGCGCATTCGCCGTCGGCTGCCCGATCTGCAACAAGATTGTGATCGCGTTGCTCGGGGTGTCCGGAGCACTGGGCATCTGGGCCCCGGTGCAGCCGGTGCTCGGCGCGCTCTCGGTGGCGATGCTCGCCACCGCAGTGTGGTTGCGTTGGCGTGGCCGGCGCTGCACCTCAGACACGTGCCCCACCGCCGACGAGGTGCGGGGGGCAAGCGCAGCCGTCGCGCCACCGGGCGTTGACGTCGCCGACCTCCGGCGCTAGATCAACGGGCTGGCTACGGTCGATCAATGCTGGCGCGGATACCGCCTCCGTGGTGACTAGCCGGCGGGTCTTACGCCTTGAGGCCACACCGGGTCTGCGCCGCATCCGAAGGTTCTGCGGGGCTCCGCGCGGAGGGAGGCCCTGACCACGAACCGCGCGGGACCCGAGGGCGCCGACCATGCTGGCGATGACGTAGACGGCGCTCACGGCGCCGACGTCGAGCCTCGACCCGGCGGCGAGAATCGCCTTGAGCCCAGCGCGACGAGCACCCCGAGGGCCACCCACGCCGCCCAACCCTTCGTGCTCGAAGCGATCACCTGGCTGCCCCGGCCGCCCTGATGCAGCGAGTCCCGTTGCGCTCGACGACCACCCTGGCGATCCGCCTCGCACCCTGCCGGAGTGGCTGCTCACCGGGCTCGGGCTCACCGCGCTAGCCGTCGGCCTGGCGTCTCGCCGCCGAACCGTCGGGCTCACCCGCCGGTTTACCCGGGTCCTCGGTCGATGGCGATAACGCCTACCGAGCCGTCTACGTCCTTGCCACCACGGACGGCTCGCTGCTGCGGATCACAGGATGTGACCTGTCCGACTGCCCTGCCCACGGTCGCGCCCGCCTGCGTCGGACAGGTTCGCGGCTGCGGTCGGGTACCTGCTCAGGTGGTGGGGTCTTTGTAGTGGGCGTCGGAGAAGTACTGGGCCGGCACGTCTGGGGAACCGGCGTAGTGGAAGACGCGCAGCATGCCTACCGGAGCGCCGAGGTAGCCCGCGATCTTCATATTGCCCGTGTGGTGGGGGAAGTGGCAGTGGAAGACCCAGTTGCCGGGGTTGTCAGCAATGAAGATGATCTCAGAGAAGTTCCCTGGGCCGATGTCCTCGGTGGTCTCGCGGACCGGGGAGTTGGCGTGCCCGTTTTTGGAGACCTTCACTTCGTCCTGGCCGTGCAGGTGCATCGAGTGGTCTTCTTGGGACGCGTTGTAGAGGCGGATGCGGATGCGCTCCCCCTTCTCGATGGTGATCGGGCCACCGGAGGCGTCACCGGTCTTGCCGTTGATGGTGAAGAAGTCGAAGTCTCCGGTGCCCGGAGGGAAGGGTTTGACCAGCTCGTTCTCCTTGGTGAAGGAGAACTCCTGCAGCGTCATCACAAGGTCATGGTCGATGTGCACAGACTGGTGCTCGGCTCGCGGCAGCACGGTCCACATGCCATCGAGGCCGCGTAGCTCTTCCACGGCGCTGGAGAAGTGCGAGTGGTAGGAGAAGGACCCGATGTGTCCGGGAGTGAACGGCGGGTAGGCGTAGGTCTGGCCGGGCATGATCGGTGTGGGCTGGCTGATCGCGGGCACGCCGTCGTCGGCATTGGGTTGGTGCAGTCCGTGCGGGTGCACCGTGGTCGGCTCGGGCAGCTTGTTGGTCACGACGAACTGGACCTGCTCGCCGGCGTAGGACACAAGCGTGGGTCCTGGGGTGCTGCCGTTGTACCCCCAGACCGTGGCGGTCTTGACCGGGAAGTTGGCGATCTGCTGGGTGAACTGCTCTGCGGCCAGGCGAAAGATCCGGGTGCAGCCCTGGTTCGTCGGAGCTGGCGAGCGCGGGCTTTGGGTATCCCGGCAGCCCTCGATCGTGCCAAAATCGGTGGGCGCGCTCGGGGTGGCCGGAATAGTAGGTGCGACCATCGGCCCGGTACCGGTGCTGTCGCGTTCGGTACCGTACTGGCTGGTCACGTCGTTGCCGGCGGCGTCACCTGCACCGGCGGAACACCCACCGACCACCAGCGAGACTGCCACGACGGCCGACGCCGAAATCAGCGGCACCCGCCGAGAACGGCCAAACCCCCGTGTGGGGAGGGTCGCTCCCGCACCGTCGCCCGCTGTATGACCCCGCCGCCCGCGCATGTCAATCTCCCCCCCGGAACTATTTTTGATAGTAGTCAGATACCCACTAAATCTGGAAATACTCAGATCTTGGGAGATTGCCCCGGCAACCCAGACCGGGACCTGCCGACCAGGCGCTGGCTCGTTTGCTGCGCTCCTCGAGATCGGCTGGACGTGGCTTGGGGCGCGACACCGTCTGGTAATCGTGATCGCGTCGGAGTGGCCGACCGTGCGCGGCCCTTCGACAGCGACTGGGGCGAGTCCAGCCTGTGCCGGGGCATGGGACCGGTTGTTCCTTTATGCGCACTGGGCTACGCCCGGTTGGGTGAGCACAACATCGGCGGCGAGTGGGAACCTGGATGAGTACGGCCTATCGAGGGTAGTAGGTAGTGAGCACACACCGTCCTCGATACGGATGGGGGATCTCAGGCATGTCCCGACCTATGCATCTGCTGCGCGGATGCGCAGCAAGCCTGAATGGAGGCGGGTCGCGGTGACGGGGTTCGTGGCGGCTCTGGTGCTTCTTGTGGTTGCCGTCACGCTGGTCGGCGCAGGTTATGGGATCGCCGGGTCGGTCAGGGTGGCACCCGCAGTGTCTGCGGTCGGGCCGTTCCTGTCCGGGAGCGAGCCGGCAGAACACGCGTTCTCTCGATTCCACGTCCGTTGGTATCCGTTGTCGATGGTCTACCTGGCGTTCGAAATGGAGATGCTGTTCATGTACCCGTGGACGCTGGTCGTCGCGAAGGTCGGCGCCGTGGCGGTGGTCGAGATGTTCGTGTTCCTCGGCATTCTGCTTGCCGGGGTGGCCTATGCGTGGCGGGAGGGGGCGTTGCGGTGGGTTTGACCCGTATCCTGTGGCGCGTTGCTGCGGCCCGCCCGCACGTGCTGCTGGTCGAAGTGCCGGGTGGTACTCGCGTCCGGCTGGCTGTGGAACGGGAAGTGCGGCAGCGGGGGTGGCCGGCCGCGGCGAGCCCGGCAGATGCCGATGTCCTGGTTGTCGCCGGGCCGCTCGGCCCGCGATTGGAACCCCTCGCCGACCGGGTCTGGCAGCAGGTCCCCGGGCCGCGGGCGCGGCTGCATCTGCTCGAGCCGGCCGCCGTACCCGCTGCGCTCGACGATGCCCGGGGCGAGTTGGTCGGCGGAGGGGAGCCGCTGAAGACAGTCAGCAGCCCGGTCGCGGAACCCGAGCACGGCGGTGCGCACGCCACCCAGAACGACACGGACGGCGGTGGCGGGTCACGCGATCACGGTATGGGCGGGCATAGCGGCCAGCATGACATGGGGATGGTTGGTGGCCTGCCCATGGCGGATCGGGGGGAGGACCGCGATGGGCTGATGCTCGACCAGTTGCACGTCCCGCTCGGCCCGCTGCTTCCTGACTGGCCGGCGGGTCTGGTGGTCCATACGACGCTCCAGGGTGATGTCGTCCAGGCTGCGCGGGTGGAGGTACTGCGCGCCGACGGTGTGCTGGATGACTTCTGGGCCGAGGCGTGGTGTCGCGCGGGTGCCCGTGAACCGGTGACCATCGGTGACGGGATCCGTCGGCGGGTGGCGGCGCAGCTGGACAGCCTCGCTCGGTTGCTCGCCGTCGCTGGCTGGTCGGACGCCGCCGTGCGCACGCGGTGGCTGCGCGATGATGTCCTCGGCGGCGCCCAGGTTGAGCAGCTGATGCTGCGGGCGCGGCGGCTGGCTCGGCGGCTGCGCGGTTCGCGCACGTTGCGCTGGCTCACCGACGGCGTCGGCATTTACTCCGGCGACGACGTCAGTGCCCGTTGGCTGGCCTGGCTCGCCGACGTGGAACAAGCCCTCCCGGATCTCGCGGGGATGGCCCCGCTCTCCGGTGGGTGCAAGGCCGCCCTGGATCCGGTTGCATTGCTCGCCGTGCTGCCTGGGCTGCTGGAGGGTACGGAGCTCGCCACCGCGCGGCTGATCGTCGCGAGCCTGGACCCGGACCTTGCAGGGTTGGGGACAGCTGCGGCGGTGCCGGGTGGCTGATTCCGCGCTCTGGACGGTGCCGGTACTTCCCGCGGTGCTCGCGGTAGCAGTGATCGCTACGGTCGCTTTGGATGCTGCGCTGTCGGCCCGGGCCGCGGACCGAACCGAGACGGTCACGGGGGCAGTCGGCGTGCCGTTGCGTGAGGTTGCGCGGTTGCTCGTGGGTCAGCGCCGCAGCACTACCGCTGCCGATGGGGTGTTGTGGCGGGCTGGTGTGATCACCCTGCCGGTCGCCGGGCTGCTCGCCGCGTTGGTGCTGCCGCTCGGTTTCACCAGTGTAGCCGACCTGGCGGTTGGGGTCGTGTGGTTCAACGCGATGGAGATCCTCGCCTGGGCGGCGGTGTGGATGGCCGGCTGGGGGCCGAACTCGGCGTTGTCGCTGGTCGGCGGGTACCGCTTCATCGCCCAGGGGCTGGCTTATGAGCTGCCGCACATGTTCGCGCTGATCACCGCTGCCACCGCGGCGGGCACGCTCCGGGTGGGCGGCATCGTGGCGGCGCAGTCGGGCCCGTGGTTCGTGGTGTGGATGCCCGTGGCGTTCGTTGTGTACCTGCTCAGCGCGACGGCGATGGCGTTCTGGGGACCATTCGACGCCCCGGTCGGCCGCGACGTCGCCGGCGGCGCGGCGGGGGAGCTGTCCGGGGTGGACCGGCTGCTGTTCCTCGGGGGGCGCTGGCTGCTCCTTGTCGTGGCCGGGGCTATGGCCGTTCCGCTGTTCCTGGGCGGGGGCAGCGGTCCGCTGTTGCCGGCGTGGCTATGGACGATCGTGAAGACCGGTGCGGTGTTGGCCGCGATTGTGTGGGTGGGTCGGCGGTTCCCGACGGTGCGGATGGATCGGTTCGTCGAGGTCGCCTGGCTGGTGCTCATCCCGCTGACCATCCTGCAGGCGCTGGTCGTCGCCCTTGTGGTGCTGGCCCGATGAGGAGGTGCGCGTCGTGACCGTCGTGCTGTTCTGGGTCTTCGCGGTGGGCGCCGTCGTCACGGGGTTGCTGGTGTTCCGGCTGGACTCGATGGCCCGGGTGACGTTCGCGCTGCTCGCCTCGTTCGTGTTCGTCGCCGCCGAGGTGGTGCTGCTGGGTCTGGCCTACCTCGGTGTGGTGATCATCCTCATGATGGTCATGGAAATGGTGATCATGGCTGTGTTCATGGTCATGTACATGATGAACCCGGCCGGGCTGATGCCGATGTCGATGGTGCACAACAAGGCCGGTTCGACGTGGATCGCCGTTGCGACGTTCGTCGTGCTCGCCGCCGGGATCTTCCTCGTCGACTGGCCGCAGCGGGCCGGGCGGCCCCCCGCCGATCCGACCTTCGCACTCGGTGCGGCGCTGATGGGCAACCAGATGCTCACGATGATGACTCTCGGGGTCGCGATCTTCGCGACGATCGTGACGACTGTGCTGCTGGCCACCTCCCGCGGCCGCTACGACCGGTTCGGTGACGATCTGGACGCCGTGCGCGCCGATGACCCGGTGCCGGGAGGGCTCGGGCGATGACCCTGGAGCTTTTCCTTCTGCTGGCTGCCGCGCTGTTCGCGATCGGCCTGTACGGTGCGCTGTCCCAGCAGTCGATCGTGATGCTGATGATGGGCTTGGAGCTGATGCTCAACGGGGTCATCGTCGCGGCCGCCGCTTTTTGGTACTACGTGGCACCGGCGATCGCGGACGGGCAGGTGCTCGTCATCGTGGTGATCACCGTGATGGCGTTGGAGATGGCGGTCGGGTTCGCGGTCGTCACCGCGATCTTCCGGGCCCGCGACGTCGACATGACCGACATGGCTGCGGACCTCAAGGAGTAGCGATGCTCGCCTGGCTGCTGGTGGGGGTGCCGCTGGGCGCCGGAGCGCTGCTGGCGTGCGCCGGCCGGCGGGCCGACCGGGCCGCGCCCGCACTCGGGGTCTTCGCGGCGACGGTGACCCTGGCGTTGGCGATCGCCGCGGCGCTGTGGCGGCCGGAGGCAACGGCGCCGTTGCTGGCCGGGATCGACGCCCGGCTGGCCGTCGATGGGCTCTCGGCGATTCTGGTGGTCACCGTCGCGGTGGTCACCCTGGCCGTGCTGGTCTTCGCTTCCGGAGAGTTCGGTCCGGACGAGGCCCGGAATGAGGCATCGGCGAGGTTCACCGGGCTGATGCTGCTGTTCGCCGGGGCCATGCTCGTCACGGTGACCGCCTCCGGGCTGGTGGTGCTGCTGATGGGGTGGGAGGTGATGGGCGCGACGAGCTGGGCGCTGATCGCGTTCTGGTGGCGCGAGCCGCAGCGGGTGCGGGCGGCGAACGTTGCCTTCCTCACCACTCGCGGCGCGGACCTGGGCCTCTACCTTGCCGCCGGGGCGGCATTAGCCGGCGGTGTCGGTTCGCTGGCGCTGGCCGATCTGCCGCGCGCGGCGCAGCCCTGGCTGGCCCTGCTCACCGCGGGGATCGTGCTCGCCGCGATGGGGAAGTCCGCGCAGCTGCCGTTCTCGTTCTGGCTCTCCCGCGCCATGCAGGGCCCCAGCCCGGTGTCGGCGCTGCTGCACTCCGCGACGATGGTGGCCGCGGGTGCCTACCTGTTGCTGCGCGTGGAGCCGCTGCTCGCCGGGTCCAGCTGGGCGGCATCGCTGGTCGCGTGGGTGGGCGCGGCTACCGCGGTGGCGCTGGGCCTGGTCGCCGTCGCCCAGACCGATCTCAAGCAGCTGCTTGCTGCGTCGACTTCGGCCCAGGTCGGGTTCATGGTGCTGGCCGCGGGTGCGGGTGGGGTGACCGCGGGAACGTCGCAGCTGGTCGCGCATGCCGCCACCAAGTCTGCCCTGTTCCTGGCCGCCGGGGCATGGCTGACCGCGCTGGGCACCAAGGCACTGCCCGCGCTGCGCGGTGCCGCACGGCGCTTCCCGCTGGTGGGGGTGACGTTCACGATCGCCGCGGCGTCGCTGGCCGGTCTGCCGCCGTTGTCGCTGTGGGTCACCAAGGACGAGGTGCTCGCCGCCGCGCTGGCCCGCAGCCCTGCGCTCTACGCCACCGGCCTGGCGGGCGCGGTGATCTCCGCGGTCTACAGCGCCAAGGCGGCGTGGTTCGTCTGGCAGCCGGAGCCGGTCGGAGCCCAGGCCGGGTGGGACACCGAGCAACCCGGCACCCGGGAGGTCGCCGCACCGGCCCGCGCGCCGCTGGTGGCGCTGGCCGGCTGCGCCGCCGTGCTCGGTGTGCTGGGACTGCCGCCGCTGGCGCGGGCGATCGAGGACCTCGTGGGCGCGCGGGGTGCGCCGTCACCGGCGGTGGGCGAGCTCGCGGTATCCGCGCTGCTCGCCCTGGCCGCCGCGGTCGCCGCGTGGTGGTGGGGTGCCCGTCCGGCGCCTGCTGGCGTGCGCCGGGCGCTGGGCGAGTGGTTGGGTCTTGAGCGGGCCGCGGGGCTGCTCATCGTCCGGCCGACGATGGCGCTGGCCCGCGGGCTGGCCGCGTTCGACGACCGGGTACTGCACCGCGCCGTGCTGGCCGTGCCGGCTTTCGGGCTGTGGCTGGCGGGGCGCAGCGACCGTCGCGCCGAGGTGGGGGTGGACGGGGCGGTTCGGGCCGTGGTGGCAGGCACCCGCCGGTTGGGTGTGCTCGCACGCCGCCCGCAGACTGGCCAGTTGCACCAGTATTACGCCCAGGCCGCGGTCGCCCTGTTCGTGTTGGCCCTGCTGACCGTCTGGCTGAGGTAGCCGTGCTCTCGCTGATCGTCTTCCTGCCGCTCGCCGCCGCCGTGGTGCTGGCCGCGATACCGGGCACCGTGGCGCCCCGGCTGTTCCTCTGGAGCTGGATCGCCGTCGCTGCGGTCGATCTCGCGCTGGTTGTCGTGGCCTGGATCGGCTACCCCGGCGGCCTCGCCTACGAGGAGAAGCTGCGGTGGATCCCCAGCGCGGGGGTCAGCTACCACGTGGGCGTTGATGGCCTGTCGCTGCCGCTGGTGGCGATGACCTCGATACTGTTCTTAGCGTGCGCGATCTACTCGCTGCGCCAGACGCAGCGGGTCAAGAGTTTCGTGCTGCTGTTCCTGTTCCTGCAGGCGGTCAGCCTGGGCCTGTTCGTCGCGCTGGACCTGATCCTGTTCTTCGTCTATTTCGACCTGTCCATCGTCGGCATGTACTTCGTGATCGCCGGGTGGGGCCACGGGCAGGCCCGGCGGGCCGCGCTGACGTTCTTCCTCTACACCTTTGTCGGGTCCCTGGCGCTGCTGTTGGGTTTCATCGGCTTGTACCTGGCCGCGAACCCGCACACCTTCGACATCGTTGAGCTGGCTCGATCCCACCCGCTGACCGGCCGCGGCGCCTACGGCGGGTTGGTGCTGCTCGCCGTGGGGATCGGGTTCGCGGTCAAGACCCCGACCGTGCCGTTCCACACCTGGCTACCGCCGGCGCACACCGACGCGCCCGCCACCGGGTCCGCGATCCTGGCAGGGGTTCTGCTGAAGATGGGCACCTATGGCTTCGTCCGGATCGCGATGCCGCTGCTGCCCGATACCTGGCGCGCATACGCCCCGGTGGTGGTCGTCGTCGGGGTGGTCTCAGTCCTTTACGGGGCGCTGGTCGCGCTGGCCCAGGAGGACTTCAAGCGGATGGTCGCCTACACGTCGGTGAACCACATGGGCTACATCATCCTGGCCGTCGGTGCTGCCGGGCTCGTCGCCGGCAGCGACGCGCAGGCCCGCGCGCTGGCCGTCACCGGCGCGGTGACCCAGATGGTCAGCCACGGCCTGATCAGCGCGGCGTTGTTCCTGCTGGCCGGGGTGTTGTGGGACCGCAGCGGCAGCTACGACATGGGTTCCTACTCAGGTCTGGCCGGTCCCGCGCCGGTGTTCGCGGGCGCGACGGGTCTGGCCGCGTTCGCCTCCCTCGGGTTACCGGGGTTCTCCGGGTTCATCGCCGAGTTCCAGATCTTCACCGGGAGCCTGGCCTCGGCGACCGCGGCGACGGGACTCGCAGTGCTGGGCATTCTCATCACCGCGGGGCTGTTCCTGCGCGCCCTGCAGCGGCTGCTCCTCGGGCCCCTGCGGATCCCGGATGCGCCGGGCGCGGCCCGGGGATTCGTTGACCTGCGCCGTAGTGAAGCCGCGTCGATCCTGCCGCTGCTCGCCCTCACTGTGGTCGTCGGTGTGCTGCCCCGGTTCCTGCTCGACATCATCGAGCCCGCCGCGACAACCTTGATCAAGCTGATCAGCCGATGATCACGGATATGAACGAGAACCCGCTGGCTCTTATCCCCGAGCTGGCGCTACTCACCGGCGCGGTGCTCGGCCTACTGCTGGGCTCCTGGCTGCCCCGGCGCAGGCAGTGGCTGGTGCGCCTGCTCGCCGTGCTGTCCTGCCTGGCACCCATCGCCGCCACCGCCGCGGCGATGGGTGCCGACCCGGAGCTGGTGTTCGGCGGCAGCTACGCCGTGGACACCGCCACCAACGCGGTCCGGATCATCGTGCTGACGGCCACCCTACTGGTGATCTGCCTGTCCATCGAGACGGTTCGCGGGCACCGCAGGGAGACCGAGTTCTATGTTCTGCTGCTGCTCGGCGCGCTTGGCGCGATCATGCTGGTCGGCGCGTCGGACCTGCTGCTGCTCGTCGCCGCCTACCTGCTCGCCTCCATCCCGCTCTACGCGCTGGCCGGGTTCGCCAAGGACGCCCCGGGCACCGAGGCGGCGATGAAGTACTACCTCATGGGCGCTCTGCTCGGCGTCGTCATGATCACCGGTGTCACCATCCTCTACGGCGCCGGCGGGGCCACCGGCTACCGGGCGCTCGCGTCGAGCCTGCCTGGCGCACCGCAGCCGGCCGTCGCGGTCGGGGTCGTCGCGGTCCTCGCCGGGCTGCTGTTCAAAATCGGCGCAGTGCCCGCGCACTTCTGGGTGCCCGATGTCACCGAGGGCGCCAGCACCCCGGTCGCGGCGTTCGTCACCACGATTCCCAAGATCGGCGGTCTGGCCGCCGTGTACCGGTTGGTCGCCGAGGCGCTGCCTGGAGTGAGTATCGACTGGCCACTGCTGCTGGCGATCCTGGCCACCGCATCGATGACACTGGGCAATCTGGCCGCGTTCTTCCAGGACAGCGTCCGCCGACTGCTCGCCTATTCGACGATCTCCCAGGTCGGCTACATCCTGATGGCGGTCGCGGTCGCCACCCGCACCGACCTCGGGCTGCGTGCCCTGCTGTTCTATCTGGCCGCCTACGCCGTGACCAACCTCGGCGCGTTCGCAGTCGTCGCGGAGCTCCCGCACGCAACCCGGCTGGAGGACTACCGGGGTCTCGCCCGACGCCACCCCGGCCTCGCCGCGGTCCTCGTCGTGTGCCTGCTAGGCCTGGTCGGCACCCCACCCACGGCCGTGTTCCTCGGCAAGCTCGAGGTCTTCGCCGCCGCGATCGACGGCGGCTTCACCTGGCTGGCCGTGGTCGCCGTCGTCAACACGGTGGCCAGCCTGTTCTACTACTTGCGCTGGATCGCTCCGGCCTTTTTTAGCCAGCCCTCGCCGGTGTCGTTGGCGCCCGCCGGCCGCTGGGCCGCCCTCGGTGCCTACACCGCCGGTACCGCGTCACTCGCACTGGGTATCGCTGGGGGCCTGGTGCTCCCGCTCAGCGCTGGCCCACTGCTGCCGTGACCCCCGCCCCCACAGGGAGCAGGGGCCACGCTGCGAACTCCCGGCATGCGCCTACGACGACTCGACCTTGATCATCGACTGCCCACAGCAGCAGGTCGGGTTCTCCTGCCCCTGGCAGTCTGGCGGGGCACTCTTGGTCACCGTCACTTCGCACCCGCATTCCGGCAGCGAACAGCGATAGACTTCTCCCTCACGGAATGGCATCACAGCACTCCTTCGCTCGTTGGTCCTGCTCAGGCAGACTAGAAGCCTGCCCCCGGGGCCAGGTCAAGCCGAAGGGAGGCCGCCATGGCTCAGGTCATGATCACCGCGGGTCAGGCCGCCGCACGCACTGGGCTGACCCGCAAAGCGCTGCGCGTCTACGAAGCCAAGGGTCTGCTGGCCGAACCGGAACGCACCGCAGCCGGCTACCGCCTCTACACCGCCGACGACATCGCCGTGCTCACCTTCATCGGCCAGGCCCGAACCCTGGGCCTGCACCTCGACGACATCGCCCAGATTCTCACCGTCTACCGCCGCGGCACCAGTCCCTGCGATGCGGTGCGCGACCTCATCGACACCCGCGTCGCCGAAATCACCGCCGCGATCGCCGACCTCCGCGCGTTGCGGCGCACCCTCGTCCACGCCCGCAACATCGGAGACTGTCCCTGCCCCACTGACCAGGTCTGCGCGATCATCGAACATCCGCACCAAGACCCGACCAGCCCGGACCGGCATGCCGCGCACCCTCAGTCCCGAAAGTAAACTCTTCCGCGCCAGCTTCGCCGAAGCCATCGGCGACGCCGCGCTCGGGGTG
>JRHI01001214.1_pt1 | contig 22851 bp, 15 predicted proteins | sample 215371 | NCBI WGS metagenome assembly JRHI01 (sample SAMN02929681, study PRJNA255918) | sediment metagenome | biome: cave system; feature: Ice Cave; material: Sediment; isolation source: sediment from deep within a dark volcanic ice cave with no known source of... ...
CGTCGAGACGAACCGTCTGAGTCAGGTTCCCTTGAGCGACGGCAGCGATAGCGCGAGTCACTTCCGTCGTCGGCCGGAGAAGGTCGTCAACCAGCGTATTGACGGAGACTTCCATCTCGCCCCATGCCCCCTTGGACTGGTGGAACCGTGTGCGTTCGCGGGTTCTTCCCTCCTTGCCGACCACCTGGCCTACGCGTGTGAGTTCCTGTGCGATTTGCTGGTTGGAGGTAACGATGTCGTTGAAAGTGTCCGCGATTTTTCCCGCAATTCCGGTCCAGTGTCCTGGAAGGCGCACGGAAAAATTACCGTCACGCATGGTTTGCAGACTGCTGAGGATCAGACTCAGGTCTTCAGGAACGCGCGACGACCCATTGTTTCCCTCTGTTTTCAACGTGGCAGCGAGAGCGGCGTCCGGGCTATCGACCGGCGTATTCTGAATGGTGCGTTTCATAAATCCCTGTCTCCTCGAGGGAAAACTGTCCGAGTCTCTCGCAGAGGTTTCCCAATGCCCGAACCAACCGCGGCGAATTTAACCTTAATTAGGGAGGACATCGGTCAACGCCCAGCATTGAACCCGGTCCGAACAACGTCAGATCGATTCCAGCTGGCCGCACTATTAAGACTGCTATATAAGAACTGTGTGCTGTTTGGCCGATGGGGGATCTACAGCCAAATTAGATAGTTAACACAGGCTTACTGGGGTATCTCTACAGTGTTTCCTGTAGCAGGCACCTTCGATTAGGGCCCTTACCTCCCGGTGGCAAATAGCGGGTAGCGCACGAAGATTTGAATGCAAGTCCGAGTGGAACAAGTCGGATTCGTGAACTTTGACGCACAGAGAGTTGATCCTCACGAATGCCGGACCGGAGCAACGCGTAAGTTTGCGACTGGATGATGCCGCGGCCGAGGTTAACATCGCAGCGGATTCACTCACGATTCTTGTTTGGAGCTGAGGGGTTCACTTGGGACGAGCCTTGAATTTCCCCGGCCTTCCTTGGCCCAACCGTCGCGCAGCCTTCGTACAGTTGAGAGTCTGCTTCGCGCGTGGTAGCATCTGAGGTTTTCGCGGGTGATACTGGGCTGGCCTGTTCCTGTCCTAATCCTCTTCCGGGCCGTTTCTCCTCCCATGCCTGCTGAAGGAGCCTACTGGTGAAAGTCTATTCCGGGGAAAACATTCGTAATGTAGCTCTTGTAGGACACGGGCATGCGGGGAAAACCACGCTGGTGTCAGCCATGTTGTACACCGCCGGAGCGACGCAGCGACTGGGGCGCGTCGATGAAGGCACATCGACCACCGACTACGACGAGGAAGAAATCGCCCGTCGCATGTCGATTGCGACTGCTGCCGCCGTGGTCGAGTGGGGCAAAACGAAAATCAATATCCTCGACACGCCCGGCTTCAACATGTTCGTTCATGAGGCCAAGATGGTATTGCCCGTGGTGGACGCCGCCATCGTGGTCGTGGATGGCGTGGCGGGCGTAGAAGTCGTCACGGAAAAAGTGTGGAACGATTGCGAGGAGTACAAGACCCCTCGCCTGATCGTTGTAAACCGCATGGACCGTGACCGCGCCAACGCTGAGCGCGTGCTGGAGTCGGTCACAAATGCCTTCGGACGCAACGTGGTTCCGATTGAATTGCCCATCGGCAGCGAGAAAAATCTGAGTGGCGTGGTGGATTTGGTGCGTCTGAAGGCCTACACCTACGACTTGGGCGGAAACGGTAAGGGAAAAGAAACCGATATTCCCGCGAATATGAAGGACGAGGTCCAGTCGGCGCACGAGAAGCTGGTGGAACTGGTAGCGGAAGGCGACGACAAGCTGATGGAGAAATACTTCGACGCCGGGACCCTGGGCGAAGAAGACCTGATTCCCGCGTTGCATAACGCGATTCGCGAGGACAGAATTTTCCCCGTGATTTTTAGCTCGGGACTGGGCAACGTAGGCGCCGACCGAATTATGGATTTTATTGTGGACTACACTCCGGCTCCCTCCGAACACGAGTGGGTACAGGGCGAAGCTCCTGCATCAGGGAATGGCGAGCCTCCAAAGCGTCATGAGACGGACGCGGAACCAGTATCTATGTATGTATTTAAAACGGTGTCGGATGCCTTTTCTGGGAGGATTTCCTACTTCAAAGTTTTTTCCGGCGTGCTTAAGAATGAATCGACGCTGCAGAACTTCAGCCGGGGATCGCAGGAAAAACTTTCGCACATTTCGAGCATGCAGGGAAAGACTCCGGTCGCTGTGCCTGAGTTGCATGCTGGGGACATTGGAGCGGTAACCAAGCTCAAGGACACTTTCACCGGTGATACGCTGGGCGACAAGTCGGCGCCGATTCAATATCCGCGAGTGCACTTACCCGAGCCTGCCATCACATTCGCCATTGAGCCCAAGAGTCGCGCCGACGAAGACAAGCTGGGTCCCGGCCTGCATAGGTTGATGGAAGAGGACGCAATGTTACGGCTGTTCCGCGATCCGCAGACCAAGGAATTCCTGATTGCCGGAACCGGGCAGCAGCACATTGAAGTCGTAGTCGCCAAGCTAAAGAAGCGGTATCACACAGAAGTAGTTTTGAAAGCGCCGAAGGTTCCGTATCGCGAGACCATTCGCGGCAAGGCCGATGTTCAGGGACGGCACAAGAAGCAGACAGGCGGGCACGGGCAGTACGGCGACTGCAAGATTAAAATGGAGCCGCTGCCGCGCGGCGGCGAGTTTGAGTTCGTCAACGACATTTTTGGCGGAGCGATTCCCAAGAACTATATTCCTGCCATCGAAAAAGGAATCAAGGACGCGGCCGCGCGTGGACATCTTGCCGGCTTCCCTGTCGTGGATTTCCGAGTGATTTTGTATGACGGCTCGTATCACGATGTGGACTCGAATGACATGTCATTCCAGATGGCGGGCCGTATCGCTTTCAGAAAGGCCATGGAGCAGGCCAAGCCCACCATCCTCGAGCCGATCATGGCGGTCGAAATCACCGTGCCCGACGACTTCGCCGGCTCCATAATGGGCGATTTGAACAGCCGCCGCGGACGCATTCAGGGCATGGACAACAAGGGAGGCAACACAGTGATCAAGGCCGAGGTACCCATGTCGGAGATGCTGACGTATGGCGTTGAGTTAACGTCCATGACGCAGGGGCGCGGCAGCTTCAGCATGGAAATGAATCACTACGACGTTGTTCCCGCACAGCAGCAGGAAAAGATTATCGAGAAAGCGCGGGCGGAGCGGGGAGATGTAAAGGAAGAGGAAGAGTAGGAATGACAGCTGGGAAATATAAGGACCGATGTGAGGTTATGATGAAGGTAATACTGTTTACTATCTGCTCCTTTTTCGCTTTCCTTTTAGCGCTATCGCCGTTTGCGCACGCAGCCGCGCAGACACAAGTCTTTTCAACAACAGCCGGTCCGGTAAAAATCACCCCTCTGCAGCACGCCAGCACACTGATTGAAGCGGGAGGAAAGACTGTCTACCTGGATCCGGCTAAACCTGTGAAATTCACGGGACTTCCAAAAGCAGACCTCATTCTGATTACCGACATTCATGGGGATCACATGGACCCCGATTCGATTAAGGAAGCCAGCAAGGCGGGAACGGAAATCCTGGCACCGCCGGCGGTCGTCAAGACCGTTACCACCGCCAAGCCCATCGCCAACGGAGAAACAAAAAGCTGGCAGGGTTGGACGATTGAGGCTATTCCCGCATACAACCTGAAACGCGGCCCTGCTCCAGGAACCCTTTTTCACGACAAGGGACGCGGCAATGGCTACATCCTCACCTACGGCGGTAAGCGCTTCTACTTTTCGGGCGATACCGAGGGCATCCCCGAGATGCGCGCGCTCAAGAACATTGATGTAGCGTTCGTGTGCATGAATCTGCCCTATACCATGCCTCCCGATGAAGCCGCGGACGCGGTAAAAGCTTTTCATCCGAAGATTGTCATCCCTTACCATTACCGCGGCTCAGATCTCGCGGTATTTCAAAAAGGACTAGAGGGGACCGGCATTGAGGTGCGGTTGCTGGAGTGGTATCCGAATCCATAGAGGCTTCCCGAAAGAGGCTTCCCGAATTCCGACGTTCCAAGTTGCGTTTGATCGCGTTTATCATTGGCATCCATACGCGGCAAGAGAATCGGATCGGGTTCCATGGCTCCGCGAACGGCCCCTCATGGACTGTCTCCGCATGAAGTGAAGCGTGGTAATATCCGGCCAGTGTCCACGGCAAAAAACAATCCCAATCTGCATTACAACCGGGAGCGGCTGGTGTCGGCCGTGCCGGTGGAAGACGACTCGCCTTTCGAACTGAAACTGCGGCCGCAGCGGCTGGGCGAATTCATAGGACAGGCGAAGGTCAAAGAGAATCTGGCGGTGGCGATTGAGGCGGCGCGCTCGCGTGGCGAAGCCATGGACCACGTTCTGCTGTACGGTCCGCCGGGGCTGGGCAAGACCACGCTGGCTAACATCATTGCCAACGAACTGGGAGCGCATTTTCAACCGACGGCAGCGCCGCTCCTGCAGATTAAGGGCGATCTGACCGCGATCATCACCAACCTGCAGGATAAGCAGGTGCTCTTTATTGATGAGGTTCATCGTCTGCAACCGGTTCTGGAGGAGCTTCTGTATTCGGCGCTGGAAGACTACAAATTGGACATCATTATCGGGCAGGGCCCTTCGGCGCGCACGCACACGATGGAGGTGAAACCGTTCACCTTTATCGGCGCGACCACGCGGGCAGGATTGCTCTCGGCGCCATTGCGATCTCGGTTTGGGATCGTGCTGCGGTTGGAATTTTACAACCCGGAAGACCTGCGAGTGATCGTCGAGCGGTCGGCGGAGATCATGGGCGTGGAGATCGACAGACCCGGCGCGATGGAAATCGCCGGCCGGTCGCGGGGAACGCCGAGAATCGCAAACCGCTTGCTGCGACGAGTTCGAGACTACGCCCAGGTGCGCGGCGCGGGAAAAATTGACGAGCCCACGACACAGGCAGCACTGAAGATGCTGGAAGTGGATCAATACGGCTTCGACGAAGTGGATCGGCGGTTGCTCTTGACCATCATCGAAAAGTATCAAGGCGGTCCGGTAGGCGTGAATACGCTGGCAGCAGCGCTGGCGGAGGAGCCAGACGCGATTGAAGAGATCTACGAACCCTTCCTGATGCAGATCGGATTCCTGGACCGCACTCCACGTGGACGCGTGGCCACCCAGTTGGCGTACGACTATTTTGGAATTAAGCCCAGTCGACGGCAGAGTTCCCTCTTCTAAAGGTCGCATTAATTCTTCAGGCGCTACCTAACCTTGCTCTTCCTCTTCCGTCTATACGGCACTGCTGCAATCTTGACGCATTCTTTTCTTGGCTTGGGGCGAAATGTCATATTGGTTCAGCGCGAAATGGGGTGGAGTCGTGCTTCTTGCATCGCTCACCTTCCTGCCTTTGGCTCAAGGTAAAGATAAGGCGACCCCCGTAACTTCTCAAAGCAAGTTCGCCACCCTGCACATTCCGCGTCTGCAGCAGCGGCCGACGCTCGCGGATTTTTCTGGAATGCAACCTACCCCCGAGATGGCTAAGGCCATGCTGAAGGTCGACGGATTTGTGCAGCGAGATCCCAAGGATGGCGCCCCCGTCTCCCAGAAGACCGAGGTCTATCTCGGCTATACAGACAAGAATCTCTACGTGGTCTGCATTTGTTTTGACTCGGAGCCCAAAAAAATTCGAGCCCGTATGGCACGACGCGAAAACATCAACGATGATGACCAGTTCGGGTTCGTCCTCGACACCTTCCATGACCGCCTGCACGGACTGTTCTTTTTTCTGAACCCGATGGGCATCCAGCAGGACGGCATCTGGAACGATTACCAGGAACCTGATTATTCCTACGACATGGTCTGGAACTCAGACGCCAAGCTAACCGGCAGTGGATATATCGTATGGTTCGAGATTCCCTTCAGGTCGCTGCGTTTCTCTCAAAGTCCGGAGCAGACCTGGGGAATTTTCTTTGAGAGGGACCTTAAACGAAACAACGAATATTCCTTCTATCCTCACATCAGTAGTAACACTCAAGGATTCCTTCCTCAGGAAACAGCGATGGACGGTCTGGAGAAGATTTCGCCCGGCCGTAACATGCAGTTCACCCCGTATCTGGCAGGCAGCAGCTTTCGCAGCCTGGATGATCGCGATCTGAACCATCCACGCTTTAACGGGGCGCACCTGAAGTTGAGACCTGGCTTGGACTCGAAGATCGTGATTAAGGACTCCTTCGTTCTGGACGCGACCATCAATCCTGACTTTTCGCAGGTGGAATCCGACGAGCCACAAGTTACGGTCAACCAGCGCTTCGAGGTTTTTTTCCCTGAGAAGCGTCCGTTCTTTCTCGAAAATTCCAGCTTCTTCGATACTCCCGTCAACTTGCTCTTTACCCGCCGGATCGCGGATCCGGAGTACGGAATCAGGCTTACCGGCAAGAGAGGCCCCTGGGCACTGGGGGCGCTGTTCGCAGACGACAAATCCCCGGGCGAAAGCGTTGCCCCATATGACGCGCTGGCGGGACACAAGGCGTATTTCGGAGTGCTGCGGGTGAATCACGATATCGGAAAAGAGTCCACAATTGGAATGATTTATACCGACCGCGAACTCCACACCGTACCCGGGGGGGTAGAATGCACCGTCAACCCGTGCCTGGTTGGGTCGAACCGCGTTGGGGGGGTGGACGCCAAAATCAAATTCAGTTCGACGTGGTACGTCACGCTACAGGCACTCGAAAGCCATACCAAATTCTTCGATGGTACCCACAAGGGCGGCACTTCTTACAACTACTACCTGGAACATAGTTCACGAAAAGTGGAGTACAACGCGTGGTACCAGGACACCGCGGCGAACTTCGAAACTGACACCGGATTTTTCCGGCGCCCCGACGTTCGGCGTTTTAGTCAATTCTCGCTGTACCGCTTCCGGCGCGAGGGGAAGATTTTGCAGTGGCACGGCCCAGGTTTATTCACCATCAATAACTGGGACCACAGCGGCACACGGCTGGAGTGGTTTGCTAATACGAACTACCGTTTTATTCTGCAACGACAGACCAGCTTCGGAGCGTTCGCAAACCTGGGCCATGAACGCCTTCGACCCGTGGACTATAGCGCCCTCGGAACCATTAACAAGGACTATGCCCACGAACATCGCGGATTTTTCTTCGAATTTGGGTATTTCAAGTCCGTGAGCCTGATCGGGGAAGTCGGTTGGGGCACAGACACGAACTATAACCCGGCGTTTGGGCCACCAGTGCTCGGCAAGTCGAGTTACGCCCAGCTGACCGCCACCTTCCGGCCGGTGCGTGGTTTGACGATAGACAACTCATATTTGCTGACCCGGGTGCGCAGCCTCACCACGAACGCCAACATCTTCAACAACCACATTATCCGTTCCAAGTGGAATTACCAGTTCACGCGTGCGCTGTCTTTGCGTGTGATCGGGCAGTACAACGCTCTTCTGTCCAACTACGATCCTGTTTTTCCCACGCGCGCGTTCAGTTCGTTGCCGCCTGCCAAGAACTTTAGCGGGGATGTGCTCCTCACATACTTCGTGCATCCGGGAACAGCGTTCTATATTGGCTACAATAGCAACCTCCAGAATCTGAACCGGTCTCTCGGTTTGGATCCGAGCGGCAACCTGCTGCGCACCCCGGGCCAGTTTCTCAACGACGGACGGCAGATCTTCGTAAAGATTTCCTACCTCTTCCAGTATTGACTTGCTACGTTCGGTCGTCCTCGCTCGGCTATGGTATCTTGCCGGAAATGATTCTGAAGGGCATCCGGAAGCAACCAATCGCACCCGGTCGCAAGCTCCCTGACAAGTGATCCTTTGGGATCGCCATTTGCGTGGCTACAGGTGTAGCGCAATGTTCGGCAAACCATACAACATCGCTTTTCTGTTCTGTATTGGTTCTCCATGGTGTATCGTGCAGGATTCTCGGTCGAGGGGGAACGAGGAACCGTGAGGTTGTTTTGCGTTCTGAGCGGGGCAAAGCTCTTCTACTCAAAGAACTGTTGAGATTCTTGCTAGTGGCTACTCTGGCGCTGCCTGGAGCAGTCCAAAGGGCATGGTCCGTCGCATTTCAACCGGCCACCGTCCTGCAGCAGAACTCTACACCAACTGCCCAGGAGCCGAAGTCAGAGGCGCCAAGCCCCGAACAGAATCCCACCCAGCAGACAACGCCACAAAACCCTGCCACGCCACCGGAGACAAATCCCAAACTTCCGGGGGAGAAATCCGAGCCATCTTCTCAGAATCCATCGCCGTCCGCGCAGTTACCCGAGCCTGCGATCAAGAATCCAGAAGGACATCCGGCATCGGTGCCCGCACTGGAGCCGCCGTCCCTGACCATTCCAAAGCTCTCTCGCGCTCCCGCGCTGGAGGACTTCCTCAGCATGCGGCCACAGGGAGAAGTCGCGCCGCACATGACAAAGGTTTCGGCCTTCGTGCAGCGGAATCCGCATGACGGCGAGAAAGTGACGGAGCCGACTGAAGCCTATCTCGGTTACGACGAGAAGAGTCTCTACGTAGTATTCGTGTGCTTCGATGATCCGAAGAAAGTACGAGGGAGAATGTCGCGGCGGGAGGATATCTACGACGACGACCAGGTCGAGGTAATGCTCGACACATTTCATGACCGCCGGCGTGCCTATGCCTTCCAGACCACGCCTCTGGGCGTGCAGTGGGACGCGATCTGGACCGAGGCGCCGCGCGAAGAGCAGACCAGCGGCAACTGGGATGTATCGTTTGATACGGTGTGGGATTCACGCGGCAAGGTTACTGACCGCGGATACGTGGTGCTCATCTCGATTCCATTCAAGAGCCTGCGCTTCCCGGCGGCGCAGCAACAGGAGTGGGGAATTATTTTGTATCGCGGCATTGTTCGCGACAACGAGGACTCATTCTGGCCGCACGTCTCCTACAAGGTGCAGGGGAGGCTTGGACAGGCGGCAACCTTGAAGGGCTTGGAAGGAATTTCGCCGGGTCGCAGCGTCGAACTGATTCCTTACGGAGTGATGCGCGGCTTCCGCGCATTGGATACGCGTGATCCCGCCAATCCGTATTTTCAACACGCTGTAGCGCAGGGCCAGCCGGGCATGGACGCAAAATTTGTTATTCACGATCACTTTGTCGTAGACATGACGGCGAATCCCGACTTCAGCCAGGTCGAGTCGGAAGATCCCCAGATTACGGTGAACCAGCGCTTCGCCGTGTACTTCCCCGAGAAGCGCCCATTCTTTCTCGAGAACGAAGACTACTTCCGCACGCCGCTGGACTTGTTTTTCACTCGTAGCATAGGCAATCCATCGGCAGGAATTCGCCTCACGGGCAGGGCGGGTCCATATTCAGCAGGCGTGATGACGACAGATGATCGGAGCCCTGGGCTGAGGGTGCCGGATTCCAGCCCTCTATCGGGTACGCGCTCTTACTTCAACGTGGCACGCGCCAGCCGGGACATCTTCAAGCAGTCGAGCATCGGAGCCATCTACACCGACTGGGAATATCCCGCAATGCACGCCTTCAACCGCATCGGCGGTATCGATACGCGCCTGAGGTTCAATGCCAACTGGAGCCTGGAAGGCCAGGCGGTGGTGAGTTCCAGCAACCTCGGCGGCAGTTACCGGGCAGGTCCGGCCGACCGGCTCGACTTGAAGCGCGACGGCCTGCACTTTTCTTACGAAGGAATCTTTGACGATATCAGTCCGGGGTTCGTCACGGTGCCGGGGTTCGTAAACCGCGTGGACATCCGCCAACTTTACCAGACGATAGATTACCGTTTCCGTCCGAAGAACGGCTGGGTATTGGATTGGGGACCATCCCTGGCTCAGCGATACGTTTTTGACCACCAGGGAACCCGTCTCGACACCGACTTTTCCCCTTATCTGGCAATTCAGGGGCGCGGGCAGACATTTATTTATCTCTTTCCTTATGAGGGGTTGCGGGAACGCTTGCGGCCGCAGGATTTTTTTGCCCTCACCCGCAATCGGGACTATCACGAGCACGGCAGTAGAGTTTCCGTCCAAACCAGCTATTTTACGAAGGTAACGGTGGGGGCGGGGTACCACTGGGGAGACGGAGTGAACTTTGTACCTCCGGCGAACACGGCGCCGTTTCTCGCGAGGCAGGATACTGCGAACGGGACGCTTACATTCCGTCCCGTGAAACCTCTGAAAGTGGAGAACACATATCTCTTTCAGCGCCTGCGGACGATCGGAACCGGCCACGGAATCTTCAACAATCACATTCTGCGCAGCAAGTGGAACTGGCAATTCACGCCGCAGCTATCCCTGCGGGTGATTCTGCAATACAACGCACTGCTGGCAAATACACCGGGGACAGCAGCCTCTTACACTTTTCTGCCGACGTCGAGACAATTCAATGCCGATTTTCTGATCACCTACCTGGTGCATCCGGGCACGGCGATTTACGTCGGATACAACAGCGACTTGCAGAATCTGAACGTGGTGCCCGAAGTGGGCGTATTCAATACGACCCGCGGCTACATCAACGATAGCCGCCAGTTTTTCGTGAAGGCGTCGTATCAGTTCAGGTTTTGAAGCCGCTCTCGGCKCGCAGCAGACGGCTCAGGTGACGTGTGAGAGCTGCTCGGGATTGCTGAATCCTGCGGGGTTCCGGTAGAATCTAATAGTTCGGATCAAGATTGGAACTCATATGAAACCAGCTATTCATCCCGCTTACAACGAAGTGCGCGTGCACTGCGCATGCGGTAACGCCTTTGTTACCCGCTCAACCCACAGGGGCGATATCAGCGTAGAAATCTGCTCCGCATGTCATCCTTTCTTCACCGGCAAGCAGAAGCTGATGGACACCGCCGGACGTGTGGAGCGCTTCCGCCGCAAGTACGCCAAGAAAGACGCACCCGCGCCTGCCGCAGCCGCGCCAGCGAAGAAGTAAGTTTTCAGCGTCGGATTGCAAAGTTTCTACCGGTTATGAAATAAGGCCCTCGCTCAAAGCGGGGGCTTTGTTTTGCAGGCACAAGTAGAATAAGACCGTGAAGAAGTTCTGGGACAACTCGGACTGCGCAGGCTCGTGTGGCGCGGGCACTCCAGCGCGCCGGGCAGCGCCCGTGAAGCCAGTTCCTTTAAGCCTCTCGATAGGGGGAGTCAAAATCGCCCCTGCCACGGTCCTGGCCCCCATGGCTGGCGTAACCGACACCGTCTTCCGCCGCTTCATCCGTAACTTGGGCGGATGCGGCTTGATTATGACCGAGTTCACCTCCGCCGACGGCGTGCTGCGCAAGAAAGATCAGAAGGCCAAGCGCTACCTTCACTTCTACGAAGACGAGCATCCGATTTCCGCGCAGCTCTTCGGCAGCAACCCGGAGGTAATGGCGGAGGCCGCGCGCATGGTCGAGGGCCTGGGCTTCGATATCGTGGATTTGAATCTGGGATGTCCAGCGAAGAAAGTCGTGAAGTGCAACGGAGGGTCGGGCCTGCTACGCGATCTGCCGGCCATTGGAAAGATCTTTGAGGCCGTGCGCGCGGCGGTGACGATTCCCTTCACCGTAAAATTCCGCGCCGGATGGAGCGATGACGAAATCGTGTGCGTGGAGCTCGCCCGCATGGCGGAGAGTTGCGGCCTGGCAGCAGTCGCGCTGCACGCGCGCACCCGCGAGCAAGGCTACAGCGGCAACGCGCGCTGGGAGTGGATTGCGGCAGTCAAAGACGCCGTAAAGATTCCAGTAATCGGCAACGGCGACATCCGCAGCCCCGAAGACGCCTGCGCCATGGTCACACAGACCGGTTGCGATGCAGTAATGATCGGCCGTACTGCCCCGTCCAATCCGTGGATCTTCCGCCAGATCGAGCAGTATTGCGAACCTATGAAGGATGCCGCCACGGACACAACAGTAAAGCCCGGCAACGGCTGTGTGGGGACGGGCGCCCCCGCCCGTCCGTTCGAGCGAAAGTCAACTTATCTTGCCGCCGGTAGCTCGATGGCTAGGGTTGACACGACCGGGCTGCCCTACGACGAGCCCAGCGAAGCCGACCGCTACCAGATGATCCGCACCTACTTCGAGATGCTGATTGAAGAAGAACTCCCCGACGCCGTCGGCAAGATGAAGCAGTTCGCGTCGTGGTTCACCCACGGCGTCCCAGGTGGAGCCGGCCTGCGCAAGGCGATCTACGAATCGAAGAGTGCGGTAGAAATTCTAGGGAGAGTAGAAGAATTCTTCGAAGCAAGGTTATGTGCCGCGGGCACTGTCGCCCGCGAAATGTAGAACGAGGTTGCAGCCGGGGGAGCGAGAGCGCCCGACCGCACAGCAACTAAATCGACCTTGCCACCATCTTGCCCAACTCATCCTTGTGCACAAAGGCCCAGGGCGTTTTCGGGTCATGCGTAAAGACCGTTAGCCATCTCTGGGCCACTGACTCGGCGTAGTATCGCTTCTTGCTCTCGATCGTCTGCAGCGGGTAGAGATCGAAGGCCATGCCCCACGTGAGATCGATGTGGGCTGCGGTGGGGATCAGGTCGGAGATGTAGCAGGCTATGGTGGGCTCAGGGGCTAAAGCCCCACTTTCTTTTTTGGCGTCTGACGGCGCGGCTAGAAGCCGTGCCCTTGCAAAGCCCGCGTCCAACTTCGCGGTTTCACTCCGCGAGTTGTTTGAACCAGAGTGCCCGTTCACAATCACGGCTTGCATGTTTGCCGTGTGGCCGGGGAACGTTCTCACCGAGATGCCGGGCACGATTTCCTCGCCGCCCTTGAGCAGCGTCATCTGTCCGCTTTGCACCAGCGGGTCGTAATTGTCCGGGATGTAGCTGATCGCATCGCGTTCGCTCGGACGCCGCGCGTATTGCCATTCGCCTTCGGGTGCGTAATATTTCGCGCGCGGGAATGTTGGGACAATCTCGCCATTTTTGTTGCGGACGGTGTTCCATCCGCAATGGTCGAAGTGGAGGTGAGTGTTGATGACGATGTCGATGTCTTCGGGGGAAACTCCACCGGCGGCGAGATTCGAAAGAAGTTGTGCGGGCTGACCGTAAAACTTAACCATGCGCTCGGAAAGTTTGTTGCCCATGCCAGTCTCGACCAGCACGGTTTGTTTCCCGGTGCGAATCAGAAGTGAGTTGAGTCCGGCTGTGACGTAGTTTCTTTCGTCGGCCGCGACCTTTCGCGACCACATGACCTTAGGAACGACGCCAAAGAAGGCTCCGCCATCGAGCGGGTAGGTGCCATCAGAAAACACAGTTAGCTCGAAATCACCCATCATCATCCGGTGCATGATTGCAAGTGTGCCACAAAGCGTTTCGAGTTGGCACATGCTTGAACCTGGCTGCAAAGGTTTTTAAGGCGACTGAGAGAGAACCCATGGGTTCCGTTGATCCTTGGCTGATTTGTTTTGCTTGTGTCTTCCTTGCGCGTACCTGACAATCCCATCATCATGCAACGGCCAGCGGGAGTGACATTGGCAGCGATTCTGTTCTTTTTGGCCGCCAGTTATCTTTTTGTGCTTGCCGTGCTGATGCTCACGCAACCGGGCATGGTTTCGATGAGGCTGGGAGAGCCGCTGCTGCACGGACTGGAACTGGCTGGGCCGTACATGTTTCTAGTCGTCGGCGCGGCTGGCGCGATTATCGGAATGGGCTTGCTGAGGCTGAATTATTGGGCGCGATGGGCTGCGATTGTGGCTGTGATCGCTGGCGTCGTGATGCTCGTGCCCAGCGTGTCGGCGGCGGCGGTCGACTTTCGCTGGTCGCTGCTCTGGGGCGGGCTTGGGATTGTGGTGCGGGTAGCCGTCGTCTGGTACCTGCTCCAGGAGCCAGTGAGGGCGGCGTTCACGAAACGGGTGTAGGCCGCGGTGGTACAACTGTCGAGCCGCGATCGAGCGGACAGCCCGAGGCGCTGTCCCTACGTGGTTCGTAGTGCGCATTAGCCCTTTGCCTTTGCTGGTTCCTTCTCCCCTACCCTCTTGCTGACCTGGAAGGTCATCTTTGCGGCGCGTTTGTCGGCGTCGACTATGACATGGTCGCCGTGGATCACTTCGCCGTCCAAAATCTTTAGCGCGAGTGGATCCTGGATCAGCTTCTGGATTGCGCGCTTCAAAGGCCGGGCGCCAAAGTTCGGGTCGTATCCCTGAGTGAAGAGCAGATCTTTGGCGGCATCCGTGAGCTCGAGCGAAATCTTGCGATCGGCCAGAAGACGACGGACATCTTCCAGGCGTAACTCAATGATCTTGACCAGTTGCTCTTTGCCGAGCGGACGGAAGACGATAATGTCATCGACGCGGTTGAGAAACTCGGGCCTGAAGTGATCATGCAGCGCGTTCATCACCTGCTCGCTGGCTTTTTCAAACTCTTCGGGCGTGCGCACATGATCCGATTGCAGGTAGCTTGATCCGATGTTCGAGGTCATGATGAGGATCGTGTTCTTGAAATCCACGACGCGGCCTTTGCCGTCGGTAAGGCGGCCGTCGTCCATCATCTGCAGCAGGACATTGAAGACGTCGGGATGCGCCTTCTCAATTTCGTCGAACAGCACTACGGCATAGGGACGGCGGCGGACCTGCTCGGTAAGCTGCCCTCCTTCTTCGTAGCCGACATAGCCCGGAGGTGCGCCGATCAAGCGGGCTACTGAGTGCTTCTCCATATATTCGGACATGTCGATGCGGAGCATGGCATGCTCATCGTCGAATAGAAAATCAGCGACGGTACGGGCCACTTCCGTCTTACCAACACCAGTCGGTCCTAAGAATATGAAGGAGCCGATGGGACGTTTGGGATCACTGAGTCCAGCACGGGAGCGTCGGATGGCATTGGCGACGCGTTCGAGAGCTTCGTCTTGGCCGACAACGCGCTGGCGCAGCCGATCCTCCATGGTCACTAATTTCTTAACCTCGCCTTCGAGCATCTTGGAAACGGGGATGCCGGTCCACTTGGAGACGGTTCGGGCGATGTCTTCCTCGTCGACTTCTTCCTTTAGCATGCGCGACGTGCCCTGGCCTTCCATCTGTTTCGTGAGCCTGGCCAGTTCTTCCTCGGCTTGGCGAATGAGGCTGTACCGAATCTCGGCGACCCGCTGCAGATTGCCCTTTCGCTCTTCGGCTTGCTCTTCGATTCTCAGCTTCTCAATTCTTTCTTTCAGCTCGCGAGCATGGGCAATCAGCTCTTTTTCTTTTTTCCAGTTAGCTTTGAGCGTGTTCGATTTTTCGCGGATCCCGGCAAGTTCGCGGTTGATGACCGCAAGGCGCTCTTTCGAGTTCGGATCCTCTTCTTTCTTCAGCGCCTGCTTCTCGATCTCAAGCTGCATGCCGCGGCGTTCGAGCTGGTCAATGTCAGTGGGCATCGAGTCGATCTGAATGCGGATCGAAGCGGCGGCTTCGTCGATAAGATCGATGGCCTTGTCGGGGAGGAAGCGGTCGGTGATGTAACGTTGCGAGAGCGTGGCTGCGGCCACAATCGCCGAATCCTTGATACGCACGCCGTGGTGGACTTCGTATTTCTCTTTAAGTCCGCGAAGGATAGAGATCGTGTCTTCCAGATTGGGTTCGCTGACGAAGACGATCTGGAAGCGGCGTTCGAGGGCGGCATCTTTCTCGATGTACTTGCGGTACTCGTTCAACGTGGTGGCACCAATGGCTCGAAGCTCGCCGCGCGCGAGCGAGGGCTTGAGCATGTTGGACGCGTCAATGGCGCCCTCGGCGGCTCCGGCGCCGACGAGAGTGTGCAGCTCGTCAATGAAGAGAATGATCCGGCCTTGCGAGTCTTCGATTTCCTTGAGCACGGCCTTTAGGCGGTCTTCGAATTCCCCGCGATATTTTGCGCCGGCCAGCATCGCACCCAGGTCGAGGCCGACCACGCGTTTGTTTTTTAAAACTTCCGGCACATCGCCTGAGATGATGCGCTGCGCGAGTCCTTCGACGATGGCAGTCTTGCCGACGCCCGGTTCGCCGATGAGCACGGGATTATTTTTCGTACGGCGCGAAAGAACCTGGACGACGCGGCGAATTTCTTCGTCGCGTCCAATGACGGGATCAAGCTTCCCGCGGCGGGCTTGTTCGGTGAGGTCGCGGGCATATCGTTCCAGGGCCTGGTATTTAGCTTCGGGATTTTGGTCAGTCACTTTTTGCGAACCTCGGACGCTCGTGAGCGCCTTCAAAATGGCGTCATACGTCGCGCCGTGGCGGACGAGAATCTGTTGTGCCGTATCTTGCTTCAGGTGTGTGATGGCGAGCAATAGGTGCTCGGTCGAGACGTATTCGTCCTTGAAGTTCGCGGCCTCTTTGAAGGCTTGTTCCAAAAGCTTGTTAGCCTGGCTTGCGAGCGTTGCCTCAGCCGCACCACCTGAAACTTTAGGCAGCTTTTCAAGTTCGCCATAGAGATCGCCGAGAACGGCTTGGGGACCCACTCCTACCTTTTCGAGCACAGGGGGGACAATGCCCTCTTTGTCTTCGAGCAGAGCCGCGAGCAGATGTACCGGCAACAGCTCGGGATTGCCGTGCTCGGAGGCGAGGTCGTTCGCGCGCTGGACGGCTTCCTGCGCTTTTACCGTGAATTTGTCCCAACGGATGGGCATCGCTTAATTCCTCTAAGTTTTCATTATTAGCGAGGTGGAAGAACCCGCGCGCTCGGCGGCAGACTTACACAGTCTTTTGCTTGGCGCGATTACAAGAGCTTATTTGATGCTAAAACAACGCAGGAGGAGGCACCTTAGCCTCCCCCCGTCAAAACCGAATCAATCGTCGCTCGACTAACAGCCGAGGCGGCTGTCCCTACGTTGCCATTGCTTATGCAGCTTTGTTCGGGTTCTTGCCTTCCAGGTTCTTCTCGCTGCTCACGTTGACTTTGATTTGTTTGGGTTTGGCTTCGGCTTTCTTGGCCAGCTTAATCTTCAGCACGCCCTTGTCGTAGGTGGCCGAAACATTTTCGGTCTCGACGGTAGTGGGCAGTGTGAAGGTGCGGGTGAAGCTGCCGTACTGGCGTTCCACCCGGCGATAGTTCTCTTCTTTCTCTTCCTTTTCGATCTTGCGCTCGCCGTGCACCAGGAGGGTGTTGTTTTCAATGCGCACGTCGATATCTCTCTCATCAATTCCGGGCACTTCGATCTTCAAGGTAACGTTGTGCTCATCCTCGTAAACGTCAACCGCCGGAGCGAAGCTGGAGGTAGTTAGGGAGTCATCCCGGCCAGTCTCGTTGTTATAGGATTCGCGGAACAGACGATTCATGCGGTCCTGCAATGTGGAAAATTCACGGAACGGTTCCCAGCGGGTAAGTACGGTCATGGCAAAATCCTCCTTCACATGTCGTGGTGTCGATTTCTTTGAAGCTTGTCAATGTAAGATTGCGGCTTCAAGTCACTCATTTTGATGTCGTATTAGCGCAAAAGCATCATAAAATATGAGTCACTTCGTGTCAACAACTTAAAATACTTTATTATCATGCGGTTACAGATACAATCACGCATTTCAGATAGGCGGTTTCAGGGATGTTCAACAGAATTGGATGATCCTTCGCCTGTCCCCTTACCTCCACAAGACGCAACGTACGGTGGGCGTCGCGAGCTGATTCTGCGAGCATTTCAAGAAAAAGGGCTTGGCTAACGTGGAAAGAGCAGGAGCAGGTGACCAGAATTCCGCCGGGACGAAGCATCTTCAGCGCCCGCAGGTTGAGTTCTTTGTAACCGCGCATCGCCGCGTCCAAGTCGCGCTTTGACTTGGCAAAGGCCGGCGGATCGAGGACGATCGTGTCGTACCGTTGACCAGATACGGCATAGTCTTTGAGCAGGTCGAAGGCATTCGCCTCAATCCACTCTACCTCCCGCTGGTTCAGAGCTGCGTTCCGGTCCGCCACTTCGAGAGCCGGGCGGGAACTGTCGACGGCGGTGACACCAGTGCAATGCGACGCAAGGTGAAGGGCAAACCCACCGTGATAGCAGAAGACATCGAGCGCTTCGCCATGGGCGTATTGGGCCGCGGCGGCATAGTTCTCCCTTTGATCGAGGAAGGCTCCGGTCTTCTGACCTTCGAGCGCCTGGTGGTTGAATCGGACACCGTTCATGGTAACAACCGTGGCCGTTTTTTCACCTTGCAACAAGCTGGATAAACGCGGTGGCAGATTCTCAAGTTCGCGGACGCGGGGGTCAACGCGCTCGACGATCGAAGCAGGATGAAGTTGCCCGGTCAACTCTGCCATGAAGGCTTGGCGGACGGGGTCGGAGTCCATAGCCTGGGTCAAAACCTGGACCGACAGCATGTCGTTATAGCGGTCGACAATCAGTCCGGGTAGAAGGTCGCCCTCGCTGAAGATGACACGATAGGCGTCGGTGTCATGAACCAGCGGTTGGCGGTAAGCAATAGCATCGGCGATCCGTTGACGGATTAGCGGCGGAAAGTCATCTACGGCATCGTGCGAAATCAGGCGGATCGCGATTTGCGACGCGCTGGAGTATAGAGCCGTGCCAAGAGGCTTGCCGCGGGAGTCGACGACGGTCACCAGAGAGCCTGGGGAAGCACCGTCAGCCGAGACGATATCTGATCGGTAGACCCAGATGTGGCCGTCCTTGAGGCGTGACGCACCGCGTGGGAAGATTTTAACTTTAGGAAGAGTAGCGGGGAGGCTCTGGGACATGGATCAATCTTAGACGATCAATCTTAGACGAAGGATAATCCTGCCTCGAAAAAGCCAGTGGTGAAGCGGAGTTATTCCGACTGAAGCCGAGGCCGTCGTTTCTAGTTAATAACGCGCTAGCGTGCGGCTTGTTCGGTGGCAACGGCAGTAGTGTCAGCCTTGACGTGAGATCCGGCGGCGGCTTCGGCGCGAGCAGCATCCAAATCGGACTGAAGGGAGTTAAGGACAACCATTGGAAGCTCGGAGCCGAATGCATCAAGGTCGGCCTCGCTCCAGCCGCCATTCAGACGCATAGCGCCCGAGATGTCTTCGGGGAACGCCTGGCGGTAGTCGCCTTCGCGAGAGAGGATATCCCCCACGATACGCCCGCTGTGCATCTCGTAGACGCGGCGGGTAGCGTGGCCCTTGGCATTGGTTACGCAAAGGTAAACTTCGCCAGCATCCGCGAATTCCTGACGATAGTACCAGGCCTGAGGAGCATCGATCTTGGGATGATGGCGGCGGGGACGCGCGTGTTTCTGGTCCGCAAGTTCGTCCGCCGGATTGAAGTAGAGGACGCGCTGGCAGGAATCACAAACCACGGTCTGCTGTCCCGATCGAACCTCGTTGTAGGTTTGAGGGCGAAGCATTACCTGGCATGTCATGCACTTGTGATCACGCACTTCGGAAATGCCGGAACCGCGGAATTTGGACACGCGCTCGTAATGGCGGAGCAGGTCGGGATTGACCCCACCGCGCATCTGATCGCGCTTGGCGCGCCATTCAGAGAGCAACTTTTCGTCTTCCGCGGTGCGCAGGCGGGCCTGCTCTTTTTCCTTTTCAATCTCCGCAGTTTCAGCCTTCAGCTCGGCTTGTGCGGCCCTAACCTCTTTTTCGCGGGTGTCCGCATTGAGCATCAACTCCAGGATCTTATCTTCGTTGCCCACGATTTCCTGCTCGGAGAACTGGATTTCGTGCAGCAAAGCCTTGTACTGATCGTTCGTCTTAACTGCAAGCGACTGGTCGCGGTACTTGGAAATCTTACCTCGAAGGTCGGCTATCGCAGTGTCGTACTTACGGCGAGCAGCTTCGTCGGCTTTCGCGTTAGCCTGGGCTTTCTCGAGCTGAGCCTTGGTGCCGGCGAGTTTCAGCTCGATAGCGGCGGCACGTTTGGGGAATTCGGCAATCTCGTCCTGCAGGCGGCGGATTTCTTTGTCCGCTTCTTGCAACCGTAGTAGATTTTCGATTTCAGGAAGCATTAAGGGGTTATGGTTCTGTCTTGATTTTAGCACGCGTGGGAGCTGACTTTTAGTTGGCGCGCATAAGGCTGTCGTGACGTACGCCCGCCAGCGCGTCTGAGGCGTTTCGTCCTTGTTAATCCACGCAGGCCTTGAAAGGGCACGAAGACAATTTTTGTGTAAGTTCGTGTCCTCTGTGGTTGATCCCGGATGCTACAGTCTACAGTGGCCCATCCGTTGGACGCTTGGGCCGGTGTAGTAACTTTGTTCCACTGGAGCTGCCCTGGTGAGACCTTTGAAGACTCCGTTCTTTTCGAAAGCTTTGCTCGCGGTCGTGATTCTTACTGTGTTCCTATCCACCTTTGCGTTGGCTCAATCGCCCAGCCAGCAAGACCTAAAGCCGCTCGCCATCGAACAGATTTTTACTCCTGGAGCCATCACCGGGCGTGGTCCGGAAAATATCGCATGGAGCGCAGACGGAACCAAGCTCTCATTCGTGCAGCGCGACGAGAAGGGCGAGCAGGGAGAGTTGTGGTACGTAGACACCGCCACGGGCGAGAAGAAAGTATTGGTCAGCGCTGCCAAGCTGGCTTCGCTGGCAGTGGACTACAACAAGGTAAAAGACGAGCGCGAGAAGGAGAGACTCACCCGGTATCACGTAGCGGCCTACGTGTGGGCTCCAGATTCGAAGCACCTGATTTTTGACTCGCAGGGGCAGCTCTGGATGTATGACCTGGCCAACAGTACGGGCGTGCTGTTTACGTCAGCGCCTGATCCGAGCGGTGATCCCAAGTTCTCACCCGACGGCAGCCTTGTATCTTACGTGCGCAAACATAATCTGTTCGTGCGCCCGGTGAGCGGAAAGGAAGAGAAGCAGCTTACAAAAGATTCAGGAGACAGTTTTTTCAACGGGGACATCGATTGGGTGTACGCCGAAGAACTCGCCGTGCGCAGCAACTATTTCTGGTCGCCCAACAGCAAGGAAATCGTTTTCCTGCACATGGACGAGACCAAGGTTCCCACTTATCCCATCACGGACTGGATGCCGGCGCATCCGACGGTGGACAACGAGAAGTATCCGAAAGTGGGAGACCCGAATCCCGTGGTTAAGGTGGGCATCGCGGACGTGGCTAAGGGGAAGGTGCGTTGGATTTCCTTGACAGAAGATCCGGACACTTACGTTCCACGATTCGGTTGGGTACGCGACGGCATGATTTGGGCGGAAGTTCTAAACCGTAACCAGAACGAGATGAGCCTGTATTTCGTGGACGTGAAATCAGGCAAGTCCCGGATCGTTCTGAGAGAAACCAGCCCGGATGCCTGGATCAATGTGAATGACGATTTCCGGGTGCTGAAATCTGGAGACCGCTTTCTGTGGTCGAGCTGGCGCGACGGGCACACCCATTTGTACCTCTACAGCTTTGACAAGCAGAGTCCGCTAGCGGCCGAGGCGAAAATGGAGCGGCAGCTCACTCAGGGTGACTTTGAGGTGTTGGGCGCGGAGGCCGTAGACGAGGCAACGGGCACGGTGTTCTTCGCCGCCAACAAGGACGATCCGCGTCAGCGACAACTTTTTTCGGTAAAACTGGACGGCTCCGGGTTGCAGCAACTCACGCACGACGAGGGGATGCATTTTGCCAATTTTGCCGAAGATGGCAAGCGCTTCATGGAGACGTTCTCCGCTCCGCTGATTCCTCCGCGCTTGACCATGTGTGCGGTGGGCGGCTCCTGCAGCGCGGTTTGGCAGGCGCACAGCGTAGCGGAGTACGGACTCACACCGGAGAAGTTTCTGGAATTCAAGGGCGAGGATGGAACCACTCTGTACGGGCGGTTGCTGTTACCAGCGAACGCGCCCAGCGGCGGAAAGATCCCTCTGATCGTGAATGTGTATGGTGGCCCGGCTGCTCAGCTGGTACTCAAAGGCTGGGGCGGGTCGAGCGCGCTCTTCGACCAAATTCTGGCCCGCAACGGCTTCGCTGTCTTCGCGGTCGACAACCGGGGCACACCGGGACGCGATCGCAAATTTCAGGCTGCGATCCGGCACGAATTCGGGGCCGTCGAATTGAGGGACCAACTCGGAGCCATTGATCAGTTGCTGGTGCAGTATCCGCAACTGGACAAGGATCGAATGGCAATTTGGGGCTGGTCAAACGGCGGGTCGATGACGCTTTACGCGATGACACACTCCGATCGGTTCCGAGCGGGCGTTTGCGTAGCTCCTGTAACCAACCAACTCAACTACGACACGATTTACACCGAACGTTACATGGGTTTGCCGAAGGACGATCAGAGGGGATACGACGAATCGGACGTCACAAAGTCAGTCGACAAGTTGCATGGCGCTCTTATGCTTGTGCACGGCACGAGCGATGACAATGTGCACTTCCAGAACAGCATCCAGATCATCGACGCTTTGATAAAGGCGGGCAAACAGTTTCGTTTAATGATCTATCCGAATAAAACTCACAGTATTGCCGGCAAAGAGGCGCGGATTCATCTGTTCCACATGATTGAAGATCACTTTGAGCGCGAGTTGAAATAGATATATCGCGCGAGGAGAGAGTAGAACTCGAACCCGCGAGAATCTGCTACTTTTGCTTGTCGGTTCTCTTCGCGGTGCCTTCCCTGGAGGAGCTTTCTTTCGCGGACGTCTCCGACTTTGAGCTCTCGGATTTTGTGTTGTCCGACTTTGCACCGTCTGATTTGGAGCTATCTGATTTCGGTTTATCGTCCTTCTTGTCTTTGTCTCGGTCTTTGGAGTCTTTGGATCCGGAATCACCGGCGCCCGCAGATCCCTGTGACGAGGATTTCTTGGCGTAATCTGTGACGTACCATCCCGAGCCCTTGAACTGCACCGCAGGCGCGGAGATCATCTGCTCGACGGCACCGCCGCACTCAGGACACTTCTTGACCATCCTGTCAGAAAATTTCTGGATTTTCTCAAAGCGGTGATGGCACTTCTTGCACTCGTATTCGTAAAGTGGCATGGGATGTATGACTTAAGACTGCTGCAGAAATTCGC
>JRHI01001215.1_pt1 | contig 22842 bp, 21 predicted proteins | sample 215371 | NCBI WGS metagenome assembly JRHI01 (sample SAMN02929681, study PRJNA255918) | sediment metagenome | biome: cave system; feature: Ice Cave; material: Sediment; isolation source: sediment from deep within a dark volcanic ice cave with no known source of... ...
GTACTGGCGGCTGCCGAAGCCGGCGAAGAGCCGGAGAGGATGTACTGGTATCGCATGCGGCAAAAGCGCTTGTTGGGTGACGCGCTGCTGGTATTGCCCGCCGAACCGGCGGAGTTTGCGCAGGGCGCGCTGCGGCTGCTGGACGATCCGGAGCGGTTGGCGAAAATGTCTGAGGCCGGTCGACAGCGGATGGGTGGTTCCGGCGGCGCTGCGGCGGTGGCAGATGCGGTACTCCGGCTTATCGCAGGGACGCGATGATGGCCCAAGACGCCGCGATCGCGGTCGCGAGCCCACGAATATCGCGACCGCTCTTCCTCGCGACTGCCGCGTTGCCGTTCACCGGCGCTTTGATCGGTCCGCTACTGCCGCTGCTCATCGTGTTCGCCGGAACGCTGCCGCCCACCGCACCGCAGGCAAACAAACCAGTTGCCCTCTTGATCACGGTGACACTCGTCAGCGCCGCCGCGCTGAGCTTGTGCGCTGTGGTCGTGCAACGCTTTCGCGGCTTCCCGAAGCCGTTGATCGCGCCGCTCGCGGCCGTCATCGTCACCGAGTTCGTCGCCGCAGCAATCGGATTGAATTTTTCCGCCGGGTTGTTCAGCATTGGTTGTCAGCTCGGCGGCATTATCTTCCTCGCGGCCGGCGTCATCGTACTCGCCGACCGCGATACAAGGCGGCGCTTTATCGCGTGTTATCTTATCGCCGGGTCCATCGCCGCGCTCTTCGCGATGGCGTTATCGCTCATGCGTCAGCCGCCCGCCATGTTCGCCTACGAACACGGTCGTGCATCGGGCACTTTCTTACAACCGAACGAGTTTGCGGGCTACTTGCTGTTCGTGATCCCGGTCGCGCTCGCGCAACTGGCTGCGCCGCGTTGGTTGCGCACTCTTGGCTGGCTCGTTTGCGCTATCGCGATTTGCGGCTTGGTTCTTTCGGTCTCGCGCGCGGCAATGCTCAGCCTCACATGCGGTATGGTCATCTACGTGCGCCGCTTTGGCCGGCGCGCGCTGCATCTGTACTTGGCGATTGCTTTGGTCGGGTTGCTCATCGTGGCGCTCGGTTTCCGCGACGTCGCACATGACCCGAGCGAGAATGCGTCGCGTATAGCCGTGTGGCAGGGTGCGGCACGAATAGCACAGCGTTTTGCGCTGACGGGAACGGGACCGCTAGCTTTTCACATCGTGTATCCCGCCCTAAAGATGCCTAACGCCGTGACAGACGAAGTGCATGCGCATAGCGTGCCATTGCAGATGCTCATAGAGACTGGGATCGTCGGTTTCGCGGCCTTCCTTTGGTTCGTTTGGGCGGCCATTGCGGCGGCCCGTCAAGCGTACCGCCGCATCGAACCCGGCGATCGAGAAAAGATGTTGCTTTTTACTGCGCTGAGCGCAGGCTTCGCCGCCTCCGCTCTACAGAATTTGATCGATGTCGTCACCACGTTCTTGCTGATCGCCGGTTGGCTCAATTTGAGTCTGCTCTTATCACTGGGAAGACCGGAGAGCGTCGAGCGGTGAAGGTGGCCGCTCTCGTGCTCGCCGCGATTGCGGCGCTGGTCGGGGGTTGCGGCAGAGCCACTGCGCCCTCTCCGACGTCTGTGCCTTCACCAGCCGCGACCAGCACGATTAGGACCTCGTACGTCATTCGGGCCGAAGCGACGCGCGGCCGGCCGGTCACCATCAGCAATATCGTGAACGGCAAACCGGAGTACCAATTGCGTGCCAGCAGCGTCGTGTATGCAACGAGTTTGCAGCGCGGTACGTTCAAAGACAATACGCTGCTCTTCTATAAAGGAAGGCAAGTGCGTCTGACGGTAACCGCCCCGACGGCAACGGTGAACGAGGCGACCCACAATGTGATCTTGAGCGGTGGCGTCGTCGCGCGCACCCCGCAGGGCGATACGCTGTATGCCGACCGCATGAACTACAACGCGGTCACGGAGCTGCTCACCGGGGACGGCCACATCGTCGTCCGGGATGCGCAAGGCAATAAACTCACGGGCAAGCATGCGATTGCGGACCTCGACCTGCAGCAGATCCGCTTGTTCGGAGACATCACCGCCAAAAGTGCGTCGCACTAAAGAGGTACATCCCGATCACTGACATCCGGCCGCGAACAATCGACGTCCATTCCCTCACAAAGTCGTATGGCGCGCGCACCGTCGTTGACAACGTCAGCCTGCAAGTCGCCGCCGGCGAAGTGGTGGGTCTGCTGGGTCCGAACGGGGCGGGAAAGACCACGACGTTCTATATGGTCGTCGGTCTCGTAAAACCCAATGGGGGGTCGGTCTTGTTGCTCACGAACAACGGCGGCCGGATTGACATAACACATCAGCCGATGCACATTCGGGCTCGCGAAGGCATCGGTTATCTCGCTCAGGAGAATTCAGTTTTTCGCCGTCTGTCGGTCGCCGACAACCTGCGACTGATCTGGGAGCAGCGCGGCGTCAGCCACTCAGAACAAGAACGCCGCTTGCCCCTCGCTCTGGCAGAGTTTGGATTGGAGTCCCTCGCTCCGGCCATCGCAGAAACCCTCTCCGGAGGCGAACGCCGTCGCGTGGAAATCGCGCGTGCCATTGCGACCGACCCCGCCTTCCTTTTGCTCGATGAGCCGTTCACCGGCATCGATCCTATCGCAGTCGCCGACATTCAGGAAATCATCCGTCAGCTCAAGGCCAAGGGCTTAGGAATTCTGATCACCGATCATGCGGTGCGCGAAACGCTGGCGATCGTCGATCGCGCCTACATTCTCAATAAAGGCCGGATCGAAGTCTCGGGCAGCGCCGCCGAAGTCGCCGGGTCGCCTGTGGCTCGCCAATTCTATCTGGGTGAAAGCTTCCGTTTGTGAAGATTCTCGACCGTTACATGATCCGGGCCCTCGGTGGGCCGTTTCTATTTGGTCTGGCAGCGTTTACTTTGATCTTCGTCGCGGGCCAGTTGCTCAATATCGCGCGGCTTGTTTCCGAGGAGCACGCCAGCTTGTTGGCGGCGGGGAAGTACTTCGTCTACACGCTGCCCGGTACGCTGGTCGTGACTTTTCCCATGTCCATGCTGCTGGCGGTGCTGATGACGGTCAACCGTTTGTCGGGTGATTCGGAAATCACCGCCATGCGCGCCGGCGGCATCAGTTTGTACCGCCTGGCTGGGCCGCTCGTCGGTGTCGCCCTGGCGGCGTCGTTCGTCGTACTGCTTTTTCAAGAACTCATCGTTCCGACGGCCAGCACGCGAGCCAGCGAGATCCTGCATACGGAAATCCAATCAGGGGGCTCCGCCGTGCTTACCAACCAGCTCGTGAGCACGCTTCTGCCGAACGGCGATTTGCAGATGACACTAGCGCAGGGCTTCGACACAAAAACAAACGAACTGCAAAACACAACTGTTGAAGTTTTGCGAGGTTCGACGCCCGTGTCGTTGTTGGTCGCGCCGCGCGGCACCTATCATGGCGATTCGTGGAAGTTCTATGACGCGACGGAGTACGTGCTGATGCCTTGCTGCGATCACGTGTCGCTGCCGCAGCTTTCCATTGACATCGGAGCGGATCCCAGCCAGCTCTTGGAGCAGCGGAAGCAACCGGAAGACATGAGTCGCGCGGAATTACGCCGCTTGCTGCACAGCGGCGTMAWKMAGACGGATACGGGCCGTTATGCCCGGCTCCTGATAACGTATGAAAGCAAACTTGCGCGGCCGTTCGCTTGTTTGGTTTTTACGTTGCTCGCCATTCCGCTCGGCATTCGCCCGCAACGCTCTTCTTCGGGCGCAGGTTTTGGCATAAGCATTGCGATCGTGTTCGCGTTCTATGTCACGACGACGATCTGCCTGGCGATCGGGCAGTCCTTCCCCGCCTCCAGCTTGGTGATGGCCTGGCTGCCGAACATCATTTTTTCCATCACGGGTATCTATCTCTTGCGTCAGGCGGCAGAAGTGTGATGCACGGCGCGATGGAACTTCCTGCGGCGGCTGTAGCGGTTGATTTGCGCGGGGCGGGCACGATAGCGGTCATCGTGATCGTGGCAGGCGTCATCGCCTATATCGGCGACCGCGTCGGGCATCAAGTCGGGCGCCGGCGCATGACGTTGTTCGGTTTGCGGCCGCGCTACACCAGCACTATATTCGCTGTGGGCTTCGGCATGCTCATCGCATTGATCGTGGTCGCCGTCGTTTCACTGGTATCGCAGGAAGCTCGTCAAGCTCTTTTCTCAATTAACAAGCTCAACCAACAGATCACGACGCTGACGCAACAGCGCGATCAGTTGGTGCAAGATCCCGTCGTGCTGCGCAGCGGCGAGCCGCTCACGCCTGCATTTCTCGTTCGTTCAACGGATTCGCAACAAGCCATCGAACAGAGGATTGCGCTCTTGTTCCAAGGCGTCGCCAACTTGTCGCACAACTATCCCGTCCTGCCCTACAGAACGAGCGTCGACAGCGCAGAAGCACGCGCAAAGATCACGTCGGTCGCGAAATACATAAAATCGCTCGAACCGATTTCGGCGATCGTCATCCCAGTCGCCGGGGAAAATATTTTTCGCGGCGGCCCGTGGCGCTTCACCATCGCAGTCTATCCCAATCGTCTCATCTATCGTAAGGATGAGATCATCACTTCGGTTGAGGTCGCCAACGGCAAGGACGTCAGCCGCGATCAGGCGGCACTGTTCGCTTTGAACACCGCGATAAGCCGCAGTGCGATCGACCACGGCATGCCGGCGATGCTCGCCGACAATCCACTCACCTCGCCGCAATCGTTCAATCAGGCTGTCGAACAGCTGACGGCGACGAGCGGTCCCGCGATCGTCAAAGCGATCGCGACGAACGACATCTACGCGCAGGGGCCGCTCGCCGCGACCATCAGCGTTTCGCGTAAGTAGCGGCCGCGTTTCGATGCAGCCGGTTTTTCTTGGAATCGATCCGGGCCTGACCAAATGCGGATACGCCGTCCTCGCGCAAGACGGCCGGCGGCTTGCGCTGGAAGTGGTTCCGGTGGCCGGCCTCAACGAGCGCCTCGAACGGGATATGAACGCCCGCGACGTTCGCATGGTCTGCGTCGGTCACGCCACCATGTCGGCAAAAACTGTGCGCCAAATCCGTAGCCGCTGGCCTGAGGTGCCGATTGCAATAATCGACGAGAGCAACACAACGCTACAGGCGCGAAAGCTGTACTATCAAGACCATCCCCCGCGAGGACTCATGCGGCTGATACCACGGGGACTTTTGGTCCCCAAAGAACCGCTGGACGGCTATGCGGCGTTACTCATAGTGCAGCGTTACGTCAGCGGTCTGGCGCAGGCTGCGGAACAATGAAGATATCGAGAACGAGGCCTGTCCCTCAGGGAAGGTTGAGACCAGGGCTGCGGCAAACCGATAACCCGGAAGACTGACCGAAAAATCATCGCAGCGCACCCTTAGCTTATGTGGTGCCGCTTGCTGAAAGTAAAGCAGGAGCCGTGTTCGCAGGCGGATCGTCAAAAAAGCGCATTCTTCTTTCCGCCGTAGCGCAGGGAGCAGCGGCCTGCCTGTTCTTGTCGCCGGCCGTGGCCTTGACCGTCCCACGAGCGGGTGAGCCCCAGCTTTCGATCAACCGGATGTTCGCCGGCCCGGCGACGAGCGACGCTCTGCAATTCTCGATTCCGGCCCAGACCGCGACCGTCATCAGCGACAGTGTTTTCGGGCGAACCGTCCCCTCGGAACTCACTGCCAAATCTTTGATCGGGCAGTCCCGACGCGAACTCTTCAGCCGGATGCTCGACAGCTCGTATAGCGTTTACGACCAACCAGGACTGAAGACCGACGAAACGGCGGCAATCGCAGGTGTTCGCTTCCGTCTGTTCGGCGGCGAACAAACCGTCACGCTCCAAAGCGTCGGAAAAAACTTCGGCGCCCCCAACGCTTTGAGCAATCCTGGACCTGCGCCGGCACTGTTCGCCTTTTACAATTTTCGGCAGCTTTCACAGCTGACGGAAAATCCAAGCACTACGAATGTCGCACCGAATCTGCTGCTGCAAAATGGTGGAGCGCAAGCGCTCGGCGCGCTCAGTTTTCCGAGCGTCAATACCGTTGCGCCGCAGACCGCGAGTCTGTTCACAAACCTTGTGCCGAACACGCACAGCGCGGCGGTCGAGTTCCGTTTTCCGCTAGTCTTCTCGGGCGTGAATGCTAACGTTCACCTGAGCGCTTCATCGTTGCGCGGCGTTGGACCAGATTCGTTAGCGACCCAGATTTTCGGCCCGGCTTTCGCTTCATCGGTCACGCGCAAATACAACTCATTGGGCGGCGGCGTGACGCTCGCATTGCCGTTGTTCGACCGCAAGGCGACGGTGAGCCTTGATGGGCTTTACGAATCGCTGAAACGCAGCGATAAGGCTTCATTCTTATACGCCGCGAACGCGAACTATCTCGCGAACAACCCGAATGCCCTGCCCTATAATACCGTCGCCGGAACCTCGCTCAACGCGATCTCGGTCCCTTCGGCCCTGTACTTCTATCCGAACTTCATCGATATCCACCGCTTCGCCAGCGGGGCATCCTTGGCTGTTCCGGTCACGAAGGCGCTGACGGTCAACGGCGGTTTCTCGGAGCAGCGCTATAATGCTGAGGCGCTCAATACCCTGACGCAGGACCTGAATCAGGGAAGCCGCTCCATCAGCGGCGGTCTCGTCTATAATATTCCGAAAACGAACTCATCGATCGACCTCTTCTTTAACCGTTATCAGTACTTTGATGAGGACGTACCGGCCTCGAATCGCACTGAGAACCGGCAGAACATTTATTTCAGCGTAAAATTCTAAGGCTGCCGCATGGGCCGCGGTTTGATCATATTCGCGGGTGCCGTGGCGCTCTTCATAGTATCGCTTGCAGCATCCGCGCCTTTGACGGCGTGGTTCGCAGATGACGCCGGCAATCTATCTCTTTTCAAAAGACATCCACAAGCAGCGACAAGCTGGTTCGAGTATGGGCTCAGGTGGGAACCCCACTGGAGCTTGCTGCACGAGGACCTCGGACGCTCGTTACTTGATTCCGATCCAGCCGCGGCTCTGAGCGAGTTCCGGATCGCAGATTGCGGCGCGCCTTGCACTGCCGAACAGGGCGACGCGCTGCTTCGTTTGGGCCGCCGCGAAGAAGCCATCCGATACTACGTCGCAGCCAAGGCGATCGCGCGTCTAGGCGAACGCGCCGAAGAATTGGCGAGCCACGGCGACGACCGCGAAGCGATCCTGCTGGAACAGGCGCTGATCGCGCAGCTGCACGACAACTTCTTGGAACGAGCCGAGTTGGCGAGCGCATACGCGACATTGGGCAGCCTACAGGAACGGTTCGCTGCCAAGCAAGCCGACCAGGCGCTGCCGCTGCGCCGAGCGGCGATCGGTTCGTTTCTCCGCGCATCCTCGCTTGCGCCTTTCAACGAACGCTATCTGCTCCTATACGGCTTCGCCGAGAAGAATTGGGGCGACCGCATTCTTGCGCGGGCTGCCTTCGAACGGCTGCTGCAGTTGCATCCGCACCAGCGTGACGCGCAAGCGGCTCTGGCGGAGCTCGCGCACCCTGCTGCCCAAGGGCGCCCGTGAAAAAACTGCGAGTCGCTCTTGAGACCCAGTTCGCCTATGGCACGCCGACCGGTTTGGGCGTGTACGCCGCTCAGCTTCACGCAGCATTGCGCCGCCGGCCCGATCTCGAGCTTATCGAAATCTGCGATCCCGGCTTCGATGTCTGGCGTTTTAACCGCCGGGTCTACTGGGATCAAGTCCTTGCCCCGCGCTTGATCCGCCGCGCACATGCCGACGTCGCTCATTTCACGGGGGGCACGTTGCCCGCGCAAGCACCACATCCAAGCCTGTTGACGCTGCACGACGTCGCTTGGCTGCACCACGCGGTGCCGGCCCGTCTTTACAGCCGCTGGTACTTCGGGGCGTTGCAGCGCCGCTGGGTGCTCCAGGCGGATCGCATCGCAACGGACTCGCACGCGGGGCGCGACGATCTGCTGCAAAGCCTAAAGGTCGATCCCGCAAAGGTCGCGGTTACGGGCGCCGGAGTGGAAGAAATATATTTCGCATTACCGCGTCAAGTCGCCGACCCGCCGTACCTGTTGTGCGTGGGAACGGTGGAAAAACGGAAAGATCTAGCAACGGCGCTGCGCTTGCTGCCCAAACATCCGGATCTGCATCTCATTTCGGTCGGCCCGCTCACAGCCTACGCAGAAACGGTTGACCGGCTAGCGGCCGAGCTTGGGGTTTCGAAACGCTTCATCATGAGCGGCTACGTGAAAGATTCCAGCTTGCACGCTCTGTACGCCGGCGCACTCGCGCTCGTGTTTCCATCCTGGTACGAGGGTTTCGGCTTGCCGCCACTGCAGGCGTTGGCGGCGCGAGTCCCGGTCGTCGCCTCAGACATTCCCGTGATGCGTGAAGTGCTGGGCGACTGCGCGTGGTACGCAACGCCTCACGACGACGAAGCCTTTGCGGATGCGCTGGCGCAGGTGCGCGCCGGCGGAAGCGACGTTGCGATGCGAGCGGAGAGCGGACGGATGTGGGCTCGCCAGTTCAGCTGGCCCGCGGTGGCGGAAAGAACCGTCGTTCTTTACAAGAGCATCGCGTAGCTTTGTTCGTCAGCGCGCGGACAGCAGCCGCTAATACACCGCGCTTGATATATTCCAGCTGCCGCCGGTCGGTGGATCGCTCGACAAGGTCACGCGCACCGGATAGGATGATCCGCCTTCGGGCATGGTAACGAAGTTGACGCGCCGGTAACCATGGGCCGGCACGGTGAAGACCCGCACGAGGGCCGGCCGCGCCGCTTCGACCGGATGCAACTGCACGAGTCGTCCGTCGATCAGAAACGTGCCCGTGGCCCTGCCACCGCGTGGCTCGAACCACATTCCGACTCGTTGCGCTTGCGGCTCACCGTTGAGCAGCGTGATCGCCGCGGATTGCTTGACACCGTAATCTCCGCCGAGAACTTCGCCCTCCACCAAGTTGGGCAGAGGCAGCTTGCCGATGAGCAACGTCGCCGGGTCGCCGCCAACCGTATAGGAAACGTCATAATCGAACTGCGGCACCTGATAGATGCCGCGCGAATGCTTCACGGCGCTGGAAAGAAGCGTGTCGGAAATAGGCTCGATAGGTGTTTGATCCGCATCCTGCACCACGACGGCCACTCGCACCCCCGAGCCGGACACCACACGCAACTGCATGAGGCCGGAAACCAACGTGCCGGCAGGCAGCAGCTGGTCGACGACGTTCACGGTGGCGCGCGCCGGCACTTCGAAGATCTTTCCTTCGCCGCTTGCTTCATGCAGCAAGAAGCGCTTGGTGGAATCGTGACCCACCGCGAGAATATTTGGGTCCGGTCCGGCGATCCCCGATATCAACTGCAGCAAGCTCGTGTCGAGCCCGTTGTTCTGCGCTTTCACCAAGACCCGCCGCGGCGCCGAGCGCGGCGCGGAATAGTGATAGTAGAGCAGGCGCGCCGGGGCATCGAAGTTGACGTCGGCGTAGAACAGCGTGCCGTTCTCGACGATCGTCTCGGGGAAATCGGATACCAAGAGGTTTTTCGGCGCGACGTTTGGTTGCGCCAAGTTGACGACGTGAACAGCCACGGTTTGATGATAGGGAACATAACCGGCGCCCTCGATACTTAACGGGGCGTAAACGGTTTCTGCGTCATCCGGGCGCAACTCATGCGCGGCTCTGATCTCTGCGACATCGACTCGGACCCGGGCTCCGGCTTCCGGATACGCCACGAGGCGCGCCGCTTGCGCCGCTTCCTCGGCGACGAACTCGGCCGAGGCCGGATCTCCGCTCACCGTGATCGAGGTCGTGCTGTAGGCCTTGCCGGCATAACTTTCCACCAGTACCGGAAGCGTGGCTGTCAATCCATAGTCATCGGTGAGGATGACCGTCGTGGAACCGCTACGCAAACCGAACAGATCGACCGTCCGATCGATCGGATTGAACACTGCCCGCACGATGGCGGGATCGAAGCCACTGAGCATGACGATGCCGCTTGGCGGAGATAACACGTGCACGGAAGCGCTGTGACCGAGCACCACCAACGCGCTTGCGGGCGAGATTTGGACGGGTATCGGCGAGGGCGGCGCGAGATTTTGTATCGGCGAGGGAGACTCGCCCGGTGAAACGGATCCGGTTGCGCTAGCCTCCGGCGACGCGATGACCGGCCCAGCCGACGCGACAGCGGGAGCCGTAGATGATTGCAGCGCAGGCGCAGACGGCGAATCAATCGGCTGCGGTGTTGTTTCCGCTTTGAAGCGTTGGAGCCGGAGGAAGACCGCCGCGTCGGCGGGCGCAGCGATGGGACTGCCAGCCGCTAAGGCAGCGGCGACAAACAGCGTCAGGCCGCCCAGCGACAGCGCGCCCTGAAGAGTCAACGCGCGCTGCCGCGAACGCGTCGTTCGCGGCATTAAGCGATTTGCTGCTCTTGGCGGCTTACCGCCGTGGCCAGTAGCGTCTTGTAGCCGTGGCTCGGAAATAACACTGTCACCAAGTCGCGTTCGGCCCGTTCAACCGTGCCCTGCCCGAATTTACGGTGATAGACGATATCGCCGATGCGGAAATCGTCGGTCGTCGCATCGAGTATTTTGATTGTTTCGCCTTTGGCGAGGGCGGCACGGCAGTTGTCGCATGCGCCACAATTAGGCAGATCGTATTCTTCGCCGAAGTAGTTCAAGATGAACTTGCGCCGGCAGCTACGCGTTTCGCAATACTGCAGCATCATCGACAATTTGCTTTGGTCGTAAGAGCGTTTGGTCTCGTAGCTGGCCAGATTCAATGTTCGGTCGGCGTGCTTTTTGAGCGCAGGCGGCAAGCCATACATGCCCTTTGAAACGTTGCGAATGAAGCCGCCCTTTTTTAACAGAGCTAGGATCACTTTGAGCTTGGTCAGCGGCAGCTGCGAGATCTTGCGCAGGTCGGACAATGAGACACCGTCGTCTTGCTGTGCGAAGTATTGCAGAGTTCCGTAGACCTTCTGCACTTCTTCCACATCGGGATACTTGCCGGTGAGGAAGTAGTTTTGCACGCGGGTGTCGCTCTGCCGATAGAGCAGCAGGCAGGTGGATTCCTCAGCGTCGCGGCCGGAGCGGCCGGCTTCTTGTGTATATGCTTCCACGCTGCCCGGCAGATCGTAATGGACGACGAAGCGGATGTTCGCTTTGTCGATGCCCAAACCAAACGCGTTGGTCGCGACCACGATCTTGACTTGCTCATTCATGAACCGGTCGTGCACGCGATCGCGCTCCGCTTTTTGCAGCTTGCTATGGTACACGTCGGCCTCGACACCCAATTCCTCACGCAGGTATTCTGACACCGCGTAGGTGTTCTTGATCGTCGCCGTGTAGATGATGCCAAGCGTGCCGCGCAACGGGCCGCCCAGTTTATTACGCAGCACGCGCAGTTTATCGTCGTCGCTGGCGGCACGCGCGACTTCGTACACGAGGTTGGGCCGATCGAAGCCGCGCACGATCGACTTGGCGTTCGGAATGCCCAGCTGCGTGACGATATCTTCGCGAACCGCAGGCGTTGCGGTCGCCGTCAGCGCCAAGACGGTCGGACGGCCAAGGCCCGCGATGACGCGCCCCAAATTAAGATAGGCTGGCCGGAAATCGTGCCCCCATTGAGAGATGCAGTGCGCTTCATCGACGACAAAAAGCGGCACGTGCAAGCGCTTGAGCACTTCGACGAACGCCTCGTCTTCCAAACGCTCCGGGGTCACGTAGATGAGTTTGAGATGACCGCGAGAGATCGTTTCGAGATGGGCCGATTCCTCATCGTCGGTCAGCGTGCTGTTGAGCGCAATGCTGCCGCTGATACCGGCGTCCGCGAGCATGTCGAGTTGGTCTTTCATGAGTGCGATGAGCGGCGACACGACGATGGTCGTACCGGGCAAGAGCAAGGCCGGCAACTGGTAGCAAAGCGATTTGCCGGCTCCAGTCGCGAGAATGGCAAGCGTATCCTTGCCGTCCATCACTCGCCGGATAACCTCTTCCTGGCCGGACTGAAAGAACTTGTAACCGAAGTGCCGACGCAATGCCTCGTTGAGGTCGATGTCGACAGACATGACGTTTTTTCTAATAGCCTTCCTTGAAAAAGAGAGAAAAAGAGAGAATTGGGAGCGTTCGGCATTTTTTTAGTAACGCGTCGGCCGCGCTTGAATCGAATGTGCAAATGCGGCCCTGTATATACGTTCCGCCCGCTTCCTCTATAACCGGAACGTCCTGGCCGTTCTCTGATACCCGGACAGCCTCGTCTTAAACCTATAGTTTCGCGCCGTAAAGCGCGTCCTCCTAGTCTAGGAAAGGCCGGTGATGCGACCGAAACGCTTTTTCCCGTGCCTGAATCACTTTCATCAGCCCCTGCTCTGACTTTATACCGCAAGCACCGCCCCATGGCGTTCGACGAACTGGTGGGCCAGCCGTCCGTGGTCACAGGCCTGCAGGCCGCAGTTGCGAGCGGGCGCGTCGCGCACGCGTATCTGTTCGCCGGCCCACGCGGAACGGGTAAGACTTCGGCCGCACGCATTTTGGCGAAGTGTCTGAACTGCTTGCGCGGCGGTCCACGGCCGGATCCGTGCGGTGAGTGCGAAGCCTGTCTTTCTATCGCAGCGGGGACGGCGTTTGATGTCATCGAGATCGACGCTGCCAGCAATCGCGGCATCAACGAGATCCGCGAGCTGCGTGAGCGCGTCAAGTTCGCACCGGCCCAATTTCGCTACAAAGTTTACATCATCGACGAAGTGCACATGCTCACCGCTGAGGCCTTTAACGCGTTGCTCAAGACTCTCGAAGAACCGCCCGCCAACGTCGTCTTCATCCTGGCGACGACCGAGCCGCACAAAGTTCCGCAAACGATCCTCTCGCGTTGCCAGCGTTACGAGTTCCGGCGCATGAGCCCCGACGACATCACCGGCCGCCTGGTGCAAGTAGCGCAACGGGAAGGTATCAAAAGCGACGCCGAGACGCTTGAGCGCATCGCTTTTCTGGCAGACGGCGCCTTGCGCGACGCCTTGGTGCTGCTCGAGCAGGCACGCGGCTTTGCGAACGGCGACATCGTCAACGTGTCTGTCTTGGATGCCGCTTTTGGTGCGCCGGTGCTCGACATCGTGGAGCGCATCGCGGATGCGGTAGCGGCCGGCGACGCGCAAGGCGTGCTCACCGCGATCGCCGAGGCGGTGGATCGCGGTGCCGATCCAGGCTGGCTTGCCAAGGAGCTTTTACGCTCGCTGCGGCTGACGCTGCTCGCGCAAGTAAGTCCGGCCGTGCTGGCGACCGAAGTCCCGCCTGAGGCCGCACAGCGCATCGCCGCGAAAGCAGGCGCCATTCCCCGCGGCAAGATACTAGCCGCTTTGCGTAACCTCTCCGAGACGATTTCGCAGCGTTACTCCGCCCAGCCGCGCATCGACTTGGAGCTGGCCTTGATACGGGTCGTCATGCCGAGCGACGAGCTGAGCTTGCAAAAGCTTTCCGATCGCCTCCGCACGTTAGAAGAACGTTTGGATACGAGCGGGCGTTCCGACGGCCCGGCGGGAACCGTTTCCCAGACACCGCTTTCCTCCGCGCGCGTGCCGGTCAAAGCTTCCGCAAAAAAGGCCGCGCAAGACAGCCCCGGTCCCAAAGCCAGCCTGTCTCCGCCGCTCAGCGAGCCGCTAAGCATCGCCAAACTGAACGCGCTGTGGCCGCACATCACGAGCGCCGTCAAGGATAGATCGAAACCGTGCTTCGGACACTTGGAGCATGCTTCCATCGTCGCGGCAAGCGGCGAAAGCGTGACGCTCGGAGTACCCAGCAAGTTCAACCGCGATCTCCTCGGCGAAAAACCGATGCTACAGATCATCGCCGATGCGATTTTTGAGGTCAGCGGCGCGCGTCCGGTCGTCAGCTGTGTGGTGGCTGCAGCGCCGGAAGCGCAGGCGCGCAGCGCGGGCGATGCCTCGAGTTTTTCGCTTGCCGAATCCGTTCTGGGAGCAGAGTTATTTTAAAATGAATCAGCAGCAACTCATGCGCGAAGCGCGCAAATTGCAAGAACAGCTTGCGAAGATCCAGGAAGATCTTGGCAACGAAACTGTGGTCGGCAGCGCCGGATCCGGCGCGGTGGAAGTGACCTTGAACGGGCACGGCATTGTGCAGCGCATCAAGGTGGATCCAGCCGCGGTCGACCCCGAAGACGTCGGCACGCTTGAAGACCTTCTGCTCATCGCGTTCAAGGACGCACAAGCAAAGGTTGCGGCGCTGTCGCAATCGCGCATGGGCCCACTGGCCGGCGGCCTGGGCATTCCGGGGTTGTAAGCGGCAAACCGGTTGGACTACCTCGCTACACCGCTTTCCACACTCATCGGCGAACTTGAAAAATTGCCAACCATAGGCCCGAAGACGGCCGCCCGATTGGCATTTCATCTGCTGGCGGTTAGTCGCGATGAAGCAAGCTTGCTGAGCCGCGCGATTCTCGACGTCAAGGACAAAGTACGTTTTTGCAGCCGGTGTTTCGCGCTCACAGAACAGGACCCGTGCGCGTTGTGCAGCGACGAGCGTCGCGATTCCAGTCTTATCTGCGTGGTAGGTGAGCCAAAAGACGTCTATGCGATCGAACGCACTATGAGCTACCGCGGCCGTTACCACGTGCTGGGCGGACTGATTTCGCCCATCGAAGGAATCGGCGTCGGACAATTGCGCATCAAAGAACTCGTCGATCGCGTCGGCGCGGAAAATATCAAGGAAGTCATCGTCGCGACAAATCCCAACGCAGAGGGCGAGTCAACCGCGCTGTATCTCGCCCGCCTGCTCACGCCGTTGGGTGTGCAAGTCTCACGCCTGGCGTACGGTTTGCCCATCGGCGGCGATCTCGATTACGCAGACGAAATCACTGTTGCCCGAGCCCTGGAGGGCCGGCGCGCACTTTAAACGCTTCGCCGAGAAAGCTCAGTGGCCGGGCGGATCGTCCGGCCCGGATTTTTTTGTGACGCGCGCGGCGAACTGCAAGGCTAACGAGCGGGCGCGGTCGCTGGCTTCGCGATAGAGAGCGCTGACTGCGCTAGACGGCATCTTGCTGCCGGTTTCGTAGTAATATGATGCAGCTTGTCCGACGACCACCGTGCCTGCGTACGCGATGCCAGCCTTGATGGCGATGCCGGCGACGGGAATGAAACCCGACGCTTCACGAGCGAGTGCGCGCCAACCATATCCGCCGCCCAGCACCGGAAGGAGCTCGACGATGCGAGCGAATTCCGCTTTCTTTCCGTAAGCGGCGGCGATCTGCAGCAGCATGCGCATCTGCAAAACCGTGATCGCGATCGTGTCACCGGCCGAAGCGATGCCGCCGGTGATGAGGCCGATCATGGGAATGTGGTCCGCCAGCGCAGATGCAGCAGCGATCTTGAGACTGTTCATCGCACAGTTCAGTGTCAAGCGTGCCGCGACGACGGAGCGAAACGCCGGTAGTTTTGCAGCCAGAGCGATTTCCAAGCCGGAATACGCCAACACGATATCAGGCAACAGGTGCTTGCGCATCTCTGCCGGCGTTAAGGCGCTCAGCGTGTACAGCGCCGGATCTCCCACTGCCGGCTTTTTGTGCGGCGCAGGACTTGTTTGTGGGCCGGTTTCGACCGCATATACCGGACGCGGAAAGGCGGCGACTTGATCTTGCCAACCGTTGGTATTCTCACCGGACAAAACGTAGACTGCTGCCCGGATACTCTCCGGCGGCGCGCTCACCTCTGAAAGTATGGCATGTACCCGCAGAGCTGTTTCGTCGAGCACGCTCGGCTGGCGTAGCGCCGCAGCAAACTCTTCGCCGCGCGGTCCGGCGACAACCACGGCGACGTCACGGCGTGCCTCGGCATCGAGACGCGCCAGATCGACGTGCTTGCGGATATGTTCGAACCATTTGCCGGCCATCATGCGAGGCTTGATTTCCGGCTATGAAAAGGGGCGACCTCTGGTCGCCCCTGCTTGGTTTGATATGGCCGCGAGACGTTAGTCGATGGGCTTTTCCGCGTAGCCTTCCCACCACAACCCGAGGACGACCTCGAGCGATTCCAGCGGCAAATGCTTGTCTTGCGCGATTTGTATGACATTCTTATTTGTCGAACGCAGCTCGTTGATCACGGTGCTCACCGGTACTTTTTCTTCAGCAGCCAGCCAGCTCGCCGCGGCGATCTCGCCGGCCGACATTCCTAGCCTGACCGATTCTTCGTAGGTCGGCGGCGTCACGCCGATGCGTTTTTGGATCACGTGGGTCAAGGAGACATAGCGGCCTTCCATCGTGCCGACGCCCAACAACGTGATGCGGTCGATGAGTTGCCGCGATTGCGAGGTGAAATACAGCGTCTGGGATGTTTCGGCCGCATTGGCTGCGAGGTCTAGTTGATTCTCCGCCGCAACCGCCAGCGGCTTGAGGTCCTGCGCCGTGCGCGGCGCGATGTCGCCGCCGAAGTCCAACGACGTGCGAGCGAGCTGCCGGAAGTAGGTGTCCAGTAAGGGCAACGCTTCCCACGCCAAAGCCATGGAGCCACGCGCTGCCATGAGCGAGGCAGTCAGCTCGGATTGTGACTGATCCATTTGCTGGATCATGTCAGGATAGTACGGCAAGAGCTCGAGTTCGGTAGCCGTTGGCGTTTTACGGCGCAGTGCCACCTGCATCTCGTTCAGCACACCGCTGTCGTCTTTGAGCATGCCGGGAGCGCTCGCGATGAGATAGCCGCTCTTGTCAAACACCGTGTTGATGTCTTTGGCCATGTGTGAGAGGTCGATGATCACGCCTTCCAGGCGGCTGCCCGGACGAATGTTGACGTTGCTGAAATTAGGAATCTCGTAAGTCAGATTGTCGAGCCGCTCGCCCAAGCGTTTTGCGTCTTCCTTGCTCAACTTGATGCGCGCGTCGAGCGCCGTCTGCGTCGTTTTGCTGTTCGTGATAGCCGTGCTCAGCTGGTCGCCGAGCGGTTGCAGTTTCGGATCGAGCAGCTTGGACCCGAGCGCAGTGCTCTTGGGCAGCAGCGCGAGTTCATGTCTGGCGGCGCTTTCAGCCGCTGCCGACAGATGCGGATCGTGCTCGACTCTTGTGAGGGCCTGCTCGCTATCCTTGAAACTGCCCAGCGCCAGATCGACTTGGCCGTCGTGCAACAGCGCCAGCTGGTTGTTGGGGTCGGCCGTGAGCACTTCGCCGAGCTTGTGGTGCGCGTACGCGAATCGTCCTTCGTCTTCGTTGTGAATCGCTTGCGCCAGCAACTGGTCGTTGGTGACTTTGCTCAATTGCGCATAACCGCGCAAATGCGCGATACGATCCTTGGAGCCAGGGTGCGTTTCGAAGTATTTTGCGAGGGCACCGCCGCTTGCACCATACTCCTTGCCGAGCCGGTCCATGAACGACACCATGGCATTAGGATCGTAACCGGCGCGCGTCATCAGCAGCAACCCGTACTGGTCCGCCTGCAGCTCATCCACACGCGACATCTTGAGCACCGAGAGCGCATCGATCATGTTGCCGAAACGCCACACAAAGGGCGACGCCAGCGACAAGACGCCGATGATCAAGTTCAGTACTTGCGCTTTGGCGTTGAGCGTAATACCGTGCCGCCGCTCGACATGGCCCATCTCGTGCCCCATGACCCCAGCGAGCTCGTCCTCGGAATTGACGAAGTTGAGCAATCCAAAGTTCAGGTATACGAACCCGCCCGGCAGCGAAAACGCATTGATATCGTTCGTGTCGATGATCTTGAATTTGTATTGGATGTCGGGCCGGGCGCGGTACTGCGAGAGGTTGTCGCCGATGGAATTGACCCAGTTGTTAAGCACCGGGTCGGTGACCAGCGCATTTTCTTGCTCGACTTGCTTGGCCGCTCGCTGCCCGATCTGGATTTCGGAAGCTGTTGAGACAGCCAACGCTTGCGAGGGGATGCTGCCGACGGTAAGGCAGGCTAACAGCGTCAGCACGAGGCCACGCTTCCAAAAGTGTTTCATTGAGGATGCTCCTGGCGCCGGCTCTCCGGTGTGGTTGTTGCGCAACCGGAATGGTAGCCCGCGGTGTGCCCTGCGGAATATGCCGTCCGAGAAATGGGGTACGGCATTTCTAACTTTGCGACGAGGCCTGGTTTAGTCCCTGCGGACCGCGGTCATGTTATCCGAAAGTATTCACAGCTTTTTCACATTCTATTCGCCGTGGCATCCACAAGGGAAATCTAAATACCCGTTGCAATGGGCCAACGGGAATGCCCTGACGCCACATAGGACGCCTCAAGTGCAAATCAAGGGAACCAAGTCGGGCCTGCTGCTGCATCTGCACGAGCGGCCGTTGACGACGGTGGTCGCCAAACTGCGCGAGCGGCTCGCGACCCTGCCCCAATTCTATCGAGGCGGACGAGCGGTGCTGATGCTCGGCGATCAACCGCTTGCGCCGCAAGACCTCGACGGGATCCTCGCCACGCTTGAAGAGTTCGGCATCGCGGCCGATGGCGCGGTCTGCGATGCGCAGGCGGTCGCCGAGGCGGCGCGCGGCGCCGGCTTGCAGATCGTCGCGGCCAGCGTTGCCGCAGCGCCGCGGGTGCACGACGACCGCACAGAGCCGGCCGATATCCGTAAAGCCTGGCACGAGGGCGGTGAAAGTGCCGCGCGCCGCGCGCTGCGGCATCCTTCTTCGAACGGGGCGGCGTCGTCGGCGGAGGCTCAACAAGGCGCGCAAAATTGCTACTATAAAGGAACATTGCGATCAGGACAAAGCTTGAGCGCGTTCGGCAACATCGTGGTGGTGGGTGACATCAACGCCGGTGCCGAGCTCATCGCTACCGGTGACATCATGGTTTGGGGCACGCTGCGGGGCGTGGCGCATGCCGGCGCTGAGGGTGATGATGCGGCCGCGGTGTACGCGCTGCGTTTAGAACCAACGCAGCTACGAATTTCGCGTCACCTTGCCGCGTCGCCGAACGAGCGCAAAAAAGCGGGTGGCGCATCTCCCGAAGTCGCGCGAATAATCGATGGTGCAATCGTCATTGAAACGGCCGGCTCGTACCCGAACCGGCCGCAAGCGAGTACGCGTTGAAGCAAAAGCAAAATGTCTATGTCGTGACGTCCGGCAAGGGTGGGGTCGGCAAGACAACCACCACTGCAAACCTTGGCGTCGCGCTCGCGCGGTTGGGAAAACAAGTCGCGCTCGTCGACGCCGACATCGGATTGCGCAACCTCGATCTGGTGCTGGGACTGGAAAAGCGCATCGTCTATGACGTCGTCGATCTGGCTGCCGGGCGCTGCCAGCCACGCCAAGCTCTTATCAAAGACAAACGCCTCAGCGGACTGTATCTCATGCCGGCGGCGCAGACCAAAGCGAAAGAGTCGGTGAGCGAAGAGCAGATGGAGCGCGTTGCCAGAAGCTTGAGCACCGAGTTCGATGTCGTGCTCATCGATTGCCCGGCCGGAATTGAGCATGGCTTTCGCAACGCGATCGCCGGCGCCGATGAAGCGATCGTCGTGACCATGCCCGAGGTAGCGGCGATTCGCGACGCCGACCGTATCCTGGGCATGCTCGGCAACCGGCGCGCGCGTATTGTGGTAAACCGGGTGCGGCCCGACATGGTGAAAAGCGGCGACATGCTCAGCGTCGATGACGTCGCTGAGATCTTGGGCCGCGAAATATTGGGCGTCGTACCCGACGACGAAGAAATCATCGATAGCACCAATCGCGGTCAACCCGTCGCACTGGATGCGACGCGCCGCCTGAGCGGCGTCTACAGCATCATGGCGCGCCGCTTGTTGGGCGAGGATCTAGCCGCGGTCGACGTCCTTAATGATGGGATTTGGAATCGCTTACGAGCCATGCTGGTAGGTCAACGATGAGTCAAGACGTACGGGAACAAACAGGCTTGGACGTTGCGAGCAGTTCGGAATACCAACAGAACAGCACACCGGAAACCGCAACCAGCCCCGACCCGAGCGCGGTCAAGCCGCAACAGAGCTTGCCCCCTAAGGTCACTGGGCGGGCTATCGTGATAACGTCTGGCAAGGGCGGCGTCGGCAAGACGACGGTGACGGCGAATTTGGGGACCGCGCTCGCGGATGCCGGCAAACGAGTCGTCGTGGTGGATGCCGATGTCGGTCTGCGTAATCTGGATGTCGTCATGGGTTTGGAAAATCGCGTCCGCAACCACTCGCTCGACGTCATCGAAGAGCATTGCACGCTGGATGAGGCACTCGTGCGGGACCGCATGCGCAAGTCGTTGTCGCTGCTGCCTGCGGCGCAGGACCGCGACAAAGACGAGATGCCGCTCGATGCGATGCAGCGGCTCGTCCAGGAGCTGCAGGCTCGTTTCGATTTTGTGCTCATCGACTGTCCGGCCGGCATCGAACATGGCTTTCGTAACGCCATCGTCGGCGCGCAAGAAGCCGTCATCGTCACGACGCCTGAGGTTTCAGCGGTGCGCGACGCCGACAGGGTTGCCGGTTTACTGCCCGGCGACATGCCGGTGAAGCTCATCGTCAACCGCATCCGTCCGCACCTCGTCAAGAAAGGGACCATGCTCAACATCGAAGACGTCCTCGATATTTTGCGTTTGGACCTCATCGGCGTCGTGCCGGACGACAAAGATGTCATCGTGGCGACGAACCGCGGGGCACCGGTGGTGGACATCGCGGGTTCGCACACGGGCGCAGCATTTCGGCGCATCGCTGCAAGAATGCTGGGAGAAAATGTTCCCATTCCGACACTGCAGGATCGGACGGCCTGGTTTTCGCGCGTGTTGTCGTCGCTTCGCTTCACCCGCTCGGAACGCGGTAGGGGGTAGATGCACATGCTTGATTTTATCAACAAGTTTTTCCGACGCGACGAGTCGAGCAAGAGCTTGGCGAAAGAGCGCTTGCGCTTGGTATTGATGTCGGACCGCGTGGCCCTGGCACCAGAAACCTTTGACGCCATGAAGGGTGAGATGCTGGGCGTTTTGCAGCGTTACTTGGAAATCGACGAGCATGGGCTCGACGTTCATTTCGAAAATGCCGAGCGGCGCTTTCTCCTCTTGGCAAACATTCCGGTGACGCAGGTGAAGACCAGCGAGCAGATCGAGCAAGAACGCCGCCGTCAAGCGGTCAACGGCAACGGAGCAGACCCGGCAGATGTTCGCCCGCCCACCAGGCGCCGGCGCCGTCGCCGTCGCGCGGCCGCCAACGGCACTTCCACGATTCCGGAAGGCGCTAGTGCCGGCGATAGCGGTGCGCCGCACGACAGCAGGCCGCGCGATGAAAGCACGGACGATGCCCCTCATGGCAATGGTTCAGCGAGTAACGGCACGCGCAAAGGGTACCGGCAGCACCCCGAATCCGCAACGGATTCACCGGGCGATGCGCCCAATATGGAGGAACCTTAAGCTCGCAAGCACGCCTTAGCGCATTTACGCTCGTGGCACGTCGCTAGAGATCGGGTTCTTTGCTCGAACGGCCCTGGTACGTCTCGCTCAACTACCCGCTCATCTTGTGCGCGGTGCTGTTAGCCATTTTCGGGTTGTTCATCATCAAGAGCGCGACGCTGCACACCCCCGACGGCGCGGGTGATGCCGCCAAACAAACAGCCTACTTCATCGCCGGGCTTATCGCGATGGGCATTTTCAGCTTCATTGATTATCATTTTTGGCAGCGCTGGGCATGGCCGATGTACATCCTGACGTTATTGATGCTTGGCGCCGTGGCCGTCGCTGGACATAAGGCGCTCGGCGCCCAACGCTGGATCGGTGTGGGGCCCATCGTGTTTCAACCCTCGGAGCCGGCGAAGCTTTTGCTGACGCTTTCCCTCGCCGCTATTCTCTCCGATCCAAAACGCAACTACCGGCGGCTGCGCGATCTCATAACGCCGGTCGTCGCCATCATTCCGCCGACGCTCCTCGTCCTCAAGCAGCCGGATCTGGGAACAGCGATCATCTTCGTGCTGATTCTCAGCGGTATGCTTTTCTTTGCGCTCCCGCGCTTGTGGCACTTTGCCGCCTATACAGCGGCTCTCGCGGGCGCCGGTGCGCTGGCGTTGGCGTCGCCGTTGATCAAAGACTATCAGCGCCAACGGTTGCTCGTATTTTTGCATCCAAAATACGATCCGCAAGGCGCGGGCTGGAGTCTGATGCAGTCCAAAATCGCGATCGGATCCGGCCAGCTGACCGGCAAAGGTTTGTATCAGGGCACTCAAACGCAGCTGGGGTTCGTCCCCGAGCATGCCACCGATTTCATCTTCACCGTCGTGGGCGAGGAGTTGGGTTTTCTGGGCGCCAGTTTGCTCTTGCTGCTGTATGCCGGGCTCCTCTTCACTGCAATGCTCGCGGTTGCCGCGGCTCGCGATCGTTACGGATTGCTCGTCGCGGTCGGCATCGTGGCGATGTTTACGTTCCACGTTCTCATCAACGTCGGGATGACGGTCGGTATCATGCCGATAACCGGCATACCGCTGCCCTTCATCTCGTACGGCGGATCCAGCCTTTTGACGTGTTTTATGGCAGTGGGCGTGCTGCTCAATATCCATGTGCAGCGCAATAAGATAAGCTTCGTAGAGCCCTAGGGCTGGAGGTCCTCGCCCGAAAGGCGGGTTTGGAGGGAGTAACGAATCTTACCCTCAGGCCCGAATTTCGGAGCTCTAGCCGGATGGAGAGCCAATAGCGCTCCGGCAGCCCACGATTTGCAATTTTGGTGACCGAAGTCAACGGGTAGCGAGCACGACCGCTCGAGCAGCGGCTTGAAACCAAAAGCGCCGCCGTTCGCGGATACTGCATCCCAGGTTTTAGGGGATTTAAGACTCATAGTACATTCGAATACGGCACGATCACGCTGGCGCGCATGAGTGGCGCCAGCCCCAATGACGTATGCCGGCGTCCGTGATACAAGCCACTCTTCTAATTC